>Ga0315902_10004701_pt1 | contig 19569 bp, 13 predicted proteins | sample LakEriMetagenome_9_FD_203523 | JGI IMG/M metagenome (GOLD analysis project Ga0315902, IMG submission 203523) | Freshwater fungal communities from buoy surface, Lake Erie, Ohio, United States - Buoy 12 MA117 | ecosystem: Environmental > Aquatic > Freshwater > Lake > Lake biofilm | place: USA... | reverse complement strand
TCCCCTGGCTGCCCCTGGTCCCCTGGCTGCCCCTGGTCCCCTGGCTGCTGGCTACCCTGTTGCTCGCCGGCAGGCGGCTGTTCGCCACCGGCAGCACCTTCGGCAGGAGCCTCGCCTCCCTCTGCAGGTGCGGAAGCATCGCCACCGGCCGCAGTATTCTCCCCACCGGCATTCCCTTCCGGCGCCTCAGGCGCGTCGGCCGGTGCGGCTGAATCTTCCTCGACGGGCTGCTCATCACCGACCAGTTCCTCGACTCCTGGATACTCTGCCGCCATCTTTCCGAAGTTTCGGATCTTCGTTTCCGTCGCTTTGCGCAGCGACTCCATATCCTTGATCTTGTCGCTGTTGACCGCTTCCTGAAGCTCCGCGATCCGCTGAAGAACTTCCTGGGCCTGCGCCTTGGTCTCGTGGTCTTTGAGCGCTGCAAGGAAGCCACTGGCAGGCGATTCCTCCCCTTCCCCCTTGGGCTTGCCATCCATCCCAAGGTGGACGAACTCTAGGATTTGATTCAGTTGTCGCCGCAGAATGCGTACTTCGGGCGGCTGGGTATCGATGGGATACTCTTTCTTGCTCGATCCACCATCCCCTCCCCGACCTCCTCCACCCGCCATACCTTCGTAGCCTCCGCCGCCACCATCCAGGCCGGCGGATCCCCCACCACCGATACCAGGACCTCCCAGCCCAGGCCCTCCAAGGCCACCCATGCCGCCCATACCGCCAAGACTTCCTTCACCAGGCTTCTGCAACTGGGATTTGACCGCTGCTATCCACTGCCTTGTCTGCGACCAAGTCAACTCCACAGCCCCAGACATTCCCTTGGATGCCTGATCGGTATCGATCGGCATGTCTCCAAATGAGTTGCTGATCAGCTTCACGCAAGCCAGCCTCAGCATCGGATCGGCTTTCGGGTCGGTGGTCGCATTGAGCACAAAGTCCTTCGCTGCAGCATGTTCGGGGGAGCTGTAATGCGATAAAAGCTGAAGGCACTTTCTTTGGATGTAGCTGTGTGCTGCGACCGAACGACGAGCGGGTGGTTGCGATGTCAGCACCTTGACAATCACGTTGCTCATGTTGCTTCGAGTGCGATCATCCCATCGTACGGCACTGACCGAAGCGTGCCGCTCCAACCCCTGCAGCGCGGCTACCAGAAGGCCGTCGGAGGGTGGATTCTGCACCAGTCGTACCAGGGGTCCCAATGCTGCCCGGTAAGGCACCGGTGGCGTCTTGGTAGTCGCAAACTCACTGTCCAGGCTTCCCAGGATCAGTGCCGCATTGACTTTTGCCGCCGGATGAAAGTTGCCTCGCTCGATAATCCCAGTCATCAAGTCGGCCACCATTTTCACGTGGACCGCCCTGTCTTCAGCACGAGTCTGAGGAGTCCGCATCTGGAAGAGATCATCAAAAATCTCTGCCCGAACCAAATTGATCTCTTCCGGATGATCGACCTGGACCATCTTGGGAAACAGATACTGCTGATAGTACTGCCGAATCTGATCGGCATTGAATTCCCCCTCGCCGCGCAGCATCTCCTTCTTCGTCTTCTGGAAGTCGCGAACGGCTCGTTCGTTCTGGAATGCTTCACCGATCGGCCGAGTATCGTAGGCCGGTTGGGCGGCGGCGGCTGGAGCCTCGCTTTGCGCCTCCTCCTGGGCATTCAGCTGCAGCGGGCTGGCCATCAAACCAATGCACGCGACTCCACTTGCCAGGGACCAGCGCTTCCAAAAGGCTGCCAATCGCAAAGGATCCATCATTCCACCGACTCCCGCTGATACACGAGAAATGCAACTGTTGGCGTCCCCAAACGATGAGCGGCCCAATGGTGCAGCCCGGGACGACGGGGAGTTCATCGAAGGTTCCAAGCAGCTCTTCAACAAGCCCATTCCAGGCCGATGGATCGATCTGTCAGTCGCCGCGGCTCCCCTATTCAGAATAGGATCTCCGGGAAAGATCTGTCAACGATTTTCCGCAATCCCTCGCAGGAATCCCCGGTTTCCAGCCTCCCCAACCCGTGCGCCCCAAAGATCTGGTGACGTGCCGATCCGCTACGGCACATCCCGGGGCAGAAGGTTGTCAGCGATCCGGTGCTGATCGCACGATCAGCAATGCGTAGGCGACCGGATTCAGCGCTTCAGAAAGCACCTCGCCGACCTTGCGGCGCTGTGCCAGAAGACGCCTCTGAGCAGCAGTCTGCGGCTTCGCCCGACGCTCCACGCCAACAAACTGACTTAAGGCATCCGATCCTCCAGGAGCCGGTGGTAGGAATGGGCGAGCCACCCCGTCGGCGCGTTCGTCCTTTGACCCTAGACCAGGCTCGAACTCACCAAACTCCTCGATCGATTTCAATTCCTTCAGCGCCACCATCGCAGGTGGATCGATCGCCATATCGAACGAAGCCTCCGGGAAATCTTCATGACGATCCCAGACTTCCCCCATCGCACGATCCAACCGCTCGGCCCTCGCCTTGACGAAGATCAGACCAACCGACTCGCTAGACTGAGGCTTTCCAGGACCAATCACTTTCAACGTCTTCAGGAGATCCACATCCTCGGAATCGACCTTCACCGGATCTTCATAGGCAATGTCGTTCCGCTCAAAAATCTCCTCCAAAGCATTCGAATCGATCGCCTGATCGTCGACAGAAATGTCATAGACCAGAAGGAACTCGCTTCCCTGGTGCAGCCCAAGGTCCGGCGGGATCACATCCGGTTCCGTCAACCGGACATCTGGCGCCACGGCCACCCCTTCGATCGGTGGCATCTTACCAGTACCCTCCGGATCCACCGCCGACCGCTCGACGCGATCCGACATGGCGATCTCCCCCTTGGAGGTCCCCGACAACGCAGGTGACTCCTTCGGAAGCGTGGAATTCAGCAACTCGTTGGGGCCAGCCTGCGCCGAGCCTTTGGCTATCGATTCCACAGATGGCCGCCTGAGGGTGTCACCTGAAGTCGTCGAATCCGAAGGCCGCAAATCGGCGGAACCAACAACCCCGAGCTGGCCTTTCAACGGCGATTCCGTTCGCCACCGGACCGCCACAAACGCCAACGTCGCAGCAGTGGCAATCATCGAGCCCCAAACCCAGCCTGGAATCGATCGACCTGAAGGGATAGACGCTGGACGCACCGAAGGCGATGGAGGATCGATCTGACGAATCTCTCCAACTCCCCCTTCGACCTCTGAGAGTCGCTTGGCCAAGATGTCCTGAAAGTCCGTCGGCAATCGACGAACTGGGACCCTCTTCAAGGCCTGCCGCTGTACCCGAATCGCCTTCCAAAAATCACTCGCAACCGGATCCTCGGCAATCAATCGCTCCAGGGACTCCCGCTGCGACTGAGGCAACCGGCCATCCAACAGGTCGCAAAGCGACTGCTGAACGCTTTCAGGTGGCAAAGGTTTAGCGGACATGATGGAACCAAGACTACCAGGATGCGACCAGGTTCTGATCGCTGTACAAAGTGAAGCTCTTGTGACTGTGGCCTCTCGGCCATCCCGCCGGGAATCTCCCGGCACGCCAATCGGACGACCGATCTGGCCAAGAAGTTCCCCGTTTCTTCAAGAGAATAGGGACTCCTAAGCTTCGTGACTAGCATTTCCCAAGACTTTTTCGGATTTCCAGGCCACTCACAGCATCCTAAACCGACTCTCTTGGAACCGGAACCATGCCCCAAAAACCCCTCCAAAGGGCTGCTCCCTGGCACCGTGCAGCCCCATCGAAAATCCTCCAACCAGCCACTCCCTCGCGTGATGAATTTCCCTCCAAGGTAAGCCGACTCCTTCAGTTGGCTGCTCCCCTCCCATCCCGCCAACCGGCGACCACCTCACACCGCAACCGTTCCCCGTTTGGCTGAAACCAAAGAAGCCGCTTCCAATCCAGGCAGCAAGCGACCGACTCCCCAGCCACATGGTCGTCCTCCTCCAACTCGATCCGCCAACAGCTTTGGCCCCCAGGTGTTTCCCATCGTCGCCACAGTCGACTGTCGACCCACCGCCGCTCCATCGGTTTCATCCAAATCGATACGCCAGACTGCTCCGCTCCGTCTGGTATCCCTCGCAGAGGGGCCCAAGCCTCCAAGGGGACGATCAGGTCCAACGGGAGGCCATCCGTTGAGGTCGAGTAGGACTCGGCAATCCGCAGGGAGAGGCTCCATTCCGGCAGTTCTCGGCTGCAACGATCATCTCCCGGCGGCAATTGAAAAAACAGCGAAGACATCCGACTCATCCACCTAGCCACCTCCAGATGCTGCGGATCCTCCCGAAGCGATTTGGGTGCTCCCTGCTGCAGGACTTTCCCCTGGTCCAGAAAGACCATCCGATCCGCCACCATCTGCGCCTCCAATGGGTCGTGCGTGACGTGGAGAAGTCCGATCTTTCGGTCTTTCTGCAATCTTCCCACTCGCTCACGCATCGTGTACCGCAAAGGAGGATCCAATGGACTGAACGGTTCATCCAGCAGCAGGAATGCAGGAGACTTGACCAGCGCTCTTGCCAGTGCCAAAAGCCGTTGCTGCCCACCGGATAATTCCTCGGGGCGACGTCGCAGCAATGGCAACAAATCAGGAATGTCGCGAGAGACCACCTCCCTCCACGGTTCGATCCGTCTAGTCGATACCGACTGGAACTGTTGAGCCAGCCGGAGGTTCTCTTCGACCGTGCACTGTGGATAGAACCCCTCCTGCTGAGGAACCCAAGCTAGCGTCCCTTGACGCGCCAAGTCGGCCACGTCGGCAGGGACTCCCTTCCAGAGGATCTTTCCGCTGCGGATCGACTGAAGCCCCATCAAGGCGCGCAGCAGGGTCGACTTACCACTTCCCGTCGCCCCAAGCAAAGCGACTGTCTCCCCCGGCTGAAGCGAAAAGGAGATCTCCCGCAGAATCGGGGACCTCCCAAAGTTCACCGAAACCTCTTGGGCTTCCAGCATGATGAAAATTCCGGACGGAAGCGAAGATGAACGACAGCAATGAGAAACTTTACCGATTCTAGCGGTCCCAAGGGTCGTACCGGTCATTCCGTTCCCCCGTCGGGCAGGAACGCTGATGATCTCCCCTGCGACGAATCGATGTAAAGACGACGACCTGCCGCCAGACTCAAGGCATTGAGAATCGCTGGCGATGTCGATCGGGATAGAAACCCCAGGAGGCGAACATGCGACTTGGTGCCCCAGCGAACCTCATTCGCTCGATCCTTTCCCCATCCCTGCTCGGTGCTATGGCATGGCTAGCCATCTCCCTGACCGCATGCGGCCAGAGTTCTCCGGTCGACCTGCCGGTCGTGGCACCGCGACCTGCAACATCCCAACCACCCGCAACATCCCAGGACCCTGTGGCCACGAAGGGAACTACGGGAACCATCGAGCCCCAGGCCTCTGCGGCTCGCCCGAGTCCGAACCCTGGCGTGGCAGCTCCGGCGGAAGGAAAAGTGAGATCCCTTCCGGAATTGCGAGCCCCCGACCTGTCGACCAGCAAGGTAGGAACGGGCAAAACGCCTAAAGACGAAGCGCGTTCGACAGCTCCCCAGCCCGAAACACTCCCGTGGGGTCCCTCCCGAGACGTGCCGCCAGTCCCCACCACGAAGCTCTGGGTGCCCACAGCCATCTGCCATAATCCGCTCTACTTTGAGGATGCGATGCTAGAACGTCATGGGCACGAGCGGTTTCCATGCATCCAGCCCTTTGCCAGCGGCGTCCGGTTTGTCGCGACCACGGTGACCCTTCCCTACCTCATCACGCTGCATCCCCCCTGCGAGGATGTCTACGCCCTGGGCCATTGGCGACCCGGCTCGCAGGCACCATGCTTAGTGGAACGAGCCCCCTACGATCACCACGCGCTGAAGACTATGGTCCTGACCAGTGGGGCTGCTGCTGTCGCAATTCCCTGAGGAACTCGATTCCCCGGAACCGTTTAGGGGAAGCGGCAAGCCAACCGCAAGGATCGGAACGCCTGATTTTCTGCGCGAATCGTCCCCGGAAAAAAGGGCTCGCCACTGGAACAAAACGCCGGGATCCCCTACCCTGAAGGGACGTTTGGTGGAGCCCGGCATCGCTCGAGCGACACCGGCGAGGATCGGGAGCGGGTTGCTGGATTTTCATCCGGCTGATCGAGCGGATGGGTGTCGAGAAAACGGTTGAGAAGGCTGGGGAACACTGATGGACAATCGAAGCGGGTGGGTGTGGGCCTTGGTGCTTTCAGCCGTGGCGATCGCTGTGCGATTTTTGCCTGTCGAGACCAATCTTGGTTGCTTTGGTGCACTAAGCCTTTTCTGCGGCGCGGTCATCAAAACCCCTTTGGGACTGATGCTGCCGTTGGCTGCCTTGGCGATTAGCGATCTGGTGGGCCATTGGTTTCAGGTTTCCGACATGGGCCTCTATGACTACCGCACCATGGGCATGGTTTACTTGGCCTACTTGGCCACGGCCATGTTGGGGCGTTGGATTCAATCCCACAAGCCGGCGCAAGTCGCCTTGGGAGCAATCGCTGGCTCCGTGGTCTTCTTCCTGGTCAGCAATTTCGGAGCATGGCTGGATCCCCGCATGGGCTACGCTCCCACCGTGCAAGGCTTGGCCGATTGCTACCTAATGGGCATTCCCTTCTATCGTGCGACGTTCCTCAGCGATCTTCTGATGAGCGGGCTGTTCTTTGGCGCCTTCGCGCTGGCGACTCGAAACGCCACTTCCAACGCTTCGCAGACCCGCGCCCTCTAAAAGCGGCTTCTAGCAGAACCAACGATCGGTACGGGTGAATACCAAACTGTGGCGTGAAGTCTCTTGCTACTTCGCGTCCTTTGATCTCCCCGTGCCCCCGCCATAGGTCCCGATCGAACATCTTCCCCCTGCCATTTCACACGGCAAGAGTCTGTCTACCGGGGGAATCTGCAATGCTGGCATTTCGAAGATGGAATCTCCCCGCGTTCGGCTGGTGGGGGGGAATCTCCATTGAGACGCTGTCGGGGCCTTCCTATACTCCGCCCGCCCCGCGCGATGGCTGTTGCACCGGGGTTGCGGTACGCCCCCAGGATCAGCCAACCACTTCCAGCACGGGATCGCTCGATTGCGCTGTTGGCTTTCCACCAACAAGATGGCTGAGTCGCGATGCTGCGCACACGCATCGCCGGTTCACGGTGCGCACACAGAGCGAGCGCAAGTTCCTGAGGAACCCAGTTCGACGCAGAAAGTTTCGGATGGGCTCGGTGCACTTCTTGAGCGAATAGTTAGAAAAACTACGGCCTGCTGCAATTGGTGGCCGTTGCTCACCTCGATCCTCTTGATTCTTGCGGTGTTTGGGAGTGCCCCCGCTCTCCAAGGCCAACATCCTTCGATTTCGTTCCCTCAAGAAGGCCAAGGGGAAACGATTCGGGTGCGCGCCGATTCGATGACCGAGTACCGACGCGGCGCTTACCACGTCGTTCATTTGGAGGGAGGCGTCCGGATCGAGCAGCAGCCGTTCTTTGCCAAATCGAACGAGGCGGTGCTGTGGATCGAACCGGGGAAGATCGATTCCACCGAACCCAAACCAGCCCAGATCACCCTATACCTCGACGGCAATGTGGCAGCCCAGTGGAGTGCGACGCAGCGGATTGAAGACCAGCACTGGGTCCATCGGCTAAGCACCTTGGACGATTTGGAAATTCACACCGATGGGAAGACGACACGGATCCCCACGCTCGAATCTCGTACAGGTCAGTGGCTACAGCCCAGCTTGCTTCCCAAGCCGCCTTCCCTATCCAGTCCCTACCCACTGACCTTGCCACCACCACCAGGCTCTCTGGTGTCGCCCGCTCAGTTTCAGCAGAACGCGTCTTCGCCGCCCGAAGTTCTCTCAACGCCGGTAGATTCATCGCAGCGACTACCACTGGAAACGCAGAGTCCGTATGGCGGCTGGGAGATCGGCGAACAGGGAGAACTGAAAGGGGCGGCGAAGCCATCGGATGGGGCGACGGGCACCACCATTCCACCTCAGGCAGGACAGACCGTTTCCGTATTGCAACCCCCGAGCGACCCTCTGCTGCCAGGCGGTCCTGATGGCGGAACCAAAGTGCAGGCCCAGTCATTCCAGATCACCGGCCGATCCAGCCTCAACCCCAATATCCGCTTCGCCCCAGGCCAGCAACCGGGTCGAACAGCAGCGACCGTGACCGGGGGCTTGCGCATTCGCATCGGTGGAATCCAGGTCACCGAATCGGACGGATCGGTCACCGACTGGGGTTCGATCCTCCTGGAAGCCGATCGCGCGGTGCTTTGGACAAGCGACTTCAGCTCGATCGTTTCCAACGGGATCACCAACGAACCGCTCGAAATCTATCTCGAAGGAAACATTGTTTTTCAGCAAGGCCAGCGGGTCATCTACGCCAACCGGATGTACTACAACGTCAAAGACCGTTATGGCATGGTGCTGGATGCCGAGATGCTGACTCCGGTTCCGCAGTACGAAGGGTTGCTGCGATTGAAAGCCGACATGATTCAGCAGCATTCCGAGCGCCATTTCGTCGCTCACGACGCTGCCATCACCAGCAGTCGACTCGGGATCCCTCGCTACTGGCTTCAGTCGGGGAAAGTGGTTTTCCAAGATGACCGACAACCGACTCGGGATCCACTGACCGGAGCCCCGATGACGATTGCCACCCCAGGTGGCACCAACATGGAGGCCGACGCCCGAAGCAACTTTGTCTACCTAGCGGGGGTCCCAGTCTTCTATTGGCCGATCATGAATTCGAACATCGAGCGTCCTAGTTTTTATCTGACAGGAATCAAATTCCGTCAGGACAGCATCTTCGGCACCCAAGCGATGCTCGACTGGGACCTGTTCCAAATTCTAGGAATGGAAGGCCCGAATGGAACCGACTGGATTCTGTCGACCGATTACCTCAGCGAGCGGGGGTTCGCAGTAGGAACTAATTTCACCTACGATCTTCCAGGTGGGCTTTTCCCTGGCCCCACCGCGGGTCTGGTCGATTTCTGGGGGATTCAGGACGAAGGGCTCGATCGCCTGGGTAGCGACCGTTGGGACATGACCCCAGAGGAATCGACTCGTGGCCGACTCTTCTTTCGCCAGCGCAAATACCTTTCCCAGCAGTGGGAGGTTCTGGCCGAAGCAGGGTGGATCAGCGATCGAAACTTTCTGGAGCAGTACTTTGAGAGGGAGTGGGATCTGGAAAAGGATCTGGCGACGGCTCTCCGCTTCCGGCGCTATCGCGAAAACCAGATGCTCGACCTGTGGGGGCAGGTGCAGCTGAACGATTTCTTCACCGAGACTTCGTGGTTGCCCCGGGCCGATCATTATTGGTTGGGCCAGCCGATCCTCGGAGGATGGCTGACCTGGTACAGCCATACCCATGCAGGTTATGGAATCCAGCGAGCGGCATCGACACCCACCGATCCGGCCGATGCGGCGAAATTCCAACTGCAACCTTGGGAAGTCGACGCCGAAGGAATCCGCGCTGCGACGCGCCACGAGATCGATCTGCCGATCGCTGCCGGCCCCAGCAAGATCGTTCCCTACCTCAGTGGCGAAGTCGCCTACTGGGGAGAGGACATCGGCAACGACGACCTGACAAGGTTCCTGGGGCAGGGGGGGATTCGTACTTCTCTGCCGATGTGGGCACTCTATCCGCAGGCGCAAAGTCGCCTGTTCAACGTGCAGGGAATCGCCCACAAGGTGACCTTTGAAAGCGATCTGTTCTATGCCGACGCCAGTGAGAATCTGGATCGACTGCCGCTCTACGATCCCCTCGATGACAACGCCCAGGAGCATTTCCGGCGCCGCTTGGTGTTCAACACCTTTGAAGGGACTCTTCCACCCCAATTCGACAATCGCTTCTTCGCGGTCCGATCGGGCATGCAGCGGTATGTGACCGCGACCAGCACCGAAGTGGCAGAGGATCTGATGCAGGCGAGACTCGGGATCAATCAGCGTTGGCAGACCAAACGGGGTAGGCCAGGACGGGAGAGAATCACCGACCTGATGGAACTGGATCTGGAGATGCTGGTTTTCCCCAACGCCGATCGCGACAACTTTGGCGAGGAAACAGGAGGTTTCCAGTACGATTACCGGTACCACATCGGCGATCGCCTAACCTTCCTCAGCGACGGCTATTTCGATGTCTTCAGCCAGGGACTCAAACTGGTCAGCATCGGGGCGATGGCCAGTCGACCGGGGCGAGGCGAATGGTACGTTGGTCTGACTTCGCTGGAAGGGCCGATCAGCAGCCTCATCGCCTCCACCACGCTGAACTACCGCATGAACGATAAATGGATCGCCACCGGTGGGATCGCAGTCGACTTGGGCGATGTCGGCAATGTCGGAGAGTCGCTGGCGGTCACTCGCATCGGCGAATCGTTCTTGACCCGCTTTGGCATCCAGGTCGACAGCGGCCGCGATAACGTCTCGTTCCAGTTCAACCTGGAGCCACGATTCCTGCCAACCAAACGGCTGGGGGCTGTCGGTGGGCAGCTGATTCCTCCGGCAGGGCTTTACGGTCTGGAGTGATTTCCAGAAGCTCCCAGGCCAATCGGCTGACGCTGCGAGGCAGGCTCCTTGCGAAGCAGCCTTGCCATCTCCATCACCGCCAAAGATGCCTCCTGGCCTTTGTTACCAACCGCCCCGCCAGCTCTCTGCAGCGCCTGCTCTAAATTCTGCACCGTCAGCAATCCGAATCCTACTGGCTTTCCACTACCCAACGATAGCTCCATCAAGCCCTGGCTGACCGCTCGGTTGATGTGCTGATCATGGGACGTTTCTCCCTGGATGACTGCCCCTAAAGCAACCACACCAACGACCCTCGGATCACTGAAGGCATGCTGCACCCCCAGCGGCAGTTCCCATGCTCCCGGCACCCAGTGCACATCGATCTGCTCGCTGGAGACTCCCTCCATGCCGAGCGTTTCTAGGGCCCCTTCCAACAAACGACGGGTGATCGATTCGTTGTAGCGAGAGACCACCACCGCCACTTTCGCTCCCTTGGCAAGCCCCGACTCCTTGGTGCCACTCATCAGGTTTCCTCGTTTCCAGTCGCCTCGCCCGATCTCTCAGGCCATTTCGACATCTCATGGGTTCCGAATGCTCATCAGAAACTCAGCGTTGGTCCGCGTTTTACCAAGACGCTGCAGCAGCATCTCCATCCCGTCGGCGGGACTCATCTCACTGAGCGTCCTGCGGAGGATCGTCATGCGGCGATACTCTTCAGGATCCAGCAGCATTTCCTCTCGACGGGTGCCCGATCGACTGATGTCGATCGCAGGCCAGATCCGTTTATCGACCAAACCTCGATCGAGCACGATTTCGAGGTTTCCAGTCCCTTTGAACTCTTCAAAAATCACTTCATCCATTTTGCTGCCCGTATCGATCAGCGCGGTTGCCAAGATGGTCAGGGAACCACCTTCCTCCACTTTCCTAGCCGACCCGAAGAAGGCCTTGGGCCGCTGCAGCGCGTTGGCATCCAGCCCGCCAGTCAGCAGCTTGCCAGACTGTGGGCATTCGCTGTTCCATGCCCTGGCCAGTCGCGTGATCGAATCGAGGAAGATCACCACATCGGTTCCGTACTCCACCAACCGCTTGGCTTTTTCCAGCACCATGGTGCTCACCTGAATGTGCCTTGCCGCCGGCTCATCAAAGGTGCTGCTAATCACCTCGCAGTGCTCCCCTTTGACCTCCCGCTCCATGTCGGTCACTTCCTCAGGCCGCTCATCGATCAGCAACATGATGACGAAGGCCTTGGGGTAGTTCTTCAGAAGCGCTTTGGCCATCTTTTGCATCAGCACAGTCTTGCCAGCGCGTGGCGGACTGACGATCAGCCCCCGCTGACCAAACCCGATCGGTGTCACCAGATCCAGCACTCGGGTTTCGATCACTTTGGGATCGGTTTCCAGAATGATCCTCTGGTCTGGATGCAGCGGCGTCAATTGCTCAAAGCCCCGTCGTTGCGATCGCATCGAGGGATCCTCGCGATTGATCGCTTCCACCCGAAGCAATGCAAAATACCGCTCATTCTCCTTCGGTGGACGAATCTGCCCGGCCACCGTGTCTCCATTGTGGAGCCCAAAGCGACGGATCTGCGATGGTGAGACGTAGATATCGTCGGGGCAGGTCAGGTAATGATGCAGTGGACTGCGAAGAAATCCAAAGCCATCGGGGAGAACTTCCAGCGTTCCTTCGCCGAACATCAGCCCGTTGGATTTCAGTCGCTCCTTGAGGATTCGAATCACCAGATCGGACTTCTCCAGCGATTCGTAGCCGTCCAGACGGTCGGCTCTGGCGATCTCTCGGAGCTCCTCCAGCGACAAACGCTGCAGAACCCCCATCGGCATCTCAGCAAGCGACGGAGGAATCTCTTGTGACGACGCCCCCGTCTCCCCGCTGCGTCGATGCTCCCTGGCGATCTCTTCTGCCAGAGACAATGGCTCTACCTGCGAGTCCAATTGGCGTATTCGCTCTTCCACCCCCTCCTCTCCAGAAGAGGGCCGCCGAGTGAACGACTTGCCAAAGCGCCGCAACGGCCGGTCCGACCGTGGTCGTTGGCTTCTTGGATCGTCGCTCATGCAGATGTCCTGATTCTCTCAGAATGTTGAGGAACATTCCGAGCCCTCTTCAAGAGTGCCACGACCGACTTGGTTGCGCAAGTAGCTTTCCGCGATCCTCCCGACGGATCGACAACGCTAGCGCGGTGCACCGACAGCGCACACAAGAGAAGCAAAGTCTCACCCACAAAGGACAAGACCAACCCCTCGGCCATCGCTGCCGGGACAAGTCGCCATGGAACGAATTTTTCGGTGGAGTCACCAGTTCTTGACTCAGGTGGCATTATAGGCGTCCGACAAATCGAAAGACAGCCTAACCCAAAAGGACTAGATTCTCTCGGCTCGATTAGGATGGCTAGCGGACCGAACTTCAACCGTCGATGACGTACATCTGCAGCGACCGACAGCCGTGTGCGCCGATCACCAGCGACTGCTCGATATCGGCAGTCTTGGATGGTCCCGAGACGAAGCAGCCAAATCCTGGAAGAGGACGCTGAAGAAGGATTCGGTAGGCGTCGTGCATGGTGGCGACGATGCGGGAGCGTGGGATAACAAAAACCAAGTATTGGTTGATAAAGTAAACAACCCGATGCTTCGGTTGCTGATCGGTCACCCAGACCGCGCCATTTTCCGCAACGGCGATCTCCCCGGAACTGATGAGGAAATCGACATCTTCCAGAAGATGTGGGTCCGCCGTATGAGCCAGATCAACGTTGCCCGGGATTCCGTCAACCAGACTGACAACCCTCTGGGCGCTCTGCACTTCCGGGAAACTCTGCAATCGCTGCCAGACATCCTGGACAGTTGGAAGCTGTTGAAAAGAGCCACCGACGGAAGTCACCATCCGTCCCAGTTGTTCCACTAAATCCGGATAGCGGATCCAGTCGCCATCCAGAGTTTCAGGAAGCGAGCAGGCGGTAGGCAACCGCCGACGCAACTGCTGCAGGATCTGCTGGCGCGACGCATCGCTCATGATCGTCTCGCCCCTTCCGACCGACTGGAGTTTGGCTGGCCGCTGGCGCTGCCGCGCTTGCGCCACTGAGCCCGGAAGCTCTCCGCGGGAGGCACGGGCAATTCGCGCCCCATCCCCCACGCATTGCCGCGGTGGTAGATCATCCAACGCGGCATCCAGCGAAGGGCCTTTCGCCCCATCCATCCGGCTAGAGCATAAAGTCGTGGATGACGAAGCAACCAGCCCAGACCATACATCGCATATTTCTTGGTGGCAGGAAGTAGTCGCCGCTGAGAAATCTCTTTGCGCCAGGCAAGAAGCTGATGGTGCAGATCAATCTTCACCGGGCAGACGTCCGTACAAGAGCCGCACAGGGTGCAGGCGAAGGGGAGACTTTGATGCTCCTTGGCGTCCCTCGCTGGTGCCAAGATACTTCCGATCGGGCCGGGTACTGTGGTCTGGTAGCTGTGCCCGCCGCTCCGTCGATAGACGGGGCATGTATTCATGCACGCCCCACACCGGATGCAATGAAGCGATCGATGGAACTCCTCGCTTTCCCGGATTGCCGTCCGACCGTTGTCGACAAGGATTAGATGCAACTGGCCGCCAGCCATCGGACCGTGAAAGTGCGATGTGTAGGTGGTGATCGGCTGACCGGTGGCACTCCTGGCCAAAAGCCGAGTGAAGACCGCTAGGTCCGAGAAGCGGGGAAGCAACTTCTCGATCCCCATGCAGGCGATGTGGATTGGGGGTAGGCTGGTCCCGAGGTCGGCGTTGCCCTCATTGGTACAGATCACGATTCCACCCGTTTCGGCGATGGCGAAGTTGACGCCGGTGATGCCAGCCTGCGCGCCCAGGAACTGCTGCCGCAGATGCCCCCTGGCTGCTCGTGTCAGAAATGTCGGGTCGGCGTTCCCCTTGGGTGTTCCAATATGCTGATGGAACGTCTCCCCGACCTCTTCTTTTTTGATGTGGATGGCAGGCAGGACGATATGGCTAGGTGGTTCATTGCGCAGCTGCACAATCCACTCCCCAAGATCGGTATCGACCACCTGAAGCCCCGCCTGCTCCAGGTGATGATTCAAGTGGCACTCCTCCGTCAGCATCGATTTGCTTTTGACGACGCGCTGCACGTTGTTGCTTTGCAGGATGTCTAGCACGATCCGATTGTGCTCCTGAGCATCGGCGGCCCAGTGCACCACCGCACCCGCCTGCGTCGCCGCCCGCTCGAACTGCTCAAGCAGATCTGCCAGATTCTCCAACGTGTAGGCTTTGATCTGATGAGCCATCTCCCGGAGCGATTCCCACTCGGGCAGGGCGGCTGCTTGGCGATCCCGCTTCTGCCGGATGAACCACAGCGCTCCGTCATGCCATCGCGCCCTTGCTTCATCGGCAGTGAAAGTGTCGGCAAGCTGAGCATGCCCTTTGGCTTTGGCGATCATGAATCGATCTCTCCGTGGTCCCGGCAGTAGTCACCGGGACGTTTCACTTCCTCAACTCCGCAACCTTCGAGGCCGATGGCAGGGAGCGACCGGCAAGGATCTGAGCGACATGCAGAAAGGGAACTTGGTTGCCCAGACGTCTGGCAAGTCCTTCCAGGTGCATCAAACAGCTCATGTCGGTCGCCGTGATCACCTGGGCCCCCTGCTTGGCGTGGTCTTCCAGCCGATCCTTCCCCATAAGAATCGACACCCCCAGTTCTTGGACCGCAAAAGTTCCGCCGAAGCCACAGCATTCATCGGGACGGTCCAGCGTCACCAACTGCAACCCCTCCACCCTCCTGAGCAGGGACTCGACCTTCGAAGGCATCGCGTCCATCCGCTCAGAACACCCATCGAGCCTCAATTCCCGCAGCCCGTGGCAGCTTCGATGCAGCCCCACGCGATAAGGGAAACTCACATCGAAATGATCCACCTTCAGCACGTCCGTGAGAAACTCACACAGTTCCCAGACCCTGCCTTTGAACGCTTCCCAACGCGGCCCGCAATGGTAGTCCTCGTAGTGGTTGCGTACCATCGAAACGCAACTGCCCGAAGGACAAACCACATGGTCATAAGATTCGAAGATCTCGACAAACATCTTGGCCAAAGGGGCGGTCGCCGTGGTGACCCCGGTATTGGCCATCGGCTGCCCACAGCAGCTTTGCCCCTCCGGAAACTCCACTTGGCATCCGAACCGCTCCAGCAACTCCGCCGTCGCCATCCCGACATCCGGATAAAACTGGTCGATGTAACAAGGGATGAACAATCCAACTCGCATCAGGTGGCTTCCGCAGTGGGGAGCAAAAAGCAGGTCGACATCCCAACAAGGAGGTCGGGAGGATGACTCTAGTGTAGGTGCATCAGGCCGGCTTTCGTAGCCCAATAGGCCAGAGTCGAAACTTTGGAAGGAATCAAAAAAAGCCTTGGATCGGTGTCGATCCAAGGCTTTCTCAGTTGCAGCAGGTAGTTGGCGTATTGGGGCCCTTCGACCAAGCAGCGGACCTTAGTTTCCGCCGAAAGGGTCATCCGATCCCGCGTTTTCCTTTTTGGCAGGCGGTTCCGCAAAGGGATCGTCGGCTGGCTTCGCATCGCCGCCAAATGGATCGGCTGCCGGTTCGGTCGCAGGTACTGGCACTTCTTCAACCTTCGGATCAATCGATGGCTTAGGAGGCTCAGCGGCAGGCATCCTGCGTGGCTCCCCTTCGATCAGCCCGTTGGCAAATGGATCGGCGATCACCCCTTCACCTGGGGTCGGAGGAAGCGGCGTCAGCCCGCTCTGCTGAGCTGCTTCGATCCGCGCTCTCTGGATCATTTCCTGCTGCGCTCTGGCCTGGATACGAGCGTTCCGGCGGTACTTTTCAATCTCCAGTCGCTGGCATCCCTGGATCTTCTCCAAGGCCCTACCGACGTTGACGACGCGGGTCGCATTGGCTTCTAGTTCAGCTCCTCGCTGCAGGTCATCCGAGCCAGCTCCTGGCCCCTGCAACGCGTTGGTCGCCAGCCCTCGGAAAAAATAGACCCGCGGATCCTGGGAACCACTGCCAATCGCAGAGGACAGCAGGTCGTACGCACACTGGTACTGACCTTTGTTGTAGGCATGCACCGCCTGGCCAAACATCTCGTCCAGGGCATCCTGGGCAAAGAGAGATGGGCTCGAACATCCAATGGCAAACGCCAAGATCCAGCTTCCAGACCGTCTCATCACAAATGATCCTCTGACCAGCGAACAGGATTTAAGCGAGGAAGATTCCAAACAGGAAAAAGCCCCGGCCGCTTTGACTTCCCGGCACTTTCCCTGTCCGATTCAATGTAATTGCGGCCGGTCGTTCCGCAACTTTTTTCTACCCATCCCGTTTCGTCTGCGGCCACCTTCAAGCAACAGGGCGGCTTCAGGAACCGAGCGAAAATGGATTGTGCGCTGCTGTTACGACCCGAAGAAACGCTAGAAGCGTCATGCCAGCGACCTGGAAAAACAACCATAAGAGACTAGAGGGGCCACCAATTCAGCCGGTGCAGGACCGTGGGTCGGTCGAGTCAGCCCAGGGGAAATGAGGCAGCGAACGCCGCTTCATGGTGCCAGCCTGTCGGCCCGCCCGCCGCACCGATTCCTCTCTGGAGATCGGAAGGGGATACTTTCCACCGAAACGTCGCGGTGGCTGCGGGCTGCATTGACTCTCTCCCTTGCCTCGGCGGGGGAAGCAATCCTGGCTTCCCACCCATCCCTCTTGCCGCTGGCTGGCAAAGGTTGGATCAGCTATCAGTTGCCTGAGGTGGACTCCAGAGACGGCCCGCCCCCTCCAAAGTCCCCCGGCGGAACGATCTGGGGTGCCGGATCGACCAACTCTTCTACCACCTCGCCCGCAGCAGGCGACTGGGACGATAGCTCGGCAGCAACCCCTTCCCCCCCCACCAGCGATGGATCGAATGTGCCTCGGCTGATCGGCGCCGGCACCTGGGCCGGGACATCCGCCGGTCGGAAGAAGCGACCTCGCTGGTAGGCATCGCCGTAGGCATCCGATGGCCACCCCGCTTCGCTCAACTGCACCTGGTGGTATCCGAGAAGCGAACCTTTTTGTCGATGGAAGTCCTTGAGCGCGATCTGGTAATCCACCAGGGCGCGGTAATAGCTGCTTTGACTTTGCGCCAACTGCTGCTGGGCCTGGAGGAGGAAGTTGATGTCATCCAGTTGCGACTCAAATCGGGCTCGCAAGGCCTCCACCTGCCGCTTGTCGGCTTCCACGCGATTGAAATTGTTCTGCACCTGCTGGTAGGACCGATCAATTTGGCGAGATGAATTGCTCAGATCGTGGCTGATCCGCAACTCCTGCTCGTTGAGCAAGGCGACTTCGCGAGCCAGATTCAGCTGGGCGAAACGAGCCGCAGCGCTTGCCTGGCGAAGGCCAACTGGCAGATTCAACTCCATCCCCGCAGCCCATTCTTGGAAATCCCCTTCGAAGATGCTCTGGTAAAGCGACTCGAACGAATTATCCGGATCGCGGCCTCCGATGAGATGGTCTCCAAGGCCCCGCCATCGGTAGGTCGTCACGGCATCCAGTCTTGGGCGTCGATTGAGTCGGGCTGCAATCAGTTCCAATTCCCTTCGCTTGATCTGCCATTTCTGACGTCGTACTTCGACTCTCTGAGTCAGAGCATCTCCAACAGCCTGTTCCCAGTCCAGCATCACTTCGGCCTGCGTCGGATGTTCGATGGGGCGGATCAGACGACCATCGTTGGGGGGAAGTCCCAGCATGTACCGAAGTCGCTGCTCGGCGGCATAGAGCCCCTGTGTGGCAGCCAGAGCATCATTGACCTGCACTTCGAAAAGGAAGTACTGGGATCGCACCTGAGCTTCCTGGTCCGCGCGGCCACCACGTGCTCCCAGCTCAAACTTGGCATTGACCAACTGCCAGGTACGCAAGGCGTTGTCTCGCCCCGATACCTGCGCCTCCAGGGAACGGTAGGCAAAATAAAGTTCCCAGTAAGCGTCCTCGACATCGTCTAGCAGGTTGATCACCCCATTCTCGAAGTCCGCCAGCGATACGTCGTTGTTGATCCGTGCGATCAGGACGCCGTTGTAGTTTCCGGGCTGTCGCGTCGGGCCAGCGATCCGGTTATAGGTGGTGCCGGCGCCTTGAAGCAACGGCTGACGCATCTCGGCTTCCATGAAACCAACAAAGTCGCTTCGAAACAGTCGAAATGGACTGTTGTTGTTGTCGTAAGCGACATTATGGCGCAGCGCGAATTGTGTTCCGAAGGCAGTGGTCTTGGAGACCGACGATTCGTAGTTGCTTGTCGTCTGCTCGACCGTCGTCGGAAAGAGCAGCAAAAACGAATTGTTGTTGGGGCGGTTGTTTTTCGCCCAGAAAAGCCGAGTTCCCAATTGGGTATCGAAGGCCGCTAAGGCTCCCTCCACACCGGTGAAAGGATTGGAGTCGGCCAACGCCGGGTCCAGCACGGTCGCCGTTCCCTGGGGAGCCTGCACCACCGCACCACCAAGACTGCGAAGAACCTCGCTCGATTGCAAAGCCATCTGCGTCGCCTCGGCGAGCGTCAAATCCCAGGTCGGCAACTCCGACGGATTCTCCACGCTCCAGGGCTTGGCAGCCTGCTGGATCTCTCCCTGCACATGGGTCGCCACGTCAGGATATTCCAGGCTAGTGGCGCGATTCTGGTAGTAAGACAAATCCGATTCGGATTTCCATGCCTTGAAACGAGCCGCCGGGGCGCAGCCCGCCAGCACTGCCCCTCCCAGCCCCATTCCGACCATCCATCGCCACCAACGATGTTGCCACTGCATCGTATCCGATCCCTCAGGTTTCGCTGACCGTCGGCCAAGACCAAGGAAAAACCGGTGCATCTTGCCCAGGCGATTCCATCCCTTCCTTCGGTATCGGCATCGCAACCAGATAATCTGGAACGGAAAAGCAATCTGCAGGGTGCGGCGGGAGTTTTCTCACCAGCTTCCCAAGAATTCTTTATTGGCCAGCATTCTCTCCCCCACTTCCAATTCCACGTTGGCAAGGAAGAAAAGCGATTCTTGCCATCTTGGTTTTGTGGAAGCATGGATGCGACGGAATTGGCATTCACCACAATCGGTGCCACCCACCTTTTGCACCAGGTTTGCTGGCATT
>Ga0315902_10004700_pt1 | contig 19574 bp, 14 predicted proteins | sample LakEriMetagenome_9_FD_203523 | JGI IMG/M metagenome (GOLD analysis project Ga0315902, IMG submission 203523) | Freshwater fungal communities from buoy surface, Lake Erie, Ohio, United States - Buoy 12 MA117 | ecosystem: Environmental > Aquatic > Freshwater > Lake > Lake biofilm | place: USA... | reverse complement strand
GAAGTCCTGCATATATATTAATCCCCATTACAGGTGCCCAAATTTCGGTTGCATCAAATTTGCTTCCAAAAGGGTTCTGGGCATCAACAATGGCATTTTTTTGAATGTAATTAGTCAAATTTTCACCACCCAAGTAAAACTCCCATTTTTTATAATTATGTGTTATCTGAGCATTGACTAGAGCATACGTTTTTCCATATTTATAGCCATCTGTTGGAAGAACTCCAGGAATTCTGGATTTGCCAACAACTGAAACTGTGAGGTTATATTCCCATCGTTTGTTTCGACTTTTATAACCGGTATTAAAAAGACCACGGTTACGGGGAATCATTGCTTGCTGTAGTATTTCCCCTCCATATTTAGCTTTTACATCCAGGTACTTATAAGCAAATCGCATGTCCCAGTTTTTTAGCAAATTAAAGCTGAATTCCCCTTGAAAACTATTCGAATACGACAAACCTGTTTCGTTTGAAAAACGAATTTCATTGCCTTCGCGATCCACAATCAATTGATTAACGAATTGCGTATGATAAAAATCCAAGGATAAAGAAGCCTTCTGCTTGAAAAGCTTGATTTCCTGAACCACTGATCCGCCTATATTCCATGAAATCTCTGGCTTCAAATCACTCAGTGGAATCCAAGCTTTTGATGTTGCCAAAAGCGAAATGTTATCAATCATGTAATTGGGTACGCGCCATCCTTTACCGGCTGTAAAGCGTAAATCTGTTTTTTCAGTAAGGATATATTTTGCATGCAATCGAGGGGAGAATTGCCATCCAAAAAGAGTGTGGTAATCAAGCCTAGAACCGAGGACTGAGATGAATCGCATTCCTGTGTATGTGTATTCTCCAAAAATCCCAGGGACCACTTCAAGCCGATTTTTATCAAGTGTATCCAATTGCTGGTTTAGTTTAACAGCTACGCCACTCATGCCTAATTTGATTTTATGATCTGTGGATCCAATTATGCCGTCAAAAATCGCATTGATATAGGCTCGTTTTTCTTCACCATAAAAACTTCTATGACCAAAAAGTGCATTGACAGTTTGATATTTCACATTGTAAACAACCCCGAGTGAATTGTAAGGCTTTTTCATAAAGAAACCCGTTTTCGCAAATGCATCGACATGTCGAGAGTCTATTTCAACTCCATACTTGTTGTTTGATGAAGGTTGATACCCGATTTGTCCACCCAATTTCTGATCCAAGTAGGCGTTGGCACCAAATTGCGCTTCCATTTTTTTGCCTTGGTATTGCCATCGGTTCATGAGAGCTAAATTGTTGCCCATTGGAACATCTCGAAATCCATCCTTGTTGTTGTCCATTTCACCAAACATACCGGATGCGTGGGCAAACCACCCCGTGCTCAACCGTTCATTTAATTTATGCCCAGCATTTAGGTTTATTTCCTCTCTGCCATAAATACTGGAATAGACATTGACAAACAATTTTTCCATAGAATCCGGCTTTTTCAATTCGAGGTTGATTAGCCCAGCCATCGATTCATAGCCATTCACAACATTTCCAGTTCCTTTAGTGATCTGTATCGATTCAATCCAAGTCCCAGACATGGAATTGAGTCCAAATGAACTTTCCAAACCACGTAAATAGGGAATGTTTTCCATTTGTATTTGAGTATAGACGCCATCCAAACCCATGAGTTGAATTTTCTTTGCACCTGATACAGCATCTGTAATATTAACATCAACTGAAGCATTTGTTTCGAAGGATTCAGAAAGATTACAGCAGGCGGCTTTTCGCAATTCACCGGATGTCAATTCTTCCACATGCAAGGTTTTCATGCGATTAATGCTGTGTGTATTTCGTCGCACTTCAATGAGTACTTCAGGCAATATTTTTTCTGCAAACAGAACGATTTCCAATGAAATGAAACGGTCTTCTTTGAATACCAATAAGGTATCTGGATTGTAACCCTTCGCTTGAATAACGAGTGTATCAGGCAATTTTTTGGGCAAAGTAAGTTCAAATTGACCCTCTTCATTGGTAAATACGGCAGTTTGACTTTGAAGTAATTTTATTCTTGCTCCATAGAGCGTTTCTTTTTTTATACCATCTGATCCAAGCACAATGCCTTTGATTTGAGCAAATGTGTTGACATGAAAGAAAAGAAGAAAGTAAACAATTAATTTAATTTTTCTCATATAAGTAATTTAGAATGAACAAATTGTACATTCCAATATTATATTCGAAATACCTGGTGTTGAATGAGAGTGTCCTTCCCTTGCCTAAAAAAGGGTGGTGGACGCAGGATGTTTTTAAGCGGGTTTAATTCTAATCTCTCAAAACAAGGTTTTTTATAGTTGGTAGCCGATAAAATTGGACTTGATTCAAATGTCTTTTCGAAACTATTATTTTGATGATTAAAGCTGGTTTTTAAATTAAAAACATCGACATTGCTTTCACAACAGTCTTCTTTTAACTGTTGAATAGGTTGCCCATCAAATTTTCTTTGGCAGCATGGAGGTAAACCAGATTTTCCTTCGTCCTTGCAATGATTGTTAAGCTCAATAAAATAGGATCTAAAAGTTCCGTCTTCTTTGCAGGAATGGGTGAAAACGCGCACGCCTACATTGCCTAAGAAAAGCAGAAGGATGAAATGAAGGACGGCTAGGCAGCGCAATGTTTTCATTTAGCAAATTTAGACTTGTCCATCGAATATCCCAAAAATAAACAACGGTATTCTTGGAAGTTTAAGTTAATTTTGTAGAAAATACTTTTTACCATGAATGTTCCAGTGACTGTCTACGCAGAAATGACGCCAAACCCATCAACCATGAAATTTGTTGCGAATAAATACTTGCTGATTTCTGGTGATTCAGTTGAGTTTTCTTCATCTGCAGACGCGAAAGGATATTCGCCAATGGCGGAACAACTTCTCCAGTTTCCATTTGTTAAAAATGTTTTTATTGCGGCCAACTTTGTAACCATTACAAAAACCGACAATGTTCCTTGGGATTTTATTACAATGGAATTGCGTGAATTCGTGAAAGATTGGATTGCTGATGGCAAGGATGTACTTATTCAAATGCCGGCACCAAAACCTGTAATAGAAGTTTCTGGTGAAATGAAAGAATACGCTCCATCAGAATACGATGACGCTATACGTGGTTTATTGGACGAATATGTGCGTCCAGCAGTTGAAAACGATGGTGGTGCGATTGAATTTTTAGGATTCAACGAAGGCACTGTTACAGTCGCAATGCGAGGTTCTTGTGCTGGCTGCCCTTCTTCAACTGCTACGCTGAAAGGAGGCATCGAAAACCTACTGAAATCTCACCTTCCAGAAGTGAAGGAAGTTGTTGCTGAAACTGTCTATTGATACATCTATAACCAAGCAAACATTGCTTCAAGATCTTTGGGTTTTACCCATTGACTCATGCGTTCTTTGAGCATTTCTTTTAATTGTTCCTCGTTGTAAATATCCTTTCCTTTCGCATCATATAGTAAGACACCTGCAGGCAGTTCCATTTGTTTTACTTCTTTCGCAAAATAAATTACACCACCATCTTCTGTTGCCATCCCTAAAATTGCACCTGGCAAACCTTGAAATCCCTCTGGACCAACTGATGGAACAATATCATCTGAGAACCACGCATAAATTCTCGTAGAATCATTCATCTGCCATATTGCTTTGCGACAATCGTAACCGCTTATATTACGCGTACTTTCGGTAATCTTCCATGATCGCTTATCCATCGTGTCTTTGATGTAGGCATTATTTCCCCAAAGATCCATAATAATGAATTTCTCCTTTTTGTTCAGGTTTTGATAGACCGTATTTTTATTTGTCAAAAACTTCATGAATCCTTGTTGTGACGACACCTCATCCTCAGGAATAGGTCGAAACACACACGATGTGTCATTAAAAAATAATTCGAAATTTTCGATACGGTATTTGTTCTCCTCCGTGATGAAATTCTTCATTCTAGGATTGTCACCAAAACGTTTTTTCAGGTTTGTTTTACGCTCGAAAACGATTCTGCCCGTGTTGACTTGGGCAACTAAATTGTGGCCCAAAACAAGTAATCCTGCAATGATAAAAAATCGATTAATGCCAGCCTTTGAAGTCATCTTCTTTCGTTTTTCTGTTGTTAAATCTGTAGTTTGCTTTTAGCAGGAAATACCTGGAAATAATCGTTGTACGAAAATCTGTCACAGCATTTCCATTGACTGATCGGGTAGCATTGATGTTTTGATTGAGAAGGTCATTACCAACCAAGGATACGGTCAAGTTTTGAGTTTTAAGGAATTTTTTGTTCAACTCTGCATTGAAGACAAAAAATTCTGTGTCATAAAATCCTCTACCCGGTTGATTGTTCCTTGTGTAGTTCCCATCTACTTTCACACCCACGCCATTCGGGAATTTCCAATCGATACCAAGTGAAATATTTGTAATTGAAAATGGTGTGTTCGATACTGAACTCAAAGAACTTATTGGATTGTTGTAAGAATAACTTGATTTGAAATTAATTTCCAACGAATCCCATTCGAAGTCTACGTCAAACTCAGGAGTAATAGCATAGTTATCTGTTACGTTCTCCAAAGACCCTACATAACTTTTGAATCGGTTAAAGGACCCACTTAATGAAGGTTGAAATTCTATTTTTCTGTCTAAAATTGGGTAGCCACCTCCTGCGTAAATATTTGCACTCATGTTTCCATCAACATTGATTGTTTTGGAAGTTGTTTGTCCAAAAGAATTGAAATCTGTTTGAGTTGCAAACGCATTCTGTGTTAAGTTGAAAGATCCTCCCGACCAAATATATTTACCCGAAAGTGCATTCCACGTATTGAAATTCACATTGACCGTGTGAACATAATTTGGCTTTAAGTCTGGATTACCTATCTGAATTCTATTTGGATTAGAATTGTCCAATACAGGCTGCAAGTCTGTTATTTTAGGTTGTTGGGAACTTGTATTGTAATTTACAGTAAATCGCTTGCTCATCGAAGGTTTGTACTCATACTTGAATTTCGGCAGGAAATTGTTAATGTTTTGATTGATGACAGAATCCGTGATCAAATTGTGATTGTCAATATTGATATTTCTAAAGAATAAGCCTCCGGAAAGGTAGTGCTTACTTTTTTCATAGATCATTTCAGCACCACCTCTATTTTGAACGCGGGTATTTTCAAAATTGTTGGAAAATTCAGCTCTAAATCCGTTGTAGGTTCCATTTACCTTATCGTTAGCCTCCTTCACCTGATCAGAAAAACCAAATTCATACAGGTAATTAAAGTTTACTTTCCAATGTTTCGATAAAGGTTCAAAATAACTAACTGTACCGTAATGACTCGTAGATGAATTATTATTGATCTTATTCTGATCAACAGAATCGGTAATACCAATTAGTTTGTATTCGGAGCTTGTATTTAAATAACCATCCGTTTTGTTATTCGTGGTAATGAGATCGTAGCGCACTTCCAATTCTCGTCGTTTCTTCATGAATTTACGATACAAACGCAAGGTGTTATTGGTGCTCAATCCCTTCGAATTGTTTTCATTATTTACTTGTGTAGCCAAGGATTCTAAACCTGTCTCACCCGTAAAGTTGTTGAAATTAGAACTGCTAGTTAAGCCTTTGTCGATGCTAATTGATGGTTTAAACTCTAATAGCGTCAAGGAATCTAGCTGGCTCTGTATCGAAAGATTGAATTTATGGGATTCATTTTCAGAATAGTTGCGTGTGGAATCTTTTGTGAAATAGGTTGTGTCAGCTAAGAAATATTGAGAGCGACTCGATGATCTGGCGTCTAAACGATCGTTGTAGTAGGAATAATTAAAAAGCATTTCAGTGTTCTTCTTTTTACCGAACTTATCTGAATAGTAAATTCCCGCTTTCAATGTTTGAGGGATACCGCTGGTGTTATTTGTATTGTTTGGCTCCCAAAAATTTCTATTTGCACCATTTTCATTGGACAAGCCAAATTTATTCAAGTCACCGCGACCAAAACTTGAACGCGGTGTATTTGAACCCAGCGCAAAAACGGATATTTTTTGTTTGCTGTTGAATTTATTGAATAGTAATTCTCCTTCATAAAATGGCCGACTACCTGAATAATTTTCCAGGGGAGTCAAAGCCATGTCAGACGCTCCCGATACCCGGCCGAAATATCCTTTTTTGGCTTCTTCCTTCAGCTTGAGATCGAGGACTCGAATTTTCTCATCGGATCCACCAATCGTTTCATTGTCTGTTTTTTCATAGATCTGAACCGTTTCAATACCATCTGCTCCCAGGTTTTTTGTTGCTACAGTAGGGTCGGAACCAAAAAATTCATCCCCATCTACCAAAACTTTCTTTATTTCTTGACCCTGAGAAGTGATCTTTCCGTCTTTGTCGATCTTTAACCCTGGGAGTTTCTTTAAGAGATCTTCAACTACCGCACCTTCGGCGACTTTGAAGGAATCTGCAACATAAACCAATGTATCACCTTTGTAATAAATCGGGTTTTTATTCGCATAAATCATCACCTCTTGCAAGTCTTTTGAATGCTCCGGCATTCTTACGGAAGGAATATCAATGTCTCTATTGTCCTTGCCTCCAAAAATATAAATGAACTTATCGTCAAAACGCGGATGGGAAATAACAATAGAAAATGTATCAATTGGAAAACCTGTTAAAACAAACTTTCCGTTTTTCTCCGTTCGTGTAAATCCTAATAAAACGGAATCCTTCACACGAACTGCCATCACCATCGCCTGGTGAAGAGGCTGTGTGCCGGTGGAATCAAACACGGTCCCACTGATTTTCATGTCTTGTGCATTCGCTGTAGCACACAATAAAAAAGCAATCAGACTTAAAGAGAGTCTTTTGAATAAATTCATGATCAAAATTAAGAATTGTGAAATTTAAACAATTCGCTGCCAGTATAGTTTTGGAAAATGTCGAACGGCTGCTATATTGGCTCAACGGAAGAAGTCCTTTTTCAGCTTGAAGTATTACCTTAAAGCAGCCGCAGACCCAATAAAATCTGAAATTTCAATCCTTGTTCATCCAACATGGTTTGATGCTGTACCTCGACAGGAATTCCAATCATTCCGCGTTCATTTTTTTTCAGTTTCACAATTTCTGACGATTCATATTGAACAACGAGCGATGAAGCAAAACCATCGGGTGTATTTTCACCTACTAGGATGTAATTCAGCCCACCATTTTGAACAAACCCTTGAAAAGTAGTTTCAAAAGATCCCTGCTGATTGATGATCTGCATGGCACGATCAATCGACACCCCGATAGGTGATTTTTGCACAAACTCTTGACTTTCCAATTCTTCTTCCAACGCCGCACTGCGCTCTCTGGTATATATTGGCTGTTGCTTTTTATCGTAAAAAGAGATGCGTTCAATAAATTGTGGTGCTTTCAGTTGGTTGTCAAAAAACACTTCCTTCGAAGCAAATTTTTTGCCGCCTTCAGCATAAAAAATGCGTCGACCATAATTGCCTGTTGCAGCATCGTAAAACACCTCTTCCAATTTTACAGCTTCATCTTTTTCATTGAGACAGGCAATAACTTCTTCTCTCGATCCGGCGTTGTTGTTATAGGCAAGGCTGTTCATTATTTTCCAGTTGGAATTGTTTTCAATGGCAGCCATTTTATCTTCAAAATCACCCTCGTTTTTAAGTTTGCCTATTTTCTTTTCGTTTTGATCTTGGTCATCCTTTCCATTGTTAGAACATGCACTGAACACGAGAGAAAGCAGAAATAATGAGCTGTAAATTAAAAGAGTTTTCATACTTGCAGATTTTCAAGAATAAATGACAAAGTGCGGCAAAAGTAACAAGAAAGAGAGAAAAAAGTGAAGTTGTTCTTCATGGAATGAATACTTTTCTCTGCCAATATTTCCTAAATTTTCAGCAGAATACTTGCAGATGCAGAAAGTCTCACTATCTTTGTATCGCATTCGAGTGAATCGTTGTTCGATTGAATAGAGTGCGGGGTGGAGTCCGCCGCGGCGGAGTAACTCATCGGGAGAATAACCCGAATAATTGAAATAAAGCAATAATGATATATTGCGGGGTGGAGCAGTTGGTAGCTCGTCGGGCTCATAACCCGAAGGTCGCACGTTCGAGTCGTGTCCCCGCTACTAAGAAAAGGAATTCAGAAATGAGTTCCTTTTTTTTTGAAATATTGGTCTCATAGTTCAAGGGATAGAATAGAAGTTTCCTAAACAAATTGTTTTAATATATTGAAAATCAATTAATTAAATATACAATTAATTGTATAGGACATTTTTAGGACATAATATTTATTCAAATGAAAAATCACGTTAATTTTTAATATTCAATATATTAGAAGAATTAAATATGTCAACCCCTACAGATAAAACCATAAGGATGTTAATGATGTTGTTGGAGAACCCCTTTGGTTATTCTATGGAAGACATTATGGGTAGATTAGAAATCGGTAGAAGTACCTTTTATAAGTATTTGGACACAATAAAAAGACACGGTGTCAATGTAGAAAAAGAGGGTTCTTTTTATAAAATCACCAATGTTAGATTAGCCAGAACCGTCAGGAACATTCAAACTAATTTTGACCTACACTTAAAGGCTCTTCAACTGCTCTCAGCAAAAAATAAATCCAAAAAAAATAATTAGTCCGAGATTTACGGACACATGTTACCTTCCTTTGTAATGTTGAAAGCAACAAGGGGTAAAAAACTATTGACCCATCTATGTCAAGATAACTGACATTAAATCAAATCAGCGAGGTCAACGCTAAAATCCACCACAGATTAAAAATTTTTTAACCAAAACATTGGAATAGAATTCATATGTCTAATCGTAAACTTAATATTCGTGTTCGTAAAGTTCAGTATCCTGAATTACCTCATTTCAACTGGGAAAAGGAAAGAGAAATTTTTATTAATCACATGCGATACAAACTATCACATGATGTTAGAACTTCTACCATTTATGACAAATATGAGGAGGTAAATCAAAACTACACTGAAAAGGATATTCCTTATTTAAATTCTCTGAAATCTGGAATCTGGAATCCTACGAATATCAAGGATATAGAACAAACTGTTTTGGAAATAGAGAATCTGAAACCTACATTGGTGATTTGTGAAAACTCAACTGAGTGGAACCATATGAGAAGAATGATATCTTCGATGTCTTATTCCAAAGGTAGAGGGAGGGGGATTAAATTCTACATGATAGATGATGTTACCAAAAAAATCTTGGGTTTAGCAGAAATAGCATCTGATTTTGGAAGCTTAAAAGTTCGTGACCAATTTATTGGATGGACGAAAAATCAAAAGTTCAATGAAGGTAAATTGAAGAACACCTGTATCGGAGCAACCATTGTACCTGTTGGAGTTTTGGGCTATAATTTCTATGGAGGTAAATTACTTTCTTTATTAATGACCTCAGGTATTGTTCGTGAGGCATGGGAAACGAAATATGGAGACAAACTCGTAGGAATTACAACAACGGGGCTTTTTGGTCACAAAGAGTCAGGTTCTCAATACACCGGGTTAAGACCTGTATGGAAATCTTTAGGACACACTGAGGGTAATGTAATCATGAATCCTAATGACAATGTCTATAAAAGATGTACCGAATGGTTAAAAAAATACTTTTTGGAGGAATATAATTACACAATGAGTAAGTCACGTCCAAAACAGGGTATACTCAAACTTATATGTTCCAAACTTGGGATAGTGTCAGATTCACTTGTCCATAAATTTGAGCGTGGAGTTTATTTTTCAGAATTTTACAAAGACACTAAGGATTTTCTGAGAGGGGAGATTGATGAGGTAACAGTACCAAGATTTGATTCATCTATTGAATCATTGGTTTCTAGATGGAAAAGTAAAGCCATCGAACGCTACAGAAAATTAGCAGTTCAAAATAAAGTAAAAAATAAAGTGCTTTATTATTCCAATGTTATTGGTAAAACATGGACGTGGGTTTTAAGGAGATATATGGGAATAGTTATCTCTAAAAAATCCCCGTCATATTCATTTGAAAATTTCAAATTGGCAACAATAACTCTGACGGAATGGTCAAACGTTTGCCTAAAACGATTATCCCAGCTTTCTGATATCATTACATGGCAGTACTTTAAATCATTCCTTAGGGCAAATTAAAAATACTATTCCCAAACGTTCTTTGACATATTGTAAAAACCTTCTTTTGGATGACCATAACCCCTCCTTATGAGCTTCATTAAGCTCCCTTTGTGTGGAATGATGGGTGTCTGTTGGTGTTATTAATTCATTTTTGAAGTGAACTTCTTAATTGTATCCTTCCAATCAATGACTAATTTGAAGCAATCATTCTATGGTACGGTTCCCTGTTTAAATATCGGAGCGATTTTAAATAAAATTCCGGGAGTAAATATCAACCAACATGACTCTGGACACTTGTCTATACCTACAAATAAAATTTATATTCCAATATTCACTTTTTTAGACAACTGACTCATATTTATTAGTGTATGTAACAGCCTTGTAGCCAATCTTTGCCTTGTTCATACATAAATCATAATAAAAGAGTAAAAAAAGAAAACAATGAGAAATGAATTTATCAGCCAAGAGGAGCTTAATTTTTATACAGGTGATTCAAAAAGGACTTTCAGTAGAATATTAGGGAAATTAAAAAGGGAAAACAAGAATCTTGTGGATACTTCCCAAAAGGTTCACAAAATACATCACAGTATTCTTGATGATAAAATGTCTAAACATCATAGAGTATTGGAAGAATTTACCAATGCCTTGATAAAAAATAAAGATGGAAAAAATGAAGTGTGGGCACGATACCTAATCAATTTTGATTGGAAAATATTTGGCACCATAACATTTGATAAACCAAAGAAACTTTCATCAGCAAAGAAATTCATGGAAGAGATAAGACACAAGGTAATGAAAAGGAATAAACTATACACCTGTTTTTATGTCTGTGAATTAAACGATAATGAGTATCACGTCCATTTCCTTATGAACTGTAAATTGGAACGTGTAAAACCGATTATGGCACTTATTGAAAACAGTATCAATAAGTTTAATAAAACAGAGATTGAAGAATACGACTATAAAAAATTAGGTTCTACGTACCTCACAAAGTTTTTGGATAAGAACCCTGACTCTTATGAAATATTCTTTGATTAAATAATTACAGTAAAACATATTATTTAGAATTAATTTCTATTTTTCTGGATTATAGTGATTTATCTTTATCAGAACAATGTGTGAAATTAATAGTTGCATATTTGGGAGTATAATATTTTATCTCTTTTTAACTATAAGACAATAAGTTAAATGATTAAAATCTCGTTATGAAAACTTTACTTTTTATATTAATTTTTTTACAAATTGCAGAAGTCTCTTTCAGTCAATGCACAAGTGGTGATTGCAAAAATGGTTTTGGAACGTATCAATATTCTAGTAGCACATATACAGGACATTGGAGGAATGGAAAGAGAAACGGCAGTGGTATTTTGAAATGGAACAATGGAGATTCCTTTGATGGAGAATGGATAGAAGGTCAAGAAGTTTACGGCAAGTATGTTTGGTCACAAGGAAGCAAATCAATTGGTCAGTGGAAGAACAATGAATTAGACGGATTGGGTTATCATTTATACCGTGATGGTGAAGCATGGTTTGGAGAATTCTCCAAAGGATCAGTTAACGGCTTTGCCTGGAAATTTTTACCTTCAGGAGAAATAAGTTTTTGGGAGGTAATTAATAATAGATTCAAGCTAATCGAAAAAGCGAATTTACCGAAAATAGATTTTGAGCTTAAAGACCCTGAGCCATTTACATATTATGTATCTAAAGTTGATCCGATTAAACCACTACCAAATGATTTAGAGGAAAAAGATAAGAACATCCAAATACAAGTATTGAATAGTTATTTCTTCGAGCTTAAAAAATATCAGTCTAATTTAAAAGTAGATTTTGATAAGGAACTCAAATTTTCTAAGTCTAAATTGACGGAATTAGTGGACTTCATTAATCATGCTCCGGATTTTAATGATTTGTTATACAGAATAATCAGCCGAAAAGAAGAGCAACTTGATTCAATGTTAAATGAAAACAAACTGATTATTGAAAAAATAAATGCCACATCCAGCGAGAATGGATATACAGCCTCCATTGCAAGTTTGAATGAGAAATACGAAGAATGTAATTTGAAGAATCAAAAGACAATTGACCCGTTAATTGGTCAAGTGGAAATAGTTGATGTACATAGTATTTCAACTGTGAGCCCTTTAACATACAGTGTCATTCCAATATTTAAAAGGAATAAAAAAGGACAAATTGAAAAATTGAAATGGCAGATAGATAGCCTGACAAATCAAATTAATATATTGAAAATCGACCATTACAGTGAGGTTAATCCCATTTTGGTTGGTATTGATATTAATTTGCAATCTAAAGATGATATCATTGATCAAAGAAAAAATCTTTTTAATGAATACACATGTATTAGAAAGAAATGTATCGATGCCCTTGAAGTTATCATAAAGAATAAACAGGAGTTAAACAATTCTATTAATAATGAGGAAATAACAACAAATTCCCGAAACACGAATAATGACCAAGAATTGGATAAATCCATAATTACACAAGTTAAAATCGGTAACCAAATATGGATGACTCAAAATCTTAATGTAGATAAGTTTAGAAATGGAGACCCTATTCCTGAGGCTAAAACATCGGAGGATTGGAGATGGGCAGATAAAACACAACAACCTGCCTGGTGCTATGTACATAACGAAACTGCAAAAGGAGTGATATATGGAAAACTTTACAATTGGTATGCGGTGAATGATCCAAGAGGCCTGGCACCTCAAGGTTGGCATATTCCTGGTGATGATGAATGGTTAGAATTAAGAAATTATCTTGGTGGCAGAGTAGTTGCTGGTCCAAAATTGAAATCTTTGGACTATTGGGATAATATTTGTGATTACTCTGATAATAGCAGTGGTTTTTCAGGTCGTTCTGGTGGGTTCCGTTACTATTATAGTGGCTTTAATCATAGTGGAATTGCCGGTTACTGGTGGGCCTCTGATGGTGGAAGTGACTGGGCTTGGACTCACAGTTTGAATTGCATAGATGATTTAGTGCGGTTTCCTAAACCTAAGGGAGACGGTCAATCCGTACGTTGTGTAAAGGATTAATTTTTTATTTAACTACCGAAGTAAATCCTGTATATTTCTCAATAACAAATAGATAAACAGAGAGATATTATTATTACATTGAAATGTAATCTATTCAAGTAAAAAGAAGAGTTATGAGTAATACAAATAATCCATCAACTGAAGAAAAAGTTAAGAGTTTCGCAATAGTAATTGCAGCTATTATTGGATGGTATTTTTTTTATCAAGCGGTACAAAATGAAGATTCTGAAAACTCTTCAAAGACAGAAATTGAAATAAAAGATACAAATGTTGATGCTCACAATGCTGAGGATAAAACTTCAACCGAAATTGAGTCAGAAGTTGTAAATGAACAAGAAACCAGTTCTCCTTATGCCGACTGCCCAAAATGTGGTTCATTGTATAACCCAAGATCATGGGGTGAGATGTGTCCAAAATGCTGGAAAAATGGTGAAGCACTTAAATGTCCTCATGGAAACATAGATAGCCCAAAATTCTGTGACTTATGTTATCCGAATTAAGGTGCCTTCATTACAATCAAATTCAGTAGATAATTGTGCTATTTTACTAAAAAGTTTCAGATTACAATAATTGGAGCTTAATTGATGAATTATCGATATTCGGGAGCTATAGCTCTTTTTAATCTTCGATACTTCAACTAACTTGATTTTTGTTAGAAAAATTGATTGTTTTAATATGCAAAGTAAAAAGTTTTTACTTTTTGTTCACGGTGTCTTACCAATTATACTAGGTGGAAGCATTTACATTTTATACAGATCAACTGATCTTCGCATATTTAATTGGATTAATTGTTTAGGAATGAGAGAGCACGTTGATTTTATTCGTGAATTCTCGGTTAGTTGAAGGCATCTAATTCCAAAATGGTTAATATATTGTCTGCCATATGGTCTATGGATATATTCTTTAACTTCTACATTACTAATAATTTGGAGAAAGAATGAAAAGAAAGTAAAATTATGTGTGGTCGTTTTCAGATGAATTTCATCTTGCTAATTATCAAGACTTTGTTAATTGTGACACCCCTATTATTAGGAGGGGTGATTTATATTCTTTTTAGAAGAGACAACATAATTTTATTCAAATGGGCAAACGTACTTGGCCTAAGTGAGTTAATTAATTGCATGAGAAATATTAATTCCTTGAATAATGTGCCAAATTGGATTATCTATAATTTACCTGACGGTCTCTGGTTATTTTCATGTGTTTTTTCTATGAGTTTATTATGGAGACGAAAAAACAAAACTGCTAATTTTTGGATGTTAATTATGCCACTTATTATTTGTTTTCATGAAGTTGGTCAAGGATTAAAATTGTTTGAAGGAACATTTGATATTATGGATTTGCTTTTTTACCTGTTAAGTACTATATTAGCTATAACCTTATCAAGGTTTTTTTAACAATTTTAAACTTTACAATATGTTTACAAAAACCCATCTTTCATTATTTGTGTTAGTTTTTTTCTCAATACTCGCATTGGGAAGTACGGAGGAAGAACAAAAGAAACAAGACGAAGAAGTTCAACAAAAGGTTAAAAGTGTACCATCTGTTGAATTATCGGCGTATGATTTATATCTAGAAAACTACAAAAATTCAGCTAGAGCCAATCAACAATATAAAGGTAAAGTTCTTAAAATTACCGGTTCTGTAAGAGAGATTGTAGACGGGGTTTTTGGTGCAACCAATGTTTGGCTAGAGGACGATATTTGTTGTGTTTTTTCAGAGGAAAACATTAGTGATGCCGCCAAAATGAACATTGGTAATGAAGTAGTTATTATTGGTGAGTACAAGGGCTCGGGAATTATGAAAGGATGTTATTTAGATAAAATAAATTTTTAGTTCTATTACCAAATCATTTTTTTCTCTTCGTCAATCTAATTTTGCCTTATAGAAATCCAAATTAAACAACTTGATTTCTGAATATTAGAGTAGACGTTTTATTGTGAGTCTAAAAAATTGATTTTTAGCACTTAAACCCATTGCCATCTGGGCATTTACTAACAATTTTAGGCTAAACAAAGTACCAATCTAAAATTGTTAAATATGAATATCCTTTACTGCCGCATTTCCACTATAGATCAAAAATTTGACCGCCAGAAGGTTAATGAAAAAGATTATCAATTAACCGTAGAAGATAAATGCTCCGGTTCCATTCCCTTTTTTCAAAGACCAGGAGGGGTTGAAGTAAAGAAGTTGGTTGAAGAGGGTATCTTAACCTCCTTGTCTGTTTGGCAAATCGATAGGTTGGGAAGAGATTTAAGGGATATAATCAACACTATCCACTACTTTAATGAAAAGAAGATAGGTATTAACTTCATTTCACAGGGGCTGACCACACTAGACCATGAAGGAAAAGAAAGTCCAATATCAAAAATGATTATTTCTATTCTTGGAATAGTTGGAGAAATGGAACGCAATCAAATCAAAGAAAGACAGTTTGAAGGAATAAGGATTGCTAAACTCAAAGGGGTATATCTTGGACGCAAAAAAGGAAGTACAGAAGATGTTTTATCATTCCTGTCAAAGGATAAGAATAAAAAGGCTGTAGAATACTTGAAAAAGGGTTTTAAGGGAACAGAAGTTTCCAAATTAACGAACCTTCATCTAAACACCGTTTTAAAGATTAAGAAACTAATGAGTCTTGTGAACAGTCCACAATAACTAAATAACGTGTATTTGAGTTTGTAAGGTATAAAAAAGTAGTCTCGCCCAGAATCGAACTGGGATTGCTCGTTTAGGAAACGAGGGTTTTATCCGTTAAACTACGAGACCATTGTTTCACAAAGATAAAAGAAGGAATTTATTATACTTAAAAGGAAAAAGTGTCATCCATCTTATCACTTAAATAATCAATTCTATTACTATCAAAACCACTTCTTAAATAATTTTCTGTTGTTTTCAATGTGGTGTGACCCAGAGATAGTGAAATATCATAAAGGTTAACTTTAAAATCCAACAACAATCCTGCAAACGTATGACGTGCAACATGAGATGTCAAATTGGTTTTGATATTGGTTAGTTGTTGTAGTTTTTTTAGTTTCCTGTTGTAAACTATCGTTTGATGCTTTAACTCTTTGTATTGTTGTTCATTTAAATTGCTGGATTTATTCCATTTCCAATCAGTGAATAATGACGGGTTTAAAACTTCAAAAACAAATTTTTCTTGTGGAAGAGAAATAATAAAATCCTGGAATTGTTTTAGAAAAATATCATCAATAATAGAAGAGGTATGGCTTTTTATATCAATCAATTTTTTTAAATCTTCATTGGTTTTCTGTATTTCATAGCCCTTGTAATTTACATAGGGGTTGGTAATCCTTTCCATGTTTTCCTCACTGTTTTGACGAAGAATGATAATATCATCATGTGTATTACCGGTTAAGGGTTTTATAAATCCCTTCTTTTCCTGTTGGATGAGGTAATTAATTAGTTTATCAAGTTCAATAATATTAACTGTTAGTTGGGTTGGTGGATGAAACGCAGATGCACTATATGCCTTCCTAATTCTGTAAACCTCTTTTAGATACTTTAATGGTATATCAGACTTATAGTTTTGACAGATAGAAGAGTAGATGTCTCCAAATGATAATATTCTACAAAGTATTTGTGCAAGTAATCGATTTATGGGAACATACGTTTGCGTCTTCGTTTTATACATGACATAGTTGATTCTTAAATCCTTTATGTTCCCAACCTTAAGAAGTAAAGTATCACTAATTCTTGCACCATTTGCAAAAAGTTGGAAAAGAAAAATATCTCTTACCAACTGAATAGATTTATCTTCAATTTTACTATCTATTAACTTTTTTATTTCATCCTCTTTTAGGGCTGGTTTAGTTACCTTATCTGATTTGAAGACAATCGAACTGAAAGGGTCGGTTGTGTAATGGTAGTAATCATCCTTTTTGGCCTTGTTAATGACCAACTTTATTACTTTTAAATAGTGATTAACAGAATTAGTTGATAATGATTTCGGGTCTTTTGATTTTTCTAAATAGTTCTTTAGTTGTTTTAAAAACATTTGGTCTATTTCGGAAAATGCTACATCAAACCGTTCTCTGGATTTTAGAAACTTTTGAAATTTTCTATAAATAACCAAATGTTTAATTCGTGTCCCTTCATTTTTTTCCAAATTGATATTATCCAACCAATACTTTAAAAACGATTTGTGTTGGTTAGAAATATTACCCAAATCGTTTTTAAACAAGGGTAATTTATTGAAGTAGGAATCTATTTTTTCATTAATTATTTCGTATCGTTCAAACCTTCTATCAATCCTAAATCGTTTCGTCTTTTTGTTAAAATATATTTCCCAATCTCTAACACTTATTTTTTCATTGATTGATTTTCTTCTTTGAACACCATCAACAATCGTTCTGATGTATATAATACCTTGATTTGGAGAGGTTTTCTTAAGAACAACATCAACCGATTTTCCCATTATTATTCATTAATTTTACAGGACAAAAATAGGAAAATAATTTATTAATAAAACTAGTAGGACAAAAACAGGACAACAACTTATATAATTGATATACAATTAATTAAGTATATTAAAATGGTGTCTATAGAATAGAAGTTTCCTAAACTTTAGATACAGGTTCGAGTCCTGTTGAGATCACTACAAAACAGAGCGAGAGCTACGAAACTCCACTCTTTTTTTCTTCATTTTAGTTCTGATTCCCCATGTTTCATAGTGTTTTACCAATGAACAGAACAAAGTCCGTTTCTAAGATCTTAAGGAACATGTGTATAATTAAAAGGCGAGGAGACAGTGCTCGAATTACCAGCAGCATCTATTGATTTTGCCGATAGGGTTGTAGTAGCATTGGAATTTACTGTAACAACGACAGATCCAATACCGCTTGCATTGAAGGTTCCTGAGGCTATGGGACTTCCAGTCCCCGTTCCATTTGGATATATATAAAATGTGGTACCAGCAGTTCCTGTTAAGCTAATGGTTGGTGTAGTCGAATTACCAGGACTTCCAGGGCTGGAACCAGTAATTGTTGGCGTTGATGGAGGAATATTGTCATGGACGTAAGTAATTGTGTTTGAACATGTACTAATATTTCCTGCAGCATCTATTGCTTGTGCAGTGAATTGTGTCGTTGAGTTAGCTGTAACACTGATCGCCATACTAATAGCCGTACCGCTTCCATTAAATGTGTTGGTTGTTGCAATAGGTCCCGAACAATTGGAAGACTTATAGATCCGGTAAGTAGAACCGGGCTCACCACCGGTAAGCGTCAGAGTCGGAGTAGCGGAAGAAGAGCTTGGACTTGCTGGAGAAGAACTGACAATGGTTGGTGTTGAGGGCACAATATTATCATGCGTATAAGTGAATACATTTGAGCATGAACTCGTATTTCCGGCCCCATCTATTGCTTGTGCAGTGAATTGTGTCGTTGTGTTGGCTGTAACACTGATCGCTATACCAGCTGTTCCACTGCCATCGAATGTTCCGGTAGCTACAATCGCGCCCGAACAATTACTCGAATTATAGATCCTGCATGTTGAAAATGGTTCACCACCTGTAACTGTTAGAGTCGGTGTAGTGGAAGAAGGGCTTGGACTTGCTGGGGTAGAACTGACAATGGTTGGTGTTGAGGGAGCAGTATTGTCATGCGTGTAGTTAAAGGTTGAAGAACAGATACTTACATTCCCTGCTTGATCTGTCACACTTGCAGTAAATTGGGTCGTTGAATTTGGATTCGCAACCACTTGAATTGATGCATTTCCAGAACCATCAAAGACACCGGAGCCAATAGGTGTACCTGTACACGAGGCACTAGTGTAGATTGAGATTGTTGCCCCAGGTTCACCAGTTAAATTAAGTAATGGAGTGGTAGTTGAATTTGACGGACTCACAGGGGTTGAACCTGTAAAAGTTGCTAGCCCAGGTGCTATATTATCATGGATATATTCAAACGTTACGGAACAAGAGCTGCTATTTCCAGCGGCATCAGTGGCTAATGCAGTGAGAGTTGTGGTACTGTTTTGTGGAACTGAAATCAAAACACTTGCAGTACCCGTTCCATCTACAAGAGCAGTGGCTAATGGTACTCCAGAGCAACTTCCATTAGCGAAAACAGAAACGGTTGATCCCGGTTCTCCGCTGATTGTCAATGTTGGATTCGATGATTGAGAAGGACTGGCAGGATTCGAAGATACGATCACAGGCGCACTTGGCGGAATGTTTTCATGAATATAGGTGAAGGTACTCGAGCAAGGACTTATGTTTTCCTCTGTATCAGTGGCTGTGGCTGTAAAAACGGAGGTTGAATTGCTTGAAACACTTACGGGGATGGATACGTTTCCACCAATAGCTGCTACTCCCGACGCTACAGGGCTTCCTGTACAATCAATAGTTGTATAGATCTCTACGGTATTACCTTCTTCGCTATTTAGTGTAAGTGTTGGT
>Ga0315902_10004697_pt1 | contig 19586 bp, 16 predicted proteins | sample LakEriMetagenome_9_FD_203523 | JGI IMG/M metagenome (GOLD analysis project Ga0315902, IMG submission 203523) | Freshwater fungal communities from buoy surface, Lake Erie, Ohio, United States - Buoy 12 MA117 | ecosystem: Environmental > Aquatic > Freshwater > Lake > Lake biofilm | place: USA... | reverse complement strand
TGCCGATGATGGTGTCACCCAAGTGAATGCCGCGACCGATACCGTAGGGGCCAGCTAGCTGTTCGAGGCGTTCGATGACTTCGACAGCCGTCATTTTTTGGCCGTCGATGCCGCAGGGCACGCCCTGCTCGAAATGAATTACATGGCGCGCTGGCGCCTTGGGCTGCGTGAAAGCGTCTTTCGAGAGCACCCAAGCGTCGTCCGGAATACTGCCTTGTGAGGTGAGTGTTTCCTTGCCGCCGATGCTGACACCCCATAGACCGCGGTTGATTGAATACGCCGCGCCATGCGGAGGCACAGGCAGCCCGCGTGAAGTGAGGAAGTCGAGCTCCTCTTGGCGTTTGAAGTGCCGGTCGCGCACGGGCGCGATGACCTCGAGCTCTGGTGCGAGAGTGCGCAGCGCAACTTCGAATCGCACCTGATCATTGCCAGCTGCCGTGCAACCATGCGCGATGCTCCCGGTGCCAAGTTCGCGTGCCATGCGAGCGATAATCTGCGCCTGCATCACGCGCTCTGCGCCAACTGACAGCGGATAGAGCTGACCGCGACGCACGTTGCCCATGATCAAAAAACGCAGCACTTGCTGGAAGTAATCGGCGCGCGCATCGATCTGGTGATGTTCGGATGCACCGAGCGCTAAGGCGCGTTCGTGTAACGTTTTCGCCGCTGCGGCATCGATACCGCCCGTGTCGACCGTGACAGTGATGATCGGGCGTCGATATTCCTCCTTCAGCCAAGGAACGAGGAAAGAGGTGTCGAGGCCGCCCGAATAGGCGAGAACGATCGGTTGGGACATGGTGGATCCTTAAAGACGAAACAGGTTGCGCAGGCGTGCCACGAGCGTGGCTTGGGCTTCGCCGGAATCGGTGGCAATGAAGATGGTGTCATCGCCTGAAATGGTCCCGACGACTTCGGGCCAAGCTGCTTTATCGATGGCGATGGCGACGCTTTGGGCGGCGCCAATGGTGGTTCGCAGTACCGTCAGGGCTGCGCCTGCCGTCGCCACACCCCGCACGAACTGGCGCAGGGTGTCGAAGTCATCGAGCGTGCGGGAAGATTCTTCTGACGGGGGCAGATAGCGCCCGCCGGCTTTCAGAACACCGAGTTCCCGCAGATCGCGACTGACGGAAGACTGGGTGACATCGTGACCCGCCTCCCGCAGCAGACGCACGAGCTCGTCCTGCTTGCGCACGCGCGCACCGCGCAGAATGCGCAGGATGGCCTCGCGGCGGTGCGGATGATGGGGGTCGGCATGCATAAAATTTCATGAATCATGAATAAAAATGCACGCACTGTCAATAGCGGCGGTTAGCTTTCCAGGGCGGCGATCCGCTCCACCATCGGCGGGTGGGAGTAGTGGAAGCGCACATAGACCGGGTCCGGGGTCAGGGTGACGGCATTGTCCTCGGTCAGTTTGACGAGGGCCTGCACGAGGGCGGGGGCACTCGCCTGCTGCTTGGCGTACGCGTCAGCCTCGAACTCATGCCGCCTCGAGGCTGCGCTCCATAGCGGCTCGATCAGGGGCGAGACGGTCGGAATGACGAGCAGGAACAGCAAGATGGCGAGCGCGTCGTTCGGCAGCGCGGCATTCGGGGTGACGCCGAGGCCGACGAAGAAGGCTGGCTGCATCGACAACCACCCCAAGGCGGCAAAGCCAGCGAGTGTCATCGCGAAAATCGAGATCAGGCTCTTGCGCAAATGGCGATGATGGAAGTGCCCGAGTTCGTGGGCGAGCACCGCCTCGAGCTCGTCATGGGAGAGTCGCGCGAGCAGAGTGTCGTAGAACACGACGCGCTTGGCCTTACCGAGCCCCGTGAAGTAGGCGTTCGATTCGGCGGAACGCTTGCTGCCGTCCATCACGAAAAGGCCTTCGGCTGCGAATCCGCAGCGCTGCATCAGGGCCTGCACGCGCTCTTTCAGCGTTTCGTCTTCCAGTGGCTGGAACTTGTTGAATAGGGGGGCGATCCAGATCGGGTAGATCACCATCAACAGCAGGTTGAAGATCACCCATGCGCCCCAGGCCCACAGCCACCAAGTGGCGCCTGCGGCACCCATCAACCACAGGACCATCGCGATCAACGGCAGGCCGATCAGCGAGCTGACGAAGAAGTTTTTGATCAAGTCGGTAAGCCATAGTCCGAGTGACATGCGATTGAAACCGAACCGCTGCTCGATACGGAAGTGGCTGTACCAGTCGAGCGGAAGTTCAACGAGGCCGCCAATCAAAGAAAACGCGAAGATGAGTGCAACCTGATAGCCGAGTCCGCCCAGTGCGATACCGAACGGTTGCAAAGCGAGATTGAGTGTCTCGAGACCACCGAGCAGCGTCCAGCCAAAAAGCATCGCGATCGACAAGACGACATGTACTACGCTGAAGCGTTGACGTGCGACCGTATAGTCCGCTGCCTTCTGATGGGCCTCGAGCGAGATCGAGCTGCTGAACGCGCTTGGAACCGCAGGACGATTCAGTTGAACATGCCGGATCTGCCGTTGCGTTAGCCACAGCTGCAAGCCGGTAGCAGAGATAACGAGCGCGATGAGAAGGGTGGTAATGAGCTGGGCATCCATGCCGAGCATGATACCGAAAGGTTCGAGCCGGGTAGGTTTGACTCAATCAGGCTCGAACCTTTTACTTTGGCGTGATCAGCCTTCGATCAAACGCCGCTCGCCGTGACGAACTCGCAGACTCCGCGTCTCTGCAAGGTCTGTCGTACGTTCGCGGATCGTCTTCATGAAATGGAATTGGCCGACGGCTTCGTTGCGTCCCAGCAGAATGCTGGTGTAGCCCCGTTGGTGCGTGTTACTGAACGCGAGGTTCGGGTTGGTTGCCCGCAGTGCAGCGGCGACGTCGGTCGGTGCGCCGCGTCGCAGATAGCTCTCGAATCCGGGTGAGGTCACCGAGTGCGTGGCGAACTCGACACCGGCCGCTGCGTTACCGACGGCCAAATTCTGGGCCCACGCATTATGGCTATCGCCTGCGAGTACGATCGGGTTCGCGCCTGCATCGAGCGAGTCTTGCAGCAGGCGCGTTCGCGCCGCCGGGAAGCCGCCCCAACTATCGAAGTTGTAGGGCAAGCCTAGCTTGGCGGCGACGAGGCCCGCTGCCATACGACGCTTCAGGAATTCCGGCGCGTCTTCCGGCAGCCATTGACCCACTTGCTGCGGCGCGACGATCTCTCCCATCACGATTTGCTGAGAAATGATCTGCCAGCGCGTCTTTGATTGCGTGGACTTCCGCAGGTTTTCCTTAAGCCAGGATTCTTGCTGCAGGCCGAGCAGCGTCCGCGCAGGGTCGCGCAGAACGCCGTCTCGGAATTCGATCAGTGCCTTGGCGATATCGGGCTGATCTTTGAGTGCTGCTTCGATATTTGGTGGTGCGCTACGACCGCTGATACGGGTCTCGAGCTTGTAGAGCGTCGCCAGATCGCCGATCTGATAGCTGCCGAATCGATCGTCGGATACCGGCATCCACTCACGATAGACACGCTCGGCAATCGCCTTACGCGTTTCCCAATCGCCTTCCTTGTCGGCCTGATGATTCTCCGCGCCACCGACCCAGGCATCGTTGGTCAACTCGTGATCATCCCATTGCGGGATCATCGGGTAGCTTTGGTGCAGCTTCTGCAGATCCGGATCGAGGCGATACGAGGCGTAGCGCAAGCGATAGTCAGCGAGCGTGACCATCTCGTGCGCTGGCTCGATCACACGGCCTGCCAGCGTCTCGCCAACCGAAGGGTAAGTGCCGATCGCATACTCGTAAAGATAATCGCCGACATGCACGATGAGATCGAGATCGTCGCGTTCGCAAGCATGCGCATACGCGTTGAACCAGCCGAAAGGCAGATTCGCGCATGAGAACAAACCGATGCCGAACTTGTCGATCGCTCCTGTCGGCAGGGTGCGCGTACGACCGACGACGCTTCGGGTGCCATCCGGCGCGACGAATCGATAGTAGTACCAGCGTCCCGCGGCGAGACCTTTGACGACGACTTTCGCTGTGTAGTCGCGATCAGGCGCGGCGACCACTTCAGCTCCGGCAACGAGCTTTTGGAACAGCGCATCGCTAGCAACTTCCGCGCGCAACTTGACGTCGGCATCGCCGACGTAACGGGTCCAAAGCAGCACCGAGTTCGGCGACGGCTCACCACTGGCGACACCATGCGTGAAGCCGCGACGTAGGAACATACCGGCGACGCCGGGTAGGGCCATGGCACCAAGACCAAAGACGCCAGCCTGAATGAGTCTTCTGCGATCGATCATGTCTATGCTCCGCTGCGCAATCTATAAGAGATTACTTTAAAGGCCCAGCGTTACAATGGGTCTACAGCTCGAGGATGCCCGTGACCAGCCCTGAAGTTTTCGTTCTGACCATCAACGCCGTGTTGTTGTGGTTTGCGTATTTCGTCGTCTATCCGCGGTTTGCCGGCGGCGACATGAACCGACTCGCGATGAACGATCTGGCGGCCAATCTCGCTGCAGTCGTAATTTCGGGTTATTTTTTCTACGGAACGGGAACGCGTTTCGACTTCCTCGTGCTGGAAGTGGGTTGGTTCGGCTTTACGGTGGCGAGCTTCCTGTTGATGGAGTTGCCACTCTTCGTCTGGTACGCGCGTCGCTACGGGTTGTTTCGCTCGTCCGATTGACTCAGTAGGCGACGGACCTCTGTCGTCTCCGGTCTAACGCTGCGCCACAGCCAGAAAGCTTCCGCTGCCTGCTCGACCAACATCCCGATGCCGTCATGCGTTCGCGCAGCGCCGTGCTGCTGCGCCCAGCGGGAGAAAGGCGTTCCTTGAGTCGCATAACCCAGATCATAGGCATCGGTATGCCGTCCAATGATGACCGGATCAACAGTGGGCGTTGCGTTCTGCAAGCCGAGCGAGGTGGCGTGGATGACAATATCGAACGGTTCGCGCAGCTCTTCCATACGACACGCGGAAAGCGAGACGCTTTCAGAGATAGCGGTGTTACGAAACGATTCGATCAGATCTTCGGCTCGCGCAAGGTTCCGATTGGCGATGACGAGCTTGCTAGGATGCTGCGCGAGTAGAGGGCCTGCGATGCCGCGCGTCGCACCGCCTGCGCCCAATATCAGCACGGATCGGCCGGTGACATCGATATCGAGATAGCGCAGATCGGCGACGAGGCCTGCACCATCGGTATTGTCACCGCGCAACCTCCCATCCGGCAGCGCAATCAAAGTATTCACGGCTCCGGCGAGTTTGGCGCGTTCGGTCAGGTCTTGGGTCAGAGTGACAATCGCTTCCTTGTGGGGAACGGTGACGTTCAGACCGCGCACGCCTTCCCGAAACAGCGCCTGTACACGAGTAACCAGTTCGTTCGGTGCGATGTCGAAGCGTTCGTAAACTAGGTGTTGCCGTGTCGCTCTGGCGAATTCACTGTGGATGAGGGGTGAACGACTGTGCGAGATCGGATGGCCAATCACTCCGTATCGATCAGGCAGTGTCTCCATCCGGCTCTCTTGCATGGCAACGATCATGGCAACGATCTTACGGCGGCTCCGCCGGTGCGCTCAGTATCGAGCACCTCGCGCAGGATCGGTAGCCAAATAGCCATCTGTTCATCGAGCTGCCAGGGAGGATTGAGTATCAACATGCCTGAGCCGTTGAGACCGACCCGGGAGTCAGGCGGATGAACCCACAATTCACTGCTAATTGCTGGCGTACGCGCCTCGTCGGGCGGCTTCGGCAGGCGCGAGATCAGTCGACTACGCCACTCATTTGTATCGCGCTCGTGCTTGATCGGATACCAGATAGCTACGACCGCATTTGGTAAACGACGGAGCGTCTCGCAGGCGGTGGCCTCGACTGCGCGAAAATCGGCAGTCGTGTCTTCATAGGGAGGGTCGATCACGACCAGGGCGCGCCTCTCCGAATTCGGCAGCCAATGTCGAATTCTTTGATAGCCATCTGCACATTCGGCGGTAAGCCGTCCTGCATCACGCGGCAAGAGTCGATGTAACGCAGCGTGTTCCTCTGCCTGCGTCTCGATGAATACGGCCCGATCCTGCGGACGAATCGCGGCCAGTGCGATCAGCGGCGAACCCGGATAGGCGCGGCGCGAAGATCGTTCGCGCCGGATGGCTTTGACGGTATCGAGGTAGTCCTGGATCTCTGTCGGCCAGTTGCCGCGCGTGGCCGCTTCGAGCAGTGCGATACCGCCATTGGATTCTGCCGTCTTGCGTGCGCCTTCACTCTGTAGGTCGTAAAGCCCACGACCGGCGTGGGTGTCGAGCAGCAGAAAGCCTTTGTCTTTGCGCGATAGCGCCCGAATCAATGCGAGTAGCGTGACGTGCTTGTGCACGTCTGCAAAGTTACCCGCATGGAATACGTGTCGGTATTTCACGCCTCAGTAGAAGCGGGTTTTTTGGATTTTGCTTTGGCCTTGGCTTTTTTGGGCGCCTTAGCCTTGGCCTTTGCTTTGGCTTTGGGCTTCGCCTCAGCTTTCGGCTTAGCTTCGGCTTTGGGCTTTGCGGCAGGTGTCTTCTTCTTGGCAAAGCGTCCGCGGCCGGGTCGCTGCGGAGCGGCGGCCAGAAGTTCACGGCACTCGTCGAGGGTCAGTGTCTTCGGGTCGCGGTCTTTTGGAATACGCGCGTTGCGCAGTTTGTCTGTGATGTACGGACCGTAGCGTCCGTTCAACACTTGAATATCGTCGATGCCGAAGTCCTGGATGATGCGATTAGCATCAGCGAGCTTCTTGGCTTCGACCACTTCGATCGCGCGCTCGAGCGTGATGGTGTATGGATCGTCTTCCTTCAGAGAAGCGTATTTGCTGCCGTATTTGATGTACGGACCGAAGCGACCAATATTCGCCTCGAGCGTTTCGCCTTCGGCATTTGCGCCGAGCTTACGCGGCAATTGGAACAGCTGCAGACCATCGGCGAGCGTGATGGTGTCCATCTTCTGACCGGGGCGCAGTCCCGCAAAGCGCGGCTTCTCTTCGTCGTCGCGAGTGCCGATCTGTACAAAGGGGCCGAAACGGCCCATCCGAACCGAGACGGGCTTGCCGCTCACCGGATCCGTGCCAAGCTCGCGCGCCTGTGCGGCTTCGTCACGAGAGACGTTCTTTTCCGTGTGATCGATCAGGTCGACGAAAGGCTGCCAGAATTTCTGCAGTGGCTCGGTCCACGGCTCTTCGCCGCGCGAGACGGCATCGAGCTCATCTTCCATCGCCGCAGTGAAGCCGTAATCGACGTACTTGCTGAAGTGCGTGCTCAGGAAGTTGTTGACGATCTTGCCAATGTCGGTAGCGATGAAGCGCCTACCGTCCATATCGACGTATTCGCGATCTTTCAGGGTCGAGATGATCGAAGCGTAGGTCGACGGACGACCGATACCATGTTCTTCGAGCGCCTTGACGAGCGAGGCTTCGGAGTAGCGCGGCGGCGGCTCGGTGAAATGCTGCGTGCCGCGCAAGCTTACGAGATCGACGATGTCACCTTCCTGCATGGCAGGGAGGATGCGATCGTCATCATCGTCGGCTGCATCGTCCTGACCTTCGAGATAGACGGCAATGAAGCCCGGCTTGACCAAGGTCGAGCCATTGGCGCGAAACAGGTTTCGATCCGTCCCTTCTTTGCTGGCGAGCAGATCGATGGCTACCGTATCAAAGACCGCGTGGGTCATCTGACAGGCAACCGCTCGTTTCCAGATGAGCGCATAGAGTTTCTGAAGGTCGGCATCGATGCGACCCTCGAGCATTTGCGGCAACACGGCCGCAGAAGTCGGACGAATGGCTTCGTGCGCCTCTTGGGCATTGCGTGATTTGTTCTTGAAGAAGCGCGCGGCTTCCGGCAACGACTCGTCGCCGTAGACTTTGCCGATGACTTGGCGAATTTCACCGATCGCCTCGTTGGCGAGGTTTACCGCATCGGTACGCATGTAGGTGATGAGACCCACGGCGCCCTCGCCGTAGTCGACACCTTCGTAAAGTTGTTGAGCGAGTCGCATCGTGCGCTGCGCCGAGTAACCCAGTTTGCGCGCCGCTTCTTGTTGCAGCGTTGAAGTGGTGAACGGCGGCGCGGGATGTCGATTGCGTTGCTTACGATCGATGCTGATGACGCGCAGTTTGCCGGGCGGCGCGAGACGGGGCGTTTCCCCTTCGGTCGTCGCCTTGGTCTGGCCGGCACCGGTTGCTGCGAGCAGCGCGGCTTCGACTTCATTTGCGGATGTCGCATCGCTGAAAGAAAACTGTTCGACCTTGCGTCCGCCGAACTCGACGAGTTTGAGCGGAAAGCTTTGTTCGCCGCGCTGACCGAACGCATCGAGCGTCCAATATTCGCGCGGAACGAAAGCCTGAATCTCGGCCTCACGCTCGCAGATCATGCGCAGTGCGGGGCTCTGTACACGACCGGCCGATAAGCCACGACGAACTTTCTTCCAAAGCAGCGGCGACAGATTGAAACCGACGAGATAGTCGAGGGCGCGCCGCGCCTGTTGTGCGTTGACGAGGTCGAGTGACAGGTCGCGCGGCTCTTCGATGGCCTGGCGAACGGCGTTCTTCGTGATTTCGTAGAACGCGACGCGATGCACCGTCTTGCCCTCGAGGGCGCCACGATCGTTCAGCAGTTCACGCAAGTGCCAGGAAATCGCTTCGCCCTCGCGGTCCGGGTCAGTTGCGAGATAAAGTGATTTGGCTTTCTTCAGCGCTTTGGAGATCGCCTCGACATGTCGCTCATTACGTTCGATCACGTCGTACTTCATCGCGAATTGCCGCGAAGGATCGACCGCCCCTTCTTTGGGCACGAGATCGCGCACGTGACCATACGACGCAAGTACCTCGAAATCATTACCGAGGTATTTTTTGATGGTCTTGGCTTTCGCCGGCGATTCGACGATGACGAGATTTTGGGCCATGTCTTCCGTGGACTATTTTGAGACGGTGTCGCCGTCGGTCAGTGGGGCCGTTCCGGCGGCAGATCGAACACGAGATCTTCCATGCGTGAGCAGGCGAGTTCCTGTCCGGGTTGGCTCGAGAGCACCATCAGCACGACCCACTTGAGTTGGTCGACATCCAGTTCCGAACCATCGAGCGCCAGCAAGCGCTCGATGACAATTTCACGTTGCTGAGCTGACAGGATGCCGGTGCGCTCCAGTTCGAAGAGGTACCCACGGCACTCTGCCGGCAGGTGCGTGCTCTCCGCATCGGTATAGATACGCAAGGCTCGTGGACCCGTGTCGTGCAGCTCCGGTCGATCCCGTTCGCAAGCGAGGTCGGCCAGCCAATCGAGTGCTCGTTCGACACTCGCGCCATCGAAGCCCGCCTGTTCGAGGTCCTGCGCGAGCGCCTCGCGCTCGGGGACTTCCGGGTCGTCGGCCAGCATGTAGCGATCGAACACATAAATAAGGATGTCCAGAACGCTGCCGGTGTCGGGGGTTTGGGTCATGAATCCGGGGTCAGGGCAGTTGGGGTTAAAGACGAAAATACCGGCCGCGGGCGTCGGATGCGGCACGCCCCTGAAGTTCCAGGGTAAGGAGCAGGGACGCTACAGATGTGCTGGAGAGGCCGGTGCTCGCGATGAGCGCATCGAGGCTCGTGGGCTCGAAGCCGAGCGCATCTAACAGGATTTCCGAAGGGTTGTCCAACCGCGGCGCCCTCTCTCGGGGGGGTTCGGAGGGGCCAAGGTTATCTCCATCTTTATGATTTAATTGGATATTTTTAAGTTCGGACAGAACATCATCGGCGCATTCGACCAGGGTTGCCCCTTGGCGGAGGAGTTGATGACAGCCGCGAGAGAGGGGGCTGTGGATGGATCCCGGGATGGCGAACACTTCCCGGCCTTGTTCCGCAGCGTATCGCGCCGTGACCAGAGAGCCACTGCGAGCGGCGGCTTCGACGACGAGGACACCGACTGATAGACCGCTGATCAGTCGGTTACGACGGGGAAAGTGCGAGGCTAGCGGCGGTGTTCCCGGTGGAAATTCGCTGACCAGGGCGCCGGATGTTGCGATGCCGGCCGCGAGGTCGGCGTGTCGTTCTGGATAGATGCGATCGAGCCCGCAAGCGCAGACGGCAACGGTCTTTCCGCCCGCGAGCAGCGCCGCGCGATGTCCGGCGGCATCGATGCCGAGCGCAAGTCCGCTCGTGACGACGAGCCCCAAGGAGGCGAAGTGGAACGCGAAGTCACGCGCTGTGCGCTCGCCTAGCGCCGTCGGATGGCGGCTACCGATGACGGCGAGTTGGGCCGCGGCAAGGACGGCTGGATTGCCCCGAACGAAAAGGACGGTCGGTGCGTGATCAATGGTCATTAATTAAGGAGGGGTAGCTTGGGTTGTCGGGCGCGACGAGTTGCAGACCGTGTTTTTCGATCGCGGCCAAATCGTCATCGACCGCGGTGATTTTCGGGCTCGATAGCGCTTTTTGTGTGGAGGCGGGCCAGCCGAGATCGCGCCAAACGGACGGCGGCGCCCGGCGAGCATCGTCGAAGGAACGGATGCCAGCTTCACGGGCGGCTAGCCAGCGATGGGCGTGCATGCCGGGAAGCCGCGCCCAACGACAGAGATCGGCGATGTCTGGGGAATGCATGCGGCTGACCTTACGGTTACCCGCAGAAGGAGGCCGCGCCGGATTTGATGGCAATGTGCACTGATATACTGCGGTCATCGCGAATAACCTTGAGCGGAGTGTCTTCGCATGGCCTTGCTACCGATACTGGAATTCCCCGATCCGCGGCTGCGTACTCGTGCGGAGCCCGTGACCGTTTTCGACGCGGTGCTCGCGAAGCTGGTCGATGACATGTTCGAGACCATGTACGCCGCGCCCGGCATTGGTCTTGCGGCCTCGCAGGTGAACGTACACCGTCGCTTGCTGGTGATGGATGTCACCGAAGATCACAGCGAGCCTTTGGTGTTCATCAATCCAGAAATTCTCGCTCGCGAGGAAGTCGGCGTGATGCAGGAGGGTTGTCTCTCCGTGCCCGGCTTCTTCGATGATGTTGAGCGTGCTCAAAGAATCAAAGTACGAGCACAAGATCGTCACGGCATCACTTTCGAGCGTGAGCTGTCAGGTCTCGCCTCGGTTTGCTTGCAGCACGAGATGGATCATCTCGAGGGTAAGCTATTTGTCGATTATCTTTCTGTTCTGAAGCGCGATCGCATACGACGCAAGTTGGAGAAAACCCAGCGTGATCGTTCGGATCGCGCGGGAGCCGACAAGGTAGCGGCTGGAGTCGGTGCGCGCTGACGCGCGCCGAGACCTTCCATGCGTATCGCTTTCGCCGGGACACCGGCTTTCGCGTTGCCGCCATTGGCCGCGCTCGCCGATTCCTCCCATCAAATCGTCGGTGTTCTGACCCAGCCGGATCGGCCAGCCGGGCGCGGCCGAAAGTTGACGCCGAGTATTGTCAAAGAATTCGCGACTGGCCGCGGTTACGAAGTCAGTCAGCCGTTGACGCTGCGCACAGAAGAGGGGCGAGAGTCGTTACGACGTTGGCAGCCCGATGTTCTGGTGGTAGTAGCTTACGGCCTCATCTTGCCGTCCGAAGCGCTGTCGATCCCTCGGCACGGTTGCATCAACATTCACGCCTCCTTGCTGCCGCGTTGGCGCGGGGCGGCACCTATTCAGCGAGCGATCCTAGAAGGAGATACCGAAACCGGGGTCACTCTCATGGAGATGGATGTCGGTCTCGATACAGGGCCGATGTGGCTGCAGCGGCGCGTGGTCATCGAAGCTCAAGATGACGCCATTTCGCTGCAGCACAAGCTCGGTGTACTCGGCGCCGAGGCTTTACTCGAAACGCTCGATCTCGTTGCAGCGGGTCAGGTAAAGCCGATTGCACAGCCTTCTCTCGGCGCGACTTACGCACGCAAGATCGACAAGAGCGAGGCGCGCGTCGATTGGCAGCAGAGCGCGGTCGAGATCGATCGGCGTATTCGCGCCTTCAAGGCGTGGCCTGTCGCTGAGACGATGTGGCGTGATGAGATCGTGCGTATCCATCGTGCGCATCCACTTGCAGCCGAAACGAATCCCGAGTCTTCGGTCATCCCTGGAACGTGGATCGCGGCAGCTGATGGTGCTCTGCAGATCGCCTGCGGCAAGGGCAGGCTTGCAATCACCGAGCTTCAAAGATCCGGCAAACGCAGCGTGACCGCTGCCGAGTTTATCAATGGCATTCCAGGCGGATTCACCGCGGGGACGGAGCAGTTTTCATGAAGTCTGAGTTGGCCCCCGGAGCAGCGACGCTCGCTGCAGCCGTACGCGCCGTCAGTACCGTGGCCCATGAGGGTCGTTCGGCTGACGTGGCGCTGCTCGAGGCGGAGTCTCGCCAAGATCGTGCTGCCGTGCGCGCGATCGCCCTTGGCACGTTGCGCTGGTACCTGCGTCTTGCGCCCGCCATGGCGACTCTCGTCGCGCGCCCTGCCGCCGATGTCGACCCTCAGTTACGCGCGCTGCTGATCACTGCAGCGCATCAGATCGAGCATTCGCGTGGTGCGCCGGAGGTGAGCGTGCACTTAGCCGTGGATGCAGCCAGAGCGCTGGGCTTGCAGCGTGCCACTGGATTCGTAAATGCCGTGTTGCGACGTTTCGTTCGCGAACGCGAATCTTTGTTGGCAGCTGTCGATGTCGATATGGCCTCGCGTCATGCGCACCCCGAGTGGTTCGCACAAAGCGTCAAAGCCGCTTGGCCCGAGGCGGCGGAAGCCATTCTTATCGCCAACAATCAACATCCGCCGATGACGTTGCGGGTGGCGCCGTTCGTGATCGATGCGCGCGAAGAGTATCGACGCGAGCTCGCCGGTACGGGTCGTAGTGCGCACTCGGCTGCGTGGTCGACAGAAGCGCTGCAGCTCGAACATGCGGTCGCGGTTTCGACTTTGCCGGGTTTCGATGTGGGGCGTGTTTCTGTGCAAGACGCCGGCGCGCAGTTGGCAGCGCACTTGCTCGATCTGGCGCCGGGACAGCGCGTTCTTGATGCCTGCGCCGCTCCCGGCGGGAAGACCGCACACATTTTGCAGTTGCAGCCGAAAGTCGATCTGCTCGCGATCGATATCGATGCAGAGCGCTTGGCGCTGGTCAGGGGCACCATTGAACGCATTGGTGCCGAGGCGCGGGTTTTGGTGCGCGATCTCTCGCGTAGCGAAGCGCTCGCCGATGAAACCGTCTTCGATCGAATTCTACTCGATGCGCCATGCTCATCGACGGGTGTAATTAGGCGCCATCCGGACATCAAACTATTGAGAAGGGCGGAAGATATCGAGCATCTCGCGCGTCTGCAGCGTCGCCTGCTCGAGCAATGTTTCGCGAAGCTCGCGCCTAGCGGGCGACTCGTCTATGCGACATGCTCCGTGCTACCTGACGAAAACGAACAAGTCGTGCAGGCTTTCCTCGCCAGCCATCCGGAACTCGAAGTACTACCTTGGCCGACCAGCGTGTCGCTACCGCCCGGCGCGATTCGGCAGGCATGTGGCGTGCAGCTCCTGCCCGGGAGCGCAGCGGGGACGGATGGATTTTATTATGCTTGCCTCGGCTACAGGGGCTCGCGATGACGATAGGTCATGCCATCTGCCGACATATGCGTACCGCGCTCGCGCGGCTCACCATCTTGGTGGTGGCGGTGGTGCTATCCAACTCGTTTGCCGGGCGAGTCTCGGCGCAGTCCGTCAGTTCGCCCATCAATGATGCACTCGAAATCCAGTCGGGTTTCGTCAACGTCGTCAATGGCGTTTATCAGCTTCAGGTTCGGGTTCGTTATCCGATGAACGACGAGGACCTTCGCGCGTTACAACAGGGAGTCTCGTTGTTTTACGACGTCGATCTCGAAGTGACCCGTGAGCGCCGTTTCTGGACGGCTGCGAACGTCGTCAATCTCAGTCTTCGGCGTGAACTCAGTTATCACTCCGTTAGCGAGCGTTATCTCGTCAAGGATCCTCAAGGAGTCGTTGAGGCACGCTCGTTTGCGAGTTTCGAGGAAGCGCTCGCCGACCTTGGGAAGGTCGATGGATGGCCCATTCTCGTCTCCGCGCAGGTGTCTGAGGATGGTGAGTACTTCGTCAACGTTCGCGCCGTCGTTCGACGTGGGCGTCTCACTGATGCACTGCGCGCGCTGATGTTCTGGTCGGATGACTGGCAACGCCGGAGCGAGTGGTACTCATGGTCGCTGCCGCGTTAAAACGCTATCGATCTTTGCTGACGGTGACGTTCTGGTCACTGTTGGTATTCGGTGCGTTGACGGCACTTTTTTTGTCGGCACAGAACTCTGCGCAGTTCGGCCGATGGCAGCCGTGGATATTGTTGGCAAGTGCAGTCGGTGTGATTGCGCTGCTTGCGATGCTGATTCGCAAGACCGTCCAACTCATCAGGGCATATCGGAGCGGTGTCCCCGGGTCGCGTCTGACCTCTCGAACAGTGCTGGTCTTTGGTGCGCTAGTTGCGCTGCCCCTGTTGTCCGTTTATGTCTTCTCGCTGCAGTTCCTCAATCGCGGTATCGATAGTTGGTTTCAGGTCGAGATCAAACAGAGTCTCGACGATGCAGTCGTGCTGTCGCGTGCCGCGCTCGATTTGCGCATGCGCGAGCAGTTGGAGCGAACGGAGCGATTTGCCCAGCGCCTCTCGACGCTGCCGTCATCGGGGGCCATGCTGGTCGCCATGGACGAAGAGCTGCGCCGTACAGATGCCGCAGAGCTCGTTTTGTACGGCGAGTACGAGCGCATCATCGGCGCAAGTAGTCGTTCGGTGCCCGATTCTTTGCCCGAGCGACCGTCGGCCGAGCTCGTTCGACAAGTCATCGCCGGCCGAAGTTACGTCAGTCTCGAGCCGGTGGGTGATGCAGGCTACGTAATTCGCACGTCTGCCTTACTGCCAGGTGCCGTTGCGCTGCCAGGTGGAGCGCGATTCGTCGTCGTCACCCATGACTTGCCACGCCAGTTCGCCGAGCTGACCGACGCAGTGCAACGCTCGTTTTCGCAGTACGGTGATTTGGCCGCTTTACGAGAGCCGCTCAAATACAGCTTCAGTCTCACGCTCACAATGGTGTTGCTCGTCACCTTGCTCGGGGCCATCTATGGCGCGATCTACTCGGCCGAAGTGCTGTTCAAGCCGGTGCAGGACCTGATGGCCGGCACTCGTGCGGTGGCGAAAGGAGATTTTGCAACGCGCGTACCGTTGAGTTCGCACGACGAGATGGGGTTTCTCGTGCAGTCGTTCAACGATATGACCAAGCGCCTACGGCGTGCTCGACAGGAGACTGAGAGCAGCCGGGAGGCGGCCGATCGGGAGCGCGAGCGACTCGCGGTGATCCTCGCGCGCTTATCCACCGGAGTCATCACCGTCGATCGAGAGTTGGTGTTGCAAAGGGCCAATGCGGCTGCAGACGCGATTCTCGGTGTTGATCTCACGGCGATGATAGGGAAATCTTTGCCCGACCTCGTCGGGGAGGAAGGTATCGCCAAGCCATTCTTTGATGACATCCGCGCTCGTTTCGCCGCAGGTCGTGAGGAGTGGCGAGAGCAGATCGAATTGCGCGGCAGCGGTATCGGCGGACCTCGATTTTTAGCGAGCGCTTGCGTGCGTTTGCCGCAAGCGGTTGATGAGGCCCTTAACTACGTGATCGTATTCGACGACGTAACACGGCTGTTACAAGTGCAGCGAGAAGCGGCCTGGGGTGAAGTGGCGCGACGATTGGCGCACGAAATCAAAAACCCATTGACGCCGATCCAGTTGTCCGCCGAGCGACTTCGTCGAAAGGTGTTGCCGCAGTTGGCCGGCAGCGATGCCGATTTGCTGGAGCGATCGACCCATACGATCGTGCAGCAAGTCGAGGCCATGAAGCAGATGGTCAATGATTTCAGCGAGTACGCGCGCGCACCGGCGATGAAGTTCGATCTTTTCGACCTCAATCAATTGGCGGGTGAGGCGCTCGATCTGTACCGCGCCGAGGAAGGTCATGTCGATATCCAGAGTCGGTTCGAGCCAGGGCTTGAGCCCATACTCGGTGATCGAGCGCGCATACGGCAGGTGCTCAACAATCTGCTCACCAACGCCATCGAGGCGTTAGAGGGCGTCGCCAACGCGCGTATCGAACTGCAGACCGGTATTGGCGAGCGGGAGAGGGTGCCTGTTGCCTTGTTGACCGTGACGGACAACGGCCCCGGCTTTCAGCCCGAGATTCTCGGGCGGATTTTCGACCCCTACGTGTCGAGCAAACCGCGCGGCACGGGGCTGGGTCTTGCGATCGTGCGCAAGATCGTCGAGGACCACGGCGGGGTCATCGAGGCCGACAACCAGGCTGCGGGTGGCGCCCGAGTCCGTGTTATGTTGCCATTTGGAGACAAATCTCGGTCGACCGCAGCCCGTGAGCGGCGAACCGACATTCGGAGGGAGCGGGCATGAGCTCAGCACGCATACTCGTGGTGGACGACGAGGCCGATATCCGGACCCTCGTGAAAGAAATTCTCACCGATGAGGGTTATGACGTGACCGTCGCCGCCAACGCGAGCGAGGCACGTCAACTGCGGGGGTCGTTTTCCCCGGAGTTGATCCTGCTCGACATCTGGATGCCCGACGTTGATGGCATCACTTTGCTACGCGAGTGGATGGCGGCCGGTAACGGCTCCTGCCCCATCGTCATGATGTCAGGGCATGGCACGGTGGACACGGCGGTCGAAGCGACGCGATTGGGTGCACTCGATTTCGTTGAGAAGCCGTTATCTTTGGCTAAATTGTTGCGAACCGTCGAGCGTGGTCTCGAGAGCGCTCGCAAATTGCGCGGTGCCCAGCGCCTGCTCGGCGGTGTTGCCGCGCCAATCGGCAAGAGCCGTGTGGTGCAGCAATTAAGACACGAGTTGGCGTCGGTGGCGCCTGGTCGTCACTCGGTATTGTTATTGGGTGAGCGCGGCAGTGGTCGCGAAATGTTCGCGCGCTACGTGCATGAACACGGTTCAAGCCCGAGTTCCCCATTCGTCGTCGTGGTAGCGAGCAGTTTGCGCGATCTCGATGCCGAAGAAGCGCTGCTCGGACGCCATGACGCCTCGGGTGTCACCGCGGGGATTTTTGAACAGGTGGCGGATGGCACGCTTTTCATCAGTGAGCTTGCCGACTTGCCGCCCTCAGCGCAGCGAGTTCTGCTCGGTGTGCTGGAAACAGGTCATTACCGACCGCTGGGCGAGAGCCGTGATCGACCTTTCCGTGCGCGGCTGGTCAGCTCTGCTCATCCGGGTATTGAGCAGGCGGCAGATGGTGCCGTCGGTTCGACGCGTCGTGATCTCTTGTCTCATCTTGATCGGATCGTCGTGCGTGTACCGCCGCTACGCGAGTACGCCGAAGATGTTCCCGAGCTGCTACGGCAACAGGTCGATCGACTGGTCGACACAGAGGGTTTGGCCTTCCGGCGCTTCGGTGTGGCAGCCCAGAACCGCCTGCGTAACTATCCCTGGCCTGGCAACGTGCAGGAACTGCGTAACCTCGTGCGCCGGTTGTTGGCACGTGGCGGTACCGAGGAAATTTCGCTCGCCGACATCGAGCACGAGCTTGCCCAGGCAGCTCCGCCCGCCGAGCCGCTCGTGAAACAGGATCTACTTGCTTTGAGCTTGCGCGAGGCACGCGAACACTTCGAGCGTGCCTATCTTCAGCAGCAATTGCTGTTGTGTCACGGCAAAGTCGGTCAGCTCGCGAAGCGCGTTGGCATGGAACGAACTCACCTGTATCGCAAATTGCGATCTTTGGGTGTCGATTTTCGATCCGTTGGAGACGACGCGGAGTCGTAATCGTCAGTCGCTGACGCGGATCACGACCACATCGATATCGGCCGCGCGCAGACGCGCCCGCGTTCTGTTCAGTGCTTCGAGGTCGCTGACCGGGCCGATTCGCACGCGATGGAACACATCGGCATCGATGGCGATGCGCTGCAACGAAGCAGAGATACCAAGACGAGACAGCTTCGTCTGCAGTCGCTCGGCTTCGGCCAGTTCGCGGTAAGCACCCAGTTGCAGAACGTAATTGCCCGGTCGCACGATCGGTGAGTTCGGCAGCGGTTCAGCTGGGGTTTCCTTGCCCGCTTCGGGTACCACGACTTCCTGCGAGGGGAGCATCGCGTAGAAGTCGTAATTTCGACCTTCTTCCGTCTCATCAGCGGCTACTGATTTGGCAGCGGCTCGCGGCTCAGGTCGCGCGAGACTCTCGGCTGCTGCTTGTGCCGCCGTCAGTGCTCGCGATTGCCAAAAAAACACCGCCACCGCTATGGCAAGACCGATACCGAGTCCTGCAAAAAATTCTCGGGAAACGCCGAGTTGGACACCGCTGCGTCGGGCTGTTCGTTTGAAGTCGCGACCGATGGGCGTGCTCATATTCGTCCTTACATCGTCTCGGGCGCCGAAGCGCCGAGAATACCAAGCCCATTACGCAAGGCTTGCTGTACGGCGAGCAAAGCATAGACGCGCGCTTGTCGCAGGTCGTTTTCCGGCACTAAGACACGCTCGGCGTTATAGAACGCATGCAAGGTCGTGGCTAATTCTTTGAGATAGTGGACGAGTGCGTGCGGCGCTCGCTGAGCGGCCGCCTGTCGAATCACTTCCGGATAGCGCGAGAGACAGGACAGCATTGCTTCGGCATGGGCGCCTGAAAGTAAGTGCGCGCCTTGCGTTGCGACAATATCCGCAGCCGCCGTCGGATCGTAAGCCAGCGAGCGAGCCGCCAACTCCTTCATGACGCTCGCCACACGAGCGTGCGCATACTGGATGTAGAAAACCGGATTTTCGTTGGACTTTGACTTGGCAAGTTCCAGATCAAAATCGAGCGACTGATCATTGCTGCGCATCAGATAAAAGATCCGACACGCATCGTTGCCGACTTCAGCCCGCAGCTGACGCAGCGTGACGAAGTTGGCTTCGCGCTTGCCCATCGAGAGTTTTTCGCCGTTGCGGAACAGTGCAACGAGCTGAATCAGCAATACTTCAAGACATTCACCGGGATGTCCGAAAGCTTGTAGCCCGCCGCGCAGGCGTGTGATGTAGCCGTGATGATCTGCGCCGAAAATATTGATTAGCGTATCGAAGCCCCGCTCGCGTTTTTCTAGGTGATACGCGATATCGGAGGCGAAATAAGTGGTGACGCCGTTGTCACGTACGACGACCCGATCCTCATCGTCACCAAAGCGAGTAGCACGGAACCACTGTGCTCCATCTTTGGTGTACAGCAAATCGTCTTTGCGCAGGCGTTCGAGAGCGCGGTCGATAGCGCCGCTTGCATTGAATTCGCGTTCCGAAGTCCAGCGATCGAAGTGCACGCCGTAGCCTTCGAGATCGTCGCGAATTTCATTGAGCATCGCTTCGATGCTCTGCTGCAAGACGATCTGCCATTGATCGGCCCCGAGGAGTTCTCGGCCGCGGGAGATCAGGGCGTCGATGTATTGGTCTTTGTCGCCAAGTGGCGCATCGGGTGGCAGGTCGGCAAAGACCGTCGCTGCAGGGTGATGCCAACTCGCGCCGAATCGAGCGTGGAATTCTTTGGTCACGGGCAGCAAATAATCGCCGCGATAGCCGTTCTGCGGGAACACCAGTGTTTCTCCGCAAACCTCGAGATAGCGTAGCCACACTGATACGGCGAGGATCTCGGTCTGCCTGCCTGCATCGTTGATG
>Ga0315902_10004696_pt1 | contig 19587 bp, 18 predicted proteins | sample LakEriMetagenome_9_FD_203523 | JGI IMG/M metagenome (GOLD analysis project Ga0315902, IMG submission 203523) | Freshwater fungal communities from buoy surface, Lake Erie, Ohio, United States - Buoy 12 MA117 | ecosystem: Environmental > Aquatic > Freshwater > Lake > Lake biofilm | place: USA... | reverse complement strand
GCGGTGCTCGTGCCAGGCGGGAAGCCGTTCGAGAACCAGGGAGCACGGGGTGCGTGGGGTGGGTTCGGGGGCGCCTGTGCGGGGCTGAGGAGCGCAGGGCGATGGGGGTGGAAAGCGCGACGTGTTTGAGCCCGTAGGGCGAGTTGTCGCGCGTGCCCCCAGCGACCGAGCACCGCAGGGGAGCCCGAAGGGCCCCCGCAGTTGAAGCCCCCGGGCCCGCCCCGCGCGCCCCGTGCGGTGCAGGCCAACGCAAACACAAACGAAAACACAAAAAGAGAAAAACTCAGCCCCGCGCCGCCTGCTTCCAAGCATTCAGCGCCGCAGCCGCATCTCCCCGGTCTTCCGCCAAGGTCGCCAGTGCCCGCCAGGCCTGCCGCTGCAAGCCCGGATCGGCCAGCCCCTGCGCCGCCTGCGTGAGAAGTTGCTGCGCCTTGCCCCAGAGGTGACGGTGCATGCACGCCATCCCCGCCAGATACTGCAAGGTCGCATCGCGCGGATCGGCGCGTTGCGCGGTCTCGAAACGCGCCAGCCAAGCGCTGTCGATGGAATCGAGTCCGGTTTTCTCGAAAGCGTGCACCAAGCGCACCTTCAACGCGGCATCCAGACTCCCTTGCCGCTCCCACACCGGCAACAACCATTCCCGCGCGAGTGAGGCATCCCCACGCAGGGCCGCGATACGCCAGGCCGCGTGCACGGCCAACTCGGGCATCTGACGCTCGCTCGGCTCGAGCGACGTCCAGGCCCGCTGCAATTGGGCCATGTCGTGTGCGGCGTTCAGCAAGTCCATCGCCAGACCCCGTACGATGCTCTGCGCCGCTTGTGGCGAAAACGCGCGGTGCTTGGCCAGCAAGCGGGTGGTCTCCAGCGCCTCCTGGGTCTGACCCGCCAGGCGCGCCGCCTTGAGCTTCATGCGCAAGGCCAGCGTGCGACGCGCCGCGCCCAGGGGCAGCTCGCGCAGCCAGTGATCCGTCGCCTTCGGGTCCCGCTCGTCCAACGCCCAGCGCGCCGCGCGCATCAGGCTGCCCTCACGTACGGCCTGGGCCTCGCGGGCGGTGGAATGTTCCAGGGAGAGCTTCAGGTGCTCGTCTCGACCCGCACGATCCTGCAGGGACTGCGCACTCTCGGCCACCAGCAGGTGGGCCAGCGCCCGCAGGGACGCCCCCTGCGACAGCTGCACACCCGATTCGCGCAAAGACGCCTCCTGCGACAACACAGCATCCGCAGACTTGCGTGCGCGCAAAAAACGACCAGCAGCCAGGTGGGCGATCGCATCCACCAGCATCCCGTGCAGCTTGCGTTCCTTTTGCTGATTGCGCCAGCGCAGCGCCTCGCGCGGCAGGTTGAACAGGGCTGCCAGCGCGCGCAAGGCCACATGCAACAACACGAACGCTGCGACCCCCAGAAGCAGGACGACGTTGAGCGACAGGTCAATCCGATAGGGCGGCCAGAACACCGTGACCGTGCCCTGGTTGTTGCCAGCGAACAGCGCGATCGCCACCGCGACGCCAAACAGGGCCAGGAGCCAGAGTGCTGCGCGCATCGGGTCGGTCCTCGGGTGACGTCAGCGATTGGCCGCCGTGGCGTCCAGCAGCGCCAGGGTCTCGTCGATACGAGGCAGATCGACCCGGCGCAACTGCGTTTGCAGGTCTTGCAAAACTGCGCTGGCAGCCTGTGTGCGACGGGCCGATGGATCGAAATAACGCGTGAGCGACTGGCTGGCTGCGGCCAGGTCGGCACGCGCCAGATCCGACTGGCGGGCCAAGAGGGACAGACGGGCGTTGAGCAACTTCAGCTTGAGGTTCTCACGCAGAAAGTAGGACTGCTCGGGCGACAGCAAGGCCGCCTCGGGCTGGTCGATCCGGCTGACCCGCAGCAGTCGACGCGCCTCGTCGGCGACCACCGACAGCGAACGCTCCCACCAGGCTGCACTCGCTTGCGGCGCCGGGGCTGGCGCGGTGCGGGTGGCGCTGGCAGCCGCGACAGGCCCGACCGCGTTGGCCACCGGCAGTTCATCGACCATGCGCGCGAGTTCGTCCATCCGAATCAAGAGGCTCGGCACATCGGCCACCGATGCGGACTTGATCCGTTCGATGTCACGGGTGATGGCGGCGCGCACCCGCACCAGGCGGGGGTGGCCGGCGCGGGCCAGGCGCTGCTCGGCGCTGCGCAGGGCTACGAGCAAGGGCTCGGGGCTGAGCGTGAGTTGCGACTGCTGCTGCGCCAGACGCAGGGCCGCCTCGGTGTCGAAGACCAAATTCTCGTCGCGCGAGCGGGTGAGGCTTTGCATCAGCTCCTCGAGCTGGGTGCGCTGCAAGGCCACTTCACCGAGTCGACTTTCAGCGACCGCCTGGCGCGTGGCGAGCTCACGCGCGAGTTCCTGGGCCTGACGGGCCAGGGTGCGCGCCTCGACGGCCGTCGCACCGGAATCTGCGCTCTGACGGGCCAGCTGCTCCTGGATGTCCGACAGCTTTTGCCACAGCAGCAGGCTCGCCACGAGGGCGCCCAGGCTCAGAGCGAGCAGCAAATAGAACAAAGGGCGCGCCACGACGATGCCCGCGCGCGGACTCGGCGCGGGCGCAGGCGCGGGCACTGCGGTGGCCGGTGCGGTCTCCGGGGCAGGCGCGTCGTCGCGGGAAGGAGTGTCGCTCATGCCGCCGATTGTAGAAAGGCCGCGACGTCTTCGAGGCCCGGGCGCGCCGTGGCCACCGTGCCGAACCCCGCCGCGCGCGCCGCCTGGGCGATGCGCGGGTGCGTGCACAAGGCCCGTGCGGTCGACCAGTCCTGCCCGGGCAGCAAGCGGGCCAGGTTGTCCACGCCCTCGGAGCTGCTGAAAAGCCACCAGGCGCCCTGGCGCGCGCCAACCTCGGCCCGCTCGCGCTGGCCAGCGTCCCACGGAGGGACTTCACGGATGTAGGCCACAGCCGTCTCCACCTGCGCCGCGACCGCCTCGAGACGTGCGGCCAGCCAGTCGCGCCCTGCCGGTTGTCCGCTGGCATCACCGCCCCGAACGATCAGGACACGGTCACCCGCACGCACGCCAGCGCCCACCTGGGCCCACAGGGTCTCGGAATCGAACTGGGCCGACTGCGCACCCGGCGCATCGACCTGCGCGGGCGGTACGCCGCAAGCCACCAAGGCCTGGGTGGTGCCCGGCCCGGTGGCCCAGGCCCGTGTGCCGGCCGGCCAGGGGGTGTTGCGGTCTGCGAGTAAGCCCTGGACCGCGTTGGCGCTGACGAACATCACCGCGCGGTAGGTCGCGAGGGCGTCGCGGTACCCCCGCAAGGCCGCCTGATCCGGGGCTGCGGCGATGGCGATCAGAGGGAAGGCATCCGCCTGCAGGCCTCGCTGGCGCAAGGCATCGACCCAGCGCAGAGCCTCGCGTTCGGGCCGGGTCACAAAGACCGCAGGCACGCGCGGGGAGGCCGTCGCGTCGATCAAGTCAGTGGGCGCCGCCTGCGCGCAATTGGGCGGCGACCTGCAGGCCCAGAGTGGCCGCCTGATCCAAGTCGGTCACGGGCGCACTGGCCTGCACCTGCACGAGGGCGGTGTGGCCCTCCGGATCGCCCCAGGCCGCACGCAGATCCAGCGTGGCGCCTTCGGTGAATCGGGCATGCGCCGCCAGCGGCATCGAGCAGCTGCCACCCATGGCACGACTGACCGCACGCTCGGCGGCCACCGCCAGCCAGGTCGGTTGGTGGGCCAACGGCGCCAGCCACTGGGCCACTTCGGGGCGGCTGCTGCGCACCTCGATGCCCAGTGCGCCCTGGCCTGCGGCCGGCAGCATCTCGGAGGGCTCAAAGATTTGGCGGATGCGGGCGCCCAGACCCAGGCGCTTGAGTCCGGCCGCGGCCAGCACGATGGCGTCGTAGTGGCCGTCATCGAGTTTGCGCAGACGGGTGTCGAGGTTGCCGCGTAGGGGCTCGATGCGCAGGTCAGGCCGCAAGGCCCGAAGCAGCACCACGCGCCGCAAGCTGGAAGTGCCCACCACGCCGCCCTGGGGCAGTTCGTCGAGGCGGGCGTAACGGTTGGAGACCAGGGCGTCACGCGGGTCCTCGCGCTCCATCACGCAGCCCAGGGTGAAGCCCTCGGGCAGTTCCATAGGCACGTCCTTGAGGGAGTGCACCGCCAGGTCGGCACGGCCTTCCTCGAGGGCGACCTCGAGTTCCTTGACGAACAGGCCTTTACCGCCCACTTTGCTCAAACTGCGATCAAGGATCTGGTCGCCCCGAGTGGTCATGCCCAGAAGGCCCACTTGGTGGCCGCGCGCTTGCAGCAAGGCCTGCACATGTTCGGCCTGCCAGAGGGCGAGGCGGCTTTCGCGGGTGGCAATCACGAGAGGGCTCAAGGGCGCAACCTGTTCGTCATATGAATGGATCGGTCGATGCTAGCATGGCGTTTGCCGAAAAATTAAGCACAAAGAGGCATAAGGAGGACTCCGTCACCATGCCCGCCAGCCCGCCCCCGACCCCACCCGACTCGCCGGTTCGTCGCGCCCGCGCCAACGAAAAACCCCTGGTAGAAGACATCCGCCTGCTCGGGCGCATGCTGGGTGATGTGATTCGCGAGCAGGAAGGCGTCGAAGCCTACGAGCTGGTCGAGCGCATACGCAAGCTGTCGGTGGCCTTCCGCCGTGACGCCGACCAGGAAGCCGACCGCGCGCTCAAGACCCTGCTCAAGTCGCTTTCGTCTGAGCAGGCGGTCAGCGTGATCCGCGCCTTCACCTACTTCAGTCACCTGGCCAATCTGGCCGAGGACCGCCACCATATTCGCCGCCGCATCATTCACGAGCGCGCCGGTGACACGCAAGAAGGCAGCATCGACGTGGCCCTGGCCCGCCTGCGCTGGGCGGGCATCCAACCACGCGCGATCGCCCAGACCCTGGCCCACAGCTATGTGTCGCCGGTCCTAACCGCCCACCCCACCGAGGTCCAGCGCAAAAGCATCCTGGATGCCGAGCGCGACATCGCCCACCTGCTGACACAGCGCGACGAGATCCGCGCACGCGCCCTGCCCCGTGACGCGCTGGCCCCACGCGAGCTGGCAGCCAACGAGGCGCAGCTGCGGGCCCGCGTGATGCAGCTGTGGCAGACGCGCCTCTTGCGCTTCACCAAGCTCACCGTGGCCGACGAGATCGAGAACGCGCTGTCCTATTACGAAGCCACCTTCCTGCGCGAGATCCCCAAGCTCTATGACAACCTGGAGCGCGCACTGGGTCAGCCTCAGGTGGCGAGCTTCCTGCGCATGGGGATGTGGATCGGTGGCGATCGCGACGGCAACCCCAACGTCAACGCGCAGACCCTCGAGTACGCCCTGCGCCGGCAGTGCGAGGTGGCCCTGCGCCACTACCTCACCGAGATCCATTGGCTCGGAAGCGAGTTGTCGCAGTCGGCCCGCCTGGTCACGATCACGCCCGCCATGCGCGCCCTGGCCGAGCGTTCGCCCGACACCAACGAACATCGCCAGGACGAACCCTATCGGCGCGCCCTGGCCAGCATGTACGCACGCCTGGCGGCCACCCTCAAGGAATTCACCGGCGGCGACGCGGCGCGACACGCGCTGGCGCCGCAGAACCCGTATCGGAGCGCCGAAGAACTGCTCGCCGACTTGCGCACCATCCGCGATTCCTTACTGGCCTCGCACGGGCAGGCGCTGGTCGCCCAGCGCCTGGCGCCCCTGCTACGCGCGGTCGACGTGTTCGGCTTTCACCTGGCCACCCTGGATCTGCGCCAAAGCTCAGACCAGCACGAGTCCGTGGTGGCCGAGTTGCTGGCGACCGCGCGCATTGAGCCGGGCTACGCCGCACTGGACGAGCCCGCGCGCCGCGACCTGCTGCTGCGGCTGCTGCAGGATGCGCGCCCCCTGCGCGTCATCGATGCCACTTACAGCGAGCGCACGCAGTCCGAGCTGGCGATCTTCGAAACCGCGCGTCACCTGCGCGCCCGCCTGGGTCCGCAAGCCATACGCCACTACATCATCAGCCACACCGAAACCGTGAGCGACCTGCTGGAGGTGCTGCTACTGCAAAAAGAAGTGGGGATGCTCACGGGCACGCTAGATGCACACGCCCGCGCCGAGCTGATCGTGGTGCCCTTGTTCGAGACCATCGAGGACCTGCGCAACGCGGCGCCGATCATGCGCGAGTTCTACGCACTGCCCGGAATCGCGCGCCTGGTGCAAGGCTCGGGGGCCGAGCAAGACATCATGCTGGGGTACAGCGACAGCAACAAAGACGGTGGCATCTTCACCAGCAACTGGGAGCTGTATCGCGCCGAGATCGCGCTGGTGGAACTGTTCGATTCGCTGGCCAAGAGCCACCACATCCAGCTTCGCCTGTTCCATGGTCGTGGCGGCACGGTGGGCCGCGGCGGCGGCCCCAGCTACGACGCCATCCTGGCCCAACCCCCGGGCACGGTGCGCGGACAGATCCGCCTGACCGAGCAAGGCGAGGTGATCGGCTCCAAGTACGCCAATCCGGAGATTGGTCGGCGCAATCTGGAGACGCTGGTCGCCGCCACACTGGAGGCGACGCTGCTGCAGCCGACCAAGCCCGCGCCCCGCGCCTTCCTGGCCACCGCCGAGACCCTGTCGCAGGCCAGCATGCGGGCTTACCGCCAATTGGTCTACGAGACGCCTGGCTTTGCCGATTATTTTTTCAGTGCGACGCCCGTGCGCGAGATCGCTCAGCTCAATATCGGCTCGCGCCCGGCCTCGCGCAAAGCCGGCCAGCGCATCGAAGACCTGCGCGCCATTCCCTGGGGTTTCAGTTGGGGCCAGTGCCGACTGACCTTGCCCGGTTGGTATGGGTTTGGCGCGGCGGTTCACGCCTTGCTGCACGAGACGCCCGATCAATCCAAGAAGGACGGCCTGGCCCTCCTGCAGAAGATGTACCGGCACTGGCCTTTCTTTCGCACGCTGCTGTCCAACATGGACATGGTGCTGGCCAAGAGCGACCTGGCCCTGGGCTCGCGCTATTCCGAGCTCGTGACCGACGCGCGCCTTCGCAAGCGCGTATTTAGCGCCATAGAGACCGAATGGCAACGCACCGCCGAGGCCCTGCAGATGATCACCGGCGAACGCCAGCGCCTCGCGGGCAACGCCGCCCTGCAACGCTCGATCCGCCACCGCTTCCCTTACATCGACCCCTTGCATCATCTGCAGGTTGAACTTGTGCGTCGTTACCGGGCAGGCCGCTCCGATGAGGGCGTGCAACGCGGCATCCACATCTCGATCAACGGCATCGCAGCGGGCCTGCGCAACACGGGATAAGACCGCCTGTTCAACGGCGAATTCTGAAGGCGGCGCGCACACTCGCCAGTTGTCGGCGCGACACGGCCAGCGTCTCTTTCACGCCCTCGAGCGCCAGATGCCAGCCCTCGTCCTGCCCGCCGCCAGCGGGGGCGCGTGACAGAGTGCGCAACGCGCACACGGAGGCCAACGCATTGCGGTGCACCCGCAGGAAGCGCTCGGGATAGCGCGCCTGCAAATCGGCCAGGCTGCCTTCGAGCAGGTAGCTGCAATCCGCGGTGCGTACCGTCAGGTACTTCCATTCCGCCCTGACATAGACAACCTCGGCCAGCGGCAGCCGCACCACCTGCTCGCGCTGCGGAATCAGGAGCACCTCGGATTCGGATGACGCCGCCGATGCCACGCCCAGGCGCTGCACCTTCTGCAGCGCCTGCTGCAGACGCGCCAGGCGCACAGGCTTGGTCAGGTAGTCGACGGCCTCGACCTCGAAGGCCTGCACCGCCGATTCGGCATGCGCCGAGACGAACACCACCGGCTGCGGCTGCGGCCGCTCGCGCAGCAAGCGGGCCAACGTCAAACCGTCGGCGCCGGGCAGGCGCACATCGAGCAGAACCAGATCGAAACGCTGACGATGCAAAAGCTCCATGGCCTGCACCGCGTCACCCGCCTCCGCCACGACCGCCGCAGCGGGGGCACGGCAATCTGCCAGCAAGGTGCGCAGGCGCGAACGCGCCAGCGCCTCGTCATCGACCACCAAAACCTGCAACATGACCCTCCCCTGGCCGACCGCTCAGGCCGGCACCTCCATCTGCACCTCGAACACGCCGGCGGACAAGCCGGCCCGAAAACGACAGCGCTCGTCATGCAGCAGCTGCAGGCGTTCGCGCACATTGGCCAGCGCCAACCCACGACCCGCTGGACCCGGGCCGTGCGGCACGGTGTTGCGGATGGTGATCGCCACGCGATCTGCGTGCCGCTGCGTGCACACCTGCACCTGCGCGCCCTGTGCACTGGGCTGCACGCCGTGCTGGACGGCGTTCTCGACCAGCGGCTGCAGCAGCAGCGGCGGCACGCGTGCGCCGTCGGCGCGGGGATCGAGTGCCCACTGCACACGCAGGCGTGGCCCGAAGCGCACCTGCTCGATACGCAGATAGCGACGCGCCAGCGCCACTTCGTCGGACAGACACACCACCTGCGCTGGATCGGCGAACGCATGCCGAAACAGATCCGCCAGATCCTCGAGCACGCCTTCGGCGCGCGCCGGGTCCTGGCGCACCAGCGCGATCGCCGTGTTCAAGGTGTTGAACAGAAAGTGCGGCGTAATGCGCGCCTGCAGGTCGGCCAGGCGAGCTGCGGAATCGGCGGGTACACGGTCACGGAAAGCCGATAATTCGTTCTGGAACTTCATCGGACTGGCAATTTAATTATTTAGATTTAATTGCGCCGATTATTCACCTCTTATGTCCCACAACCAACTCGATCAAAAGTCCCAGGCCTGGTCGGCGCTGTTCTCGGAGCCCATGTCCGACCTCGTCAAGCGCTATACCTCCAGCGTGTTCTTCGACAAGCGCCTGTGGCAAGCGGACATTCAGGGTTCGCTGGCCCATGCCGAGATGCTGGCTGCCCAGGGTGTGATCAGCCCCGAGGACCATGCCGCCATCGCCCGCGGAATGGACCAGATCACCCAGGAGATCGAATCCGGCGCCTTCGAGTGGAAGCTCGATCTCGAAGACGTACACCTGAATATTGAAGCGCGCCTGACGCAGTTGGTCGGCGACGCCGGCAAGCGCCTGCACACCGGCCGCAGCCGCAACGACCAGGTGGCCACCGACGTGCGCCTGTGGCTGCGCGGTGAGATCGACCTGATCGCCGGCCTGCTCACCGAGTTGCAAAAGGCGCTGGTCGAGATCGCCGACCGACACGCCGACGTGATCCTGCCCGGCTTCACCCACCTGCAAGTGGCCCAGCCCGTGAGCTTTGGCCACCACATGCTGGCCTATGTGGAGATGTTCGCGCGCGATGCCGAGCGCATGGCCGATGTGCGTCGGCGCGTCAACCGCCTGCCCCTGGGCGCCGCCGCCCTAGCCGGCACCAGCTACCCGCTCGATCGCGAGCGCGTCGCCCGCACGCTGGGCATGGAGGGCGTCTGCCAGAACTCACTGGATGCAGTGAGTGACCGCGACTTCGCCATCGAGTTCACGGCCGCCGCCTCGCTGGCCATGGTGCACGTGAGCCGCTTGTCCGAAGAATTGATTTTGTGGATGTCGCAGAACTTCGGCTTCATCATGCTGGCCGACCGCTTCACCACCGGCTCGTCCATCATGCCGCAGAAGAAAAACCCCGACGTGCCCGAACTCGCGCGCGGCAAGACCGGGCGCGTGGTGGGCCACCTCATGGGCCTGATCACCCTGATGAAGGGCCAGCCCCTGGCCTACAACAAGGACAACCAGGAAGACAAGGAGCCGCTGTTCGACACCGTCGACACGCTCAAAGACACCCTGCGCATCTTTGCCGAGATGGCCGGTGGCATCACCGTGCGGCCCGAGGCCATGGAGCAAGCAGCGCTGCGCGGACACGCCACCGCCACCGACCTGGCCGATTACCTGGTCAAGAAGGGCCTGCCCTTTCGCGATGCCCACGAGACCGTGGCCCACGCGGTCAAGGCCGCGACCGCGCAGGGCAAGGACCTGGCCGATTTGCCCTTGGCGCAGCTGCAAGGATTCCATGCCGCGATCGAGGCCGACGTGTTCGAGGTGCTGTCGCTGCGCGGCTCGCTCAATGCGCGCAACGTCCTGGGCGGCACCGCGCCGGCCCAGGTGCGCGCCCAGATCGCCCGGCACCGCGCCCGCCTGGCCTGAGGCGTCCAGCGCTCCGCCCTCGCTATCACCGAAAACAAAAAAGGAGACTCCATGTCCGTGATCACCAGCATCGAAGACCTGCGCGTACTGGCCAAGAAGCGCGTGCCGCGCATGTTCTACGACTATGCCGATTCGGGCTCGTGGACCGAGAGCACCTACCGCGCCAACGAAACCGATTTCGACAAGATCCTCCTGCGCCAGCGCGTGGCCGTGAACATGGAAGGCCGCACCACACGCAGCACCATGTTGGGCCAGGACGTGGCCATGCCCGTGGCCATCGCCCCGACCGGGCTGACCGGCATGCAGCATGCCGATGGCGAGATCCTGGGTGCGCGGGCCGCCAAGAAGTTCGGCATTCCGTTCACCCTGTCCACCATGAGCATCTGCTCGATCGAGGACATCGCGCAGGCCACTGACAACCATCCTTTCTGGTTCCAGCTGTATGTGATGCGTGACCGCGATTTCGTCGAGCGTCTGATCGACCGCGCCAAGGCGGCGCATTGCTCGGCGCTGGTGATCACACTAGACCTGCAGATCCTGGGGCAGCGTCACAAGGACCTGAAGAACGGGCTGTCGACACCGCCCAAGCTCACGATCCCCAACATCCTGAACCTCATGACCAAGCCCCGCTGGTGCATGGGTATGCTGGGCACCCCGCGTCGCAACTTCGGCAACATCTTCGGTCACGTCAAAGGCATCGAGAACATGGGCTCGCTGTCCGAGTGGACCGCCAAGCAGTTCGACCCGGGGCTGTCCTGGGACGATGTGGCCTGGATCAAGAAACGCTGGGGCGGCAAGATCATCCTCAAGGGCATCCAGGATGTCGAGGACGCGCGTCTGGCTGTCGAGAGTGGCGCTGATGCCCTGATCGTCTCCAACCATGGCGGACGCCAGCTCGATGGCGCGCCCTCCTCGATCACGGCGCTGCCGGCCATCGTCGACGCGGTCGGCCAGAAGATCGAAGTGCACATGGACGGCGGCATCCGCAGCGGCCAGGACGTGCTCAAGGCCCGCGCCCTGGGCGCGCGCGGCACCTACATCGGCCGCGCCTTCTTGTACGGCCTGGGCGCGATGGGCGAAGCGGGCGTGACCAAGGCGCTGCAGATCATCCACAAGGAGCTGGATCTGACCATGGCCTTCTGCGGTCGCACCGACGTCAACACCGTGGACAAGGGCATCTTGCTGCCCGGCACCTACTGAAGCCACGGGCGGGCAGCGACCCGCTGGATGCATGACCCGGCCGCGACGCATCGCACACCTGGACATGGACGCGTTCTTCGCGTCCGTCGAGTTGCGGCGGCTGCCGCAGCTCCAAGGCCTGCCGGTGGTGATCGGCGGCGGTAAGCGGCGGGTCGACGAGATGCTGCGCGAGCGCCATCCCGATCTGCCCCTGCACGAGATCCCGGCCGATGCCTTTCCCCGGCTCAAGGACTACGTCGGCCGCGGCGTCATCACCACCGCCACCTACCCGGCTCGCCAGTTTGGCGTGGGATCGGCCATGGGCATGATGAAGGCGGCACTCCTGTGCCCACAGGCCATCGTGCTGCCGGTGGATTTCGAGGAGATCCGCAAGTTCTCGCATGCCTTCAAGGACACCATCCGCGAGATCGCGCCGCAGGTGGAGGACCGCGGCGTCGACGAGGTCTACATCGACTTCACCGACGTGCCGGGCGGCCAGCGCGAAGGCGGACGAGTGCTGGCGCGTCTGATTCAGAAGTCCATCTTCGAGCGCACAGGCCTGACCTGCTCGATCGGCGTCGCGCCCAATAAGCTGATCGCCAAGATGGCCAGCGAGTTCAACAAGCCCAATGGCATCTCCATCGTCTACGAAGAAGATCTTCAGGCGAAGATCTGGCCGCTGGCGGTGCGCAAGGTCAATGGCATCGGACCCAAGGCGGAGGCCAAGCTGCACGCGCTGTCGATCCACACCATCGGCGAGTTGGCGGCGCGCACGCGCGACGAGCTGATCGAACACTTTGGCCGCTCGTACGGCGCCTGGATGCACGACGCCGCCTGGGGGCGCGACGAGCGAGCGGTGGTGACCGAAAGCGAACCCGTGTCCATGAGTCGTGAGACCACCTTCGAGCGCGACCTGCATGCCACACGGGACCGCGCGGCGCTCGGTGTGATCTTCACCGACCTGTGTGAGCGCGTGGCCGCCGATCTGGCGCGTAAGGGCTATGCGGGCCGCACCATCGGCATCAAGCTGCGGTACGACGACTTTCGCATCGCCACCCGCGATGTGACGATCGAGCACGCCACAGCCGACGCACGCGTGATCCGCCAGGCGGCGGGGCAGTGCCTCAAGCGGGTGGACTTGTCGCAGCGACTGCGGCTGCTGGGGGTGCGTGTGGGCAAGCTGGTGAGCGCCCAGGACCTCACGCCACCGCCCGCTGCGCCCGACCCGCCAGAGGCGGCGCCGCCCGCGGCCAACCTCGACCTCTTTCCAGACGCCTAGTCAAGGCGCACGCGTTCAGGCCCTCTTGTTCCCTGGATAGGCCTGGAACACCCTGGCACCGCCATCGCGCGTGATCAGCAGCACCTGATAAGCGTCCTTGCGATCGCCATAGACCTTGCCGTCCATGCCGGGCGAGCCCACAGGCATGCCGGGCACAGCCAGACCGATGGCCTGCGGCTTTTCCTTGAGCAGACGATGGATCTCACGCGCGGGCACATGGCCCTCGATCGCATAGCCCCCCACCAGCGCGGTGTGACAAGAGCCATATTGGGTGGCGACACCCAGCTTGGCGCGCATCGCCGCGTTGCCCGTGTCATGGACCTTGACAGTGAAGCCGTTGGCCTCGAGGTGAACCACCCAATCCTGGCAGCAGCCGCAATTGGGGTCCTTCCAGACCTCGAGGAACACGCGCGAGGTGGTGGCGGTGGCGATCCCCGTCAAGGGCACTGCGGCCAGAGCCGCCAGGGCCAGGAGAGAGCGGCGCGTCGGGCCGCTTCGAATCATTCGGTCTGCTTGCATGCTGTGTCCTGCGCGTTTCATCGAATGCACATCTCACTGGCGCGCGGTGCGCGTGTTCGCTGGCAGGGCCCCGGGATGGCTGGTGCGAAAGGGATTGATGTCCAGTCCGCCGCGTCGGGTGTAGCGGGCGTAGACCGACAGGCGCACCGGCTTGCAGCGCGCGCGAATGTCCATGAACAGGCGCTCCACGCACTGCTCGTGGAATTCGGTGTGGTTGCGAAAACTCACGATGTAGCGAAGCAGCTGGCCCTGGTCGATCTGCGGCCCGCTGTAACGGATTTGTACGCTGCCCCAATCGGGTTGCCCCGTCACCGGGCAATTGCTTTTGAGCAGGTGACTGACCAGCGTTTCCTCCAACGGCTGCTCGTCGAAGGCCGCGGTGAGCAGCTCGGGGGCCGGCGCGTAGCGCTCGCAGTCGATGTCCAGGCGGTCCAGATTCACGCCCTCGAGTTCTTCGATGGCCTCACGCTCGAAGGCCTCGGGCAGCACCAGGCGCACACCCACCGACGAGGCCGACGGCGCACCGCGCCACACCGCTTCACTGATGTCGGCGCGCAGGCGATCGCGCACCTCGTCGGCCGAGGCGTAGCGGGTGTTGCTGAAGCTACCCAGATACAGCTTGAAGGATTTGCTCTCGACGATGTTCGGGGTCTCGCAGGGGACCGTGACCTGCGCAATCGCCACCTGCGGCTTGCCGCGCGGGGTCAGCCAGGACAACTCGAAAGCGGTCCAGAGGTCGGCGCCGAAAAAGGGCAGCGCGCTGCCCAGTCCGAGCTCGATGCGCTTGTCGGCGCGGGGCAGAGGAAACAACAGGGACGGGTCGTACTGGTCGGCATAAACGACCGGCTTGCCCAGGGTGGATTGCTCGGGTGTGGCCATGGGTTCACTCAAAGCGCTGTTGGCGCAGCCACTTGGTGGCGATCCATTTCTCGCCGGCTAACACCGGCGCGCCGCCATGCAGGGTGCGGGTGGCGGGGTGGGGTCGGTCGTAGCTGAAAAACACCGCGTTACCGCGCTTGGGCGCGACTTCCAGGTGCACGTCGGGGAAGGTGGTACCGCCGCCCCGCTCGGGTTCGGCCAGGTACATCACCACGGTGGCCACGCGCTGTCCGCCGCGCCGCAAGATGGACGGCGTGCCGGGCTCGGCCGGATCGAAGTAGTCGTAGTGCGGCTTGTATTCGGTGCCGGGTTGGTAGTGCAGGATCTGCAACCCCTCGCCGTTTTCCTGCGGCCAGTTCAGGAGCCGCGCCAGGCGCGCCTCGATGCGGGCGACCAGCGGGTTCTCGCCGCGGCGAAAGAACATGCCGCGGCTGGTGCGGTCGGCGTTGATTTCTTCGCCGCCGGTGCGGGTGGCGACCGTGAGCGAGCGCGCCAGGCGCGGACGCGCCAGCGCGATCATCTGCTCGCATTCTTCGTCGGACAGCAAGTCGCCGAACACCACCACGCGCGGGTTCATCATGGCCTGCAGCACATGGACCCGGCGGTCACCGGCGTCCAGATAGAGGGGCGAGGCGGCCAGATCGGGCTCAGGCAGGGCCACGGCGGCAGGCGGGGCGGCAGGAGATTCGACACGCAGCGTCGGCGGCGCGGCCTGCGCGCCGGTGACGGCAGCCAAGGCCTCGCGGGCCACGGCGTCGTCCCAGCCCGCGGCGCGCATGGACTGCAGCACCGCCTGCGGGGCATGGCCGGAGCGGGTCTGCTCGAGGATCCACAGACGCAACTCGGGCGTGACCGCCTGGGCAGCGTGGTTCGATGTCATCCCGCCATTTTCCGACGAAAGACCAGACGATCGGGCTCGGACGCTCCCGCGTCGAGGGCATAGCCCTCGAGGTTGAAGCCCTCAAGCTTCTTGGGCGTGGCGACCCGGTGGGTGATGGCGTAGCGGGCCATCAAGCCGCGCGCCTTCTTGGCGAAAAAGCTGATGATCTTGTAGCGGCCGTCCTTCCAGTCCTCGAAGACGCACTCGATCACCCGCGCCTGCAGGGTCTTGAGGTCCACCGCCTTAAAATACTCCTGCGAGGCGAGGTTGACCACCACCGGCGTCTTGTCGGCGGCGAGTTGCTCGTTCAGGCACTGCGCGATCTGCGCCCCCCAGTACTGGTAGAGGCTGGTGGCTTGACCGACCTTCAGTGCAGTGCCCATCTCGAGGCGATAGGGCTGCATCCGGTCCAGGGGCCGCAGCACGCCATACAGGCCACTGAGGATCGCCACATGCGACTGGGCCCACTCGAGGTCGGCCGGCTTGAGGGTGCGCGCCGCCAGGCCGTCGTAGACATCGCCGTCAAAAGCCAGCAGGGCCTGGCGCGAGTTGGCGGCGGTGAATTGGGGGGACCAGGCCTCGTAGCGGGCCACATTCAGAGTGGCCAGCTTGTCGCTCAAGTCCATCAGCGAGGCAATGTCCTGGGGCGATTTGGCACGCAGGACCTCGATCAGCCGGGCCGAGGCATCGACGAAACGCGGGGTGGTGTGGGGCAGCGCGCCCAGGGGCGATTCGTAATCGAGCGACTTGGCGGGAGACAGCAGATACAGCATGGGCGCGGATTATCGACGCCAGGCCCCGGCCAGCGTCCATTGCACCGTGCAAGCCACCACCACCAGGGCGCCATAGGTGGCCATCTTGCCGTCTTGGCTGAAAAACCACAGTCCGCCCGCCAGGACGGCCAGGCCGCAGGCACTCACGATGGCGGCCTGGGCCCAGAAACCCGTCACAATGCGGGCCGGAGAGAGAAAAAAGCGGGACGCCAGGGGCAGCAACAGGCCCAGCGCCAACGCGGGGGCGGCGAAGCCAAAAAGATGGAACAGGATGTCTGAAAAACCCATCGATAGAGGGTGGCGAGCCGCTAAGTACTTGTGGGGACAAGAGATTTTATAATTTAGCAATGGCAGTTTGGGCCTTGGGCATTAACCACACGACCGCGCCGGTGGACATCCGCGGTCGCTTCGCGTTTGCCATCGACCAGATCGCGCCCACCCTTCAGGGCCTGCGCCAAAGCCTGGGAGGCCCCAGCGGCAACATCCCCGAGGCCGCCATCCTCTCCACCTGCAACCGCACCGAGATCTATTGCGCCGGCGAGCGCCCCGCCCTCGAGCCCACCCTCGACTGGCTGGCCCAGTCTGGCGGGGTGTCGGCCCAGATCCTGCGCTCGCATGCCTACACCCTCGAAGACGGCCTGGCCGCCCGCCATGCCTTCCGGGTGGCCAGCGGCCTGGACTCCATGGTCCTGGGCGAGGCCCAGATCCTGGGCCAGCTCAAAGACGCCGTGCGGGTGGCCGACGAAGCCGGCGCCCTGGGCACCACCTTGAACCAGATGTTCCAGCGCTCGTTCGCGGTGGCCAAGGAGGTGCGCACGGTCACCGAGATCGGCGCCCACTCCATCAGCATGTCGGCCGCCGCAGTGCGCCTGGCCGGCCAGCTCTTTGAGGACCTGGGTCAGATCCGGGTGCTGTTCGTCGGCGCTGGCGAGATGATCGAGCTGGCCGCGACCCACTTCGCCGCCAAGAACCCCAAATCCATCGCGATTGCCAACCGCACCCTGGAGCGCGGCGAAAAGCTCGCCTCGCGCTTTGGCGGCGAGGTGATGCGACTGGCTGATCTGCCCGGGCGCCTGCACGAATTTGACGCGGTGATCAGTTCCACCGCCAGCCAGCTACCGATCATCGGCCTTGGCGCCGTCGAACGCGCCCTCAAGGCCCGCAAGCACCGACCCATGTTCATGGTCGATCTGGCGGTGCCCCGCGACATCGAGCCCGAGGTCAAGGCACTGGAAGACGTCTACCTGTACACCGTCGACGACCTATCCCAGGTGATACAGACCGGCCAGGCCCACCGGCAAGCCGCTGTCGCCGAGGCCGAGGCCATCGTCGATGCCGGCGTGCAAGGCTTCCTCCACTGGATGGACCAGCGGCGGGCCGTCCCCCTGATTCGCCAGCTCAATGCCCAGACCGACGAATGGCGCGCCATCGAACTGGCCCGTGCACGCAAGCTGCTGGCCAAGGGCGAAGATGTCGAAGCCGTGCTCGAAGCCCTCTCGCGTGGCCTGACCCAGAAGATGCTGCACGGCGCCCTGGCCGAACTGCACGCAGGCAACGAGCAATCGCGCGAGCGCGCGACCAACGCGATCGAGCACTTCTTCCTGCGCAAGGAACGTTAGCGGCGCGCCGCTTGCCGCACGCCGGCCCTGCGGACCCTCCCCGATCGCCCCAGCCCGCCGCCGCGGGCCCTTGTCGACACCGCGCCCCTGCCCTGAATCCGCCATGAAACCGTTTCTCCGCCAGCAACTCGAACGCTACCCGGTGCGCTTGCAGGAGCTTGATTTCTTTTTGCAGCAGCCCGAGGTGGCCCAGGACATGGACCGCCTGCGCGCCCTCACCCGCGAGCATGCCGAGGTCAGCGAGGTGGCTGCCCTGTATGCCCGTTTCCGCCAACGCGAAGCCGACCTGGCCGGCGCGCAGGAGATGGTGGGGGATCCGCAGATGGCCGAGATGGCGCGCGAAGAGATCGCCGCGATCGAGCAGGAATTGCCCGCGCTGGAAGATGACCTGCAAAAACTCCTGATCCCGCGCGACCCGGACGATGTGCGCAATGTCTTCCTGGAAATCCGCGCCGGCACGGGCGGCGACGAATCCGCCCTCTTCGCGGGCGACCTGCTTCGCATGTACACACGCTACGCCGAGCGTCAGGGCTGGCGCTGCGAACTCGTGAGCGAGAGCGAAGGCGAGGTGGGCGGCTATAAAGAGGTGGTGGTGCGCATCGTGGGCGACGGCGCCTACGGCAAGCTCAAATTTGAATCGGGTGGCCACCGGGTGCAGCGCGTCCCCGCCACCGAGACCCAGGGCCGTATCCACACCAGCGCCTGCACGGTAGCCGCCCTGCCCGAACCCGACGAGGCCCAGGCCGTGCAGATCAACCCGGCCGACCTGCGCATCGACACCTTCCGCGCTTCGGGCGCTGGCGGGCAACATATCAACAAGACCGATTCGGCGGTGCGCGTCACCCACCTGCCCACCGGCATCGTGGCCGAATGCCAGGACGATCGCTCGCAGCATCGCAACAAGGCCAAGGCGCTGCAGGTGCTGGCCGCGCGCATTCAAGAGGCCGAGCGCTCTGCGCGCGCCGCGAAAGAGGCCGCCACCCGCAAGGGCCTGATTGGCAGCGGCGATCGCAGCGACCGCATCCGCACCTACAACTTCCCGCAGGGCCGGGCGACCGACCACCGCATCAACCTGACCCTCTACAAGCTCGGCTTCGTGATGGAGGGCGAGCTCGATGAAATGGTCGAAGGCCTGCTGCTGGCGCGCAAGGCCGAACAGCTCGCCGAGCTCGAAGCCGGCGTGCGCACCTGACAGTGCAAGCCCCATGACCGTGACCCTGGCCCAGGCCCTCGCGCACGCCACCGCCCTGGGGCTGGCGCGCCTGGACGCGCAGTTGCTGCTGCTGCACGCGAGCGGCCGCGGCCAGAACGAACGCGCCTGGCTGCTGGCGCACGATCAGGACGCCCTCTCAGACCCCCAGGCGCAGGCCTATGAGGCCCTGTGCGCCCGTCGGCTGCGGGGCGAGCCCCTGGCCTATCTGGTGGGCGAGAAAGAATTCTTCGGGCTGATGCTGGCGGTCGATGACCGGGTGCTGGTGCCCCGCCCGGACACCGAGACCCTGGTCGAATGGGCGCTGCAGGTGCTGGCAGGCTATGAGGCCCCGACCGTGATCGATCTGGGCACCGGCAGCGGCGCGATTGCCCTGGCCCTGAAGCACCAGCGGGCCGATGCACGCGTCGAGGCGGTGGACCGCAGCGACGCAGCGCTGGCCGTGGCCCGCGCCAACGGCGAGCGCCTGGGTCTGGCCGTGGCCTGGCGCAGCGGCCACTGGCTCGCAGAGGCTAACGGGGGCTACGACCTGGTGGTGAGCAACCCCCCCTACATCCGGGCCGACGACCCCCACCTGCGCGCCCTCACGCACGAGCCGCTGACCGCCCTGGCCGCCGGCGACGATGGCCTACACGACCTGCGCGCGATCGTGGTCGCATCCCCCGCGCACCTGGCGCCCGGGGGATGGCTGCTGCTCGAACACGGGTGGGACCAGGCCGAGCCCGTGCGCGCGATGCTGGCGGCGGCAGGGTTTGACGACATCGGCAGCCGCCAGGACCTGGCTGGCATCGAGCGATGCAGCGGCGGCCGCTGGGGCCGAAGGCCTGTAGGCGCCGCAACGCCCCGAAGCCAATAGGGGCAGGACGAACTGGGATAATTGCGGGCAGACCCAACCACGGCCCCGGGCCGGCAAGGACCTTCCATGAGCGACACGCAGCAACGCATCGACCAACTGGTCAAAACCCACGACGTCCTCTTGTTCATGAAGGGGACGGCCAACTTCCCGCAATGCGGCTTCTCGGGTCGCGCGATCCAGATCCTCAAGGCCTGCGGCGTCGACGCCAAGACGGTGGCCACCGTCAACGTGCTCGAAGACCCGGCGATCCGCGAAGGCATCAAGGAATACAGCAACTGGCCCACCATCCC
>Ga0315902_10004693_pt1 | contig 19590 bp, 23 predicted proteins | sample LakEriMetagenome_9_FD_203523 | JGI IMG/M metagenome (GOLD analysis project Ga0315902, IMG submission 203523) | Freshwater fungal communities from buoy surface, Lake Erie, Ohio, United States - Buoy 12 MA117 | ecosystem: Environmental > Aquatic > Freshwater > Lake > Lake biofilm | place: USA... | reverse complement strand
CAATGACATTAAAGAGTGCTAACATAAAATTTAGTGATTTTAATGGTAAGAATATAGAGGTTGATAATGTTCAGCGTATTCTAACTCGTTCACCTAATGGAAATCTGGTATATTATTTTGCTGAGAAAGAAGAGTTACCATAGTCTATTCTATTATATTATTATAAAATAATAGAATAGACTATAGAAGTTTTACATTGGTTCATAGACAAGATTAATGTCTTGAATACTAGTATCTAAAAGTTTATTATTATTAATATATTGGGTAAAACTTTGTGATGTGTTTTCGTCTACTAGTTCTGTAATATTAGCTGGACATGTTTTTTTAAAATTTTGTAGAGGGTTGACAACTTGTTGATAAAATTCAAATTCCTCCATTATTTTTGGCAAAATTCCACTATTTTCACCATCAAAAAGATAAATTACTACAGAGATAAATAGGAAAAAAATAATTAATAGGACAAATATGATAATATTTATATGAGCTATCATAATATATATATATTATATGACAGAACAAAATAATGCTTATTGTGAAAGTGGCATGAACCAATCTCCCATAGAATTATCTACTTCAAGTTCCACATCATGTAGTCTAAAATGCAAACTAATATTTTACTACAAAAGTAGTAGATGTAATATTAATAGAGAGGATAAATATTTATTTTTAGACTATGATAAAGGTAGTCATGTTGTATATAATGGAGATGTGTATGAGTTGGAAAAAATATCTTTTACAAATCCAAGTTCACATAAAATAGATGGTCAATCTGGTGCTTTAGAAGCACATCTATATCATAAATCACCTGTAAATGATCAAGTATTAATAGTAGCCATATTATATGAAGTAAATGAAGCATCTAGTAGATCAAAATTATTTTTTGATAATTTTGTGGATTTGATACCTAAGTCAAATAAAGAGATAACAGTTAATATGTCCAGTGATTGGGATGCGTTTTATATGTTACCAGAACTAAAAAGTTTTTTTACCTATAGCGGTAGCTTAGTAAATCATCCATGTACTGAAGGTGTTACCTGGATAGTAATGGCTAATTATGCCAATATTAGTGAGAATACATATCGTAGATTATCAAGTGTTCTGGGTAAAAATGCTAGAGAAATTAAAAAAAGTAAGGTTGACGTATTTTATAATGTAAATACTAGTAATAAAAATAACATAAATCAGAGTAATAGAATTACGTGTATGACAGATAAAGAATTTAGAGATAAATGTATGATACTAATGAATAAGAAGGAGAGTAATGATAGAATATTTGGTGACACTAAAATACTTATTAGTATTCTGGTAATTATGACTTTTCTATTTATTCTATGTGTTGTTATATTTGTAAAATATGGGGTGTTTGATAAATTAGTAGATACAGTAAAAACTTATATTAAACAACCTATTAATGTGTAAAAATATACTATATTATTATATATTTATATATATTATATACAAATGAGTTATGCGTCAGATGTTGACAATTATTTAAAATCTCAGTTAGTGTGTGATGGTATGGTACACGAATCACCGTCTAATCGTGGTGAATATGTAGTTAGAGGTCAAATAAAAGGTGGTGCGCCAGATGCTTTAGTTGTCTATTGGGCGGCTAATCCACCTACTTTTAGTCAGAGTTACTATGGTTCAGCACATCCATACCCAAATCCCAGTGTTGCGTATGAAAACACACCTAATAAGGGTTCTGTTAGGTGTAAGGATGGTTATTTTGAGTTTCGTGTATATTATCCAAATGCCTACTATGTTGGTCTGGGGACAGTGTATGTAGAACCACATGTTAATATTAAAGTATCTACTGGTAGTGAAAATGATGAAGTGCATCGTATTACTCTTGGGAATGGAGTGCCATTTAGAACATTGACTTACGCACCACCTACAAATAATTACCCAAGATACAATCCATTGTTTTATCAAGGATTAGGACAGTTACCCGTTAGAACACAAGAGAGTATTTTACGTAGTAGTGCATTTCCAGATAAAAATGAATATCCCACTAATTTTTGGGGAATGAAACCACCTGTGTAATAGTTTTTTTTAATTTTTGGTATAAATAAACTAAAAAAAACTAAAAAAACTAAAAAACCTTCTATAACTTATCTAAGATGGGTTATATAGTGAAAAATCACCACCAGTCATAGGTAGACCACTAGAAGGTGTTGTAAAACGTGGGAAATCTACAGCACTTTTTAGAGTGGTACTATTATCATAGTAGTCAAATAAATCCTGACGCTGCGCACAACTTGTGCTAGGAACTTTCTTAGGCCAATTCCAATCTTTTCCACAATCATCCGTATCAGTATATTTCCTACCTTGACCTAAACCATTCAAAATAGTTTTAGAATTTTTACATGTTTTAGCGTCACATTGTACTGTGTGTTGTTCGGGTAACATAGTACCTATGTTGTAAGGCTCCAAACATGGACCACAAGCATTTTTTTGGGTGGCATATACTCTATTCAAATCCATTAATTTTTCAGCATTTTCCATTAAATACATTCTATAATCAAAACTACTAAACACACTATTATTAGCAATCATTAAATTATTAACATCACACGATGGACGATAATCTGTAAAGTGACGGCCATCATCCATTCTAGGTGGGCAGTTAAAATATTTATTGTTTGTAGTTTTATAACATCCAGCTGAATTATTCATTATATATATTAATATTATAATATTTCTTTTTATAAAATAAATCTTTATTAACAACATATCATATATATTTTACCATAAATTAGTTAAAATCATATCCGCTATCTAGTAAACGTTTCACCAATTCACTTTTAGTACCAGAAACCGATAGGTTACGTGATTTGGCTAAGTTTTTAAGCTCTGATATTTTAGGATATTTTTGTTGGCTATTGGTTGTTATATCAGTAGATTTATTATCCACTGACAAAATAGGCGTTTCTAGTTTTTCACTAACACTCTTCATTTCACTGTCTACAACACTATTAATAATACCCATATCTACACTCTTAACTACACTTTTACTGATATTATCACTTTTATTATGTATATTATCTGGATTTTTTTTTACACTATGTTTAGATGAATTTAATTCCTGATAGATATTTTTTTCTAATTTAATTTCAAAAGATGATATATCTGTATTTGGATTAAATGCTTCTATAGAATTTTGTAGAACACACTGCTTTTCATTTGAATGGTTTGTCTCTTTTTTATTTGATTTATTTTGAGTGCTGCTGGATACAGAAACATTTGTTAAAAGAGTAGTATCTAAATTTATAATTGGACGATCATATTTTTTGCTGGACTTTTCATATTCTTCTACTACATGATTACTAAGAATGTCATGGATTTTTGATGTATTTTTGGACTTAAGTTCAGCCAATAAATTTGTGTGGCTTTCTACTATTATTTTTCTAGTTTCATCATTTTGGAAATGGATTAGTTCTTCCAAATTATTTGCTGTGTCTTCTATTAATTTATAACATTTTACATCTGGTTCAGTTAATGTGGGTGTAGTTTTCTGTATGGCATTTATAGAATTGTTTAACATTGCTAAGTCTTTTTTAAAATTATTCATAGTAGTGTACTGATAGTATATAATTGCTAACAGCAAACCAAGTGATATATACATTAAATAAAGTGGTTTCATTATTATTTTATAATCTGAATAAAAATATGAAACATTAAACGTATTATTTTTTATGTAGTTGAATGTAATCCATTATAACGTTTTTATTTGGTGTATCATATTCCATGTTTTCATATACCATATTAACAAACATGTTAGCATCAGATACTGTATTATAATATGCCAATTCTGATATGGGTTTGTTATATAGGATAAACCATTGTCTAACAAAATTTTTTTCTTTAGAATAAGCTGAGTTATAGTTATCTACAACCATTTTACCACAATAATTCATTTAAAAATACCTTTTTAAAAATTCATACTAGAAATCAATTTTTCTGAAACATTATAATTATAATTATAATTATAGATATATTTCCAATAAAAAAAACACTAAAATATATATACATTGGATGGCTTTCTGTTCAATAGACGAAGCCTATGGAAATCAGCCTCCACCAGGTCTACATTCAGCATCTAACGATATATATACCTCTGTAAACTATGAAGATAGTAACATTCATAAATATGATGGATCCCAACAATTTTCTCAGTCATCCCAACAAAACTCTCCTCCCAAACGCATACCAAACATGTCAAGAACAAATGAACGGTTGCCACAGCATAGTGGACCAAAAAATAGATATACTAGTGGAGAAAAAAATGTAATATTAACCTATACAGATGATAATAAATATTCCTATAGTGAGGATGTACAAAATAATAATGAAGTGCCACTATCAGCCCACTCACGTAGACATAAATCTAAAAAAACTTATTCCACACCCATTCATGATATTATGCTAAAATCACAATCTATTCGTAGTGATGATTCGCAACCAGATTTAAATGATACCGTTAATACTATTTTAAATAAAAATAATGACACTAGTAATAGTGATACGAGCACTAGTAATGATACTAGTACTATAAGTGAAATACATATTCGTAATAAAATAGTAAAAAATGCGCCTAAACATGTTACTAATGTAAATAATATTATTGATCAACTTACTGCTAAAAATGCTGAATTAGAAGCTAAAATACGACATTTACAGAAAAAACTAAAACGTTCAGGTAATAGTGGTGGTATTTTTACTACCACAGATTTAGTTATAGTTGGTGTATTAGGCGTGTTAATGATAATAGTATTACAGGTGGTTTATAAAATCGCAACATCTATAAAAAACTAAACACTTTAGAAGAATTTTAAAAAAACTATTCTAAAGTATTTATTATTTAATATGTACATGCCGGCTTAAATGGTCCCAATTGGGACCACTTATTTAAATTGCTATATGAAAGCAAATGTGAATGATTTAATAATCTCTCCTTACCACATTTAAAATATTTGGTCCCAATACGGCGGTTACTTATTAATATAATGCCTATCCATTGGATATAGATAAATATTTTTATTATTTATAATGTTACCATAACATTATAAATAATAAAAATGTAATTTATACTAACTAATATTTATCAAAATTAGAAATCTGCTTGATAGCATATAAAACAAAAAAAACAGACATCATCTAAATTATTGTTTTTTCCTGTTTATCTATTTATTTTATTTAGTTAGTAACACCATAAAATAAATAGATAAAATATTTATTTTTATTTGACTAATATTCCATTTATGGCTATCCTGCGGATTTCGCAAAATGCGAAATATTATTTAGTCTACATTACATTTTTATTATTTGTTACCGTAACATTATAAATAATAAAAATATTTACTATATTTTAGCCGCTGGATAGCCATTTACAAGTGCGACGACATAATAGACTTTTTGTTCTAGACCATAAAAAGTCTTTATAAATTTTGGTATCGACACCATTTTATATAATAAACTACAAAATGGGACAAAAAAATCTACTATGAAATACTTGTATTAGCAACCTATATAACTATTCCCACTATTATTTAGTACGCCATGGTAAATTATAATGGTGTATATTTACATTAACCATATTAGTATTTGGTGTGTTTGATAATACTAGTAAATTTGTATATCCTACTACTTTGGTCCATACGTGTTGATCATCCATATATTATTGTAGATACTTTATTTATCTGGGTATCTTTGAATTATTTGGTTCAGAATTATTTTGTTTGGGGTTGTTTTTCTCTATATCATTGTATGCTCTACGAATTTCTTCGTGTGTTGCGTAACCTTTACTGTCTACGTCCACTTTAACTAATCTTGTGGGTAATATACAATATTGACTACTTTCATGCGTTAATTCTAAAAAGAATACTATAAATGCTACCGTCATAAGTAGTGAAGCTAATATATCACGGGTTGCCACAAAAAACACTGTAAAAATAAGTAGCCTACGCACCCACTTTTGATTAAAAAATAAATCGTGTGCTTTACCCATCTCTAAATAAATATATCTACTTCCTACATTTAACAATACCATCATTAGACCTATAAAATACTTGTTGTTATTTAGGTTATATATATGATAATGTAACTTATCTATAAATGTAACAGGAGATGAGTTCATTAATTATATTAATAAATAAGATAATGTTTTTTATTTTTTATTTCCTCATTTATTTTCAGTTTTAACAGCAGTTTTATTTTTGGCGAGATTTGTCTCATCCTTCTTGGCTTTGTTAATATCAATGTACTGGTGTATATAATCGTGTAGTTTACTGAAATCATCTTTAATAAGAAAACTTTCTATATTTTCTTCTGCAAAGTGTTCTTTTATTTTCCTATGCCTGCTTTGCACTTTTTTCCGCAAGAAAAGTGTATGGAAAATTAATCCCATTAAACTTACAATAGCTAACCACTGGTTTACTCTTATAAATACGAAAATTAATATACATACTAGTACTATACTGGTAAGTATCATATATACAATATATCTTTATAATCTATGGTATTTAATTTAATTTCAAGTTCCACAAATCGCCGTTGGTTATCATTATAATATTCAGATATAGCTGTGTAACCTATATCAATTGTCTTATCTATATCTTCTACATTAACACTTATTATTGACTGATTATTTGGTGTTATTTTAACAGTATAATCATCGTAGCGTTTATATTCAGAGTTATCTATGTTATGTATAAGACATAATATAATAGATTTGATAAATACCTCAAAACAATCTAGTTGGCGCTCTGTTTTATCAGAAGAGTAGTTTATATGTATTCCCAATATATCTGTCTTTGGATAATGTTTTTTAGCATATTGAAATGGATAGTTATCATAAATAGCACCATCTAGATAGTGGTTGTTATTATATACAATAGGTTTGAAAATGATAGGTATACATGTGGATATTTTAATGGCATCATGTATGAGCATATCTGGTGTTTCAGTATGTGAAAAATATTCAGCACACATTTTTGTGATATTAGATCCAGTTATAATTAGGTTTTTACCATAGGTTTTATAATGTTGGGTAAATGTTATGTTTGGTGTTCCTATTTTTTTTTCAATGAGTAATTTTATTAATAAATAGAATTTATTGGGTTCAATAAGTCCCCATTTTTCAAACATGTGATTTATATCTAAGGTGTTAATATCTATTAAATTTTCAATATTTAATTTATTTATACAATATTTAAGCTCGGTATAAGTGTATCCAATACTTATTAATGTGGCTAATATAGCTCCAATAGATGTGCCATAAAATCCAGTTATATTTTTGAGTAGGTCCTTTTCTTCTAGGAATTTTACTATACCTAGATATGATAATCCTTTATATCCACCACCACTAAAAATTAGACATTTTATCATATTTATTATTAATTAAGTTTTTAAATACTATAAATAAACAAATACTTTTTTATTATTATTAATATATAAATGGATAATATTTTAATAGTATTGGTTGGGCTGCTTGCTGTATTTGTTGCTTATATAGTGTTTGGATATCATAAGCAATCTGTGTTGGAGAAAGCTAAAGTGGCAGCAGAACACTTTGATATTAACGAACATCCTGGGTTAAGTGATCAACAGGACTATAAAAAAGTAATAAATGCTACATCACATTTAGAGGTTAATCAGGTACATCCTAGTGAACATTTTGACACTACAAACACTACCAGCACACCAGATAGCAGTGTAGATACTGCTGTTCATGATGTTACACCAGAACAACAACAGGAACAAGAACAGGAACAGGAACAGGAAAATTATAGTAATTATAATATGCAGGAGTTGCGTAATCCATTTGAACATTTTGAAAATTATGGATTATCAGCATTTGATAGTGGAAATTATGCGCCTGTTTTGGGTAGTGGACATAGAGTAGTGGAGGGGTTTGCGACGCAGACAGCTGCTGGTTACAATGACCGTTCATGTGACGCAATTAATAGAACCAAATGTTGGCAACGTGAATATAATAATGTTAAATGTAATCCGGAAAAAACAAATAAACCTTGTTATCTCATAACTGGTGTGGGTAATGCGCGCATAGCTGAGTGGCATTATCCTAACGCAAAACCAAGTAAGTGTGATGAAACCACATCGATTAAACCATGTTATGAAATAAAAGATGTGGATGGCCAAGATGTGCTAACATGGCATTATCCAAATCCAACACAATGTGCTATTAATCCCCCGCCTAGTAATCTAGATACCCCATGCTATACTGAAACCAATTCTGTCAAAACATTGCATTATCCTGCATCAAACCCACCAACATGTACTGAGACTAAAACCACAAATTGTTATGTTCCAGTTCCAGCACCAGGGCAAGAAGGGTTCACCAACTACAGACGACCAGAAACTAACACCACCGAACATTTTAGTAGTTGTGGTATGAGAAACCCTGAACCACAAACAGTACAAGTAACTGATACTGTTACATCTCATAAAACAACCACAACCTCAAGTACCTATCAACTCAAATTATTCTATGCTCCATGGTGTGGACATTGCCAGCGATTTAAACCAGTATTTGAAAAACTACCTGATTATTTAAAGAGAGAGAGTCTCAATGTTGAATTGGTAGCTGTAAATGGAGATGAGGAGGATGGACGAGCGTTATGTTCTCAATATAATGTTAGCGGGTTCCCTACATTAGTTTTAGAGACAGCTAATGGTCGTCGTATAGAATATGATGGGGATAGATCAGAAGAGGCTATTGTTAATTTCCTTAAACAAAAATGTGTGTAAATCATAGGTGTGTATGTGTATAGTAATATAACTATAGGATAAGATATTGTAGATAATACGAAAATATGCTATAGATTATATATATTTTTTTGTGTAATAAATATATATAATTATGGAAAGCGCCGAAAAATCTATGAAGGAATTGTTAAATAATCCTCTTATTTTTGGTTTAGTAATAATGTTTGTGGTAATGTATGGACCACGTTTATCACCAAATTTACCATCCCCTATTCGTAGTTTGTTTGACTTTGGATTATTTAAATTCTTAGTTATGGCTATGGTAGTATACTTAGGTTCGTATGATATACGTCTTTCCCTATTAGTTGCTATAGTATTTGTCATTATAATGGATGTTATTGGTCAAGAAAACACCAAAGAAGATTATAAAAATCAACTAACGGAATATTATGCAAACTATAATTTATATGGAATAGAACGACCTGCTACAGAACATTTTGCGAATAGTAAACCCAGTAAGAAAAATGAAAACATTAGCACTGGTATAGGCTATTCTTGTGATTTTACTGTAAATCCTGAAACTCTTAAAAAAGCAGCGCAACATTTAGGAACAGCAATGGCAGCAGATGAAACTATTGCCAAAGCTCTTACTGGAGCCAACGCTTCCCTATCTGATAATGGTCGTGTTAACGGAAAACAAAATAAACCAACTGGTAAAGGATCTAGTAATATAAATGCCAAATTAGATCTTAAACTATCTGCTAAAAATAAAAAGCTATCGGCTTCTAATACCAATGGTAGATCCAATAGTAAATCCAGTAGTAAATCCAGTAGTAAATCCAATAGTAAATTAAGTAGTAAATTAAGTAGTAAATCTGGAAGTAAAACCAGTGGTCAGAAAAAACCAAATGCTAATTCAAAATTAGGCGCAAAAACAGGAGCTAAAGCTAATGATAAACCAGTTATTGATAAAAAACTAGTTAACAAGTTAAAACTAAAAAAAAAGAAACAAATACTAGATAAAAATAATAAAGAAGGTTTCTCCAATTCTAATGATGAGGAAGTTGTCTTTGTATTTGTGGGGGATGATGGTATTAATTATTACATGAACAGTGACCTGGACATAGTATATGATGATGGTAGTCTAGTAGATCTTGATACAGCAGAAGTAACATATGAGGGTATTCCAGTAACATCAGAATTAGTTGCGGCGCTACTAGAAGAGGATGACGAAGAGGAAGAAGAGGAAGAGGAAGAGGATGACGAAGAGGAAGATGAAGATGAAGAGGAAGAGGATGACTATTAAATTCAACATATCATCTAATTCTAATTATTATTTGTAAATATTATGATATGTAAATAATAATTAGAATTTATTTTGATCAGTAGTATATTTTAAAACACACTAAGTTAAAAAAAAATAAAAGGAATAATATATAATAATGGCTGTTGTAGATGATTATAATGCTAGTATATTTTTTGCTATATTGATGTTACTTTTGATAGTATTAGGACCGGGTTTATCTAAAAAATATTTCCCAGAATATTTGAATATGTTTAGTGCTGAAGGATTTAAAGCACTCGTTATTTTGCTAGTATTATTTGTTTCTAATGGTGACGCAGTATTATCTTTAATAATTACATCAATATTTGTTGTGATTATGACATTAATACGTGAGAATAATAATAGACGTTTTAAAGATAATAAGCCCGATGTCACTAAAGAGCATTTTAGCCATGGTCCTCCTGTTGCTAGTTGTAGTACATATGACCCAAAACAATCTGAATTTATTGGTATGCCTTTTTATCCTATGAGTGATCGCAATAATTTTGTAGAAAATGGTGATGTATTTTATAGACCTAACTTAGACTATGATATAATAGATAGTACTAGACAAAATCAAGCTCCTCGTGTAGAATATAATAATGTTAGTAATGAGGTGGATAAATATGTTACTAAATATTAGTTGACACGCTTATTTAATATATATAAATTAAAAAAATATTTCTCAAATAAGAATATAATATGGAAAAAAATTTAGTATCCAGTTCTAATACTATTATGGATCAATTTAACACATCATTTCAAGGTTTATTAGATAACACTGATTTATCGCTCAAATCTGCGTTAGCTAATCCATATGTGTTAGTATCATTAAAAGTATTTTTAGGACTATATGCTGCTTTTGCAGCTCCAAATTTACCTAAGAATTTAGCATTAATGATGAATAGTACTGTTGTACGTGTATTATTTGCTAGTTTGATAGTATACTCAACATTTAAGGATCCAGTTTTAGCAATATTGTTAGCAATAATTTTTATTGTTACACTACAAACTGCTGATAGATACCAACTATATGATAGTAGTTTAAGTGTTACTGATCCTAATGGTATTTCATGGTTACCAAGTGCTAAAAATGGTGCTGTTGTGGGTAAAGTATTAACTGATAATGTTGATGATGTTTTAAAACAAAAATTAATGGTTAAAGAGATGTTAACTACTATGAAGGCAGAGGAAGAAGTTAATAAAGCAAATGATGTAATGGACATGGAAATGATAAGACGTGCTAAACATGATGTAATTACTAATCTACCACCTATGCACAAACCCATTCAAAATATAACAGTAATAACACAGCCACCACCTCCTCCTCCTCCACCACCAAAAGTGCCTAAACAAACACCATCATATCCCCTTTCACATTATACGCGCATGGCTGGACAATCTGTTATAAATACTGGTAGCAATGTGGTAAATGGTGTTTTTACTGGTGGAGGACATGCTTTAGAAGGAGTACATAGTGGAGTATTTAGAGCGACAAGTGGTGCTATAGATAGTAGCGCTGTGGCTGGACGTACTATTTTAGATAGTACTTCACATGTTGGGCGTGGTCTTAGTAATAGTGTAGGTCATGTTGGTAGTGGTGTTATTGGTGGTGTTAGAAGTACTACTAATGGTGTTATTAATGGTGTAGATCAAGCTGGATATGGGTTAGTTATGGGTGCCCGTAATGTTAAATCTGGTTTGGTAGGTGGTGTTAGTAGATTAGGTGATTGTTTAATTGATAGTGCTGCTGAAATAGCGGGAGGTTTATTAGGTGGTGTTAAACATATTAGTAATGGTGTATTAACTGGTGCGGAAACAGCTGGTAGTGGTACTTTACAAGGTGTTAGATCAATAGGTGGTGGTGTTGCTAGTGGTGTTCAATCAGTTGGTAGTGGCGTTTATAACGCAGGTAAAAATATTAATAGTGGTGTTGAAGAGACTACATATACATTAGGTCATGAAGTATTAGGTGGCATTAGAAATGCTGGTTCTGGTTTCAAAACTGGTATAGTATCAGTGGCAAATCCATTAAATTTAGCGGAACATTTTGAAAATGTACCTAAACCTCCACAAGCTGGTTCCACTAAAGATTGTTCATTTGTTCCATATGTTAATTCTCAACAACTCGCTTGGGCAAACGATAATAATGTTCCTGGAGCAAACCAACAATCTGTCGTAAAAACGTTTGACAATGAACATAATCCTCAGGGTATGAATTCAGATTGGGTTAGTGCTTATAATGGCGCTGGCTATGCTAATTATTAAAACACTCTTTATATAGTTTTTTATCATAAACAAAAAAACCATATAAAGATAACTCATTTATATAAAGTATATTATATAAATGAGCCTTCCAGCTAATGTAACCGTTGACCCTCACGCTCCCCGTCACACCGGGTGTGTTAAGTGGTTTGATAATCGTAAGGGGTTTGGATTTGTTAACCGTGTAGATGAAAATGGTGTTCTTGGTGGTGAACTTTTTGTCCATCACTCTTGTCTAGTAACAAAGGATAACTGTTTCCGCACACTATATCCTGGTGAATATGTACAATTTGTGCTTTATAATGATGCCCAATCTGGTCGTGACTATGCTGTAAATGTTACTGGTATTAATGGTGGTTCTCTCCAGTGTGAGAATGCTAATGCTCGTCTTAGTGTTAGAAGAGCAACAGATGGTTTTCAGAATGTAGATCGCAAGCAAACAGCCACTCGTACTAATGATGCTGGTAATTCAAGTAACAAACGTCAATCAAGAGGTGGTAATTTTCATCGTAAATCTTCTACCACTCAATAAAATTAGAGTATAAAATTAGAGTATAAAATTAGAGTATAAAAATAAGCTACTTATACATTTATAGTATATTGTATACAATATGTGTAAAACATATAATATAAATGTATTGACCGTTAATGGTAAATCGCAAAAATTTGAGTTGAGTGGTGATATGTATGTGAGCGATATGATAGCTCATATTGTAGCATTACATAATCATTATATAAAGCCATGTGTAAATACTAATGAGGATGTGCGTTTAATATATAAGGGTGTGGAGATGGATGATACTAAGAAGTTGGATTCTTATAAAATAAGTGATGGTGATAATATATCAATAATAAGTAGACCAAGAAGTCAACCTATTAATATTAATAAGTCATTTGTGCCATCATTTGAGAGTTATGCTCCATCGCCCATGGATACTCATAGATTTTCTCGTTCTTATGAAAATAAAAGTAGTCCAGTTATGGATGCGAATATGTTTAAATTACTTACACAAATAGATAATAAATTAGATTTGATTTTATCCAAACTTAGCTCCTAATATTTCAACTATTTTTTTGGATAGTACATCTCCTAATTTCCTATTATCTATTTTAGTATTAGATAGTGTTGTCTGATCTGTATTAACCAGTAAATTCATATTGGGATATAATTTGACTAGTGCGTCTGCCTTCTTAGTGCTAATACCAGGTATACATTTTAGCATGTTTAAGTAGACAATATCATTTGTAATATTTTCGGATCTTTTGCTACTTTTTTTAGTGTAAACATCCGAATTAACATTTAAGCAATAATCTAGACTATTTTTCTCTAAAAAACTACACCAATCTACCATATTTTTAGTAAATCTAGTATAAATATGTTTTATAAAAGATTTTGTATCATTAACGTCTATACTTCTATAAACAAATATATTATCTCTAAACATAGTATGTATAATAGCACCATATACACCATTAGTATCTATGAATTTACTTGATGTTATAGGATCTTCTATAATGTAGCATATTCTATTTCTAGATAGACTAGAAACAAGACGTGACTTTTGTTCGTGGTAACGACCATCTTTTATACTCCCATATAGGTCAGATACTGTTTTACGTTCAAAAATAAGTTCTATTTTATTAGCAGATAGTATTTGGATATCACCTATATCTAATTGTTCTATGACTTTATTATCTACATCTATGTCATGTAATAAACGCTCTTTTATATCCAGTTTTAACATCTTATTATAATTGTAGATATTTATATAGTAAATAATACGCAATCACTATTATTATTAGGTGTAAAAATAACTATGTTAGTTATAGATAGTAAATTATTTTTATAATAATAGATATATATGGATCATAAAGTATATAGACAAATAATAAATGTAATAATTAAGATGTTGTATGATAGATCAGAGCAACCAGTAGAGAGATATTTTTTTGAAAGGGGTAGTCTAGATATATATAATATGTTACCAGATGAGGTTATTGATAATTTAATGGTTAGAGAGGAAAAAGAGGCAGATGAAGTAGGTAAAAGAAATTTGGAATTTAGGAACGATGAACAAAAAGTAAATTTGTGTTTTTTGGATGAAACTACAAAATTTATTGAACGGGTTACACATATTACACAATCATTATCTATCAGTGGTAAAAATGTATTAATTATCGTAATAACCACAATGGATCGTCCATCTGAAACTATTTTAAATACTATAATACCTAATGTTCAAATATTTTGGTACAAACAACTATGTTTTTCAGTGGTAGATCATATTAGTGTACCAAAACATGAAATTTTAGAACAATATAAATTACCAGAAATAAAAAAAATATATTATCTTAATACCAACAAACAGTTACCATTTATTTCTCAACATGATCCTATTGCTAAATATTATGACATGAAAGTGGGAGATATATGTAAAATAACTCGTAATATTAGTAATGTAGGTGACAGTATTTTTTACAGATTAGTAACATAATCTTGTTTTATTTTATATGTAAAAATAAAATAAAATAAGTCATATTTAACCCTAATAAAATATATTTAATACATAATATATGTATATATTTCTGTTATTAATTTTGGCTATATTGATTATGCTTTATGTTAAGAGTCAAGACATAGAAGAGTTTTTTATAACGAATACGCCACTATATATTAAAATAGGTGATATAGTGTACTATAATATATCAAAAGGTCCCCTACAGAATGATGATATAAAATCTGAAAATACTACTGTATTTGATGCTGATGTCAATCACAAATTGTATGTTAGGGCAACTGTTTTAAGTATTGATACCACTAAAGGTGTATGTAAAGTAAAGCCAGAAAAAATTTTACATGTAGATATAATAGAACATACTGTTAAAAGTGAATATGATATTAGTAATCTTAAAAATACGGGAAATGCGGATATAAAGATAAATAATCTAGTAAAGGATATTGAAAATGTATTTAAAGTACAGGATAATGAAAGTGTATTTAAACTAAATAATATTAGTGATCATGACGTATTAAACGCATACAATAAGTATTTATTACAATCTAAAACTACTGATAAATTAAATGCTGAATTGGCTGGAATTGCTAGAAGATCTGCGTTTGCAAAAAGCGCAAAGGAGTTACGTGACAGTAGTAACAAGTTATTTGATACTGTTGGTGAGATCAAAACCCTTATTACTTCTATAAAGACAGATTCCGAGACTTATCCTACGCAAACACAAAAATTAAAGGATATACTTAAATTGATGGAAGATACTATAAATCGTGATTCAACTAAATTATATAACAAATATAGTAGTAGTGCTGATTCTAAATTAAGCGATATGGGGGCAGATCTTACAAAAAAGATAAATAACATGACTGTAGACGATGACATAAATTATAAATTTACAGAATTATTAAATAAATCTAAAGATGATGTAGATATGTTACCTATTGCTAATGCTCTGAATACAGAAATAAGAAATTTAGTAGAAGTTAAGTCTACTACCATGCCGGGCATTCATTTAAGTGATAAAAAGGGCGTGTTGTGTCGTATATTTGATGATGATAATAACAAATTTTTAGAAGACATTATATTTTCACAGATAAATACATTAAATTTCTTGAAAAGCTCAGTGAAACTTGGATCTACTAAACGTTTCGAATTTTTTGGATTTATATATGTAACAAACCAAACAAACGACCCAACTCCATATACTTTTGAACTTATTAGCTCAGCTCCACTACAATTTATATTCGCTGGTAATGTATTAATTGATCAAATATCTGGTAAAACAACAACCATATTATCTACTCAAACATCTAAATCCACCATAACAAGACAATTGACTTTATCTAATGGACCATATATGTTTAAAATAATTATTAAACTGAAGCAAACAGAAAATGAACACTTAATTCTTAGGTGGCAAAATGGTTCGTCTGCTCCGTATGTAGTAATTCCATCAGATGCGTTTAGATTACCAGAACTTACACACGACTAAAAGTATAGTATAATCTAGTTCCAACACAATTAATTATTATTAGTAATATAAATTAATTGTGTTGGAACTAATAACTAGGTTATATTGTAATCACTTATTGTTTATATATAGACATTATAACCTTAACTATATATGAATGAATATCTATTATTTATTATGGTAATAATAAATAATAGATATTCATTCATATATAGACTAACTATGGAGTGTTATATCTATTAAAGCTATACATTATAATTAAAGTCTAGTATTTTTCTAGAACCTATTGGATAGTTATTATATTTAGGTACTATACACTAAACCACACCATCTAATATTATCGTGTGTAAATGATGGTTTTTCTGTATAATATTGTGTAAAACTATGGAACGTATTATTAATTGGTATTCCAATGTCACGCGCATTTACCCATTTATTATTATAAAATAGTACGGTATATTCAGTACAAATAGTATTGTTAATTATATAGAACTTATCATCTGCTATACTAAGATGTTTACTATAACCTAGTAATTTATTAGTAATAGGAATTTCTTTAACAAACCCAAATCTATAGCGTTTATTGATATATTTAGGAACAGGAAATCTTGTATTATTTAAATAATTTAATAAATGTGTGTTCTCTATTTCTGATGTATAGGCTTCATCATAATCCATAAAGTATGTATTTCCTATTTTAATTCTAAAATTTGATGTTGAAAGATTATAAACGTATGTTGGTACTATTTTAGTTTCTTTCCTATATTTCGTTTCAAATACTGGTAAGAATTTACCATGTTCTAATACTAAATGACTACCTGAGACTAAAACCCCATTGTAATCATATAATGGGGTAACATTTCTATAAATATGTGTAGATAATACTTGTGTGGTATTATCTATATATTCACCTACTTTATACTCTGATATATATTTACCTCCTATAATAGTATCCTTACTAAAACACATAGCAGCAGCAGGGAAAATAGCACCAGCCGGCCCTAAAGTAAATATAGGTAGAGCCCATATAGCCCAATCACTTATATCTAATATTTTAGATAGTGACCCCTGTGTGAAACCCGATAATAGAACCGCGGTTGTTTGCATAGTGTTAACCATGTTTTCATATATAGCGGACTGACGTTTTAAAACATCATAGATTTTTGAGTAGGCAAAAATAGTAGCATTTGTAGTATTCTCGATGCGTTTCATAATGCCAATTGTAATACCAAATATTAGATTACGCATCACTTTTATCTGACCACGTATAACATCTAATATGTTAGCGATTGATTTTATCATTGCTACTATAGTTGATAGTATAGCAATAAATGGTTTTGTTAATATATTAAAATATTCTTTAATAGTAATCCACATACATCCATTAACATTATTATAACATGATTCTAATATGGATTTATTGTTGTCTCTCTTAATAAATCCACTTATTGGCATAATATATGGCTTGCATCTATATTTTTCCCAATTGTTCCTTATTTCCTCATTATGAAATGAACTAGTTATAAAACCATAAATAATAAGAAATACTAATATATATACAAATAACCACGCTAAATCTGTACCAGAATTAGATATAAAAGTGTATAATTTGCTCATATGTATTATTTATAATATATTAATACTCATTAATTTTAGAATAATTAAAATAATTTAGATTAAATATAAAATATAAAATAATGTGCTCTATTTTATCTAAATTATGTTGTTGCTTATTTGCGCCACCAGTATCAAAAGAAGAGTTGGTTAGTTTGTTAGGTGAACAAGAAAAACAGTTAAATGATGAATATGATATTATAAATTCAGAAGATATCTAATATTCCAAAGCATGGATTTATCCATATTTTTTTTTGAAACAAAATAGATAGTTGTGTGGATGATTGGCTACAGCAAGGTCTAGAGTGTGAGTTAGTTTAAAACCATTATTATTAGCAATTTTAATGTATTTTTTTATGGGATACATAAATAGTTGATGATAATTCCTCCTTCCAGAATTATCTTTAAATGTAAATTTTTCTACAAATTTGGCAGGCATGGTATCTAATATCCAATCACTATTATAGATAAAATTATTAAATGTTAATGTTGTAGCAGTTTTCCGGGTGAATTTCTGTGGATTGTAGAGTGGGATGAGACTACTGGATTTTTCCAAAACTGGGTCGAACCTATTTTTATCCACTAAATGTACTACAAAACTTCCACCTATATTTAGCCATGTATTAATAGTTTTAAATAATCCATCTATATCTTCTACATAATAAATAGTATAAAATAGACAAGTAATATGTGAAAAACTATTGGGTTGGAAATTATTAACTTTTGTAAAGTTACCTTTTATAAATTCCCTGGTAGGAAAAGTATTTTTACAAGTATTTATCATATATTGAGAATTATCTATCCCTATACAATTGAATTTGTGCTTATTAAATTGATCAACATGGTGTCCTGTTCCACATCCTATATCTAATATATTTATCTTTTCACTATATTTATCTAATAGGTTGTTTTTTATTTGTAGGATTTCAAATTGAACTTTTAATTGTGAGTAAAATAGTTGATCATATATTTCACTATAAAATCTATCATATATTTGCTTGTATGTAGTACAATCTTTGAACTGTGTCTGTTTTTTTGTCATAAAGTGTTCTTTAGGTGTATGTACATTATAGTAACCAATAATAAAAAACATGATGAATAATATTAAATAGTATATTGGCATCATATTATATATTATTGGAAGAGTTCTTAAAATTAAAACATAATAAAAACCTCAATTATTTTATTGGCTATATAGTAAATTTTAAATTACAACTTTATGGTATGGGACAAAAAAGTCTACTATACCACACTAGGCATCTACATTCACCGTAAATTAATAAAACTATATTTTTATATATTACACACTCATTACTGAAATTCAGTGTTAAATATATAAAAATCTGTCGAAATATATTTTAAAATAGCATTAAAATACGGTGAATGTAGATGCCTAGGTTACCACACTTGTATGTGCTTAATTAATGTTAATTTAATCAAATTTGGGCTTTGTTACCATGTATGCTTTTATCACTGTTGGGTATATAATTTATAGTGGTCTCTAAAATGTATTTTATATTTAACATTAACGGTTACATGCACAAATGTCATGGATTATGACAAAAATAATGGATTTTTTTAACATTTTATAAACAGTACTGAATTTTATGGTGTTAACCATACCATACAATTAGGAACTTATTTTTATTTTGTGACACCATAAAATAAAAATA
>Ga0315902_10004691_pt1 | contig 19606 bp, 10 predicted proteins | sample LakEriMetagenome_9_FD_203523 | JGI IMG/M metagenome (GOLD analysis project Ga0315902, IMG submission 203523) | Freshwater fungal communities from buoy surface, Lake Erie, Ohio, United States - Buoy 12 MA117 | ecosystem: Environmental > Aquatic > Freshwater > Lake > Lake biofilm | place: USA... | reverse complement strand
ATCCTTCTCACTTGCACTTGCACCATCATCAATTGGGCTGGACCAATGCTTAATTACAGAGTTATATCCAGATGTTCCTAGAACGTTTTCTAGATATGATTGTCTTCCAATGTAGTTTTGGTTTGCATTGAGAGTGATGATATTTGAAGTATAATCAATAGTAGTATAGTTTAGGTTAACATTAATTCTTGGATTTAGATAGATTCTGTTGCTTCCATCTACTTGATAATCACCAACTTCAACATACTTGAGTGACATGTCAATATCAAGAACACCATAGGTAGGAATACCTGCAGATTCTTTTACAGTTAGAGTTGAAGTTGAAGTTGTAATTCCAGTTGAAGTTGAAGTTGAAGCACTATCGAGTAGAGTTCTGCTTAGTGGCTGTAGATAAATTCTGTTGTTATCTAGAGTAATGTTAGAAGCTGAAACTAGCTGTCTCTTGATTCTCCAAGCATCGAGGAACTTAGGTGAAACATAGAGTCTGTCATTGGTATCAGTTGAGATGAAACCAGTCTTCTCTGGTCTTGCTGCCTTAACGAAACCAAATGCCTCGGTGTTTGCTTCTGGGAAGTTTGAACCATTGTTGATTCTTGTGTTTGCAATGAATAGTCTGTCATTGACAATCAAGCTCTGAATGGTTGCACGGTCAGTAACACTTAGCTTAGCAGTGTTGAAGAAGTTTGATAGTGCCTTTAGAGCATTCTGTGAAGATGAATTTCTACCAATTGCAGCAGTTACGTTGACAACAGCGTTAGAAATTCTGTTCTCTAGGTTAGTGATATCAACATAGTTGGACTCAGAAGACTTACGTACTTTAGGTACGTTTAGAGTTACTGTTGATGTACCACCTGCCTGAACAACTTGGTTTCCAATGTAGAAGTCGCCGTTAGAGTTTGTACCAGATGAAGCAACGAAACCACCAGAGTTTTCATAACCCTGTGCAATGAACTGTTCGTAGTTCTTGAGAACTCTTGTCTGCAGATTTGGGAAACCAGTTGAATAGTTACCAGAACCTAAACCGATATATTCCCAGGTGTGTGAAGATGCACGTAGGATGGATGGTCTGTAGAGTGGAATTGTTGGTGCAGCACTATTGATGCTATCTGAATTAGATGAAGATGGAGCAGTGAATGAAGCGCCAGCAGCTACAACTGGAATTCTTCTATCTGAAGCTTCTGCATCAATACCAAATACGTTTGGTGATGCAGTTGTAGGAATGCTTTGTCTGGTTCCATTTGCACCATAACGGAAAGAACCAGTACCATAGATATTTACTTCTGAAGTAGTATATTCATTTGCACCAGCACGGCTATCCCATGATAGAACTGGAGCAACTACAACTCTTGAGGTTGATGCAGTGGTTGACTGTGCATATCTGAGATCAAGAGATTGTACAAGACGATGTACTGCTTCTGCAGTTACAGAGGTCATTGCAGGAATATCTGCAAATGGTGTAGAACCGCCTCTGTAATACTTAGCGTTAGGTACGGATAGATCCTTAACTCTCTTACCTGCAGCAATTGGCTCTACAAGTACACGAGAATCTGTTTGTGGTGGGTTCCAGATTCTTCTTACATCATAAGTAGGACCTTCTTCGTTGATTGAAGGATATAGGTAGTTTACGTTGGAGGTTACTCTGGTCTCCTTATCGAAGTTATTTACAGCTTCAATGAATGAAGTTGTAAATGCAGCAGAAGGAGTGATTCCAGTTGGTCTTCTAGTAATTGTATCAGGAGTGTTTGCAGTTGAATCTACAAACTTGTTGATATCTGTACGAATAACTGTTAGATAATATCTGCCATCACGTACATTCTTTTCCCATGAAGTGATTTCTTCAACGTCCCAGATCATGAAGCGATAATCGGTGTATGGCATACCATCAACACCGTTTTCTGGGCGAGTACCCTTGATGACGAATCTCTTCTCAGGTGGCTTTGGAATAGTTGAAATGCCCTTTGGAATTGTATATTCAATTCTCCAGAGTAGATCATTAGGTGATGATGCTCTGTTATCAATGTACTTAGCAGTAGCTAGAGTTGATGGGAATCCATCGAAGTACTGAAGAACAGTGATATTGCTGGTTCCAGTTACAATTGAAATAGAACCATCTGGGTTTGTAGTTTCAGTTGTGGTGAATACTGATTCTGAAGTTGTGGCAAAGATGAAGTTACTGAGGAAAGCATCAGTTGCAGCATCGTCTGCATTGATCTTAATGTATACTTTATTTACTGTTGGATCCCAGAAATAACCTTGTCTCTGAGCGTTATTTCCTGTTGTTTCACCAGCAGTTTCTCCATTAATAGCAACTGCTGCAGTGTAAGTATTGACTCCACCAGTTTCAGTTTCTACTGTAGTTTGAATCTTAGCTTCAGATGCAGCTATTGTACCTGAAGTGCTGTAGTAATCTCTGAATAGATTATAGTTTCCGTTGCTACCGAAGTTTAGATATCTCTTGGTTACTGTGGTTCCAGAGGTTTGATCTACTGCATCTACAATGAGTTCTGGAATATCATTCTCTGAGTTTAGACCACCGATATCTAGGTAAATTCTGAACTTGTTCTGGTTAGAGGTGAAAGTTGCAACTTGGTTTGCATTGTAAATCTTGTCACCTTGTCCGTTCTTCTGCCAAGTGGTTGAGTAATCAATTGCATAGAATTCAGCAGAACTCTGAGTTGAAGAAATACCTCTTGGTGGAATAACAGCAGTGATCTTACCTTGTGAAGCAGGTGCGAATGCACTGAACTGAGCACCCTTAGCACGCAGAGAGATCTGACCGAAGTTAGAGTTGGAGTTGGTGATAGACATATCACCACCAGACTCAGCTAGGAACTGGTCAGCATAACCAACTGCGAAAACGGAAACTACCTGAATGAAGCCACCGTTAGATGCCTTGATGTGGAAGTGTCTCCATTCTGGACGATACTCTGCATCAGGATCTGCGTAGATTGGTGGATTAGTAGTACCAGTTGAATCGTTGTATAGTGAGTTATTATTATCTCCTTCAAGATCTTTTGGCTGATAGAATGCGTTGTTGTCTCTCTGAAGTGAGATACCAGTGAACTGAGCAACAACCATTGACTTGAAGCTGTTCTCTGCAACTTTGCTACCATCAGTATGCATACCGCACATACCGAGGACAGAACGTAGTGAACAGTTGAAGATGTATGGTGAGCAGGAGTTAACAGTATCAATTGTGGTGTTCTTGCTTCTATCACCAACGATCTCGTATTCTTCCTTCTTAACCTGTCTTGCGTTACCACCATCAATTGTGGTATCCCAGAGGTCAATCTTCTTGTAGTATTGATCTAGTTCACCATCAGTTGTTCTTTGGTCTGCATATGTAAATGCAACAACTTTATGGTGAGAGTAGTTAGCGTCTGCAGCAGTGGTGAATGATGGAACTCCACTAATATTATATGTTACGCCATTGAAAGGAGCAGTCTTTGCATCCTTGAAGGTCATCTGCCAGAAATAACAACCACCAGTTACCTTGAAGATGGAGGTCTGTTCAAATACACCAGGAGTCTTATTGTAAAGAGTTGTATATGTATCTGGATAATCAATGATTCCAGTTACGATTGATGTTAGAACAGTAACTGCAGACTCGACAGATGAGCAGTCGCCATTTCCTACTGTATAATCTACACCAGCACTAAATGTGGTCTTAGTTACTGTAGAACCTGCAAGTGGAGTATGAGCATATGAACCTGCCCAGTTATTTGCAGCCTTTACGAGTAGGTCTCTTGCATAGTTGAATGCGACCTTGGTTGCTGCTCTCTCGTTTGGTGAATTTAGGAACTTCCAAGTTGTTCCATCAGTGTAGAATTCACCGACGATGAAAGAGTTCTGGTTTCCACCTTGGCGAAGGTCAGAAATAATTCCATCAATGAAGTAACCGATATCTCTCTTGCAAGTATCGTTTAGATAAGTGAGAGAAGGATACTGAGACTTAGCATATAGCCATGCTTGCTCCTGGATGTATCCACGGTTTCTCTCCATCATGTTTGCTGCATCATACAGCACATGACTGATTCTGTAAGCATCTCCAGTATCTGCTCCAAGCACTCCGCTAGGAGTTGGAACGAACTTAGGACGAATAACTGTCTTACGAAGGTCGTAACCGACGATAGAAGTACCTCTAGGAACGATAACGCCACCATTCTTAGGGTTGAACTTGTATAGTTCCTGTTCAAAGTTCGTGAATGTTAGATTATTTGTTCCGATAACACCTGGGCGGTTGTCAATAGTATAGTCGCCAGGCATAACCATGATGGTGAATGCCTCAAACTTATCATTGCTATTGCCAGCAACATAGCTTCTACGTGCAGCTTCTAGTAGAGCACGTTCAATTGATTTGAATGGTCTGTTTACATTACCTCCGTCGTTGGATAATGCATCAGTCGCATTTAAGTCAGACTGGTTGACATAAAGCATAATATTGCTAGCATTTACGAAGTCTGGGTTAGTACCACCAAGTACTGCAGGAGTCCCGTCTTCGTTATATGAAATAACTTTACCGTCAGCTTTAACAATCAGCCTTGGTTGTCCAGCAGTTGCAATACCAATTTCGTTAGTTGCTGGTTGATAGATACCAGTTCCAGTATCGCTAGGATTATTGAAACTGAAAGCTGGAGATGTTGGAGTATTATTATTATCAAACTTAATGACAACACCAGGAGCAATACCACCAGAAGTGATTCTAGTTAAAGCCATATGAGTTACCGTGACGGAGGTAAAAAATCTAGATTTATTTATACTAGATATGCTTACCGATCAAAGCAATTCATGTTATATTCAGATGGTTTTAGGAAGTTTATGATGTGCAAAAGTGCTAAATCTGGCTTAGAACTTCCGCAGGTAAAAACGTCTAATGCGACGTTGCCATCTTCGGGCCAAGTGTGAATAGAAATATGACTTTCTGACAGCAAAGCTACGATTGTAACCCCCTGTGGCTGGAATTTATAAGAGCAAATGTCTAAAAGAGTTGCGTCAGCAATATCAATAGATTCTTTGATTAATTCAATTAAAGTTTTCTCGTTATCGAGAATTGAATGATCGCAGCCGTACAGTTCTGCTACACAGTGTTTTCCTAGCTTTTTCAATTCCGTGTCAAAATAAACGATGATTTATTTATGGGCATAGTCGGACTTGAACCGACAAGAGGAATCCTCGACTGATTTTAAGTCAGTTGTGTTTACCAATTTCACCATACGCCCAATAAACCCAAAAAAACCTATAGGACAAAAAATCCTGGGGAATTTTTTTGGGGGTATTTGGTAATTAAAGGGGCATTTTGATTTTCAATACTTGTACTCAATCATATCAGTATTCAAACTTTCATTGATAAAGTTACACATGTTTGTAAAGTCTTGTGGATCTGGTTCATGTACTTCAAGGTACTCTCCATCATCGCCATGAAGATGAATAGTTCTAGAAAGAACATCAACTTCCACTCGGTTTAGCGTTGAGTCGGATCGGATGTTCATAGGCAGGGGTTCAATACCTAGGTATCATAGCACACAGGACTCGGCCTGTCAACCCCTGTAATATTAGTTATCAATAATGATCGGTGCTTGTCTCATGCAGAGAGTTGCACTTCTATCTATAATAGGTCCAGCAGAATCTCTAGACTCTGGTGCAGCAATCGCACAGAAGTTTGGTCCGCCAACAGATTCAATCTGCACTGCAAGTCTAGACTTAGATGTAACACCAACAGTATTCTTGGAATCAATAGCTAGCTTGTTTGTATTGTTGGTTCCCATGATAGTAGTATTCAAAATACCACCTTTCCAAGTGTTTTCCAATGCTGCTTGGAATGTATTTGAAATACCTGTGCCAATATCAGTATTTGCTCCAGCACGCAAACTAATCTTATTGGCACCAATAAGTCTGAAGGAATTCAATCCAATGTATTTGTTATCATATAGAGCAAACAAGTTCCATGAACCAGTACAGAGATGGTTTTGTTCTGTGCAGAATGTGCTGAATGAAGGTGCATACAAATCTAATTGACCTGATGCAGATAGTCCAAGTTTAGATGCAGCTAGAGCAAATCCATTTGCGGCGCTGAGTTTAGAATCATTCTTGTAAATTGTTTCGTGCTCGCCATTATATGTTACTTTACTTTCTCTGTTTGCAAAGACACTATACTTTCCATCGACTTCTAAATGGTAATCGCCACCGACTTTGAGGTGATAATTTCCTTTGACTTTAACGTGAGCATCTCCCATGATAGTAACTTCTTGCTTTCCAAAAGTTACTTCAACTTTATTGTTACTATTTGTAACACGAATATTTCCATCATCATCAATTTGGAAACCAGTTCTACTGCCAACAGCTTCAATGACAAGTCTGTTATTATATGGAGTATCATCCATAACAATAACATGTCTTTCACTAGCTTGAATAAACTGCTTAGAATATTCTGGGTTCCATTTACCTTGAATATTATTTGTAACTCTGAAGTTAAATGGATTACAATTATTTCCTGTTAGGGAACATTCGTTCCAATCTATTTGAATTGGAGAATCAGTAGTTCTATTGCAACCGATGCCAAGTAAGTTTAGAATGAATGATACAATGTTTCCAACATTTGATAGTAAGTTTGCATTGACATATCCATCGGAATCAAATAGAGCACCCATCTCTCCAATCTTACCAACACTTTCAATTAGCTGAATGATTCCAGTGACTGCATTTGCAATTTCAGTTCCAATAGAAACGATTTCAAATATAGAACCAAATACATTATTGATACATTCTTCTGCAAATCGAATGTAATTTTCTGCTAGAGATAGAAGATCATTAGCAAGATTCTCTACAAAGTCCTTGATGAATCCTTCAATTCCTTTCATCAAAGCATCAACTAAAGCTTCATCTAAAGTGCAACCAATGGTTCTCAGAATCTGAATGATAACTTCAGTTACAGTCTTAACAAAATACGGAATTGGACTGCTGGAAGCTAGACCAATTGCATTTAGAATTTTTGTAACCTCTGCCATTAACCAAGACTTAACTTGGTTGACGACATACCAAATTAAGTTTCTGATTACCTGTAAGCATCTATCTACAGCACTCTTTAGATCAACAACTTTGTTGGTAAACTTACCGTAGATCTCAATAGGAGTATCAGTTTTCTTGATATAAGTTACTGATGCACCTTTAGTGTGAGCAACAGGTTTAGATTTATTCATTCCTCGTTTGAGGAGAACTAGAGATGTTTCATTCTTTCCATTATATCCAATCACCTCATTTCCAATTTTAATTTGCCCTACTGGAGGAAATGATCCTACATTAGCAACAGGAATATAATTTTGTTCAATAGAAACATCATGGGTCAGAGTTGGGTTTAAAGCATTTGGATTATATACAATACCAGTCTTAAATATATTTCCAAGACCTTCAATACATCTTTTGATATCTTCTGCTAGAGTTTTAGCAGGACCATCTTTACCATCTGCAACTGAAGTTGCACCTAAATTACCTGATGGATTAGATGGTGAAGCAGGAAGAGAAGATGCAGCTACAGATTCAGATGCAAGACCTCCCGCATCATTGGTTCTTTCTGAATCTTGTGGTTGTCCAGTCTCAGTTTGCTTTGGAGTGATGGCATTTACAGCACCAGGATTTGTGGCTGCAGATGGAGAGTCTGGAATTACTACTGATTTGATTTGGCTATAAAATGATCCTAGAACTACAGGCTGCTGACAATCTGGATAGTCTAGGAAAAATCCCATAACAAAACTTCCTGCCTTCAAAGAGTTGGCAGCATTACCTACACCACTAATTGCAGGGTTTGTAGTTGGTTGAAGAACTAAAGCCCAAGGTAAATTTTCTGGCTTTTCATATGGATCATGAAATCCAAGAATTTTTACACGAACTCTACCCAACTTGGCATCTCTATCATCAGAGTTCTCTACTGTGTCTAACCACCAAGTAAAGTCACTATTGCCAAGGAAAGCAGAGCTTTGTAATGTAGGATTAATTGACATGAATTAAACTTCGTAAATGCGGCATTCAGGAGCATCTGGATTTTCATCACAGAATAATTCTAAAGGTGTTGGGTCTTCAATTTTACTTGGATTATTTTCTTTGTACTTCAATAGGGAATCTAGTTCACCCTCTAGGAAACGACGACGCTGAGAATTTGTGTTGGGATCAAAAATCTCACTGCGATTTTTTTCTATATGGTTGTCTAAATTGTTATCCATTAGATGGTTTCTCTAGTTTCTGCGGAGATGTTATTGATTTCATTGCCTCCAAAAGAATCTCTAGTTAACGTGGCAATGGTCCTCAATTCAGTTCTATTTAGGATCGTATGCTTGACTGAGTGAACCAAATACTTTCCACTAAGTCTCTTGTCTTCTATTACCTTGCTTGCGCTAGTTCTCTTTGGAGATGGAATAGAAACATTGATTACACTACCTGCTCTGAGTTTTAGATCTCCTGGAATAGAAATCTCCATCTTGTTATACTCTAGGAAATAATATCTATAGATAGATTTCTCAAAGTTCTTGTTTACTTCATCAATGTGATTGAGACTTTCAATTTCAGATGAAGACATATCTTTCCATCCAAATGTAGAAATAGTTGTAGGTCTATAAACTAATCTTGATGGCTTCTTGAGTAAATCTTCATTTGGGAATGGAGTCATGTTTCCCAAATGAGTCATGTCTTTCCAATAACTTGATGCGTTTGTCACCCAGTTTTGATAGTTTCTGTTATTGATATCAACATACAGAGCATTGTGGCAGAAGGCTCCATTACGAAGATCTTCAAAAATATCAAATGCTTTAGTAGAAGAATATTTTATGATTCTATAGTTGTTGGCTTCTGTTTTTGATACATCAGTGTTGCCCTGGGCAAACGCATATCTAGTAGAATTGTTTGGATACTGAGGAGCATTGAACAGAACATCTAGAGATTTAAAATTATATCCCTCCAGAGTTTCGTAAAATAGATACCCAACAGAATCTTTATATTTTGATGCTACACTTCTTCTAGACATCCAAACTGCAGCATCAAATAATCTCCAATTCGGAACATACATGTCGAAAGGATATAAGGTAGCATCCTTATTGAACTTTTTATTGCTGATGGTCTTTAACTTATCTTCAATAAAATCTTCTGCTTTCTTTCCTCCAAGTCTTTCACGAATTCTAGTATATTCATTCATCAATGCTTCTTTACTTACACAATGAACCACATACACTTGGTTCTTTTCTTCCATCACTCTACCATCAATTTTATGAATGTAGAAGTTTAGATTATAGTTTGCATATAAAGTTGATATAATAACTTCGATTCTCTCTTGACCAATTAATGGTAACTCTCCAATGATATTATTTCCAATATCCTGGACTACAAATTGACAGTATAAACTTGTAGAAATTACACTCTCATATAAAGTAACTTCTTGAACTAATTGCTTGATATCAATATAATTTTTGTTGCCAGCTAATTTGGCTTCATCTTTTATAGGATATAATCTAACTTCTTTTAGAGAAAAATCTCCAGCAAATTGTTGATTCATTATAGTCTACTTTGTAATTGGTATGCTGAGCTATCCATATGAGAGAATCCACCAGTAGAATAATCTGCTTGAGGAAGTGGTGTTAGTACATTAAAGCTTGAAACCGAAGTACTTCCCTGTGATATAATATATGTATCAGAAAGTTTAACATCCAATTTGGATGCTTGTAAAAAGTCCATGCTCTGAGAAGCTAGACTTTGTGAGTCTACTGAAGGTGCAGAAGGATTTAGTAGTTTATATAAATTGCCAAGTTCATTAGCAATAGAATCCCAATTTGGTGGTTCAGAAGTATCTTGATTTCCTTCATTGCCTGGAGCACTTTGTTGTTGCTGTGCATCAGATGGTTTTATTCCAGGACCACCAAACTCAAAGTGTCCTCCGTGAGATCCTGGATAATCATTCACAATCCATCCATACTTAGAACCATTCTTTCTAATCCACTTCTCAGAGGATCCATGAATATCCATAGCGATTCCATAAAGATGCTTAGACCTAGCTGCACCTCCAACATCAGAATTTTTCTTTGGACTTCTCTTGCTACTTGCAACATCAGATCCTTTGACTACTCCACCCGAATCCTTCATCATTTTTGCGAATGCTGAAGCAGCAGCTTGAGAGAATACTATAGGTCTTCCTCTCTGATCTGTAGCTCCCTGAATAGTATAACCAGGACCAGTATCACCAACACCTTGAGTTGCAACAACACCACCAGTTTGGTATCTATCTCTGAACCAGTTTCCTCCATCTGATCTTCTTCTATCATTTGAAGTAACTTTATATCCCATGAAGTATTGAGCACCACCAACAAATTTCTTTGCATTCTGAGATAGTGGTCCATTCTTCTCAAAGTCAGCAAGAACTTGAGCAGCAACTTTAGGATTTCCAGCTTGGAATCTACTAGTTAATTGTTGAATACCATCTGACTTTCCAGCTAAATCAAATAGTTCTTTTTTGGTTAGTCCAAGACCACCATATTTTCTAGCAGCAGCACCATCAGCACTTGAGCCATACAATGCAGCAGAGTATGGACTGAACTGTTCTTTAGCAGTAATGACTGCAGGAATACCACCACTTTGATTAGCAGCTCTGTTTAGAATAACTTGATATACGTCGGCAACATGTTGTGGGGCAGATGCCTCTAAAGTTGCAAGGTGAGCTGCAGCACGTTTATCTGCAGATGATGCCTTAATAGCGTCTAGATCAGCAGCAGTCAATGCCTGATCGGTTCCACCGCCACCGCCTCCTCCACCACCAGGACCACCAGCTCCATCACGAAAATCAATGTTGATGATGTTGTTTAAAATATCAGCAAGGATTTCACGAACACTAAATCCAGTATTATAACGATCTTGCTTTTCATCTTGCTTCTTATCAATAATTGTTAGTGGAAGATCTGTTCCAACAACTGCACTCAATACCTGCTGATCTTCAGTGTCTTTTTCAGGAGATGCTTTTATTGTTGCTCCAGATTTTTTGGCAAGATTAGAAGAGAACGTATAATTTTCCTTTCCAAATTCTCTTGCATATGGTGCTAATAATTGAGATGCAAATGGTCTGAATGCTAGTCCTACTGGACCCATTGATGTTATGAGTGCATCAATACCACCAATCATTGATGATGCAACAATTCCAAGAGGAGCATTTAAAATGCTTCCATTATAAATTTGCCCAAGAGGAATGACTGCTTCTGGTCCTGCTTCACCAATTAATGCTCTAGTTGGTTTTGTTACAATACCACCAACTGCAAGTGCTGGTTCTTCCTTTTTCTTTCCGCCAAATAAAGATTTCAGCCCACCATACATTAAGTCTGCCAACCATTCACCAATTAGATTTCCAATAAAACCACCAACAGCTAGACCAGCAGCACCACCTAATGCTGTGCCAGCACCTGGAATTACACTTCCTAAAAATGCACCTAGTAATCCAAATAAAAGTCTTCCAATCCACTCACCCGCAGCAGCTCCAGCAAATCTAACTAGAGAGACATCCAGAGGAACGCCCATCAATAAGTTAATTCCAAGTCCAATAAATGGACCAATTAAAGGAATTCTCTTTCCAATTGCAGAAGCACCTTTTGCAATTCCACCTTTAACTAATTGCTGAGCAGTTTTAAATCCTAGCTTTGTTGCTAATGCTTGAACAGCTTTTAGTCCACCCTTTCCAAATACTTTGAGTATTACTCTCTGAATAGATTGACCTAAACCTTTTCTGAATATTTGAGGAGTTAATAACTTCTTGATTCCATCAAGTGCAGATTTAAAATCTTTGGATGCAAGAGATTTAAATATCTTTGAAATTATGCCTTTATTTCTTTGAAGATCCTTAATTGCATTAAATGGATTAGACCATCTAAGCATCTTTGATAGAATAAAGAATCCACCAAATATCTTGAAGACTGCAAATAATCTTTGAATATTTGTGCTCTCTGGTGATACTAAATCTCCAAGACCTCCTAGTAGACCTTCAACTCCAATAGTTGCAAAGAAGTCTATGACTTTAAAAACACCTTTAAAAAATTCAAATAGTCCCTGTAATGCCTTGACATTCTTTGGGTCTGCTGCCCAAAGTAATACCTTTAGTTTTGCAAATGTAAATAGCAAATCTAGTAATCCACCAGAGGCAGCTCTTTCAGATTTTCTGGCTAGCCTGCTTTTAATAGTTTTTTGTTTCTTCTTTTCTTGAGCTTTTTCTCTGTCTAATATATTTTGTCTAGTTTCAAACTTATCTCTAGTTTGCTTGTACTTTAATTCTAACTTAAGTCTATCTTTTTTATACTTCAGTAAAGTAATAGAAGCACTACGAATTCTAGTAAGCTCTGCTAAACGCTTACTAGAATTTAAAAATGCACCTGACTTTATCGGAGTGATAGTTTGCATGTTATGGGTTTACAGGATAGACAGATAGTGGAATTGGAGGAGTAGTTCCACCTAAAGGTTGAGTTATTGCTTTAGTATTTGACTCCGTAATAGTTCTATTTGGATCGCCAATTGTAACAACATTACCAGTAGATTTTTTCCCAGCAACTCTTTTCTCAGCTTCTATCTTGACATTTTCCTTTTGTGCAGATTGTAGTCTCTGAGAAGTTGCAGGAACTGAGGCAGTTATTTTAGGAGGTTCTTGAGGTTCTGCTTGAACTGGAGTATTCATTGTTTTAAATAGATTTCCAAGTTCAGTTCCAATGGATGACCAATCTGGAGTTGAAGAAGAATCACCACCCCCTCCACCAGAAGTAGTGCTTGTAGGAAGTGTTCCTCCGCTTCCGCCTAATCTAATACCTGCTTTAAAGTTCCAAATACTTCCTTCTGTTGGTGGTGCCCCAGAAGTTGGTTGATGGTAAATTTTACCTTTCTTTTCAGATGCAATAGATACGTGAGTTACCGCACCTGCAGGATAATTCCCATATGTGTTTCTATGTAAGACCACATCACCTGGCTGAAGATTTCCCTGACTTCCAATAATTTCACCCATATCACTACCAGCAAATGAAGCTGCCATGTTAGGACCCCAGGTTTTCTTCTCTGGATCTAGATCTCCTTTTGCAGTAACTTTATTTGCCGCTGGACTACCAGCCATACCTAGAACCATTCTAACCCATGAAGCACATGGAGGAGATGCTGGACCTCTCTTTCCCTGAGACACTGCTTGTTTTGCTGCAGCAATAATGCCTCCATTTGCATATGTTCTAGTAACTACCTTATCATTATCATATAGTCTTGAGATATCATTTCCAAATCTTGGGAACATATCAAAGTTAATTTTGTCTAGGAACTTTTGTCCCCCAACTCCTTTAACAGCATTTTTGTTTAGAACGTACTCTCCAGCCTCTAGTAATGCTGGATACTTATCGCCATCCCCAAACCCATGAATATTTCCACCAGTAGCTTTATTTTGCCACTTACCATCTTGCTTGACTTGAGTTTCAGATCCAGTGGTTTGTTTTCTCAGTGTTCCTCCTTCATTGATGATTCGGAACATTTCTAATTGTCTTTGAATTTCTTGATTATTTCTGCTGCCAGTAGTTCTCTCACTTCCAGCAGCAGTGAATCCTTTATCAATTTGTTCTTGAGTTACTGCCTTTAGTTTAAATTTATCTGCACCAGCTAAAGTAGATCCAGTCCTAGCTGCCTCATATAATCTTCCCTGTTCATCTTGGAAGAATCTATTTGCAGTATTATTAACATACTTAAATCCTTTCTTCTGTAAATCTGATACAGTTCCTTCTAGGTTCTGAACAGATGCTTCACCTGGCTTTGCCATAGATGCGTTTGGTGGCATCGCAGGAGCACCAGAAGTTGGAGCTGCTGATGGAGCTGGGGATGCTCCCGCAGGAGGAGCTGATGGAGTTTGAGTAGGTTTTGTATCGGATGAATTCTTGCTTATCAATGCAGTTAAAATGTCACCCAACAATCCTCTGACGGATGTATCTCCAGATGGTTTAAACTCATCTGTCTTTTGAATCTTTGGTTCCTTGGATCCAAAGATTTCAGCTGCACCTGATATTCCTTTGCCGACAGTAGATACTGCCGCCGCAGCAAAGTTAGACATTCCCTTGACTAATGAAGGTGGAATGCCAAACATTGAAGCAACGTTTGAAATTAATGGCATCAATACTGGACCCAAACCAGGAATGTTTGATACACTAGATGAAATGAGCGCTACAATTCCAGCACCAATAATTTTAAATGGAAGGGTCAATAGTTTGATGAACTTAGGAATTTGTTTATCAACTTTTCCTTTGAAGTCTGCAATTCCAAATGACCCTAGTTTATCTAATGGTAAAATTGCTTCAGGACCAGCTTCCCCAACAATGGCTTCAGTTGGTTTTGTTACAATGCCACCCTTGGCTAACTTAGGAAGATCTTTATCCCCGCCAAACAATCCTGAGATTCCTTTCCCAACATCAGATATAAATTTGCCGCCTGGAATTACGTTCTCTAGAACTTTACTTGCAACTCCTTTAATTGAATCACCTAAAACTTTTCCAAAATCTATTTGAGGTGTTTGTTGATTAGGTGCTCCTCCAGTGTCCGAACCTGAAGTTGCAGTTCCAGTCTTTTCTGATTGATCTAATTCTTGTTGTAGTTGCTTCTGACTTCCAAACAATCCCTCAGTTAAAACATTTTCAATGAAGTTGGGAATTAAATTTGTAACAAAATCAATGACCTTGCCAATACTTTCAGGAATAATTTTTAGTACATTAATCGAATCACCAATTAATTTTCCAACATTTTGTATAGATTCTCCCATCCATTTGAATGTGAGAAAATCTACAATTCCTCCTATTACTTTGATTACAAGATCAAATGCCTTTGGAAGATTATTTAAAACTATTCCTATCGGAGTTGCTCCAAATGCAATTGCAATTCCTTTTCCGATAACACCTATAAATTTAAACAGTCTTCCAAAGAAGTTAATTATATTTTGAATCTTCTTTCCGTTCTCTGGTTTAGATGCCCACTCTAAAATTTTATACCCGATGAACATCTTCATCAATCCTTGAAGGAATTCACCAAATCCTTCAAGTCTTTTTTTGCCTTCTCTTACTAATGGATTTTTTTCTTCCTTTTTATTTTTCTCTTTATCTTTGGAAGATTCCTGCATGGACTCTTCTTCTCTAGCTTGTCTCTTTTCTTCAGATAGGACAAACTGTTTAATAGAATCTGTTACTAAATCGTAATGTCTTTTTTCAATGCTTACTAAAGTTTCTAGTGCTCTTCTGATATACCCTAATTCTTTTACTTCTTTATTTGCAATTTTAGCTTCGACAACTTCACTCTGTAATCTTTTTCTCCCACCAGAAGCTGCCCCACCAAACTTAGTTGGATCTATGAAAGAAGTTACTTTCTGTGTAGGAGATTTCTTTAGACTAAAGAGTGAAATTGCCATTTACTATAGAGGCTGAGAAGTTTTATTTCGATTATTTTCTTCTTCAATAAAATCAATTAACATCTGAACATAAACATCTCTTTCCCATGGAAGCATAGTTTCAATTTCAGTTAGTGACCATTTATGATGCTGCAATAATATAAAGTTAATCCGAAAATAATTTTCTAGCGTCTCATGTGCTAGAGCTATGCGAAAAAAGATGCAAGACCCTCAATAACAACTTCGTTATCCTTTTTCGTGTTTGGATTAGTCACATTGACTGTGTGACTTAATTTAGGCATGGTCTCAAAGAATTTCTGAATCTTCATGAACTGATTTGTATCAAGACTATCCAAGAATTCATTGATTTCTTTTTTGCTGAAGCTCTTGACTTCATACACTTCTTCACCATCAACAACCTGATCAATACAAGAAGAAGCAATTTCAAAAATGTCTTCAGTCTTCACATTACCAGATAGGTTGTTTTGAACAAACATTTCCATGCTTGGATATTTCATGGTAATGGAAATAGAATCATTCATTGCAATAATTTTTTCATGATCATCTGACTTTTGAACTTTAATGTCCTCAACATTAATTGTTACAGGAACAGTAGTTTCTCCATCATCAGGACAAGTGATATTCAGTTCAATTTCTTCTCCAACTGACTTAGCACGAATGTTGAGGAAAAGATATTCAATATCAAAAATAGAAAGATCTTCTACTTTCAATTTAGTTTGAATGCAGTTCTTGAGAATAGTCTGAACTGCGTTGATCATTTGCTTTTCATCTTCAGATTCCATAGCGAGGAGAAGAATTTTTTCTTCTTTAACTAGGAATGGACGATACTTAATTTTTTGACTAGTTGAAGGAAGTTCCAACTCATAAGTCGGCGCAACTAATTTAGGTAAAGGCATAGTAAATTATAATATAATTTAAAATTATTTAGTCACCCAATAACAGTCTTCCACTTACCAGTTGCATCTGCAGTTCCTCCAGTCTGAGATGTTGGTACTGCTAGATCATATTCAAATGTAACTTGAATTTTAACAAGTTGTGAAGACCCACTATTCAAAGGAATTGCAGAGATAGTAGTTGGAAAACAATTCTGCAATCTCATAGAATATTTTTGAATTGCATCTCCAAAACCAGACTTCACCATCTGAAGAGCTGAAGTATCAGTTCCAGGGAATAATCTAGAATGAGGAACTGTCCTTCCAGGGGAAAGCCTATCTAAAGGATTCTTAGCAAAATTTCTAACACTACTTCCATATCTCTCAAGCTTGATGATAGCAATGTCCAAAACGTATTCGTCTTTATATCTGGTTCTTCCTAATTGATCTGTAGAATTAATGTTCAATGGGTTTGATTGATCCGTTGCAGATGACACACTAGAGTAAATAAAGTTTCCCCAGGAGTCAAATGTCTTTCGTATTTCTGCATCTGCATCGGATATAAATGACATCGTAATTTCATTGTTGACAATTCCATAACCATATTTCATGTTAGGACTGTTCGTAATTCTGAAATCTCCTGTAGCAATAGAGTATCCTGGAATGGTACACTCATCTGCATACAGTCTCATCAGAGTAGATATGCCCTGACCAGAACCACTATTGGTAGCTAGACCTCTGGTAAAAATACTTTGTAGAAAACTATTGCCATTATTTGCCAAGAGGAATTGCACGTCATAAAAGTTATTTAATGAAAATCCATAACGTCCTACGTAGGATTTAAAGTCATTAAAATTTTGAATATCAGTACTTATAATTGTACTCATCGTTTTGAATCTCCCCAAACAAAGGATTTACTTACTTGTTTATATGATCCTCTTTGCCTGCTGACAAAACTTTCCAATGGCAGGAAGATAGATTTCATCCAATCTTCACTATTTATTTTAAATAGCGGTGTTTCAAGACCTTCATAAACATAATTATGAAAACACTGTTTCGGAATTGTTGGTCGTCCATCTATAATACTTTTTAATACTTTGTATCTGGTAGGATAATTTAGATAATGTAGATTTGCTCCAAAAAATTTTCTTCCACCTTGCAACATATAGACCAATGGAAATTCATCATAATATGGAAGCTTCCTTGCCCATGTAGCATTATACTCAAACAAATATAAAACACCTCCACTAGGAACTAAAGTTTCATCCAGAGTAACTAAGGTTTTATAAATGTCATTTTTCTTAGCTACTGCTGCGACATTTTCTTTATACCAACTGTAACTCTTTGTCCCAAATCCCTTCTCATTTTTAACAAGAGCATCTACCTGCTGAAATATATTCAGATTTGTATCTTTCCTTGTCCTAGCCGATACTTCTCTTTTCATACCTTTAGCTCTGACTCTGTGAGGATTTTAAACTTCCACATTCTATCATCACAGAATTCTTTAGCGGCTTTCCATTTAGCCTGATTCTTTACATACTCAGTAACTTCATAGATATAACCTTTAGTTTGTCTCTGAGGCTTTTTGGGGGGAACTGTTTGTTTGCTTGGCTTTATTTCAATCAGATACTTTGTGATAGTCCCATCACTGTCTTGAATCTTAACATAAAAATCTACAAAGTATCTGTGTATTCTATTGTCCAAAGGAGATCTATACGGAATAACAATTTCCTCAGATCCCCATTCTAGCACATTTGGTCTAGTGTCACAATACTTCATGAACTTTAATTCCCATGAAGACCTATAGATTATGTTTCTATAGTTGCCTTTATACTTATGAATGTTTTTTGGGATGTATTTTCCCTTTAAAGTATTCATAAATATTAATATAAAGGGCATATCATAAAATATTTATGACAACAGCAAGTAAATCTTATAGTAATCCGAATGGAGACTATGCACAAAATGCCTTTCAAAATGATTTATATTGGCCAGACAAAAATAGTATGGTCGATATGCTCAAGCTTGACATACTTGAATATGTTCCTATCTCAAAGTCGGGCAGAGCTGGTGGTACTGAAGTAACTTCGCTGTCAAATATTCAATCTGTCAATCAAGTAACTCAGATTACAAACGGAGTTACATCTACAAGAAATAGAAAGAAACTATCAACTGTATTACTTCCAATCCCTAATGATATTAAATTTGATGATCAGTTAAGTTGGTCTACTGATAATGCTGGGATCGTAGGGAAAATGGCTCCAGCGTTGGCTGCAGCAGCGGCAGCGGGGGGATCCAATATTGGTCAGCAGCTATCCCAGCTCGCAGCAGGAGGGATCCCAGAGGTGCTTCTAAAGGAGCTTCAGAAGGTTCCTGGTGCTCCTAGTGCAGAGCTTCTCACTCAAGGAGTTGGCGGAAAAATTTTAAACCCTTACGTTGAACAAGTATTCAAAGGAATCGCAGTAAGAGAATTTAACTTTTCCTGGAAACTAGTTCCTAGAAACAATTCAGAGCAATCAAGAATTCATAGAATCATCAAGGCTCTCAGATACTACTCACTTCCAAACTATAGCAGCAGTGGAGGATTTCAACAAACAACTGAGAACACTTCATCAACTGCAAGATTGAGTGATAGATGGCTAACTGTTCCTAATATATTTGATCTTAGATGGGTAAAGGCTGGGACTTCAGATGTAGTAATTCAATCACTACCAAAAATTAAACCTTGTGTACTCAAATCTGTATCAGTAAACTATACACCAGATAATGTATGGGCTACACATCTAGCCAACGGAAATGGGCTAAGTGGTCCTGCACCTGTTGCGTATGATTTGAATCTAAGCTTTGCAGAAACTGAGATCATTACTGCAGATAATGTCTTAGATCAAAACGGAGGATACTAAAATGTTTTTTGATTCACAACCAAACTTCTATTATCCTTATAAAGGTGGTGTTAAGTTATCAAAAAATTTATTTCGCAGAGTTAGATTTAGAGACAACTTAAATGCTCTGTATGTAGCATCAACTAGGTATACTATTCAGACAGGAGAAACTCCAGAAATCATTTCCAATAGAGTTTATGGATCTCCAGAATGGTACTGGACTATTTTAATTCTAAACAATATCATTGATGTTCACAATGACTGGCCAGTATCTGACTATGAGTTAGATCTGGCAATTGAAAAGAAGTATGGCAATACTCAAAATAATGTTAGATATTGGGAAACAAAGACAATCTATAATGGTGATAGTGTAATTCTTGAAGGAGGAGTAATTATTGAATACAATGAAGGTAGAACTGAAAACAAAACGT
>Ga0315902_10004688_pt1 | contig 19614 bp, 16 predicted proteins | sample LakEriMetagenome_9_FD_203523 | JGI IMG/M metagenome (GOLD analysis project Ga0315902, IMG submission 203523) | Freshwater fungal communities from buoy surface, Lake Erie, Ohio, United States - Buoy 12 MA117 | ecosystem: Environmental > Aquatic > Freshwater > Lake > Lake biofilm | place: USA... | reverse complement strand
CTCCCTAACTCTACGTTTGATCAACAGTTTGAAATTCAAACTGTCATAGATTCGAGTAGATTTACCATTCTTCTTCCTACCCAAGCATTGTTTACAGACACTGCGGCGGGATCAGCAAGCGCTAATTTTGAAATTACTGTTGGAAATGATGTAAGCTTTTTTGATTTTGGCTGGGGAACGGGCACTTGGGGCTTATCTACCTGGGGCACCCCCCGTCCTCCTGGAATTGTTAATCGCGGGTCACAAACTTGGCAGTTTGATAACTACGGAGAAAATTTAATTGCTGGAGTGGTTGATGGTCCTGTGTATCAATGGTCGCCAACAATTGGAACTGCAACAAGAGCTCAAATTGTGAATGGAGCTCCAACTAGAAGCCGTTTTTCTTTGATATCCACTCCAGATCGTCACCTCGTATGCCTTGGAACAGAAACTATTATTAATGACAGGCTTAGCATTGACCCCATGTTTGTACGGTTTTCTAGCCAAGAAGACATAAGCCAATTTAGTGAATCTGCCACAAATACTGCGGGTGGGCAACGTTTAACTGATGGAAGCAAAATCTTATCGGGAATCCGTTCTCGTGGCCAAATTTTAATTTTCACCGACACCTCTTTGCATGGCATGCAGTACATTGGCCCTCCATACACTTTTGGATTTCAACAACTTGGGGCAAATTGTGGAAGCATCTCGCCCCACGGAGCAGTAGACGTTAACGGTTTAGCCTTTTGGATGGGCACAGAGTCTTTCTACGTATTTGATGGAACAGTCAAGAAGTTGCCTTGCACAGTGCAAGATTACGTATTTAAAGATCTCAATATTATCCAAGGGGAAAAAGTATATGCAGGCGTTAACAGCCAGTTTAACGAGGTAACCTGGTGGTATTGTTCCTTTACCTCTGACTACATAGACCGATTTGTAAGCTATAACTACGTAGAAAATTGTTGGCACATTGGAACAATGCCGAGAACTGCATGGTCAGACATCGGCACATTTGATCGACCACTGGCAACTCAGTATTTTGAAAACGCTAACTACCCCATTCCTTCTCCACAAGTACAGGGATTAACCGCTGGCAGAAGTGTTGTTTATCGACAAGAAACTGGTTACAACGGGGATAATTCGGCGATAAATGCGTATATTCGCTCTGGGTATTTTGACATTGGCGATGGCGATCAAATGTTGTTTATGAAACGGTTTGTACCCGACTTTAAAAATCAAGTGGGTAATTTGACTGTCCGTTTGTTGCTGCGTCCATATCCTCAAGCTAGCGCCAGCCCCAGTTCATTAGATCCTTATGTAATCACTCCAACCACTCAAAAAGTGGACACAAGAGCGCGAGGGCGGCAGGTTAGCTTAGGAATTGAAAGTACAGCCCTGAACACAAACTGGCGATACGGCACGTTGCGGGTAGATATACAGCCCGATGGATTAAGATGAGCAAGATTACTAACGTTCGTTTGCCTAACGCAAACACATTAACATTTGATCCGCGACAGTTTAACCAACTTGTACGATCTCTTGAGCAAATTGTTTTACAGCTTAACAGTACTTACACGCCGAACACGACCGAAGACAAAGACCAGGCTCAGTCTTGGTTTTTTTCTGGGGCAACTGGGGCCAGTAAATATGATCTTACTGCCGGTTTAGCCCTAAAAGTTAATAAGGCTGGCGACACGATGACCGGTAATTTAACCGTGCCGTCTATAACTATTGGTGCTTTTACTATTCAAGAAACTGCCGGTAAATTGACTTTCTCAGTGGCGGGCAACCCTATTGCTTCGCTAGATACGTCTGGCAACTTTACCGCACTGAACAACGTAACAGGCTTTGGTACACCATGACGCTAAATGCTTCCGGTCCTATAAGCCTTGGCGGTCCTGTTATTGGGCAGTCAATTCAGTATGAGATTTACGAGACGACCACTAATTTAATTACGTTAAACGACCCTAAAGTACGCGCTTTAGCGCAGGTGCCCTCTGGCGCCATCGTCATCCCCCAAAACTTTTACGGTAAGACTTACACGCAGTTTTTTACGATTACTACTAGCCAAGTCAACTTTAATTTATTGACGTACCTTAATGCAAACGGTTGGGATCCCCTAGCCAGAGCAGATGTAACCATAGCCCCCGGAGTTTATATTTATTCAAACAGTACAGGCACCCCGGGCATGGTTATAAGCGGTGTGTACAAAAAGGGCGTCAAAATCACTAACAACGGCTTTATCGTTGGCATGGGTGGCGCTGGAGGTAATGGAACTACTGCTGTGGGCGGGGCTGGTTTGCCCGGAGGTTTAGCCCTATCGGTATCTTCTGCCGTAACCATTAATAACACTAGCGGAACAATTGGCGGTGGGGGTGGCGGTGGAGGAGGTGGCGCAGGTGTTGTGTTTACCTGCCCTTGCACCGGATCGCCTATTAACTATGTCGGTGGCGGCGGTGGTGGTGGTAGAACAGGTCTTGTTAACTCCGCAGGTGGTACTGGCTATGGTACTGGCAACCCGGGAACTTCTGTATCTGGCGGTGCTGGCGTTGCTGGAACACCACCCCCAGCCTATGGCGGCGCAGGGGGTAATGGCGGTACTTGGGGGTCGGCTGGTGGCGCTGGAACATTATCATCCGGTAGCGGTTTACCCGGGGGTGCTGGAGGCGCGGCAGGCGCAGCCATCACCGGTAACACAAACATTACTTGGGAAGGCTTTGGCACTAGGTTAGGCGCAATATCATGATTACTTACAGAATACTTAGTTACGATAAAGGTAGCATTATTGTGCAGTACAGCAAGGGCGATAGGGTGCTGGCTACGTTTAACTATGACGTTCCCTTGACCCCGGAAGGTCTGTTTATTACTGACGCCGAGTTAGATGCGCAGTTAACCGCCATGATGCCTACGGCTTGGGCAGACCGCCTTGAGGCTCTGGAGCGTGGTATCCCTAACGAAGAAGCTATCAAAGCCTTGGTGCGCCCGATTGAGCAAGCCCCTGTGGAGCAACCTGAAGGCGTGGGGTTACAGGACTTATGACTATTAGAGTAGATCCTAAACACACGTTCGTTTACGATGGCGCTCAGGTGGGGGTTTACCACGCCAATAAGGGTGAGGGGTTGCCAAAGCACGAGCATGAGTTTGCCCACGCTACCTTATGTACGTCCGGTTCTTGTATCATTCGTAAAGAAAATAAAGAACTTCTGATCGATAAAATGACTAAGCCTGTAAATCTTTTGGCAAAAGAATGGCACGAGATTGAGGCTTTGGAGAATGAGACCGTATTTATCAACGTTTTTAGCGTTGGCAAATACTAGTAAAAGGCAGAGCCATGGCAAATTTATATAAACGATATTCTGCAGTTCTTCCGGCACTAACTCAGACTACCGTTTTAACGGTGCCTGTGGCTTCTACCATGATTATTAGGTCGATTTGGCTTTATAACCCCAGTCCGACAATGGTTCCTGCAATAATTGTGGAGGTTGAGCGGTCTCCTTCTGGGCTCACGGTCCTCGGAGTTGTAAATCTAACGCCTGGGCAGTACCTAGATGTGATGTCTCAAGCGGGGTCGGCTGCGTTGGTCTTAGAGGCAGGAGACCGTCTTGTTTTGACGAGTAGCATACCCAACGTTTACGCGTATGTAAGCTCCTTAATAGTAGACAGAAACTAATGTTTTGGGGCATAATTTTGACTAATCTCGCGTCCTTTCCCGACGCGCGGCCCTATGCGGCTATTGGCACAAACTGGAAAGGATAAAAATGGAAGATCAAGGAATCATGGCCCTGCCTCAGGCGGGTATGCAGGCACCGACGGCGCAGCCTCAAGCCGCAATCGACCCCAATAATTTTAGCCCGGAAGTCTTTGACTATGCTCGGATGCAACCCGACCAGTTCGGTCAAGATATTATGGGCGGCATGGAAGCTGCCGATCCTGCCATGGTGGCTGAATTTAAACAAGCCCTTGCTGGAATGCAACTTCCCCCTGAAGTTATTGATGCATTAGGGGACGTAATCGACCTTATTTTGCAAGACCCGGAAAACTATGGGGAAGTACGAGCAGAGCTCATTGCAGAAGGCGTGCCCGAAGAAATTCTTCCCCCAACCTTTGATGCGGCATATTTTGCCGCTATGAACATTGCTCTTGATCAATTAAGTGCTCAGCTAGGTCCTGTAGGTATGGCCAGCGGTGGAATTATGACATTAAATCCAATAGCCACCGAACTTGCCAAAATGGGTCGTGGCGGCGATCGGATGATTGCTCATGTTACTCCAGCAGAGGCTCGTATGTTGCGCCGCCGTGGTGGATCTGGAACCATTAATCCCTACACTGGACAACCTGAGTTTTTAAAAAAGCTTGTTAAATCAGTTGTAAAAACAGTGACCCAACCCATCAAATCTGCTGCAAAAGCAGTTAAAGGTGTTGTTAAAGGTCTTGGCAACGTTGTAAAAAAGATTGCGGCCAGCCCGATTGGTAGAATTGCTCTTACTGCCGCCGCTATTTATTTCATGGGCGGAGCAGGCCTCAACCTTGCAAGCGGAACCTTGGGCATAACTAATGCCGCTTTGGCTACAGGTGTTAACGCTTTTGCTGGAAGTACTTTGGTTAACTTGGCTTCTGGGCAAAAAGTTGGCGACGCAATTAAAGGTGGTTTGGTTACCGGGGTATTAGCCGGAGTAACTACGGGCGTTGTAAAAGGATTCGACGCCACAGTTCCCCCACCCTCAGTAGTAGGAACGTCGCCTGTGTCTGCAGAACAACTAGGATCTTCGGTAGATTCAGTTGACGCGTTTGCGGGCCAGCAACCTAGTGTTTCGGCAAATGTGCCATCAATTGATGCCCCTAATCTTCCGGACGCAGCCGCAAGATTGGGTACAAATGTGGGTCCTGATTTAACGTTGGAAGCGCAGCCCCTTAGCTTTGAGCCTAATTTTAGAATGCAAGCGGGGGGAGTTGATCTTGCTCAAAACGCTGCTACTACTGCTAGTGATGCGGGCTCGGCTGGCATCAATATGTACAACAACCCCGTAGGTCCGGGTAATGTTGGCGTCACGAACTCGGCTGGCATCAATACGTATGGCAACCCCATGGCCACAGCGCAAGGGGCAGATATGAGTTTTTTAAAGCCGGAACCTACTGCCTTAGACCAAATTAAGTCTGCTTATAACACGGTTGCTGACCCAGTCAAAAACTTTTATGGAGAATACATAAGTCCAGAAAGAGGAATGCCAACGCAAGACGCGATTAGAGCAAGCGCCAGAGATTTGATGACTGAATTTCCAGGCCTTAGCCCAGATAAAGCTATAGAACTTGCTGCAAAACAAGCAGCCGAATCTGCTCCAGGCATTGTTTCTCGTTATGCTCCGATAGCCGGTATTGGTCTTGGTGCCGCATATCTTGGAGGAGCTTTTAAACCGCCAGAGCAGCCAGGGCCTGCTGGAACTCTTCCCAAGGAAACGGGCTTTGATCTTATACGTGACGAACCCGGTATTTATGGTACTACCCCCGGGGGCGCAAATGTTACATATGCTTCTTTGCCTACCGACTTAAACTACAATCCACAAAACCCGTTTGCTCTTCCTCAAATAACTTTTGGTAATCCTTATGCAAACAGAAAGCCTCCTCCACGAAAGATGTTTGCTCAAGGTGGCATTGCAGCAGTAGCCCCATCTAAATTTAAACTAGGTGGTTACGCCTCGGGCGGAATTGGGTCGATGGCTAAAACATATCCTCGCCGCACGGGCGAAATTTCGGGACCAGGCACGGGAACTTCTGACGACATTCCAGCTATGCTATCCGACGGAGAATTTGTTATGACAGCAAAAGCAGTGCGTGGAGCAGGGAAGGGGTCTCGCAGAGAGGGTGCAAAACGTATGTATGCAATGATGCGAAAGCTTGAAGGGAAAGCATAATGGCTACCGAATATACCGAACAAATAGTTCGAGAAGCGCCTCAAATTGAGGCCTATAAACTAGGCCTTTTACAATCTGCCAAAAAGCTTTCAGAGACTCCTTTAAACATGCCTGCCTATCAAGTGGCGGGTTTGACGGAGGCACAAAAGCAGGCGGGTGATTTAGTTAACCAGGGTATTGGCGCCTATAAACCATATCTACAAAGTGGCCAACAAGCCTTAGAAATGGGAATTGGAACGTTAGGCCAGTCCTATGGAGCACCGACCACGGCCCAATTACAGCAATACCAAAACCCTTATCAAGATCTTGTTACGCAAGAAGCGCTTAAACAAATGCAGCGTCAAAGCGACATTGCACGGCAAGGCGTCGCATCTCAAGCCGTACGTGCTGGAGCCTTTGGTGGAACCAGAGAAGGTGTTCAAAGAGCAGAACTTGAGCGTGGCTTACAAGATGTAATGAGCCAACGCATTGCACAAGATTTGGCTCAAAACTATGCTCAGGCACAAAATTTATTTGGCCAGCAACAGGGACGAGCCCTGCAGGCTGCTCAACAATACGGGCAGTTTGGTGTTCAACAAGCTGCTTTAGGCCAAGGCGCTCAGCAAATGGCCCAGCAAGATGTTAACAGCCTGTTGGGCATTGGTCAGCTACAACAGCAACAAAACCAAGCAACTTTGGACGCCGCACGCGCAACAGGGTTGCAAGCGGCGCTTACCCCGTACCAGCAGACGTCTTTCCTGTCGGATATCTACAAGAGTGCGCCCGGTACTCAAATTGCTCTGACCTCGCAAAGCGCTCCATCCACAAGTCCCTTACTTCAGGCGGCAGGCCTTACCGTTGCCGGAGTGTCCGCTGCGGCAGGAGCTAAAAAAGCTGGGTTGTTCTAAGGAAAACTTATGAAAAAGCCTGTAACACAACGTAAGATGTTTATGGCTGCCGGTGGCATGTCTGAAACCAGCTCTGAAGGAATTATTTCGGGCTTTAACGATGAGGAACTAGAAGATGAATACGAAAACAGGACTCCTGACAACATTGAAATCATTGCTAACAACCTTCGTGGTGACATCCGTTCAATGGATGAAAGGTATCTGGAGCTCGCTCAAATGGTCGGTGAGTCAGCTTTCGAAACTCCGGAAGAAGTAATTGCTTTAATGCAAGCGCAGTTTGCGCAGCCGCAAGAATCCCCGCAACAACCCCCACCTGCTGCGGGGAGCGGGCAAGGAATTGCTGGAATCATGCAACCACCTGCCGCTCAGCCGCAAGGAATCATGCAGGGAGTAGCAGAACCTGGCATGGAACAACCAATGCCACAACCCGGTATGGAACAAATGCCACAACCTGGCATGGAACAACCCGTACAAATGGCTCACGGTGGAATAGTTCATCGTCAAGCCGGTAGTCCTCCTACCGGAGAAGTTGCACCAGGAAGACGTCAACTTGGATTTATGCGCTTTATGGAACCGGGCTCGATTCCCGATCCACGGACCATGGCTCCCCGTGCAACTCCTGTCCCGCATGTGGTGTTGCAACAAGCCCCATCCATGGCGCCTTCTACAATAAATGCTATTCGTTACGGAGACATGTCTCCACAAGCAACACAATTCTTACAGAGTGGGGCTTCTCGTGTTGGAACATTGCCCCAGCAGATTCCTTTGGCTACTCGTTTTAGCACTAACATTGCGGAAGCAATGCGTAGTGCCCCTGGGTTTGCAAGAGAAGTCGGTCGCACATTGATGAGCACTCCCCAAGGAAGAGCCGCCGCTCTAATTGGAACAGGGCTCACTGCCACTGCACTTCCTTTTATGGGAAGCAGAGAGCAAGTCTCTTCTGACCAGCCTGCTGTTTCAGAAGTGCCTGGAGTAGATGCTCAGGGGCGTTACATGGCCGTTCCACTTCCTACGCCTGCTCGCGGCAAGACCGGAGATGCTACAACAGACATAGGCGCACTCCCAATGCGGGGTAAGTCTGGAATTGCTGGCGTAGATGTTGGTGGAGAAGAGTCTGCTGTTCCAACTCCCACCGGCCCAGTCCCAATTCCCACCGGCCCAGTCCCAATTCCGCCAGAAGTCCGTGCCGATGAAGGAGAAAAAATTGTTGCCCCACCACGAGCAAAAACGTATGACGAACGCGTTCAAGATCGCTTAGGTGTGTTTAACAAATATTTGGGCAGTGACCCAGAAATGCGTAAGGCACAAGCCCTATTCTTACTGGCCGAAGCAGCACTAAACGTGGCTGGGTCCAAGGGTAGAAGCACCGGAGAGAGACTTGCGGTAGGCCTTAAAGGATTCCCGGCTGGCATGGCAGCCCTTGGAGCGGAAGCAGATAGAGAACGTCGGTCCATTGCCGCTTCTGCAATATCGGCTGTTGAAAGTGATATTCAAGCCACGGCTAAATACAACCAACAAGTAGCAATACAAACGGCTAAAAATGCTCCCGCTAGGGACAAGCTTATTAGGGCTGCAAACTACTACATGAATAGGGATGGCATAACCCAAGACATGCTCCAATCTAATCCTGAGATTGTAGATAGATACGTGGGAATGGCTCAATTAATAGATGACAAAATGCTTGTTCCGGATAAAACAGGAGACTTAGTTGATCCATTAGGACGACCAGTGCCTGGATTTTCTAGGGCCGCTCCTACTCCAGCTAATGGAATTGGCTATCTAGATCCAGCTAATCCATTGGTAAAAGTATCTGAAACATTTGTAACTCCAGCCACAACAGAAGAAAAATCTGGGCTAATTACAACAAAAGCCAATAATGAACAACTAATAGTGCAGATTAACTCTGCAATGGACCATTTAAATAAATCAGTTGGTCTTGGCCCATCAATACGTGCTGGCGTAACAAACATTTTTGCTCCAATTACTGGTGACGTAGGGCTTGGTTTAACTGACATCCAAACCCAGGCACTGCGAAGCAAAGACCGGTTGTTGCAGGATGTCCTTGTAAAGGCTAAGCTTCGTAACCCCAAAGCACCAGTTTGGGAGCAGAAGAACATAAAAGACGTTATTGGTAATCCTAGTAGCATTGTTAATTCTTGGGAAGAATACACTTCCGTTGTAAACAATATCTTGCAAGAGCTTTTAAACGAAAATGCTATGATCGATGCTCGTTTAAATCCTGGGCAACCTCTAAAGCAAATTGATCGTATGCCAACGGGAACTAAGACGGATCCATTAGCCTACTCACCAAATGTTTCTGTTACGCTACAAAATGTGTTTGCAAACAGACCTAACGCTAAGGTTTGGGTAGCTGGTAAAGATGAGAATGGAAAAGAGATTGCGCCTTTCCAAGTTGAAGGAAAACGGTTTATGGAACAATTTAACGCACAACGCGGACAAGCTCAATGATCTATACCCTTCCTGACGGCAGACAAGTTGACCTCACCTCTGGCACGGGTGTATCTGGGCAAGTAGAAGCAGAAAAAGCTACACCAAGAGAAGCTCGGCAAGAGCGCCCAGAAGAAATTTACCCAGAAGGAAAGTTAAGCTTTAGAACGGCAATTGACCTTGCTAAGCAAGTTTCTTGGGGCCTTAACTCTGCTTTACTTGCTGCTCCCGACGCCGTTGTCAGAGCTTTTGGTGAGGCTGCCGGTTTACCGAAGGAAGAAATATTTCAATTTCAAGATTTATATAAGAATGTTTCCGGGCAAACTGCTCCCAAAAATAGAATAGAACGCTTAGGAAATGCGTTTGGGCAAGGCGCTGCAGCAACTCTTCCTTTCACTGGACTATTGGGAGTTGTTGCAAGGACCAAGGCACTAGCTGGTCCACTTTCGCCAAGTGCTCCTGTCTACAAACAAATAGCAAAAGAAACTTTAGACTTCATGCGTACAAACCCTAAGGCCGCACTTGCGGCTGATTTGGGTTTTGGTGGGGTGTATGGAGCGGTGGAGCAAGGCGTTGTTGAGGCCACCGAGCCCGGAGAAGCACGAGATATTCTTAAAGCCACCGTTCCCTTTGGTGTAACTGCGGCTATCCCTGCTACTGGAAGCAAACTATTTGATTTGGGCAAAAAACTGGTTAACTTAAGCCCAACCGCTGGCGTCGCTCGTGCGGTCGCCACACCTTCACCCACGGTCCCCGGAACAGAGAAGTTTGATTTCTATCAGTCAGCAGTTGCTGAAACAATTCCAAATATTCCTGGCGTCCGTGGACCAATTGGGTTTATGGGCAACTATTATGGTTCCAGGGCCCAACGTACTATCTCCAAACAGCTTCAAGATGTGTTGGCAAAAGAGGGTGGCTTAGAAGCGGAAGAGGCTATTGCTTTGACCAATGCAATTGAAAACATTGCTAAACAAGAAGGTTTTGAAGACGCTAGATTTGTGTTCTCGCTTCCCGAAGCAACACTTATTCCGACCTTGCGACAGACTTTTAACGAGATCATGCGCAGTGCTTCTCCCGCAGTACGGGCAGATATTAATGCTCGCATGGATCAAAACGTTCAATCTTTTTTAAATATCGCCCAAAAGTTTAAACCTTCTTCTTCGATGAGCATGGGCGAAGCATTAGTTTTGCATGACGCAGAAAAGGCACGCTCAATTAATGATGCATTAAATAAAATCGAAGGATTAAAAGCAGATCAGGCCAATGAGATACTTAATCGCTATCGCATGGACACCAACTTAGCTGATATAGGCAGCACTTTGCGTTCATCTGTTTTAGCCGCTCGTGAAGGAATGATGTACAAATTCCAAGACATGGTTGATCGTTTTACGATGAGACCGGGTGGTGTGCGTGCTCCGGTTCGTCAAGAAGGCGTTCCAATTGAAGGCGTTCCGGTTGCAGACTTTGATGCTTTTGCCAAGCGCATGCTGGCCAAATATAAGTTAACCCCAGAGAATCGTTTGTTTGGAGGAGAAGTTCCTGGCCCAGCAAAAGAAATCCAAAGAGCACTCAATATTTTTGAGCAAGCTCAAGAAGGAGCGGTTGCTAAAAATGTTGAAAAATTTGTACGCGACTCGCTAAAAGATGAAAGGTATATAAAAGCCCTTCCTGAGTCAGAAGTAGAGTACACCATAAATAATATTATCTCTCGTATTCTTACCGGAAAAACTCCTCCCGGAGTTGATTCTCGCTCTCCCTCGTATTTTTTAAAGAGAGATGAAGATAAACAAATTTTAAAAAAGGCACAGGAAGAAGCGGAAAAGAGCGCTGGTTCACAAATTACATTGCCTGAAGCAGTGGATTTGCTGTTATCTGCCCAAAAATACCGCAATTACATGTTTGTAAAGTCGCAGAACGACTTACAGTTTGGAATGCCTCGAGCATTTGCTGAACAAGTTGATCGAAGCGGACGAGAGTTACTTGGCGATGTAGAGTATTTTGTTTTCAACTCTAACGCATTTAAAAATGCTCCAGGCATTGGTAACCTTGAGTCTGCCTATCGAGATATGTTTACAAAAGGTTTTGATAGCCTTTTCCCATTGATGGCCACCCGTAAACGTCCTACGGGCGAGTTTGAAATGAGCGACGAAGCATTTATTGAAAAGGTTTTAAAGAGTCGCGAAAACCTTCGCTCCATGAATGCAATCTTTGGAGACAGTCCAGCATACGCTAAAAACTTAGAAGAAGCGCTTTTGGCTAAAGCTCGTCAGGCCGGAGCCGTGGGTAAAGATGGCCTTATAGATGTGCCAGCGTACAACCGTTTTGTATCGGGCCTTTCTCGTTCTGGTGTAATGGATGACTTGCCTCCATCAGTGCAGGCGACCTTACGCGACGAAATCAAAACAGGACAAGCATTTGCCGACAATATTGCTAGCCAGAAAGCTTCTGTCGAAGCAATGCAAGACAAAGAACTAGATGCTTTAATAAAGAAATTTATTCGCCCTGATGCTGATATAAAACAACTTGTGCAACAAGCCATGGACGACCCGGCAGTGATGCGCAAGTTAATTAATACGGTAGGCAAAGAAGAGCCAAAACTTCAGGCCATGCGCCGTGATTTTTGGGAGGGGATTGTTGCTTCTCTTCGCGATGAAACTAACCCAGAGTACCTGAATGATTACCTGACTCGTTACGGCAAATCTTTAAACATGCTCTATACACCAGAGCATCTTAATAACCTAAAGCTTTTGGGTGCTATCCAAGAAAGAGTATTCGCGGTCAACCGGCCAGAAGGTGCATTGAGTCCGTTTAGGACCTTTGACGTTAAGCTTCGAGAGAAAGTTGGTGCGGGTGTTGGTACGATTGAATCGACCGCTCGTGCGGCAATGATTCGCCAAATCAGCCCACAACACGCTATTGTTTCTTTGTTATCGCGCTTTTTTACAAGGCAACAACAAAGCATTACAGATAAAATTTTATTAAATGCTTTGACCAATCCAGATTACGCTGCTCGATTGGTTGCAGCTTCTGCCCCGCTCTCCACAGACAAAGGGTTTAAACAAGCCGCTCAGCTAACAATGGAAGTTGGCGGATACCTGCCTTCTCTTTTGAAAAATGTTCCCAGGGTAGCTAGTATCGAAGCGGTCCAAGCTATTGAACCGGAGCAGGAAGTTCCTTTTGCTCAGGTGTCCCGGGAGGCTATTTCTCCTGCGCCTGCCAGAAGGCCAGTTCCTTCTTTGACTCCCTTGCAACAGCAAGGAGTTGTTCCACCAAGAATGGGTCTTGGGTATCCTACCCCGGCAACCTCTTCGGTTTTAATGAAAAGCCCCTTAATCCAAAGAATGCCGTCCCAACCTCCGGCTGATCCAAACTATGCTATGTATCAGGCTTTGTTTCCGCAAGACGTGGTTTCTCCGTTGATTCGGAAGCCGCAATAGCATAAAACTCCTTGACCTTGGCATTCCAGTGGTCAAGATAACTTTCAAACTCTCGCCCGCAAGTAATGAACTCTTTAATAAGCCCGTCTTGCGAGGCCATGAGAACTACGCCCTGGCGGATCTCTGTGCCGTACATTTCGTTGTGTGCTGCAGCATAGGCTGTTAGCTGTATAAAATAATCGTCAATCCACTCTCGTTTCTTCATCTTATTGGCCTGCTTGAAGTCTATGATGGAAGGTTCGCCTTTGTAGACTCCCACCAAATCGGTAGTCCCGGCGTATACACCACGCCTGTAGACCATGACTTCGTTGCCCCAAACTTCGTCTAGCTCTGGGAAGTAGGCCTCCATAAGACTGGCGGCCATCCGATAGGCTTTGTATTGGTAGGCGTACTTTGCTGGTTGTAGGGGACGGATCTTGACGTGGGATTCAATGTATGCGTGCATGCATGTCCCCACTGCCGCTGCATCGCTCTTTATTTTCTCGGCCTGCTCTTCCCCGACACGATTGGCCCACTCTATTAATTTTGTTTTGTCCTTAGTTTTATCTAATATCGTAGTCACGCTGGGCAACTTTTCTCCGTGCCTATTGACATAACGTCGCCCCTCCGGCAAGTCTTGCCTGGTCAGGGTTTCGTACTTGTATCGATTTATTTGGTTGATAACTAAATCAGCCATTCTTTTAACTCCTCTCCCAACACCTGGGTGGCAATATTGATCTTGTTCTTTAAAGCCGTGACGATCTTTTCGTCCACAGATTTGGGTGTAATTAAGTCGATATACGTCACAGATTTGGTTTGCCCAATACGGTGAGCACGGTCCTCGGACTGCAGGCGAACTTCCAAATCGTAACTGTTCGAGTAATAAATCATCGTGCTGGCGGCGGTTAGGGTTAACCCGTATCCTCCGGTTTTAGGCTGTCCAATAAAGAACCTCAAATCGCTGTCTGGATCTTGGAACCGGGTCACGATCTTTTGTCGTTCTTCACCATCAGTGGCCCCATAGTAGGTAGCCGCACATCCCCCGCCATACGCCTTTGAGAGCGCCCGTTCGATCGCCAAGATGTCGTGGGTATAGGACGCCCATATAATGACTTTCCCTGAGACCTCCTCAACACAGTCCAGGAGGGCGTCAAGCCGGTGGTTTTTAATCTCGCGAATTTGACCATCGTCCGTCTTTAAATGCCCACAGCATATTTGATGTAGCCGCAGAAGTTGAGTTAACGCAGTAGCCGTGGTGGTCATCTGCCCGTCTTCGAGCATGGCCAGGGCCATGCGCTTCATTTGATTGTAAAGCTCCGCCTGCTCGTCCGTAAGCAATACCTCCCGCTTGGTATAGATCTTTGGGGGTAAGTCCACGCACTCTTCTTTGGTCACCCGAAAGGCAAAGGGATGCAGCTTCTCGCTTAATTCATCCAGCCGCCTGTAGCCCACTACTTGGTTAAAGGACCTCGGACCCATGGTTTTCTTGACCAAAACGGCGTAACGGGTCTGAAAGGCAAAAAAGCTTGAAAAGCCCAATAGGTCGGGGGACAGAAAAGCGCACTGTGTGTACAGGTCTAGCGGGCTTTTAGTAACCGGGGAGCCGGTTAGGATCCGCCTATATTTGGCAAAGCGGCCTAGCTTGTAAATATTCTTGGTCCTTTGGGCTGACCCTGTTTTAATTGTGGTGCTCTCATCTACGGACATTATGGCGTTGTGGGAAAGTAGGAATTTTTCTGCAAATTTCACGCCTTTTGGAGTAGAGAATGCCTCTACGTTCATGATCAAAATATGCAATATGTCGTCCGGCTCAAACATAGAGTTCAACGCTATTTCCTGAGCCTTGTTGGGATTAGGCGACCATAGTGCGGTGCGGTACATGACATGGTCAGGAGTGTGCTTAGGAATCTCAAGTTCTGCCCAGTTCCTATAGACACCCTTGGGCGCTATGATAAGCGCCCCGTTGATTCGTCCATTGTCGTACAGCATGCACATGTTGTTGATGAGCATGAAGCTTTTGCCCGTACCCATGTCGGCAAACAATGCCGCTTCGGGCTTATCCCAAAAACGTGCTAGATAAGCCGATTGATGAGCATAGGGCTCATTCTTGAATCGATAGTCCAACATACTTTCTCTCTTTCTTGACAAACTAAAATCCTTGCGATAGCATACACGAACTTATAGAAAGGAGAAAGAGGTAATGGCAAAAGTTTTTGTTGTACAAGAAACCATGCGCCACAACGTGTTGCCTGCGCAACAGTTTGGAGACTTGGTGTTCTTACTGCCCCCTCAAGTTCAAATCGGCTTCTCACCAGGACCAATGGTGAATCGCATGAAACGTGTGCTTAGGGATTTTACTGATCAAGACTACTTGCTTTTGATTGGAGATCCTGCTGCAATGAGTATTGCCGCTGCAATTGCATCGCAGTACAATAACGGCAAGTTCCGCTTCTTGAAGTGGGACAAACGGGAAATGAAGTACTATCCCATAGTAGTTGATTTAAACCAGAAAGGAGAAAGTTATGAGTAGCATTGATTTTGAAACAGACGCACGCGCAATCACTGTTGAGGATAACTCTTTAACGGCTATTGCTGCTTTAGCAAAGCAGGCTCTTTTGCTTGAAAAAGACATCGAGGAACTCGAAACCACGTTAGCAGAGAAGAAAGAATCTCTGCGCAACTTGACTGACGAGCGTATCCCCGATGCCCTCAAAGAAATCGGCATGTCAAAGTTTCAGATGACCGATGGATCTGAGATAGAAGTAAAACCGTTTTACTCGGCAAGCATTCCGGTTGACCGCCGAGGTGAAGCGTACGAATGGCTTCGTGCCCACGGGTTCGATGACATTATCAAAAACACCGTCTCCGTACAGTTTGGTCGTGGCGAAGACGATGCAGCGGGCGATTTGATTAATTCAATTCGCAAGCAGGGGCTCTTGCCTGAACAGGCAGAGAAGATCGAATCCCAAACCCTTAAAGCTTGGGTTCGCGAAATGGTGGAAAAAGGCACGGATTTCCCCACGGAGCTTTTTGGCGCTTACACAGGCTTCAAAGCAAAGATTAAGCGTGCTAAATAACTTAAAGGAACTTTAATCATGAATCAATTAGCAAAGAAAAAAGAAACAGCTTTAGCAGTAGTTGACAACACAATGTTTGAGCAAGACGCCCATGATGGTATGGACAACATTTCTTCGGAAGATGTGGCGTTACCATTCCTGAAGCTTCTATCCCAACTTTCGCCTGAAATTGAGAACGTCAAGGGTGCAAAAGCAGGAATGATTTATAACACGGTCTCCGGGGAAGTCTATGATGGCACGCAAGGCATCAAGGTTATTCCTTGTCACTACGAGCGTAAGTACATCGAATGGCAACCAAGAGGTTCGGGTTCCGGAGCACCGATCGCGGTCCACCCGGCAACTAGCGACATCATGACCAAGACTTTTCGTAAGCCTGGGGAAAGCAAGGACTACCTTGACAACGGCAATTACATTGAAAACAGTGCGCAGCACTACGTGATGATTGTTGGCGACGACGGTACTTGTTCACCCGCTTTGATTGTGCTGAAGTCTACACAACTGAAGAAGTCGCGTAAGTGGAACAGCATGATGATGACTTTAAAAATGAATGGCAAGAATGGGCCGTTCACTCCTCCGTCATATAGCCATGTCTATCGGCTCACGAGCAGCAAAGAGTCTAACGACAAAGGCACATGGTACGGTTGGGAAGTTGAGCGCGTTGGTCCTGTAGAGGACGCTACAGTTTATCACTCGGCAAAATCGTTTGCGTTGTCTGTTAAACAAGGCGAAGTAAACGTGAAGCATGATCAAGAGGAAGGTGCAAAAGCATCTTCTGAAACGCCGTTTTAAATTGAGCCCTGCGAAGCCGCCCCTTGCGGGCGGCTTTGTTGCCTTTATACAGAACCGAGAAAGCCAATGTCGGAAGTAGACATCACACGTTTTAAACAAATTTTTGCAGGCCTAGACATTGCGTACGGAACGTACAAGATTGAGAAGGAGCGGCAAGATGGAAAGCAAAACGGGAAAGCCACCATTGTCCGGCAACCTCCCACGGATGACCTTTGGATCAAGCATCTCAAAGGCGTCGAGCCAAGTCTTGGGATCATACCGATTCGAGCCGATAACACTTGCACCTGGGGTTGTATCGACATTGATATGTACCCCATCGATCACGTATCTATTATCAAGAAAATCAGACGGCTAGAACTCCCGTTAGTTGCGTTTCGTTCTAAGTCGGGTGGGCTGCACGTATTTATGTTTGCTAGGGAGCCGGTGACTGCGGCTTACATGCAAAAGAACTTGAAGTTGTTTGCCGCATACCTTGGGTATTCGGGGTCAGAGATTTTTCCAAAGCAAACGGAGATTTTGGTAGAACGAGGGGACACCGGTAACTTTTTAAACCTGCCCTATTTTGGGGGAGACAATGGCACACGTTACGCGTACAAAGATGACGGCTCTGCGGCCACACTCGAGGAGTTTTATTCCCTTTACGAAACCTATGCCGTTACTGAAGAAACCGTCATCAAAGAACCGGATAACGCTGCGGCTACTCCAGACCTCGTTGACGGTCCTCCGTGCTTACAGGTTCTTTGTTCCCAAGGATTTCCGGAAGGCACACGTAATAATGGACTTTTCAACATCGGAGTTTTTCTCCGCAAAGCTAAGCCGGATACGTGGGAGAACGAACTTATGGTTTATAACCAAAAGTTTATGTCGCCTCCGCTTCCGCTAAACGAACTTAATTTAATTTCTAAACAACTTAAGAAGAAGGAATATGGTTATAAGTGCAAAGATTCGCCGATTAACGGACACTGCAACGCATCGCTATGTAAGACTAGGAAATTTGGTATCGGTCAGTCTGGTGATATGCCAAGTATCTCGGCCCTCTCTAAGTATGCTTCTGATCCCCCGCTTTGGTTTGTTGATGTGGATGGGCATCGCCTGGAACTTACGACAGAGGAGCTCCAGCAACAGATTAAGTTTCAAGCTGTTTGCATGAACAAAGTCAACGTCATGCCGCCGACGTTGAAGAAACATGAGTGGGAAGGAGTACTCAATGGTTTACTTAAACAGATGGTGGAGACGCAGGCAATTACGGAAGCGCCGGAGGATACTTCCAGCGACGGGCGATTCTATGATCTTCTGGAAGAGTTTTGCACTCACCTCCAGACTGCCATGGATCGCGAAGAAATTCTTATGGGCCGTCCATGGACTAATGAGGAAGAGAAACTAACATACTTCCGGATCAAGGACCTTGAGAACTTCTTGAGCCGAAACAAGTTTATGATGAGCACAGTCAAGATTGCACAGCGTTTGCGTAATCTTAATGGCAGTCCATACTCTACTACGGTCAAGAATAGGACCGTACGAACCTGGCGAATCCCTGCGTACGAAAAACAAGACGCTCCCTTTGATGCAACTTTGCCTAACACGGGATCACCATTTTGAGCGTGACAAAAGTATTCGGGCCTCCGGGAACGGGCAAGACTACGTATTTGTTGAACGTTGTTGACGATCTTTTACAAAACGGTACGCCCGCTTCACTGATTGGATACTTTGCTTTTACTAGAAAGGCAGCACATGAGGCTAAAGAAAGAGCCTACGCTCGCTTTCAGCAACTCGACTTTAAACACGATCTCGTTAACTTTAGGACGTTGCATAGCCTTGCTTATGCAAGACTGGGCATCCAAGCTTCCCGTATCGCAACGCCGGAGAACTTTAAGGATTTTGCGGCTCTGGCCAAAATTAATCTCAATATCGATCGAGGAGACGAGTCGTGGGAAGTTCGCGCTGACCATCCGATTCTCAATGTCCTCAACCTTGCCCGACTCAAAGGATCTGACCTCCGGGCCGAATACAACAGAAGTAACTTAAACATTGGGTGGCAACACTTTTATTACGTGTATCAAATGTATCGCAAGTACATGAATGATAAAGGCCTGCTCGACTTCACCGATCTGCTAGAGATGTTCGCCGATGCCGACGACACGTATTACCCCAAGCTCGAAGTCGCTATCATAGATGAGGCTCAGGATTTGAGCCCGCTACAGTGGAAGATTGCTGACAGGCTCATAAAACGAGCCACCAAGTCCTACATCGCCGGGGATGACGATCAGGCCATCTTTGGCTGGGCCGGGGCGGACGTCCGATCCCTGCTTACGTACCCTGGGGATCAGATTGTTTTAAACCAGTCCTACCGCATCCCAAGAGTCGTTCACGAGTACGGCAACAAAATTATTAACCGGGTGAAGTACCGTGTGCCCAAGGTTTGGGACTCCCGTCCAGAAGAGGGTGAGTTGCACTTCTACCAACACTACACCGACGTGGATTTAATCGATGGGTCGTGGCTTATACTAGCTCCAACAAATTACATGCTCAACAATGTGCATGAGCATTTAAAGAGCATGGGAGTTTTGTTCGAGCGCAATGGCATCCGATCGATTGGTGAAGGACCGATTGAGGCCGTGTACGCTTGGGAAGCACTTAGAAAGGGGAAAGAGATTGGAAGCAAAGAACTTAAATCACTATACACGTACCTCGGATCAGAAGGAATTGCACGTGGCTTTAGAAAGTTTGTCGGAGATCCTGAGCAATCCTACAGCCTTGAAAGACTTAGAGCAGAAGGCGGATTGGTTGCTGACGACAGACCGTGGTATGAAAGTCTTACAAAACTCTCCGACGCTAACCGAGTGTATATCCGAGCGGCTCTCAGACGTGGACAGTCACTTCGAGGAACTCCACGGATACGCCTCTCCACAATACACGGAGCCAAAGGTGGTGAAGCGGATCACGTTATCATTATCACAGATCTATCTTCTCAATTTACTCGCGAACAAGAAGTAAACCCGGACGATATCAACCGCTTGTACTACGTAGGGCTTACCCGAACAAGGAAATCCCTACATATCGTTTACCCTCAGGACCAATATAAGGCTTTTAGGCTATGACAATTTCATTG
>Ga0315902_10004687_pt1 | contig 19615 bp, 13 predicted proteins | sample LakEriMetagenome_9_FD_203523 | JGI IMG/M metagenome (GOLD analysis project Ga0315902, IMG submission 203523) | Freshwater fungal communities from buoy surface, Lake Erie, Ohio, United States - Buoy 12 MA117 | ecosystem: Environmental > Aquatic > Freshwater > Lake > Lake biofilm | place: USA... | reverse complement strand
TTTTGGCGACGGGGACGGTCGCCCCACGGGGGTAATCCGCGGTGCCAGCCGCGTGCAGATTGGCACTCCGCATCTACAACTTTTGCGCAAACCGTTTCGTCGCCGAGAACGCGAACATTCCCGGGTGGAGAAGTTCCGCGAGCACCTCGAGCGAGTCGACGAGCCGCGGGCCGGGGCGGTTGAAGAGATGGTGGCCGTCCACCGCGTAGATGCGTCCGTCTCGCCAGGCCCGGAGCATCTTGAGCCGGTTGCGGATCGCAGGTGACTCGGCCTCCGCGACGACGCGGTCGAGCGTGAACCCGCACGGCACGAGGATCACGACGTCGGGGTCGGCGGCGATCACGTCGTCCCAGGTGATCCAGTGGGAGTGTGCTCCCGCCGTGCCGAGCAAGTCATGGCCGCCGGCGAGCGCCACGAGCTCCGGCACCCAGTTGCCCGCTGCCATTGGCGGGTCGAGCCATTCGATGCATGCAACACGTGGGGCAAGCGTCTCGTTTGCCTGGCGCTGAGTCCGCATTGGCGACCGGGACGGTCGCCCCACTTGGTAGCTGGAACGGTCGCCCCGCGCCTGCACACGGCAGGCCACGCTGGCAACGCGTGCCCGCAACCGGGCCACGACCTCACGCGCCTTTGCAAGCGTCCCCGTGGCCGCCCCCACGGCGAGGATGTCGGCGTAGACGTCGGCGAGCGTCGCCGGGGAAAGCTCGAGCACGCGGGCGGGAACGCCCATCTGCCGCACCGCCGAGTGCACGTCCGCCGTCGCGATCGCGCACACGGCGCAGGCTGCCTGCGTGAGAATGAGATCGGGCTCGAGGGCAGTGAGGCGTGCCGCGTCGAGCGTGTAGAGGGCGTTTGTCGTCGCTGGCCCGTCGGCCGCATCAGCGAGCGCCCTGCCGACGGCGTCGTGGATCTGCCGGCTCGTGCCCGCCGGATCAATCCGCGGGGCGGTGAGTGCGGGCAGTGTCGCCACGCTCGCCGGCTCGTCGCACTCGTGCGACCGCCCCACGAGCCGGTCGGTAAGCCCGAGGGCGGCCACGATTTCGGTGGCGGCGGGAAGCAGCGAGACGATTCTGAACGCGGGCCTGGAGTCGGAAGCGGCGGGTTCCATCATGATTCCGGTAGGATTGTGGGCCTGGAGGTTCTTCCCATGCTACAGCCGGCCCATGCTCACACGCCCGCCGAACGGCTCACCGAGGCCGCGCGGCTGCACGACTACCGCTACGCCTCGAACCCGCTCGCCGACGGCACGCTCGGGGCGGTGCCAGGGGCCCGGTTTCCGGCGGAGCTCCACGAGCGGGGAGTCACCCGCACCGTGCCGCTCGACACGAGCATGGCCCTCGGCTGCCCGGGACCGGCCACGACGCCGGGCCTGTGTGCCAACTTCGTACACGTGCGGCCTGGCGACGCCCATGTGACCGACGCCAACGCGACGAGCCAACTGTTTTTCGTGATGCGGGGGAGCGGCTGTTCGCATGTCGGCGAGGGCGCCTCTGGCGACCACGAGATTCCGTGGCGGGCGGGCGATCTCTTTACGCTCCCAGCCAAGAGCCGCGCCGAGCACATCGCGGCCGACGACGCGGCGCTCTACTGGGTGCACGACGAGCCGCTCTTGCGCTATCTCGGCGTCGAGGCCACGCGGCGGCACTTTGCTCCCACGCTCTACACACACGCGGCGATCATGGAGGCGCTCCAGGCGGTGATGCACGATCCGGCGAGTGCGAAGGCCAGCCGGGTGAGCGTGCTCCTCGGGCACCGTTCGTTTCCGCAGACCATGACGATCACACACGTGCTGTGGGCGATGTTCGGCGTCCTCCCGGTGAACGCGGTGCAGGCACCGCACCGGCATCAGTCGGTGGCGGTGGATCTCGTCGTCGATGCCAAGCCGGGCTGCTACACGATGGTCGGTCGCACGCTCGACAAGGACGGCATGATCCAGGACGGCGAGCGCTTCGACTGGAAGCCACATTCGGTGTTCGTGACCCCGCCGGGTCTCTGGCACTCGCATCACAACGAGTCGGGCCACCCCGCCCACATCCTGCCGATCCAGGACGCGGGGCTGCACACCCACCTCCGCACGCTCGACATCCGCTTCACCCGCCAGCTCACCGGCGGCGGCTGCGAGGTGGTGGAGAATGCCGGCTAGGCCAAGGCTGGCGGCTGGTTTTGTCCGTACAGGACTCGCGAACCCCCCAATTTCTCCAGGATTCCTGACCGGAATTCGCGGCACGTCGGTCACGATCCGCACGACCCGTCGACGAAAGCATGGGAGAAGTTTTTTCCCTGGGAGGGTCTTGAGATCATGAACACGTGGCGCGGTTTTTCGGGATGTGCCGGTTTGGCGTTGTTTGCCTTCGTGCCGGCTGTCGTGCTGGCCTCGAGTTTCGAGGACGGTTTGCAGGTCAGTGATCGGTCCGAACTGTTCTCGCCCGTAGCCGAATCCGTCCTCGTGGACACGGGAAGCGATTCGGTGTCACTCGATGGCACGGTCGGACTGCCGCTCCAGCGTGAGTATGTCGAACCGGACGAGCAGGCGGTTCCGTGTGCCTCATGCCCAGGGTGCGAGAGCGACGATTGCCCGCGGTGCATTGGCTGCATCGACGACGGCAGTCTGTCGGTCGCATCGTGCACCGATTCAGACTCGGCGCCACGCCGTTCGCGAGCAGGGTGGATCAATCGAATCCTTGGGCCGGCCGATCCACGCTGGGTGGTTCAGGTCGACGCGCTCATGCTCTGGCAGGGCAATATCGCGAGTCGGCCGATCCTGCTCAATGGCGCGGGTCTCACTGCACTCGATGTGAATCAGGCGCAGACACCGGTTTCCGTAGGGACGCGCTACGGCGTTCTGTTCAACCTCGATGAATGCTTTGCCGTCGAAGGCAATTATTTCCAAGCCGGGCTCTTCGACGGTCGGGCTGCTCCCGTCGGCGCCGGACCGTTTACTCCGGCCGGTCTCTACGGCGTGGGGCCACTGCTCGGGCAGATCGACACCGCTCAACTGACGAGTAGCGGGTTTATCAAAAGCGCCGAATTGAACTGGCGCCGGCGCAACCCCGGCCCATTGACCTGGTTGGCGGGCTTCCGGTGGGTCGAGTGGAATCAGGGCCTGGGCATGAATGGCACCTATTCGACCGGACAACTGGGAGCGGGCAACGTGGCTTCCAGTACTGTCACTGGGAACGACCTCTATGGCGGCCAAGTGGGCGCCGACCTCAGCCTCTGGAACAACAAGAACGGTCCGATCACCGTGAATGGAATCGGCAAGGCCGGCATCTTCTACAACAACGCGTTCCAACACTCGGCCGTCACGACGACGGCGCGGGGCACGAACGAAGTCGGATCAGTCGCGGATCAGACGGCCTTCTTCGGCGAGGTGGGTGCGAACGCGAATATTCGGCTCACGAACTGGCTGTTCTGGCGAGCTGGCTACTCAGTGTTCTGGTTGAGTGGCGTAGCGATTCCCGCAGACCAATTGTCGCAGGCGAATCTGGCTGTTTCACCGCCCACGGCGCTTATCAACACCAATGGCAGTGTCCTGCTGCACGGTGTGACGACGGGCCTCGAGGCGCGATGGTAAGGGCGCTGCGGCGGGTCGAGGCCGTGACAGGCCAAAGCCTGTCCTACGAAAGGGCGGCGAGAGCCTCGCCGGTGTGGCTGCGGAGGAGGTCGCCGGGCGGTGTCTGCGCCGCCCGGCGGGCATGGATCACGATGTCCTCGGGCGGTCCCTCGGCGACGATGCGGCCGCCGCCGTCGCCTGCCTCCGGGCCCATGTCGATCACCCAGTCGGCCGCTTCGATGACCTCGAGGTTGTGCTCCACCACGAGCACCGTGTTGCCGGCGTCCACCAGCCGCTCGAGCACGTGCAGCAGCTTCTCGATGTCGGCAAAGTGCAGCCCCGTCGTCGGCTCGTCGAGGATGTAGAGCGTCTTGCCCGTGCCGGGCTTCGCGAGCTCGCGGGAGAGCTTCACCCGCTGTGCCTCGCCGCCCGAGAGCTGCGGCGCCGGCTGGCCGAGCGTGACATAGCCAAGCCCGACATCAACTAATGTGCCGAGAATCCGCGCGATCTGCGGGGCCGTTTCGAAGAACTGGTGCGCGTCGGCCACGCTCATCTCGAGCACGTCGGCGATGCTCTTGCCATGCCACTTCGCATGGAGCGTTTCGGACGAGTAGCGGCGGCCCTTGCAGGCCTCGCACTGCACCCACACGTCGGGCAGGAAGTGCATCTCCACGCGGCGTTGGCCGAGGCCCTCGCAGGCCTCGCAGCGGCCACCATCGACGTTGAAACTGAAGGTGCGCGGCGTGAACCCCCGGGTGCGGGCCTCGGGCATCTTCGCGTAGAGCTGGCGGATGTGGTCGAACACACCCGTGTAGGTGGCCGGCGTCGAGCCGGGCGTCGAGCCGATCGACTCCTGATCGACGAGGATCACCTTGTCGATCTGATCGAGCCCCTTGACGGCATCGTGCTGCCCGGGCTGCTCACGGGCCGCGTGCAGCCGGCGGGCGAGCGCCCGCCACAGCACTTCGAGCACGAGCGACGTTTTGCCGGAGCCGCTCGGGCCCGTCACGGCCGCGAGCACGCCCAGCGGAAACCGGGCGTCGAGCCCTTTGAGCGTGCGATGGCGGATGCCCCGGATCTCGAGCCACTGCTGCGGTGTACGGCGGCCCGTCTGCCGCTTCTTCTCGAGCACGGCGTCGCAGGCCCGCCGCTTCTTCAAATAGGGCCCCGTCACGCTGGCCCTCGTCGTCGCGAGCTTCGTGGGCGCGGCATGGGCCACGATCATGCCCCCCTCGCGGCCGCTGCCGGGTCCGAAGTCGAGGGCATGGTCGGCTGCGTTCACGACGTCGCGATCATGCTCCACGACGACGAGGGTGTTACCCAAGTCGCGGAGCTTGCCCATCGCGCGGATCAGGCGATGCGTGTCGCGCGGATGCAGGCCGATCGTCGGCTCGTCAAGCACGTAGAGCACGCCCGTGAGACCGCTGCCCACCTGGGCCGCGAGGCGAATCCGCTGGAGCTCGCCGCCCGACAGGCTGCCAGCCGGCCGGGCCATGTCGAGATACTCGAGCCCCACGTCCACGAGGAAATTCACCCGCGAGACGAGCTCGCGGAGCAGATCGCCCGCGATCTTCTTGTCGGCATCCGAGATCTCGATGGCCGCGAGCTCCTGCTGCAGCCGGCCGAGCGGCATCCGGCACCAGACATCGAGCGAGCGGCCCCAGAGCGTGACGGCGCTTGCCTCCTCGGCGAGCCGGCTGCCGCCGCAGTCGCTGCACGGCACCTCGCCCATCACGGCATCGACTTTCCCGCGCAGGCCGACCACGAGCCGGGCCGCCTCCTCGCAGGCGTTTTCCAGGCCCTGGAACTGGAACGCGAACCACGGGCCGCTCCCAGGCACGCCCTTGGGCCGCGGCACCTCGATCCAGCGGTCGCCCGTGCCCTCGAACAGCACCCGTTGCTGGAGGCCCGAGAGATCGGCGAGCGGCACGTCGGCCGGCAGGCCCGTCGCCGCACACAGGGCCTCGAGCATCGCGCGGCTGGTAGCGCCGCAGTCCTTGCGGTCGAGGCTCGGCCACAGATCGAGCGCGCCCTCGGCCAGCGACTTCGTCGCGTCGCGGACGAGCGCCGCATGATCGACGCCGGTGCGCGTGCCGAGCCCGTCGCACGCCGCGCACCAGCCGAGCGGACTGTTGAACGAGAACTGCCGTGGCTCGAGCGGCTTGAACCCCCGGCCGCACGAGCGGCAGGCGAGCCGGCGGCTCATCACCTCGACCGGCCAGTCGGGCTCCGGCAGCGGCTTGCCGTCGGGCCCGTCGGCAACGCGGGCCACGAGCATCGTGCCCGCTCCGGCGTCGAAGGCCGCCTCCACGCTCTGGGCGAGCCGGCTGCGCTCGGCGGGGTTCGCTGTGACGCGGTCGATCACGATCTCGATCCGGCTTCTGCGCTTGCGGTCGAGCGATGGCTGCTCGTCGAGATGGACCGTCTGCCCGTCGATCCGCACCCGCACATAGCCGGCCGCCCGCAGGCTCGCAAAAAAACTCTCCGGAGTCTGCCCGACCCGGAGCTCGGCCGGCGCGAGCAAGAGCATGCGCGTGCCGGCGGGAGCGTCGAGCAGCCGCCCGACGGTTTCATCGACGCTCTGCGCTCCCACCTCGAGGCCGCAGTCCGGACAGTGCATCACGCCGAGCCGCGCGGCGAGCACGCGGAAGTAGTCATACATCTCCGTGAGCGTGCCGACGGTCGAGCGGGGCGTGCTGCCGCTCGACCGCTGCTCGATCGCCACGGCCGGTGCGAGCCCCTCGATCCGCTCGAACACCGGCTTCGGCACCTGCCCGACGAACTGCCGGGCATAGGGAGAGAGGCTCTCGACGTAGCGCCTTTGCCCCTCGGCGTAGAGCGTGTCGAACGCGAGCGACGTCTTCCCGCTACCACTCGGCCCGCAGCAGACCGTCATCGCTCCGCGCGGGATGTCGGCATCCACCTGTTTCAGATTGTGCTGGGCCGCGCCGCGGACCATGATCGCCGGCGGGCCCGGATCGCGCGACGCTTTTTCAACCTGCGCCATGAGCGCGGCGGCATCGATGGGCTTTTTGCGGCGCACGGCGGTCTTCGCCGCCGGCTTCTTGGCAGCTGCCAGAATCGGCACGAGTGCCTTGCCGGTGCACGAGGCCTTCACCTTCGCCACCTGCTCTGGTGTGCCCTCGGCCACGATCCGTCCGCCGCCAGCGCCTCCTTCCGGCCCGAGGTCGATCACCCAGTCGGCCCGCTTCACGACGTCGAGGTTGTGCTCCACCACGAGCACCGTGTTGCCCGCCTCCACGAGCCGCTCGAGCACCGCGAGCAATTGCCGCACGTCCGCCATGTGTAGCCCCGTCGTCGGCTCGTCGAGAATGTAGAGGGTCTTGCCGGTCGAGCGCTTGGCCAGTTCGCGCGAGAGCTTCACCCGCTGGGCCTCGCCGCCCGAGAGCGTCGGGGACGGCTGGCCGAGATGCAGGTAGTCGAGGCCCACGTCGTGCAGCGTCTGCAGCTTGCGCGCGATGTCAGGGGCATCGGCGAACAGTTCGAGGGCGTCGCCGATCTCCATGTTCAAGAGTTCGGCGACGTTCTTCCCTTTCCAGCGGACCTCGAGCGTATCCTTCGCGAACCTCGCTCCGCCACATACGTCGCAGGTCACCCACACGTCGGCCAGGAAGTCCATGTCGAGCCGTGTCGAGCCATTGCCCTCACAGGCCTCGCAGCGGCCGCCGGCCACGTTGAAGCTGAACCGCCCCGCCTTCCAGCCACGCTTTTTCGCGTCGGGCAACATCGTGAACAGGGCGCGGATGTCATCCCAGACCTTCACGTAGGTCGCCGGATTCGACCGCGGCGTGCGGCCGATCGGCGACTGGTCGATCACGATCACCTTGTCGAGCTGGTCGGCGCCGGTGATCGCGTCGAATTCGCCCGGCACCGCGGCCTCGCTGCCGAGCAGCCGCCGCAGCTCGGGCTCGAGCACGTCGCCCACGAGCGAGCTCTTGCCGCTGCCCGACACGCCGGTCACGCACACGAGAAGCCCGAGCGGGATCTCGACGTCGATCCCCTTTAGGTTGTTGTGACGCACGCCGGAGAGTTTCAGCGTCTGGCCTGTGGGCTTGCGGCGCTTCTCGGGCACCTCGATCGCCTCGCGTCCTGCGAGAAACGCCCCGGTGAGGCTGCGGTCACTCGCCGCCACGTCGGCTGGCATGCCCGCGGCCACCACTTCACCGCCCCGCTTACCAGGGCCCGGTCCGAAATCGACCACCCAGTCGGCCGCGCGGATCGTGTCTTCGTCGTGCTCGACGACGACCACCGTGTTGCCCTTGTCGCGGAGCGCCTCGAGGGCGCCCAAAAGTTTGACGTTGTCTCTGGGGTGCAGCCCGATCGAGGGCTCGTCGAGGACGTAGAGCACGCCCGAGAGCCCCGAGCCGATCTGCGCGGCCAGGCGAATCCGCTGGCTCTCACCGCCGGAGAGCGTGGGGGCTTTGCGGTCGAGCGCGAGATAGCCGAGGCCCACCTGATCGAGAAACTCGAGCCGCGAGCGGATCTCCTTGAGGAGTTCCGTGGCGATCAGAGCCTGCGTGCCGTCGAGGACGAGGTCGGAGAGAAACTGCCGGGCGTCCGCGATCGGCAGGGCACACAGTGCGTCGAGCGAGAGTTCCGCTTCACGCCGGGCGCGGCCATCCTGGCCACCCCGGCTTGGCGACCTCCGGTCGCTGGCGGCAACCCGGGCCTCCAGCCCTAGCACCGAGCGCGATGTGATCCGCACAGCCCGGGCCTGCGGCGAGAGCCGCGCTCCTTGGCAGGCATGGCAAGGCGTCACCCGCATCAGCTTTTCGAGCATCCGCCGGATGATGCCGCTCTTGGCGTTTCGCCACTTGGCGGCCAGGAGCGCGAGGATGCCCTCGAACTTCGTTTTCGCGCCCCGCTCCGCCCGGCCGCGCTTCCAGGCGAGCTTGATTTCCTCGACCCCCGTGCCCGAGAGCCAGATCTTCTTCTGGGCGGCAGTGAGCTTTTCCCACGGCGTTTCCAAGAGTGTGCCCGGGGTGAGCTTCTTCTTCGCTTCGGCGTGCGCGGCGACGCCCGTGAACAGCCGCCGCATCCAGCGGGGCATGTCGCGGAACGTGCCGAGCACGCCCATGCAGCCCTTCTTGAGCGACTTCGTGGGATCGGTGACGAGCTTCTCGGGATCGATGCCGTAGATGTCGCCGAGGCCGTCGCACACCGGGCAGGCGCCCGTGGGACTGTTGAAACTGAAGAGCTGTGGCTCGGGTGTCGAGTAGCTCACGCCGCAGGCCACGCACGCATAGCGGCTCGAGAGCACGAGATCGCCGCCGCGATCGCTGGCACCGTCGGCACCGGGATCGACGGCCACGATCACCTGCCCGCCGCCGGTACGGAGCGCGAGGTCCACCGCCTCGGCCAGCCGGCTGCGGCCCGCGGCATTGGCCACGAGCCGGTCGATCACGACGTCGATCGAATGCTTGAACTGCTTTTCGAGCGGCGGCGGATCCTCGACCCGCACGATCCGGCCGTCAACGCGGGCCCGCGTGAAACCCTGTCGCACGAGATCGGTGAACAAGTCGCGATGCTCTCCCTTTTGATCGCGCATGAGCGGCGCGAGCACGAGCACCTGCTCGTCGGCCCGCTGGGCGAGAATTCGCTCCACGATCTGGTCGCGGGGCTGCGCCTCGAGCACGGCATCGCACTCGGGGCAGTGGGCCGTGCCCACCCGGGCGAAGAGCACACGGAGAAAATCATGAATCTCCGTCATCGTGGCCACGGTCGACCGCGGGTTCGTGCCGGCCGACTTCTGGGCGATCGAGATCGAGGGCGAGAGGCCCGTGACGCTGTCGACGTCGGGCCGGGGCAGCTGCCCGAGGAACTGTCGGGCGAACGTGGAGAGGCTCTCGACGTAGCGACGCTGCCCCTCGGCGTAGAGCGTGTCGAAGGCGAGACTCGACTTGCCAGAGCCGCTCACGCCCGACAGGCACACCAGCCGGCCCCGCGGCAGGGCCACCGTGACGTCGCGCAGGTTGTGCTCACGGGCACCTCGAACGACGATCGGCGGAACGTGCATACGCCCATTGTAGAGAGCGCTTTACACTGCGGGGACCGTGCCGTACGATCGAATTCCTCGATTGTGCCGTGGAATTCGGCGGCATGGTTCCGGGGCGGTAGCTCAACTGGGAGAGCGCGGCGTTCGCAATGCCGAGGTTGGGAGTTCGATCCTCCTCCGCTCCAGTTTTAGGCCTGCACGGCCATCCATGGCCCGTGCAGGCCTTGCCCTGCGGAGGGAAAGCCGAGGTTTCCCTCGCAGGGCGGCGCTCGCACCTCCGGGCTCGCGTGGCTGCCGCGGGGCGGCAGCTTCCGCGGGGCGGCGGCTTGTGGCGGCGGGGTGCTCGATGGTGAACGATTCCGCCATGACGACGAACGTCGCAGTGGATCCGTCCACCGCGCTCATGCTGCGGGTGCGCGATGGCGATGCGCTTGCGTTCGAGGAGCTCGTGGCGCTCTGGCAGGACCGGCTCGTCACGTTGTTTCGCCATCACACCGGTGACCACTCGATCGCCGAGGACTTGGCCCAGGAGGTGTTCTTGCGCGTCTATCGGGCGCGGGCCACCTACCGGCCGACGGCGAAATTCACGACGTGGATCCACACGATCGCCAACAACGTGTCGAGTGACCTGAGGCAACGGGCCTACCGCCGCAAGGAGCGGGGCATTCCGCAGAATGTGTCGGCGTCGACGAGCGCGCTTGGCCTCGAACAGTTGGCCGTGGCGGCGAGCGGCCTCAGGCCCGCCCGGCAGGCCGACCGTAGCGAACTGTGCGGCGTCGTGCAGGAGGCGATCGCCACGCTCTCCGACACCCAGCGGATGGCCGTCTTGCTCGCCAAGTTCGAGCAGTGTTCCTACGAGGAGATCGCTGCGGCGATGGGGCTCACGGTGCCGGCGGTGAAGTCGCTGTTGTTTCGGGCCCGCGATCAACTGCGCACCAAGCTCGAGCCCTACGAGCGGGAGGGCACGCGATGAGCGATTCTGCACACGAATCGCCAGCCGACACACCCGCCGCGGCGCTCGGCCCCGCGTGGGACCTGCTCGACAACCTGCCGCGTTCGGCAACGCCGCCGAGCATGACGTCGACCACGCTGGAAATGGTCGCGGCGGCGGCCCGAACGCAGCCGCGCCGGAGCGCCTGGTGGCGCGGCTGGCTCGCGCCCGTGGCGGTCGTCGTGGGTGCATTCGCGGTGGGGATGGTCGCCGGCCGGGCCACTGTCACGGATTCCGCGAAGGCCGTGTTCGAGTATCTGCCGGTGCTCGAGCACTACGATGTCTTGAAGGAGGCGAGAAGCGTGGAGTTTCTCACCGAGGTTGCCCGGCGGAACTATCCGCCACCGCGCAGGTTCGCACTCGGCCGGGGAAGCGAACGGGGCGGTGATACCGTGGCGCCGGCGTTCGAGGCGCTCGACGCGGCGGTGGCGACGTTCGCGTCGGCGTCGTTCGGTCCCGAGAGCGGATCGACCGCGGAGCGTCGAGCGAAACCGTCCGATCGGCCCGCCGAAGAGCGTCGGCAGCTCTCCGATGCCGCTGTGGAATTTCAGCGGCTGTCGCCCGTCGATCGCCGCGAGCTCGTGCGTCTGGCTCGCGTATTCGGCGGCCGCGATGGCGCGGGCCCCGATCGTGACGAGCTGCTCGAAGCCGCGCGGCTCTGGCACCAGTGGCTCGCCACCTGCGACCCCGCCGAGCGCAAGGACGTGATCGAACTCGACACCACCGAGCGGCTCGAGTGGCTCGACCACTACGCCCTCGTGCGGCCCGGATCGGGCCGGAGCTCGTTTCGCGATGGCGGCGGTTTTCGTGGCTTTCCTGGGCCGGTGGCACCACCCCCCGGTGGGCCGCGATTCAACGGACGTGCTTCCGAGGATGGTCGTCCGCCTGAGGGCCCGCGCCGTGGCCCGCCACCTCGCGAAGAAACTCCCGCACCGCCGCGTTGAACGTGGCCGGGTCTTCGAGCGGCGCCATGTGTCCGCAGTGCGGCATGATGAAGAGCCGTGGGTTTTGCAGCACCCGCTCGGCCCGCTCCATGCAGTCGGGCGGGGTGATCGTGTCTTCCGCACCCACGACAAGCAGCACGGGCACTGTCACCACCCGCATCGGGTCGACCATGTCGGGCCGGGCGGCAAGCGCCGCGAGCGCGGCGGTGATCGTCGCGACCGGGGTCGCATGGATGGTGAGGCGCAGCTGGCTCTCGACGGCGGCCCGGCCCGGACGTCCGCGGCCGGCGTCGGACCGCGCGAGGAGATTCGGGATCATCGCCTCGGCCACCGCCTCCTGCCCAACGCGGGTCACCGTCGCGGCCAGTTTCGCGCGTGCGACACGTGCTTCAGGGGTGTCGGCCTCGAGCTTCGTATCGACGAGAATCAACGCCCGTACGCGGTGCGGATGCCTGGCAGCCACCTGCTCGGCCACATACCCGCCCATCGAGAGGCCACAGATGACGGCCGGCTCGGCCACGTGAAGCGCGTCAAGCAGGGCGACCGCATCGTCGGCGAGCTGGGCGATGCTGGCGGGGGGCGGGCCCGGACTGCGGCCGAAGCCGCGCTGGTCGGGCACGATCAGCCGCACGTCGTCGGCGAGCGGATCCTGCCCGGCCCACATGGCGTGGTCGAAGGGAAACCCATGCAAGAGCAGTACTGGCAGGCCGCTGCCGCGCGTGTGGACCGCCAGTGTCGTGTCGGGCAGGTGGACGGTGTGCATACGAACGATTGCCAGAGAACACGCTACAAATCGGACGAGAGGCTCGAGCCCGTCCTACTCCGCGAGTCTCTCGAACCGCTCGAGATTTCGCTGGATCGTGCGGTTGTAAGGCTCCTGACGCTGCGCCACCCGCTGCATCCGGATCGCGGCGGCGGATCGGCCGGCGGCGGCGTGGCAATGGGCGAGCGTATCGAGAAAGCTTGCGTTGTCGAAGGATTTCAGGAGTGAGGCCTTCGAGTAGCGGGTCGCCTTCTCGACATCGCCCTCGGTGTTTGCCACGAGCCAGGCATATTCGTTGTAGGCCGCCGGATCCTCGGGCACGGCCTGGATGTCTTCCTCGAGCTTTTCAAGCGCTGCTCGCACGCGTCTGATCGCGTCGGCCCGCTGCTCGGCGGTGTTGTCGGGAAGATCGTAGAGGGCGATCAGCGCGTCGACGTCCTTGGGATAGACGGCAAGGGCCCGCTCGACGGCCGCACGGCATCCGGCACGATCACCGCGCTGGGCGAGCGCACAGCTCTCGAAAAAATGCATCCGTGAACGGACCGAGCGGGGATCGCGACCAAACTGCTCGAGGGCCGGGCGCCGCGCGTTCCCATCCGGCTCATCCTCACTGAAGATGCGCTGTAGGCACCGGGCCGCCTCGTCATCGCGCTCGATGTCGTGGAGCAGTTCGCCGTGCATTGTCGCGGTCAGCGCTCGTTCGGCAGCGGGCAGATCGGTATCGACGAGAATGGCCTCGTACGACCGCGTGGCCCACTCCACACGCCCCCACTTCGCGAGCATCACGGCCGCCTGCAACCGCTCCAGAAACCCGTCGTGTGATCCGGCCTCGAAAGCCGCCTCGAACCGGGCGGTGGCGGCTGCTTCGTGGCCGCGGGTCTGCTCGGCGAAGGCGATGGCGTGGGCGATGAGGGGGCTGCGGCCGGCGAGGTCGGGCATGGCGAGGACCGCCTCAACCGCCTCCGGCAGGCCGACCTGCACCGCCCAGGCGAGCGTGTCGACACACGCGGCCACCTGTCGATCCGGATCGTCCAGGGTCGTTGCCGCTTCGAGCAGCGCCGTGGCGGCGGCGAGCGCCGCGTCACGCCGGCCCGCGGCGAGCAGCATGCGCACATGGCAGCGCTCGAAGATCTGCAGCGTGCGCCCGACCACCACACGCTCGTCGCCCTCGTCGTCACCGGTGGGGGCCGCCGTCTCGTCGGCGGCGGGGCGCCGCAGATCACCAAGCGCCGTCGTGGCCGCCTCGAGCGCGGCATCGCGATCAGCATCCTTCCCCGAGTCGGTGAAGGCGACGAGCGCCGAGAGAAACCGGGCCGCCGGCCTGGTGCTCGGGCCGAGCCCCGCCTCGATCCGGCCGCGCATCACTGGCCAGGCCGGATCGTCGGGCCACCACTCCCGCGCCAGAAGCGCCGCTGCCACCCGTGAGCCGGCCGTCGACGGATCGAGCCGCGTCACGCGGGCCAGCGGCTCGATGCCGGCGTCGTCGTCGACTCGCAGAAGCCGATGCATCGCCTGCACGCGCTCGTCGAATCCACGCCGCTTGAATCGTGAGAGGAGCTTCACAACCTCCGGGGGATCGCGGGGCGTTTCGAAGGGAATCGTCTCCACGAGCCAGCGGGCCCGGAGCGCGATCTCGAGGTCGCCGCTCGTCTCCGCGGCCGCCAGCAGGGCATCGATCGCCGTCGGCCCGAGTGCCTTGAGCTCGGCCGCCGCAGCCTCGCGCCGGTGATAATCGTCGTCGCCGAGGCCGGCGATGAGCCCGGCGAGCCGGTCCGGCACGCCGGTGTCTGCGCCCGCCGGCGCTGCCAGGAGCGCGAGGCAGACGCAGGTCGCGACTGTGGGGGACGGCAGGCGGAAGAGGCCCGGGAGCATCGCACATCTCTCGACGGCGGGTGGCACGAGTCGCTGAGCTCAGCCTACGGCCCGCGTTGTGCCTGAGGCAAGCGCGTGGATCAGGCCGCGTCCGGGTCGATGCCGAGATCACGGATCGTGAGGAGCGACTCGAGGCGAATTCCCCGGGCCGCGAAGGCCGCCTCGGCACCGGCGAGCCTGTCGATCACCGTGATCACCCGGTCGACGACGAGGCCGAACTCCTGGGCCCGATCGATCGCAAGGAGCGACGAGCCGCCGGTGGTGGTCACGTCTTCGACGATCACGACCCGCTGCCCCGGCTCCACCGGACCTTCGACGTAGCGTTTCGTGCCGTGATCCTTCGGCTCCTTGCGGATCATGAACCCCTTGAGCGGCCGGCCCGCGACGCCCGCCATGGTCACGACGGCGCCGGTGATCGGATCGGCACCGATCGACATGCCCCCCACCGCGTCGGGGAAGTGGGCCGCGGCGGCCAGCCGGGCGAGCAGCGCCTGCCCGACGAGCATCGCCCCTTCGGCGTCGAGAACCACCTGCTTGGCATCCAGGTAAAAACTCGCCTGCCGGCCCGAAGCCAGCGTGAATGTGCCACGTTTGAGTGCCTTGCGGGCCACGAGGGCGACGAGGCGGGCGGTCGGGTCGGCGGTGGAATCGCAACTGTTCATCGGGGCCGGAGTATAACAACTGCTCGTTTTTTGACTCGCTGCGGCGTGGTTTTAGAATGCCCGACATGCCCCGCCACCGGCTTTTTTTCGGGCCCCTGTGCGCGTTCGTCATGGCGGCGTGCGCGGCCGTGCCGGGCGTGCGGGCTGCCCGTGCCGAAGCCGACCGGCCCGTGCCCGCAGCCACGGTCGTGGTCAGGCTGCCGATCACCGGCACCCGCGACACGCAGGTCAAGGCGGCGATCCTGAGGCAGCTCGACGGCCTGCGGAGTCAGGGATCGAAGCGCGGCGTGCTCGTGCTCGAATTTCGTCCGACCGATGACGACGGCGCCCTCCCCACTGATTTTGGACGGGCCTTCGAACTGGCGCGATTTCTTGGCGACGGTCGGCTCGACGGCGTGAAGACGGTGGCATTCCTCCCGGAGGGAATTCGCGGGCATGCGGTGCTCGCCGCCTTGGCATGCGAAGAGATCGTGATGCCGGCCGACGCCGTGCTCGGGCCTGCGAATGCGGAGGAGCCGGCCGTCGACGACGCGATGCGCGCGGCCTACGCTCAGGTGGCATCCCGGCGCCAGACCGTGCCGGCGGCACTCGCCCTGGCCCTGCTCGATCCGGCCGCGAAGGTGGTCCGGGTGGCGACCGACGACGGCGAGCGGTTCGTCGAGGCGGGGGATCTCGACGCCGTGAGGCGCGAGGCAGCGGTGCTCTCGGTGGACGAGGTTGGGCCCGTGCCGCTCGTGCTCGCCGGACGGCGGGCCCGCGAGCTCGGGCTCGTGCGTCTCCTGGCCAGCACTCCCGCCGAGCTCGCCCGCGGACTCGGAGTCGATGAAAAGTCGCTCGCTGTTCTCGCAGCCGGGGATGGTGGCTGGAACGCGGTGCTGGTCGGCCTCTCCGGGCCGATCACGGCCGATGCGGTCGCCCGCGCCAAGCGCGGTATCGACGAGGCGGTGACGGGTGGCGCGAACTTCGTGTGCCTGAGGATCGACGGCCCCGGCGGCGACCCCGAGCAGAGCCTCGTGCTTGCGACCTTCCTCGCCGGGCTCGATCCGGCTCGGGTGCGCACCGTGGCCTACGTGCCGCGGGAGGCACGGGCCGATGCGGCGCTCGTGGCCCTGGCCTGCGAAGAGCTCGTGATCGCGCCGACGGCCGTGCTCGGCGGCGAGGGGGCCGCCACGGTCGATCCGCGTCGCTCGGAGGCGCTGGCAGTCGCGTGGCGCGAAGGAGTGGCCAAGCGCCGCGGGCGGTCGTGGTCGCTTCCCGTGGCGCTCGTGGCACCCGGGGTCGTGGTGCATCGGGCGGTGCAGCCGGCGAGCGGGCGGACCGAGTATTTCAGCGACGATGAACTCCTGGCTCGCGACGACCGAGATTCGTGGAAGCTCGGAGACAACGTGGGCGTCGGGCCGATCGAACTCTCCGGCCGGTCGGCCGAGGCGCTGGGCCTGGCGACCCACGTAGTCGACGGGTTTCCGGCGGTCGTGGCCACCTACGGCCTCCCGTCTGATATCGCGATGCAGGAGCCTGGCTGGGCCGACCGTCTGCTCGACGCGCTGGCAAGCCCGGGCATGGCGTGGCTGTTGCTCCTCATCGGCGGTGCCGGGCTGTACATCGAGATGCATACGCCCGGCATCGGCCTCGGTGGCTTCGTGGCGATGGTGGCGTTTATCGTCTACTTCTGGAGCCAATACCTGCACGGCACGAGCGGCTGGCTCGAGGTGATGCTGTTTCTCGCCGGCATCTTCTGCCTCGCCGCGGAAATCTTCGTCCTGCCTGGCTTCGGCGTGCTGGGCCTCGGCGGCGGGCTGCTCGTGATCGCAGCGCTCGTGCTCGCGAGCCAGTCGTTCGTGCTGCCGACGAACGACTATCAGATCCGCCAGCTCCAATGGTCGCTGCTCGGAATCCTTGGCGCTGCGGTGGGCGTGGCCCTGATCGCCACGCTCGTGCGGCGCTGGCTGCCGCGAACGCCGGGGCTGCGGCATGTGCTGCTCGAGCCGCCGGCCGCCGAGGAGAGCCTCGACGACCCACTCGCGGATCTCGTGGGCGCAGCGGGCGTCGCGACCACGCGGCTCGTGCCGGCGGGCAAGGCGCGGATCGACGGCAGGCTGGTCGACGTGACCACCGACGGGCAGCTCGTGGAGCCTGGTGAGGCGGTGCGGGTGGTCGACGTGCGTGGTCGACGGATCGTGGTGCAGCCCGCGGACGACGGGGCAGGTGCGCGATGACGGCCGTGGTGTGGGTGCTCCTCCTGCTCGTCGTCGGACTGGCCGTGATGGTGCTCGAGGTGTTCCTGCCCTCGGGTGGCATCCTGGGCTTCCTCAGCCTCACCGCGATCGTGGCGGCGATCGCCACCGCGTTCCTGGAGATGGGCGCGACGGCCGGGTTCGTGGTGCTCGCGGTCGCGACGGTCGTCGTGCCGACGGTCTTGGCCCTCGCATTCCGCTGGTTTCCCGAGACGGCCCTCGGCCGGCGCGTGTTGCCGCCGCCCCCCGACCCTGCCGATGTCGCGCCCGCGGCGGCGCGGCGGCGCGAGCTCGAGAAGCTTCTCGGCCGCAGCGGCCGCGCCCTGAGCGAAATGCTTCCCTGGGGCGTGGTCGAGATCGACGGCCTGCGGGTCGAGGCCCAGAGTGACGGCGGGCCGATCGAGTGCGGGGCGGCGGTGCAGGCCGTGAGCGTGCAGGGGCGGCATCTGGTGGTGACCCCGGCTCTTCTCCGGGAGCCGGCCAGCGAGGTCGTACAACCGGCGCGATCGGTGCGATCGGAATCACGGTCGTCGGGACCGGCGGCCTCCGCCGCGGCCGACCGGCTCTCGCCCATGCTCGAAACGTTCGATTTCGACGGGCTCGACCCCCCGCAAACTTGACTCGCCCCCGCCCCGGAACAAGTCTTGGGGGTTCGGAGAGCAGATTCCCGGTGACTGGAGCAGACGCATGCCCACGTTGATTGTCCTCGGCCTCGGCATTCTCGCCCTGGTCGTCGTGTTCGGACTTCTCGCCCGCTACCTGCGGCTCTGGCTGCAGTCGTATGCGTCGAGCGCGGGGATCGGCCTCTTCGATCTCGTGGCGATGAGCTTCAAGAAGGTGAATCCCACCGTGATCGTGCGCAGCAAGATCATGGCGGTGCAGGCCGGGCTCGGAGATTCATCCGGGCTCACCCGCCAGGCCCTCGAGGCCCACTATCTCGCCGGCGGGCGTGTGCCGCTCGTCGTGCAGGCGCTGATCGCGGCCAACAAGGCGAAGATCAAGGAACTCGACTGGAAGCTCGCCACCGCGATCGACCTGGCCGGCCGCAACGTGCGGGAGGCGGTGCAGACGAGCGTCTATCCGAAGGTGATCGACTGCCCTGGCAAGAACAGCGGCCGAGAGTCGCTCGACGCCGTCGCGAAGAACGGAATCCAGCTCAAGGTGCGGGCCCGCGTGACGGTGCGCACCAACCTCAACCAGCTGATCGGCGGCGCCACCGAAGAAACGATCGTGGCTCGGGTCGGCGAGGGCATCGTGTCGGCGATCGGCTCGGCCGAGCGGCATACCGACGTGCTCGAAAATCCCGATGTGATCTCGAAGACTGTGCTCGCTCGCCGCCTCGACGCCAACACGGCGTTCGAGATCGTGTCGATCGACATCGCCGATATCGACGTCGGAGCCAACATCGGCGCGCGTCTCCAGGCCGATCAGGCCGAGGCCGACACCCGCGTGGCCCGGGCCAACGCCGAGGGACGGCGGGCAATGGCGGTGGCCAAGGAGCAGGAGATGATCGCAGGCATCGAGGAGAGCCGCGCGGCGCTCGTCGAATCGGAGGCGGAGGTGCCCAAGGCGATCGCCGATTCACTGGCCACCGGCAGCCTCGGCATCGTCGATTACTACAAGCTCCGCAATCTCCAGGCCGACACCGACATGCGGCGCACGATCGCGGGGGGCGGGACGCCGGCTCCTGTCGTGCCATGATCGTTTCGCTCGCGTTCCTGCAGATGCCCGTCGTGTTCGCCGCCGGCATCGACTGGTTGGAAGCGATCCTGCCGATCCTGTTCGTCGGTTTCTGGATCCTGTCGCAGGTGTTCGCCATGTTCCGCCGCGTGGCGGGCGGCCCGGCCCGGCCGCCGGTGATCCGGGTTCCCGACCTTCCGCGCGACGAGGCCGCCATGCCCCGGCCGCTCGTGCGGCCCGAGGCCGATCCACGGGCCGAGCTCGACAAGCAGATCGCCGACTTCTTGCGACAGGTGACGGGAGGAGCACCGGCCGCCGAGCCCGTGCAGCCACCCCCTCGGCAGCCTGCGTCACGGCCAGAGTCACCTTCGCAACCCCGCACCGCGAAGCATGCGCTCCCGCCCCGGCCTGCTCCGACGGTTCAGCCGCCGCGGCTCGCGCCGTCATCGATGCGGTCGGCGGGAGAACGCCCGCAGCCGGGCGGCGACCGGCACGTGGGCAGGCTCGACGTGCAGACCTCCGACGTGGCGCAACACGTGAAGGACGCCTTCAAGGAGCAGTTGGGGCATCTGCACTCGGGTCTCGAGCAGCCTGGCGTCGAGGCGGCTCAGACCGAGGCATCAAGGCGGGCTACACGTGGGCGAGTGTCCGCCCGCGAACTCGTCGAGGCCGCCCGCGATCCGGCGACGATCCGGCAGGCGATCTTGCTCCGCGAGATCCTCGAGCGGCCCGTCGACCGGTGGTGAGACGGCCGCGCGCCAGCAGTGCTTGCATGGCATGTCTGCCGCTGTCAGCCGGGAGCAGAGTGCCACGCCGCCGCCAGTGGCGTGGAAGACGCTGAAGCTGGGAACGCTGGGCGGACGCGGCAGGTTCCCCGGCGAGCGGCCTGGAGCGGCTGGA
>Ga0315902_10004683_pt1 | contig 19618 bp, 33 predicted proteins | sample LakEriMetagenome_9_FD_203523 | JGI IMG/M metagenome (GOLD analysis project Ga0315902, IMG submission 203523) | Freshwater fungal communities from buoy surface, Lake Erie, Ohio, United States - Buoy 12 MA117 | ecosystem: Environmental > Aquatic > Freshwater > Lake > Lake biofilm | place: USA... | reverse complement strand
ACCGGGGCGAGGCTACCATCGTCCGCATGAACGGCTACTTCCCCGAAAGAATCTCGACCCATGCGGTAGAAAACACCCTAGTCGGTCAGAATGTCGCAAACGCGGTCGCGTGGACTTACCAGCTAAACGGCCATGAGACCTATGTCGTGAGCTTTCCCTCAATCGGGGAAAACGGCCTGACATGGGCCTACGACAACACCACGGGTCTCTGGCATAAGTGGCTCTATACCAACGACCAAGGAAACTACGAAAGGCATAGGGGCAACTGTTGCTGTTTTTTTAACCAGCAGGTCTTAGTCGGTGACTATGAAAATGGCAAACTTTATAGCCTAAGCCTATCGCAATACACCGATGACGGTCAATTGGTGCGGCGCGTCAGACGTTGCCCCCACATTACGACCGACCTCCAGAGGCAGTATTTTGCGGAGCTTCAGATCCAGTTCCAGCCCGGGGTAGGTCTACCGACAGGTCAGGGCGAGAACCCACAAGCGATGCTTAGATTCTCCGATGACGGTGGGTTTACTTGGTCTAACGAGAACTGGGTCTCTATTGGGGTGCAAGGAAATTATTACGCCCGGGCCATGTGGCGGCGGCTAGGTTGGGCGCGGGATCGGATCTTTGAGGTAGTGATCACCGACCCGATTAAGGCGGTTATTGTCTCTGCGAACCTAAAAGCAGAGGCTGGGGATAATTGATGGCTCAACTACCCCAGAATCAGGTAATACCTACAAGCCCCCTAGCGAATGAGGCCGGACGCCCGACCCCGGCATGGCAGCTCTTTTTCCTAAACCTTTTGAACTTTACAAGCAGCTCTACGGCGACCGCTGGGTCTGCGACCCTGCCTGCGAACCCTCGGGGGTTTATCAATATCACCGTGAACGGGGAAGTTAAAAAGGTTCCCTACTACGATGTCTGAGCTTATAGAACAGTTCGTTCCCTCGCGGGAAATGATTGACCGACTCCAAGGTGAGATGGTCAAGATGCCGCAGGCAGAGCTAAAGACAGAACATTATTTTTCTGGTGGAATGTATTGCAGAAAGCTGTCCCGGCCAGCAGGTACGTTAATTGTCGGCAAGGTGCATAAACAGGATCATTTCTTTATGTGCGCCGCTGGGGAAATTATTGCGTGGTCAGAAAAGGGTATGGTTACCCTGCGTCCGGGCGATATAATTGAATCCAAAGCGGGAACCAAGCGGGTGACGCTGGCGGTGACTGACTCCATCGGGGTCACGTTCCACCGAACTGACAAGACCGATTTGGATGAGATTGAGGCAGAGCTGATCGAGCCCGATGAGACTGCCTTGTTTGATTCACAAAACAGGCTTAAAGTTTTAGCAAACAGTTCGGATGGAGAAAAATTATGTCTTGGGTAGCCGCAGCAATAGCTGGTAGTAGTCTGGTATCAGGCTACATGGGAGCCAAAGCGGCTAAAGACGCTGCTCGAATGCAGGTTGAAGGAGCTGATCGTGCCGCAGCGCAACAGAGAGAAATGTTTGACATTGGTCGAGCTGACTTGGCTCCGTACCGAGAACAAGGTTACAGGGCGCTCTCTGAAATTGATCGCATGATGCCTTACCTGACCGCTCGCGTTGGTCAACCGATGGCAAGGCAAGCTCCGATCAGTCAACCACCGCGAACTGGTGGAGGCTTCTCACCGCCGATGTTAGGTAACCAGCCGGTAGATATTTCAAAGTTAGGAACTCCGTTACCCGGGGGTGCTTTACAGCCCATAGCTGGAAGCATCGTTACCGACCCTCAGACCGGCAGACAATTTAGGTTTGGTGAGCCTACGGATATGTCGTTGGATACGACACAGGCTTACGAGCGGGCAGTAAACGCATTTCAAATGCCCACAATGCCGCAAGATATGGGCGGCGTACCGATGGAAGGTGCAACGCTTTTATCTGAGTATCTTGATCCATCGATGGCGTTCCGCATGAAGTACGGAACACAGGCTACCGAGCGGTTAGCTAACGTAGCTGGTGGAGCGTTATCTGGAAACACCATGCGAGCTTTGCAAGAATTTGGTCAGGGTTTGGCGTCAACCGAATACGGAAATGCGTTTGCTCGGGCTCAAAGCGAGCGCCAAAACATTTACAACACTCTTGCAAATATAGCCGGTATGGGACAAGGAGCTGTAAATACTGGCGTTCAAGCTCAACAAGCATTAGGTCAAAGTCTTGCCGGTCTGACTACCGGGGCTGGCGCAGCGCAAGCAGCCGGAACCGTAGGGGCTGCGAATGCTTACAGCCAAGCGTTACAGACTCCGATGAATTATTTACAGCTTTCTTCATTACTAGGACGAAATCCTTTTGGCCCCGTTACACCGGCGGGTGGTTTAGGTGGTGGTGCGCCAACAAGTTCTGGTGTTCCATACACATCTAATTTGGCATAAAAGTAAATCATGGCAAACAACATAAAACCTGAAATTTCGCTGGGCGTAAAAGGCCCGCAGGCTATGTCTCTGTCGGATCTGGTGGGAACCGCCACCAAAACGATGGAGTTTCAACGTTTGTCAGAGCTTTATCCCGAATTAATCAAAAAGACTCAGACAGAAGTGGCGGTTGGAGAGCTTGGTCTTGCGGAAAGACGTTTAGCCGGAATTACGTCAAGCATGACTGCGCTAATCAATAATCCTTTGGTTGTGCAAGCAGAAGAAAACCCGGGATCAGTAGACCCACAAAAACTTCTAAGTTTTGTTACCCAAAACGGTATGAACCAAGCTAAAGCTCTAGGTATACCGGATGACAGAGCAAAGGTATTGTTGGCCCCGTACTTAGAACTTGCTACTAAAAATCCCGGTGCGTTGCGTCAATTTGCAAAAGAGCGGCTTATTGCTGGTTTAGATACATCAGCCCGTGTCAACGTATTAGGTGGCACAGAAGCTATCGGTGCGCTGAAGGTATTGCCAACGCCCCCAGTAGGGCCTCGCGGTGTAACTGGTAGAGATATGACGGCGCCAATCCCAAAAGCAGGAGAAGCGCCCTCTGCCGTAGCGCCTACCGCACCTCCCGCTGCACCTCCTGTCGCTGGCCCTGCCGCTCCATCAGCCGCTGGCCCTGCCGTACCGCCGGTAGCTCCACCGTCAGCCGCTCCATCAGCCCCGCCAGTAACGCCAGCAATAGCACCTCCACCGGGTTCAATGGGAATGGGCCGGGCAGTAGACCCGGGTTTTTCGTTGCCATATCCAGCTCCGATAGCCGGTGTTCCGCAGGCATCTACGCCAAGTATGCAAGCAGACCTGAGTGCCGGTCAGCTCTATCGTCAAAATTTGGCCAAAGGTCAATCTGCGGTTCCGCTTGCAAGACGCAACGTAGAAGCTGTTATGGAAGGGATAAAAGAGCTTGAAAAAGACCGTAGGTTTACAACGGGCCCATTAAGTAAACGTGAGCAATATATCCGCGAGTTTTTTGGTGACGAGCGGTTCAAACAGCTTAGTAAAGATATTGCCAACGTGGAAATTGCCGTTATTAGCGCATCAGGACAAAGTCTATCGACTGACGCTGGCAAGTCATTGGTAGCAAAAGCTAACGGCGATGAGACCTACGCGCCATCAATTTTAATTTCCGTGGCTCGGCGTCAGGTTGGCGATTTGACCCGCTTAGATATGGAATCGCAGGCAGCCCAAAAGTTTGCCCAACAGTATGGTGACGCTAACCTCCCCGCTTTTAGACAAGCATGGGCGGCTAACTCTGATCAGCGAATCTTCGAGGCGCTTGCAATCAATAAAAATGAACGTGATCCAAAACGCCGCCAAGAGGCGTTAGACAAATTGTTGCCTAGTGGAAAAGAAGAGCTGAATGAGTTTTTAACTAAATACGAAAACATCCAGCGCCTAACCCAGACCGGACGGCTCAAATGAAAGACGTATATCGACTGGAAAACATGACTCGCGAGCAGCTTGAAGGCGCTCGGCAGCAGATGATTGATCTTGGAATCAATGAAAACCAAGTCGATAGGATATTGATGAATGAGGGTGCGGCTGAGGCATTTAATAAGCGCCCCATAGAAATCCGTCAGCAGTTTTTTGAGAAAGTCGGGGCGATGGATCTGGGAGACATCATCCGCAGACGGATCGAGACCGCCCCAGAGGAAAAGCCTGCGGACTTAGGTGCGACCATCCGTGAGCGGATTGCGGCTATTGGCCAGCAGGAACAGACTGCGGCCCAGCGCGAACAACAGGTACTAGCCGCCTCTGTCCCAAAAGTAAGCCCACAAGGTCAGGTCATGGAGACGGCATCAGCACCACCGCCGCGCCGAGCAAGATCCTTTACCGATTTCTTAAAAGGTGCGGTTACCGGAGACCCAGAAGTTTTGAGAGCTTTGCGGCCTGATATTGTGCCTGCCGCTGAAGCCGTAGCTGCACTAGGCTCTCAAGCGGTAGTAGCTCCCGTGGCGGCGACAGAACAACTTATTCGTGGCGGGGTAAAGCCCGGAGCACCTGACTACTTTGGTAAACGCATGGAAGCCGCAACTTATCAGCCCAAGACAGAGGCGGCTAAATCAGCCTTGCAAGAACTGGGTCAGGCTTTTGAGGCTAGTAAATTACCCCCGGTGATTACTGGTGTGCCCCCAACTAGATTACCGGCAGCTACCGCACCAGCTCAAAAACCCAAGATCAGCTACCAAGAGTTCCAAGCGCAACGTGGAATTATTAGCCCTGACCCCGTTGGGTTGCCGGGCATGGCAAGCGTTGGAGCTGCTGGCCGTAAAGATCCCGTAGCCGTTAGGGCTGCGATTGATCAGCTCCCGGTCGAACTACGGGCCGAGGCATCCAATGTGCCAACGCAAAACGTCAACTTACCGGCCTTAGAGACCCACGTTAAAGCCTTAAACCTACCCGAGCCGATCCAGCTCACTCGCGGTCAGGCTACGGGTGATTTAGTAGCTTTGAGTAGAGAACTAAACCGCAGGGGTGAGCTACCAAACATAGCTCAACGTCTTGGCGACCAGAATCAAGCTCTGATTAAGAACCTGACCTTAATCCGCGACCGAGCCGCCCCCGATGCTTTTGGCGGTATGTCGGACTTAGGCAGACAGGTTATAGACGGCTATCTGGCTATCGACCGGGTTCGCAACGATAACATCAGCAAGCTGTATAGCGAATTACGCGATGCGGCTGGCGGTCAGTTTCCTATTGACGCGCAAAAGTTCGTTAATAACGCAGATCAAACGCTTCGCAAACAGCTTAAAAGCGAATTTTTACCGCCAGAAATTGAACGTCAGATGCAACGGTATCGTGACGGCTCAGGCATGACGTTTGAAGAGTTTGAGGCATTACGAACTAACATAGCCTCTGAGATCCGCAAAGCTGATCGAGCCGGGGATGGTAACCGCAAAGCCGCGCTCAGTTTTGTCCGTGATTCTTTGGAAACCCTGCCGCTAACCGGAGAGGCCGCAAAACTTAAACCTTTGGCTGACGCTGCCCGTAAAGCCGCTAAGGAACGGTTCGATGCCCTAAAAAAAGATCCCGCCTATAACGCTGCGGTAAATGAAAAAGTAGCGCCGGACAACTTTATTGAGACCTTTGTGTTATCTAAGGGCAAGGGAACCGAGGCCAATGTGCGTCAAATGATGTCAGCCTTGGGTAAGGGAACCCCGGAACAACAGGCAGTAGCGGCTGGGCTGATGGAAATTATTTCTCGCAAGGCTATCGATGGCCAAGGCAATTTTTCTCAGGCTGCTTACAACAAGATCCTAAGAGACCTTGAACCTAAGTTAGCGGAAGTGTTTGACGCAGACTCGGCTAGAAATCTTAGAAATCTGGGCGAAATTTCGCGTAAGGTCATGGCCCAGCCCCGGGGCGGGTTTGCTAATAACAGCAACACCCTAGTCGCTAGTCTCGGCGAGAAGGCTGGTAAAGCTCTTGAAATAGGTCTGAATATCTCAACAGCGAATCTTGTACCGCTAGGGACGATGGCTAAACAGGCAAGAGAAAGAAAAGCCGCACAAAAATTTGAACGTGAAACTTTAGAACCGTTAGCTGGTGTCAAACAACCGCGCACCATATCGGACATTTTTAGAGGGAACCAATAATGTCAGTCAATCTTGCGCCAATAGGCAACGGTTTTCAGTTCTTTACCAATAACGGTGCGCCGTTAAACGCGGGTAAGATTTACACCTATCAGGCCGGGTCAAGCACCCCGCTTGCGACCTATACGAGCAACACGGGTCTGGTAGCTAACGCTAACCCGATCATCTTAGGTACGGACGGACGGCCTGCAAATCAAATCTGGCTGACCGATGGATTCTTTTATAAGTTCATTCTAAAAGACTCGGATGACGTAACGATCCAGACCTATGACAACCTGTATGGAATCATCGGTACTGCGCCCACCCCGCCAACACCTCTGCCCAGCGGTGCAATCATTCTTTGGTCTGGCTCTATCGGATCGATCCCGGCTGGCTACTATCTGTGTAACGGCTCTAATGGGACACCTGATCTTAGGAACAGGTTTGTCGTAGGTGCAGGATCAACCTATGCGGTAGATGGAACCGGAGGCTCTGCGGATGCAATCGTTGTCAGCCACAACCATACCGCTACATCTACATCATCGGTAACAGATCCGGGCCACGCACATACGATTTCAATACAGACCAGCGATGCAATTGGTGGTGCAGGCGCTCAGGTTGCGTTAAGGTCTACTGGTACAACAACCTTAAATACAGCAACCACAGGCATTACAGTAGCTACAACTACCAGCGTTGCAACGTCTGGAACATCGGGAACTAACGCTAACCTGCCTCCGTACTACGCGCTGTGCTACATAATGAAGGCGTAATATGGATTGGCAAACAGTTATCAATATCGGCTTAGGCGCGATACTAACGGGTCTTGGCTGGTTTGCCCGCGAGCTGTGGGACGCGATTAAAGAACTGCGCAGGGACATCCGCAGTATTGAAAAAGCCCTGCCAGAGGACTATGCTCGCCGGGACGAATTTAGAGACGCCATCAAGGAAGTGCGAGCAGAGATGAATGGCCGTTTTGACAAACTGGAGAGCCTAATAAGTTTACTGTACGACAGACTAAACGATAAGGCAGACAAATGAATCATGGCAGAACTAGACCCAGCAGCAACGGCGAGGGCCGCACTAGGGGGAATTAAGGAAGCAATTAAGGTAGGCCGTGAGATCAAGGACACGGCCAACGAAGTCAACGCATTTTTAGATGAAGAGGCCAAGGCCCGCGTAAGCTGGAGAAGAAAACAACACGAAGTCCAGAGGCGCGGGGATATGATGTATATCGATGCTATACACGAATATCGAATTCTGTATGACATCAAACGAGCCAAAGAAGAAGCATTCAAACAAATAGAAAAAGAGTTTGGTAAGAAAGCAGTCGGTGAGGTGCAGAGCCTAGAAGATAGGCTACGGCGGGAACGCAGGGAGCTTCAAAAGGAATATGACTCAGACCGCAAACAGACCAGAAACGAATGGCTGGTCATCGGGTTATTAGGTCTACTGATCTACGGAATCCTTAAATTTACAAAGGTGTGGTGATGGCTGAAGAAAAACTTAACGCTAACGACACGCTCTCTAAGGTGTTGGCGTATGTTGACTCGCCGTTTAAGCTCTTTGCCCTAATCCTGATGGCGGTCTTAGCCTTTACTGGCTGGATGTTTTACGACAATAAAGAGTTATTAGTAGGCGCTTACAAGGAACAACAAAAGTTACCGCAGATTGCAGAAGGCCGTGTTGATGATGCTGCTAGTCATCTGTTTAAGCACACCGGCGCTCAAGTCGTAGCGATATTTAAGGTAAATCCTATTCTTGGGACTCGGGTACTTTATCGGGCCTACACCAAGGAAGGCAGGGATAAAAGTATCGAGGGACTAGACGTTGGCCTATTTACAAACAACCCAAACAACAACCGGGATGTTGTGGCGTTAATGGCTAACGAAATACCCTGCGGAGAATACAAGACCGCTCAGTCTGAGGTGGGACTTTGGTACATAGAAAAGGGCATGACTTACGGCTGTCGAATTAGTGTGCCGCCAGAACAGGATCGATTCATTGGGCAGATTACAGTCGGCTGGGCTACACCCCCGGCTAATTTAGAGCATACAAGGGCGATGCTTATGATTGCCGCAACCATGTTAGCAAAGGAGAGAAAATAATGTTTCCCATCGGAACGTTGTTAGAAGTCGGGGGCAAGATCCTCGACAAAGTAATTCCTGATCCTGAAGCTAAAGCTAAAGCGCAGGCTGCGCTTATGGAAATGCAACAAAAGGGTGAGCTTGCGCAGCTTCAGGCTGATATGAACGAGCAAGACAACCTGACTAAGCGCATGGAAGCGGATATGAAGTCGGACTCTTGGCTATCCAAGAACATCCGGCCCATGACCTTAATCTTTATCCTGATGGTCTACACGACATTTGCGGCGCTCTCAGCTCTGGATATTGAGGTAAATAACAACTACGTTGAGCTTCTTGGCCAATGGGGTATGTTGATTATGTCGTTTTATTTTGGTGGCAGAACCCTAGAAAAGATCATCGACATGAAGGGTAAAAATGCAACTAAGTCCTAATTTCACCCTTGAAGAACTGACCCGCTCGGATGCCGCCTCGCGTAACGGCTGGGACAACACCCCGAATGAGGCTGAAATTGAGAACTTAAAGCGTCTTGCGGAGCTACTTCAGGTCGTTAAAACCGCCTTGGGTGGTAAGCCGGTGATGATTAACTCTGGGTTTCGGTCTAAGCAGGTGAACGACTCGGTTGGGTCTAAGGACAGCTCCCAGCACCGGATTGGGTGCGCGGCTGACATCCGAGTCCCGGGCATGACCCCCCGGCAGGTCGTAGAGGCGTGTATTGCGGCCTCTGTGCCGTTTGATCAGATCATCCTAGAGTTCGATAGCTGGACGCACATCAGCGTCCCTAACACCCCAGAATCAGCCCCCCGAGGGTCAAAACTGATCATTGACCGTCAGGGAACCCGAGCTTTCGCGTAGTCTCCTCTCCTGCTTCGGCAGGCTTGAACACCCCCCGGCCTAAAAACCGGGGGTCTTTTTCTAGTAAAGAGGGGCGCAAGTGACATCGATTACAACGTCCCGGGTGACCCCGCCAACGTGCCTGCGGCCATAGATCACAATCGCCCGGGTCTTGGCTGCCTGACAGTCTTGGATTGCGTTTGCTGTCTCTAGGCGGCTCATGGCGTGAACCTCTTTATCCACCACTAGGTGCTGGGACGGGTTAGAGGTCGTGGGTGTCGTTGTGGCGCACCCCGTTAAAAGTGCGGCGCTTAGTACGAGTAGTCTCATTTTTTCTCTCCGAGTTAATTTGATACAGACAAGTTACTGCGATTAAAACAATCATGGCCAAGAGGAACGCCCAGACGTCACCGGCGGCTAGGTGGGGGACATATTTCATAGGACTTCTTTTACCGTGATAGTCACCGCGATGGGGGTAGCTTTCTGGCGCCAGTAGTGGCTCGCCATGACCCATTCGGTAGCTTCCCTGCGGGTTCTAAAGACGTAAGTCCTAAACGGGTGTCGGGGATCATCGTGGGTCTGCACGAATCGCCCGTACTTATCCCGTAGCGCCCAAGCTCTAGTCTTTGACATCTTTGCCAATCGCAGTTAGGGCGCGAGCTAACTGCCAACGCATATCTAGGATGATGTTTGTGATCCGATCCTTATCCGCATCCATCATGGATCGGGTCGCACGTTTGAGTTCTAGCATCAGGCTATCGACCTTAACGATGATGGTAGAAATATCGTCTTTTTCCATGTTGTCCTCCATTAAAAGGGGATGTCATCCTCTAGATCATCAAAGGTGACGTCTTTGGGTTTGGGCTGGTTGTTTTGCGCGGCTCCAGCAAATTCCAGCTCATTAAGACGGGCTCGCAACGATGTCCCCTTGGTTCCGTCCTTGCGGTCGTAGTCCTCGATATGAGGCTCCCCAAGGGTTACAAAGAGCTGCTGGCCCTTAATCAGGTGCTGACTTAACTTCTCTACCCGATCCCCCCACATGGTCGCAGAGACCCATTGTGTCGGTCTCTTACCGTCCGGGCCTTTCTTCCCGTAAGAGAAGGCTAGAGATAGATCCATGACGGGTTTGTTGTCCGGGGTGTATCGGACTACTGGGTCGTTACCCAGACGGGCTAAACCTACTAATAACATCGTTACTCTCCTTTATCGAAATAGACTGCTTTGGTGTTGTAGAAATCAAAGAGCTGGTCGCATTCATCTAAGAATGTTTCCGCAGCGCTCTCAATAGCTTTGACTTCCTCTGGCGTGGGTTTGAACTTTCTGATGAATAGGCGCTTGCCCTCTTCCATGCGCGGGTCATAGGACACAAACCATACGTCCCTGCCGGTGCAAGCTGCCTGCAAAATCATCTGTGGTTTGTAGTCATCAGGAACGACCTGATTCCGTATGTACTCCATGTGTGTCCGGGTCTTTGGGCATTTGATCTCGATCAGGCATCCGTCAGACGTAAACCCGTCCGGTGAACAACCTAGAAAACCAATGGTCGGGTGATCAATAAAACCTACGTCCTCGACCTTAATCCCGGTCATAGCCTCAAAAGCCTCTTTAGCCGATGCCTCTTGCTCAACACCCCATGCCATTTCTGTGGTGACGTATTTATCAGCAAAGGTCTGGTTAACCCGTTCGGCCACAATCTCATAGCGCAGGTTTTTGCGCTCGGTGGATTCTTTACCAGACTTCAGGAAGTTCATGGCCGCGCTCATACGCGAGCCGGTGAGCTTACCGAGTCTGTCGTTCCACCAGTTACCGTCCTGTTGGAAGGGATTGGGTTCACGCATTTTGGGTCTCCTTTAGCTTTTTGCCGTAGGTCGCTACTTCGTCACGCACCATTTCGCGCTCATCTTCTTTTAGTGCGCCCCAGAAGATAGCCAGCATCTGCGGGGTTGACGCATCGTTCATAGCTTTGAGCAGCTCTTCTTTTGACCGGCTCTTTCTTTCCTCAGCTTTAGCCTTGGGTTTGGCCTGCTGGTGGATGGCGTTCTGAACTTCGTTGGCCGAGGCAAACTCAGTACCGCCCCAGCCTGCCGCAGCTAACGCACGACCGATAGCAGAGGTCTCAGCGTTCTCTAGGGCAGAGGTGGAGTTAATTTGGCCGTTGGCGCGGAACTCTTCGGCGTGGCCGGTAGAGATACATTTGCCATCTTCTTTATAGATCCGAGCCTGCATGATCACCACTACGTCATCGGCCTTGATGATTTCTGTGGACAGTTCCCAATCAGGGTGAGCCTCACGGAACTTCTGAACCCGTAGGGCTACGGTCTGATACTCCTTGCCACGGATATTTACGACACCTGTATTCGACATGACTATTCTCCAGTTAGAAAGATACAAACAACACAACGACATACAACATTACAAGGGTAGCAGTAAAGACTGCGTATTCTAGATACTCGATCAATTTATTTTTATCCATTCTTAGGCTCCCGCAGTAATACATAACGTGCGTAGCGGACACCGTCTTTACCGTCCATCATATGAGTGCTGATCAACCAGCCGCGACCCTTGAGTTTGAAGATAACGTCAGCAAGTCGAGTGGCGCGATACTTAGTAATCGCCTCCCAGCTAGTGATGTGTTTGTGTTTGCGTAGGTGTGCTGCCACATTAGCAATCTTAGTCATTTCTAGTCTCCTTATCGTGAATGATCAAATAAATCTTTAGCAATCTGACGGGCTGCTTCTTTTGTCAGCGTGATGCCAGCTTTGACGTTATCGGTGTTGATGTGCATCCATACAAAGTCGACATCAGAATGAATGTGGGTCTCAAACCGAGAGTCGCCAAACGGGCCGGTAAACTTGCGAACCTTAGATTCTGTTTCTTCTTGCTGTTCAAGCTGTTGCTGGTGGTGTAGTGCTTGGCTCATTTATTCTCTCCACAAGTGATATGGTCAGCTAGAAACTTCTCGATGTCTTGAAACGTAGATACCCACGCCCGCAGACCGCAGACGCATTTGTAGCTGGGTATGTTGTTCTCGATGATTTTCACCACATGATTGATCGGCTGATCGTGGTGCTGTGAGTAGACTGTCATTTATTCTCTCCGATTATGGGGGCCGTAGCCCCCGGTTGTTAGATTATTGCTTTGCCTGTTAAAACGTCAACAACTTCGTCATTCCCAAACTCAGATTTAATTTCTGCAAGCTCTTCTTTTGAGTAACCGTTTTTCTCACGAAAAGAAATGTAACGTGCAATTGCCAGCGCATCTTCAACTGCTTTTTGTTGAACCGATGCTTGAACTTGTTGTTGGGTGATTACACCGTCAGCTACCAGACCAGCTAACGTATCGGCAAACGGAATGTTGTTGTTAGAAATCCAACGAACTACGTTGCCGTCTAATTTGATGTTGTTTGCGTCTTTGTTCATTTATTCTCTCCGGTTAGGGGGCCGAGGCCCCCAGTTATTAGAATGAAAAGTCGTAATACTCGTTACGCATTCCAAGAATCAAACCACCGTACTCGTGTTTATTCCAGCGACCGGTTTCTGCGTTAAAAACGATGCGATCCCAACGGTTGGTTTTTTTGTTCTTGCGGAAGTACCACTTAGCACCATCTGGGTTTGGTGAAAATTCGTACTTTTGACTTTCGCTTATTCCGCAGTCATCGATACGCTTTACCGTATCTTGCTGAACGGTAACGATTTCTTTGTTTGAATCCCAGCAAACAACAGTCGCAGCGTGACGGTCTGTATAACCAGTAACCGTTGCAGCCATACCGGCTTGCGGTTGGGGAGCGCCGTTGGTCATAGCTTCGTACATTCTATTTTGAAAAGATCCGTTCATTTATTCTCTCCGGTTAGTCGGTCACATGACCGTGATATGAATAGTAAACTGTTTATAGGGTCTTGCAAGGACTTTTTGGTGTTTTTAGGGTAATCCCCTACAAAATGTGGGGTAATTGGCAAGAACAGGTTATTGCCCTATAATCGGGGTGTCAGCAGGGTGGCACCTGTTGGAATCAAAGGGACGAGGCAATACCAGCGCAAGCCCGCATAAGTCTAGGGCGTGTGTAGCGTTAAAACCGATGAGTCGGCTTACTGGTATTGCCCCCTCATTGGTTTCAATGTCTGCTCATGCCAAGAGCCACGCTCTAGTCTTATGCGGGTTTTTTCTTGGTCGCTGGCTGCGCGAAACGCCAGCTAAGTAAAAGGCGGGGATGGGATAGAGGCCGGGGAATAAGTAGCCCCGGAGCCGGGGTCGACACCCGCTATATCCGTCTAGTAGTGGGCATGGCTACCTAGAGTACCGTTGTTACGGGATACATCTCCATGTAAGTCTGGCAAAAACTTGTTTTTGCTAGTTGGTCGGTCTATGGTTTTAAGGACAAAGGACAGCTTGCAAACAGTTTCTAAGAGTCCTATTATTGATCCATGTACCAGCTCACCGATGATTGGTTCTCCCACGCGAAATGGGAAGAATTAGGGATAGTTAAAAGACTTTCCAGACGCAGACGCTTTCTTGAGGTTGGATCTTGGGAGGGCAGGAGCATGATCTACACCGTAGAAAACCTTATGGAAGATGGCGGTGAGCTGACCTGTATCGATACATGGAACGGGGGTTGGGAACACCAGAGCCGGGACATGGGTCTGGTCGAGCAGAGGTTTAATTTTAATCAGGCGGTCTTATCCGACAGATACCCAGACCGGAAGGTCAAAAAGCTCAAGGGGCCGTCTTATCGTGCTTTACAAGGCTTACAGGCCGACTTTGACATGATTTACATCGATGGCTCGCACCACGGGCTAGACGTAATGACGGACGCCTGCCTAGCTTGGCCTCTACTAGCTGGTGGCGGGCTGATGATTTTTGATGATTACCGATGGGGTCAAGAACTGCCGCAGGCCCAAAAACCCAAGTTTGCGATAGATGCTTTTTTAATCTTTTTAGAGGATAAATTTGAGCTTATCGAAAAGGGTTATCAGGTGATTGTGAGCAAAAAATGAACCAAGAACTTGAACAATTAAAGAAGGTGATCCCGTGGGCCAGAAGGCTCTGGGCGCAAAGCCTCGGGATAGTGCTTTCCCTGCTAATCGGGTTTGGTCTAGGGGTCTTACATACCGAGGGCCAAATCATTGATGACTGCCGGTACTCCAGCGTATTTAGGATTGGATTACAGGCCTACAACTGCCAGAGGCGAAATTGACCAAAGATGACCTGCACAACCTAGCTTCTGGGGTAGGAATGATCCGCACCCAAGGCGACCTCATAAAACCCCTCTGGACGGCCTCGGACGCCCAGCTTATGCGGATGCTTGAGATAGTGATCAGGGACGTTAAGCAGAGCGCCTCAGAGATCATGGTGGGCGCAATTAAGAAGGCTGTCGCGTATGAGAGGGCTGAGTGCGCCAAAATCGCTGGGTACTCAAGCTCTGAGGCAGCTAAAGCTATACGGGAGAGGAAAGATGATTAGGTTTCTAGTCCTACTTTTGGTCGCTACCCCGGCATTTGCTCAGGTTTTTGTCATGCCCAACAAAGGCGGGGGAGAAATCACCCTGACCTCAAGACCCTGCGTGATTAACAGCCAGACGATAGACGGACTAAGGGAAGGCTACACATGGAGCCCATCGACCCCGTACCAGAAAGCCTGCTGGACGATTGTTGATGGTATGGTTCACGTTTTGTATCTTGATTCAAACACCCGTAGAGTGTATGCAATAGAGGACTTTCAGAGGAAACAATGACCGATTTCGACTTATTTTGGAAAGCCTACCCAAAGAAAAAGAGCAAACTTCAGGCGCTCCGAACATGGGAGAAGCTGGCAAGGATCAGGCCGCCGATTCAAGAGCTTTTAGCCGCGATAACCCGGGCGCGGAAGTCTGATCAATGGATGAAGGCCGGTGGCCAATTTATTCCATATCCGAGCACATGGCTCAATGATGGGGGCTGGATGGACGAGGACGAGGTCGATATGCCTGAAGTCGTCAACTCAAAGCCGTGGCATGAGAGCTGGCCCGGCATACAGGCCAAGGGTGCGGAGCTGGGGATATTTGAGTTCAATTTTTCTGGCCCGCAGGAATTTAGAGCTGCGGTGATCAAGGCCGCGAAAGAGGGTCTGAAGGCTGCATGACCTGTGAGCTTTGCGAGCAAAACTCCCCAATCTTTGAACTCAAGTGTTCAGGGTGTCGAGACCGGATGGTCATGGTGGAGGACTGTAAGCTCATCAGGAAGTGGACTGCCCAGCAGATTGAAAAGGATCTGGGGTTTTTACCGGACTACAAAAGGGAACCAAACTGCGGCTGCACCGAGTTCTGTATTAGAAAATCCCGCATTAAGAATGAACAACAAACTGACAGCTTCCCAGAGAAGGCACCTCGCCGCCGTTAAGTCGTTGGAGTGCGGGGTCTGCGGAGCTACTGGCCCGTCAGACGCCCACCACATCGAGCAGGGGCTCCAATTTACCTGTATCCCTCTGTGTAAAGACTGCCATCAGGGGTCGTTTAACGGTATCCACGGCCAGAAAAGGATATGGAACGTAATGAAAAAGACGGAAATGACGGTACTGAATGACACCATCGAAAAGCTCTTACGATAGGCTGACGCTCCCGTGGCCACCAAAAGAACTCAGCCTGAACTACTCCGGGCATTGGGCTCCGAGGGCCGCTGCGGTCAAAAAATACAGGTTTGCGGTCAAGATTTTGGCGTTGCAGGCCAAGTGGCAGCTCCCCGAGGAAGGGAAAATTTATTTGGAGGTGGAGTTCTACCCACCAGACAGACGCCCAAGGGATAAGGACAACATGGTTGGTGCTTTCAAAGCTGGGCAGGATGGTCTTGCGGATGCTTGGAAGATCAACGATAAAAGGATTGATTGCTCATATAGGGTGAGTAGTCAGTTAGGCGGTATGGTGAAGGTCAAACTTTTAGGAGAAAAACCATGAAAAAGGTAATTGCAGCAGGTCTATTTATTTTCGCTAACGTAGCTTTTGCAGCTTGCCCACCGTATGCACCGTATGGATGTCAGCAGACTGCAAGCGGCAAGATGCTCTGCGGTTGCGGGCGATAGAATAGGGTCGGGGGCGGCACGAAATGAATGCAAGTGAGATTCAGGTTGTGGTACACCCGCCCCCACAAGAAACCGTTTATAATAAGGCGATGGAACGCAAACCGCTTACACGCCGACCCTATCTCTCAAGGGATATTTTGAGGGTATTGAAAAGATTTCCTAACCTGACGCGCAGGGAAATCGCAGTTAAAGTCCATGCGAAAAATCACTCGGTGAAAGCAGTTTTATTTAAGCTAGTAGCTGCGGGAAAAATCGAGTGCGCCAAGGGTAAGAACACCACCGCAAAAACAGGCCCACGGATGGTCAACGTCTATTGCCTGAATCAACAACCAGAGGCAGAATTACATCATGGGTGACATGGAAGCATTCGCGCAGACGTTGTTACATTCAGCGACTTGCGCTCATATTCAGCATTGGCAGACCAAGAGTTATGCCCAGCACAAGGCTTTGCAGAAGTATTACGAGGCCATGCCCGGGCTGGTGGATGACTTGGTCGAGACCTACATGGGCAAAAACGGCATCGTGGGGAACTTTGAGCCCGAGTTTGAAATAGAAAAAGACCCCCTGAAATACATGAAGGCTATGCAGGAGTATGTCGAAGAGACCCGGACTGACTTACTTAAAGACTCAGAGATCCAGAACCTAGTCGACACCATTATGGATCTGATTAACGCCACGATTTACAAGCTAGAGAACCTAAAGTGAATTGTGAGACCTGTAAGTTTTTTCAGGCGTCAGGCAAGTTTGGTATGTGCCAGCGTTACCCCGAATACGTTATGAAGCAGGCCGGTATGTGGTGCGGGGAGTATCAAAAGAAGCAGGAAGCAGTCGTGGACATAGAACCTAAAAGACGAGGGAGACCACCGAGTGATAAAGCCGTTGCGTGACCGGATCGTTGTAAAACCTTTTGAGCGCCAAAAAAGTGCGGTGCTAGAAGTAATCATGCGGGAAAACCCGAACATGGGTGAGGTGGTTGCGGTAGGGCCGGGAGAGTACGACAAGAAAGGTCGGCTGGTTCCTAACCCTGCGAAGGTCGGTGACAAGATCCGCTACGGGACGACAGGCGAATATCTGACGTTTCAGCAGTATGAGGAAAACGGCGAGAATTACCTGATAATGAGCTGGAAGGACGTTTGCTGGGTGGACGAAAATGGCAAAAACTACCAATAAACCCATTCCCAAGACGACTGTCGGTAAGGGAAAGAACTACAAACCTACCGAGCAGGGTGCGGGAATGACCGCAAAAGGAAGGGCCGAATACAATGCAAAAAATAATTCAAACCTTAAAGCTCCAGCTCCAAACCCTAAAACAAAAGCTGACGCAGCTCGCAAAAAAAGTTTTTGCGCGAGGATGAGCGGGATGCCCGGGCCGATGAAAGACGAAAAAGGACGCCCGACTAGGAAGGCTGCGAGCCTTAAAAACTGGAACTGCTAATGAATGAGCAAGCTATACAAGCACGAATTGCGGAACTTAATCAGGAACGTGCTAAGGCCATCACAGCTATTCAGACTCTGGATGGAGCGATTGCGGACTGCCATTGGTGGCTCCAAAGAATCCAAGCAGATACCGTCAAGGCTAACGAAAACGAAAGGAATGATTGATGGCTTCCAAAGGACTTTACGCGAACATCCACGCGAAACGCGAGCGGATCGAGCGCCAGAAGGCGGCAGGCAAGACCCCGGAGAAGATGCGAACCCCCGGGTCAAAGGGAGCGCCGACCGCAAAGGCGTTCAAAGAGTCAGCCAAAACCGCAAAGAAGAGGTAAAAATGCTCAAGAAATCTACGTCTGAGAAGGCATTTAAGTCCAACATTAAGACGGAAATGAAGTCTGGCAAACCTCAGAAGCAGGCCGTTGCGATTGCATACGCAGTTAAGCGCGAAGCTGCTAAAAAGGGTAGCAAAGGTAAGAAATAATGCCGACTCTTGCGGATCTTTTTAATTTAGATCCAAACGTAGAGCGGCTAACCCTACTGCCCCGCCTGCGGGGTTCTCTGCCATCTGACCCGGGCTCAGAGCTAAAGGGCTCTGTAATGCTCAAGGGTACAGGCATGGAGAGCCGGTATATGCCGGACGTCATAGCTCCAAAGGTTCTGTACGACTTTATCCGAGCTGTAAAGGCTCCGGGCCGAGCTGCGCGGGGTGAGGCGTTAGACGAGGAAGAGGCGCTGAACACGGCTCTAAATATGTTTGGTGGCGGTTTGGCCACAAGCGGTGGGACGCCGTTAGGGTCGCTTGGGATGGGCGCTCGGGTAGGTGGGAAAACCATCCGCGAGCTTTTATACGGCGATAAACCGAACCTTACGCCTGCGGAAAAGTCGGCTATTACTCGATTTGAGAAAGAACTTAAAGTTCCAGCGGTTAGGCGGCGCGAGGAAATGCGAGCTACGGGTGGCGACATTATTCGACCGACCGAGGGAATGGTGTTTATCAACGAAATCGGCCTGCGACCAGAAGCTCTAGTGGATAAGCGTCTAGTCCCGGTGATGGGCGACCTATCGGCTGCGGGCGGTACGGTGAGCCAGATAGCCGGAGTTCCGTTGAGTAAAGATGCGTTCCAGCAAGGCGGTCGGCGCTACTCGCTGATCAAGCCCAATGTCGAGCAAAAGGTGGCATGGGCCTCAGAGCCGTCTGCGGCATCTAGTAAGGTTGCAAACCTGAACGCCTACCCAGACGAGGACGTACTGGGGATTTTTGTGGGCATGGGGCCGGAATCAATTAACTTTAGCCACCATATGACCGACCCGCTTTTGGCTCAACTGCCTGCGATCCAGCCCAGTAAAGACGCCTATAAGCAATTCAACCAAGCTGTCCGCGAGGTGTGGACAAAAGACAAGAACACGGGAGAGCGGCGATATCCGTTCAAGAACTTTCCGGGGATCGACAGCCCGAATATCGAAGAGCTGATTACCAAGGGAACGGATGAGTACGCTCCCGGGGCCTTACGAACTGCGATTGCGGACAAGATGTCGGACGCCAAATTCAGGAATATGGGCTTTCCCCGGTGGGAGGATACGGCCAAGGCCATGTCAGAGCCGGGGCTAAAGCAGGGCTTTGGTGGCCAGACTATTTTCAAGGCTATTCCCGGGTCAAGTATTGTCACCCCGGATTTTACCCACCGATCCTATTCTGCGGGTATCCCGGGTGAATATGTGGGCGGTCTAATAAACGCTAAGGGCGAAGTTACGGGAGTGCCTGCGGATCTATTGTTTTCAGGAATGTTTAAGGGAATGAGAGAAGCTGGCAAGACGGAACACGGCATAGCTCGATCCATGCTCCTGTCTCACCACGGGGAAAAGTTTACTGAGCAAGCCCTTGACCCGCTGATGAGGTTTTTAGGTTACTGACCACGCGGACTAAGAACTGATGCTCGCGCATAAGCTCATTGATGGTATCGGTAACGAATTCCAGCTTCTGTGCGTCAGTCAGACCAAGGTAGTCTCGATCCCATTTAACGTAGCCAGAACGAGAATCAGGATTAAAGCCGCAGTATGCAATTATCTTTTTTGACATGGTAAGCCTCCGAAAGAATAGATAAACAGGTTACTACGAAAAGGTTGCAGACTCAAGACAAACAGTTCACAATTCCACGCTACACAAGGAAGTTATAGATTGAGCTAATCGATATGGGCGCACCGATAGGAAA
>Ga0315902_10004681_pt1 | contig 19620 bp, 16 predicted proteins | sample LakEriMetagenome_9_FD_203523 | JGI IMG/M metagenome (GOLD analysis project Ga0315902, IMG submission 203523) | Freshwater fungal communities from buoy surface, Lake Erie, Ohio, United States - Buoy 12 MA117 | ecosystem: Environmental > Aquatic > Freshwater > Lake > Lake biofilm | place: USA... | reverse complement strand
CCAATTGTTGGCAAGGTTGACTGCAAAAGTGCGCCCAAAACTATCGAACCCAACCATTTGCCATGCGTCGGCAGTGACGAGACTATCGCCAAATGCCGAACCAGACACCCCAAGCGGAACAGAGGCGTAGGTGGTAGCGCCTCCGAGGGGCACTGCGAGCGGCCCAACCGGTTGAAACGCTCGCTCCAGGTTCAGCCGACCATGGCCCATCACGCTGTCGACGCCGAGAGCGCCCGTATCGTCTGCCGTGAGCAAAAGCACTTGCACCACCTGCGATGGCGTCAATCCAGGAAAGCCGCTCATCAAGAGCGCCACTGCACCTGCGACATGCGGCGAAGCATAGGATGTGCCCTGAATCTCACATAGATTCGCAGCAATACCGGCGGCCGCGCCACAGCTTTGAAAACCAGGCACCGCACCAGGGGGCCCATGATCGGGAACGATGATGTCCCACCCGGGCGCGGTGAGATAGAAATTCTGCGCCGCGCCTGCCGGGTTGGAGACCAAATTGTACGAGCCATCGGGATTGGTCGCACCAGCAATCATAATGAGCCCATTGGCAATCGTATCATCGACAGCCAAGAAGCCTGGATAATTCGGATTGCCTGCGGTCTGGCCGTCGTTGCCAGCGGAAACGACAATTATCACGCCAGCCTCTGTCGCGCGCTGCACTGCTTCGACGAAGCCTGAGTTCGCGGTCGGATAACTGGGACCACCGAGCGACATGTTGATGACGTCAGCGCCGTTGACGCGCGCATGATCAATAGCATCCGCGAGCGCGTCGTAATCGAAACCATCGACACCGTTGTCGGCGCGGATGGCGAGTACAGTAGCGTCGAAGGCAACGCCCACCGTCTGTGCGCCATTGTAATTGCCGACGATCAAAGAAGCGACTTCGCTACCATGCGACAAACTTGTGACGAGCGCGTCGCGACCGGCGACAATGTCTATGGAAGCTGGCGAAATCCGGCCAACCAACTCGGGGTGATATGGATCGATGCCATCGTCGATGACGCCGACAACAACGCCCGCGCCAGTGGCGCCAGCTTCCCACGCTGCGCTCGCCTTTGTGCCGGCGACGCCCCAATTGGCGGCGTATTCGCTGCTGGTTTGCGCCGGATAATCACCTCTAGCGTGCGGCGGCGCGAGCGGTGGAAACGGCGCCGGCGAGGGAGGCGGAGGGGGGGGCGACACCAGGATTGGTCCACCGCCGCCCCCGCCCCCACCGGCGCAAGCGCCAAGCAAACCGATGACGATCGCATGAAGAACGAGTCGGCTTGCCTTAAGCGCAATCATGCTTCCCCCCAATGAGCCCATACTCGCTTCAGCGCGTGCTCAAGAGCAAGTGCTTGGCGACGTCCAACAGCGCGCCCGCAATCACGCGGTGAAGGCCCAAGCACGCATCTTGGCTCGTTTTGCCTAATCTGCGCTCAAGTTCCGCAGGCCAGAATGCCGCCAACAGGCACGATCGTCTCCCATCCCTCGTCATCGCGAATACGCAGCACGCCACGTTCGACTGCGGCCCCATCGCGCAATTGCTGATCGGTATTGAAGCGAACATCGACGACAATTGTGAGACGTCCGTCAGAATAGGTTTGCTGCTCGAAATGCCCCCGCACCATGGCGCCGCTGTATGCGGTGCGGCGTAAGACGCGCTCTCGTCCGTTTGGTCGCACATGCGCTTGGGTGGGATTGTCGTAGGCGGTGAATATAAACAAGGGCGCTTCAGCGTTCTGGGCCCATAAGAATAAGCCACAGCGACCGACACCGAGTTCCTGCGGAGCGAGCACATCTAAACGCACATCTCCGGCAACGACGCTTTGCGGATAGCTGCGCTCATCACGCGCGCCCCCCGCGCACGCTGCAGTGGCGGCGATAGCGCCAAGTGCGATCAGCCCGCGTGCGATCCTTAGAAAGGAAGCCATGTCAAATCCTCGCGTCTCACCAAAGCATCCAGAGCCGTGTCACGCTCAAAGCCCGCAGCGCCCAGGGCAGTTATCGCCTCGTCACTAGCGCCCTCAATCGATACCCGCCATTCGCCGGCGCCATTCCCTCGCAACCGCAATGCAGCGCTTACGCGCCCAGAATCCGCCGACTGGCCGTCAAGCTGGATCAACGCATCTTCGCCCTCGCAGACCGCTACGCCAACAAGGTCTGGACCAGCGAACCGCAGAGCTTGGCCGGCGCGGGCCATCACATCAGAACGCAATTGCCCAGAAGCACGCGTACAGACGCCATTCGCGAAAAAGATATCGAGCCCCGCGATATGAGTTTCACCACCCAGCACAACGCCACCGAGCGGCAGGCCTTTTACGCGCGCACGCGCAACGACGATGCGCCGGTCGCCATGCCAATTGCCCAGCAATGTGGCCTCACCCTCGATCTCACCGCTAAACCGCAAAGGCGCGACGATCTTGCCTTGCACCAAGTCTAACGCAGAAATGCGCCATGTCAGCGTATCGACGGCATAATTGCCGATGCGAACCCCTTCGAGCGCGCCATCCCAAACCGTGCCGGTGGCGCGGACATACGTAAACGCATCCCCCCGTTGTGGCACAATTGACGCCGGCGCCCGCGCGATCGCGAAAGCGACCAAGGCCAGGACAAAAACAACAACGTGCCAAAGCTTGATGTTCATGGCGCTTCGGCGACCTCGACTTCGCCGGTAACAAGATTAGTGTCATCGACCCGGGCGAGCGCGGTACGCGACACAAGGGCGCCTGAGCGGCCCAAGGCCTCAATCCACCGATACACAGCCAAGGAGTCCGACGGCTGAAGCACGACACGAAACCGATCGGCGCCGGCCGGCTCCAAGCGCGCGATCTCAAGGCCAATCTCGTTTGCCGCCTCCAATATACGTTCTCGGATTGAACCATCGACGGCAATCGGCGTGGCTTGCTGGGCGCGCATCGCTTGCGACAGCGCCCCCACGTCGGCGGAGACCGCACGAGCGCCTGCAAGCCGCGCGCCCGCCTCAGCATGAAAGGTCGCCGCGCTTAAATACGCCCATGCTGGCGCTAGCACCCCGCACAGCAGCAATACAACGATCTGCATCAAAGACCGCTCGCGCGCCGTTCGCGCGCGCCACCATGCCGCCAGTTGCGCCATCATAACGGCGCCTCCACGGCCAATTCTGTCGCGTACCGGCCCGATTGGGGCGCCAAGTCGTGCGTCTCGATAGACAAACCCCCACCGCGCAGAGCCTCAACAAGGGTTCCAATAGAATTGGTGTCGCTTGCCGTCAGCACCAGACGCACGGTGCGGCCGGGCATTTGATGTTGCACGGACTCAAGGCGCACCGCTGGGTGTTGGCGCAAGGCCTCAACCACTGGCGTCGAGACCGTCAAGACAGGATGGCGCGCCGATTGTTCTAGCTGATTGCGCAACGCAGCGACCTGGGCGCGTAAATTGACAATACGGCCGAGTTCTGGACGCAGCGAACGAAAATCGCGTTCCGCCGCCGCCATGGTTTGATCCGCAGCTTGGGCATCACGGACGCCGCCAAGAATGTGCGAGCCAATTTGCAGCAGCAACGCTGCCGCCGCCAATAATGCTGCAAAGCGCCAGAACCGCAATGGCGCGGCGCGCTGGGCTGTTGGCGCAAACTCGCCCTGGCGCAAATTGGGCGCTGTGGCTGGAGCGTTGACCGCGCCGTGCACCAAGGCCGCAATCGCGTCCGGCGCCGGCGCTGGTTCAAGACGATAGGCCTGCGCGCCAAGAGCGCGCCGCCAATGTTCGCCATCGCCGCCAAGCAGAATGATGCGTCCCGACGACGCCCGCGGCGATTCAGCAAGCCAGCGGGCAAACACTGGAGCGGCCAGACTTGGTTCGATCGCGAACCCGCCGGCGCCGGCGCCGGCGACAATGACCCGATTGGGCAAGGCTGCGATAACAACCTCATCGGCCCGAGTTGGCCATATTGCGCAATCGAGCGTCACCAGATGCGGATCGGCGCCATGGCTGCGGGCGCGCTCAAGCCACACGCGCAAGCGCTGCGCCGAGATCGCTGCAACCAGCCGCGCGCCAGTCTGATCCTGCGCGTCGCCGACAGCATAATGGGTGTCTCCATCGTCTGCGAGCGCGCCTTCAAAAAGAAAGGGCGCCGCGGCCCGTGCTTGGGCTTGCGTGCGCGCGGCAATCTCGACCCTGCGCAAACGCGCTTCCGCACCCGCCAATACCAAGATCGTGCGCGCCGCCTGCGCAGCTGGAATTGGCGCCCCAATTGGCGCCAGCCCCTGCTCCTGGATACGCCCTTCACTATCAGCGCGCGCCCAAGCCAACGCCGCCTCGGGGCTGTCGCCGGCAATCAACACCAGAACGTCGCTCACAAGCCTTGCTCCACGCCGAACAGGCGGCGCACCACATGACCGGAGCCGCCGGGCTGGATGCTGATCAAAGAGACGACACTTTCACGCCCGCCTTCGCGCGTAACCCTTGCAGACATGACCACATAGGCGGACTCCATCGAAAAGCTGGCGCGGCGCAATTCATTCATCTCAAGACCTGCGATCCGCGGATGCATAAAAAAGGCGTCGAGATCCTGCCAGCCCCCGTTTGGCCGATCGCGGATCACTTGGCGCGCCTCCTCAACGCTGAGGTCAGGCATGACCGTCGAAAGCAATATGGCTTGATCAGGCGTCAAGGTATTGGGGTTGAGGAGATTTGGCGCAGTTGTCGGGCGCACGCAAACATAGTCCTCGATCCGCGCCATTATGTCGGCGTTGAAGCCCTGCACCTGGCGCAGCTCGCTCATATCCGCCAGCAAAGTGTTGGCCGGACGATAGGGCGCCCCGGTTGCATAGGCGCCGTCCTCGATACCGCCGGGAACGGGGCGCATGTCAGCGTCGATCCAATCCGCCAACGCCGCACCCAGCCCAGCCCGATCTGAGCGAATGCCGATCAAATCAAGCAACCGCGCCAATTGCATAATGCCGTTCGGGTTGGCGGCAGGGCCTATCCCATCAATATCCTGGGCCACATTGTTAAGGTTGAAGCAATTGGCGCCGTCGCGAAGCGACACCTCCATGGCGCCGTCGTCCAGCGGAAACGTGAAGCTACGTCCAAGCCACGCGTTTTGGTCGATTGCGGCATCCTCGCGCATGCGAGCGAGCTCGCTCAATTTTCCGATCGCGAAAGCTTCTGCGCCCATCAAGTACCATTGGGTCTGCTCCATGCGCGTCTGGTTAAAGGTGCGCCGCGTGCTCATGCTCGCCGCATCCACCACAACCACCGCAAGCGCCGACATGATCGACACCATCGTCAGCACCGTGACCAGCGCGGCGGCGCGATCATCGCCGGCGCGGGCAAGAAGCCTGCGCCATCGGCTCGCAAGGCGCCTCATCGACCCAGCCCCACCAGCGCTTCAATGCGCACCTCGCCATAGCGTGGCATGTCTACAATGAGCGCTACCGCCCTCGGAGGAGGCCCGCCGGATGCCGGCGCAACCCAATTTTGACGCCATCCGGCGCCATCGAAAAACTCGACCCGCGCCGAATTGACCCCAGACACCACGACACGTTCAACCATGTCCCCTGGCGTATCCAGCTCCAAGCGCGTTGCGCGCACGACACGATCCTCGACCAAGCGGTACTCAACCAAACTCAGCGTTACGACCGTGCCCCCGGCCCCATCCGGTTCGGCGCCGGCGCGAACAAAGCCAAGCGCTACATCTTCGTCACCACCAATAAAGCGTGGGCGACGTCCCTCGCGCTCGCGCACATCGCGCAACACCATTTGCGCCATGTCGCTGGTCAGCAACGCTCGTGCGGTTTGCAATTGGCGCAGCGCCTGATGCGCTTCATCGACGCGGCGCTGACTCTCGACGCTCTGCATCAACATCGCCACGCACCCGCTTGCCAGCAAGCTGAACACAAACAATGACACAAGCGCTTCCACCAGCGTGAAGCCGCCGTCGCGGGGACGCGGTGTCCTCATGGCGCACTCTCTGGCGCAGCGACAAAGGCAAAGGCCTGCGCCGCCGCGGGCGCATCGGCTGATGGGGGCGAGACGACGACACTGACGCGCCGCGTAACGGGATCGGGCGTAGCTTGGACGCTGATCGCCAAGCGCCAATCGCGGGCAGCGAAGCTTACTTCTTGCTGGCGCGCACCCAGGGGCGGCGGCCCACGCGCAGCGGCAATATCGACCAGAGTGTTTTGGGCCAACATGTCCGCAAGAGCGCGCGTTTCAACGCGCGCAAGCGATTGTGCGGCGTAGGTTTGCAATTGTAGGAGCCCGACGCCCGCCATCGCAAACACCGCAAGCGCCACTAAGGTCTCTACCAACGAGAAGCCCGCATCATTGCGCGCGCGCAACATGGACCCCTCCGTCCCCATGGATGCTGACGCGCCAAGCAGCGCCCTCATGACCAAGTACGATGATCGCCGGCGTAGCGCCGCCAAGCGCATCGAAGCGGGCGATGCGCCTATCGTCTGCTAAGCCGCTACGCTGTGCGATCGAGACGTTCATATCGTCGGGCCAAGCGTGAAAGCCAAGCGGCGCTGCATGTCCGGCCGCGATCCAGCCATTGTGTTCGAGCCTCTCAAAGCCATAGCCTTCGCTGGTTACGACAAGCGCAAGCGGACGATTGATAAGAATACTCTCATCGCTGGCGGCGAGCACACGCGCAGCAAGACGCTGCGCTTCATGCTTGGCGGCGGTGTCAGCGCTAGGCGCCGCCAGCAGCACACCCCCAATCACAAGCCCGACAACCATCAGCGCCGCCATCGCTTCGACGAGACTAAACCCCGCGTCGGCGCGCGCGCGCTTACTGCCAATTGCCAATATCGGCATCAATGCCCTCGCCGCCTTCCTGCGCATCTGCGCCAAGCGTATAGAGATCGTAGGGCCCACGCTCGCCAGGAATGACATATTCATAAGGCCGGCCCCACGGGTCGCTGGGGAGGCGCCGGATGTAGGGCTCACGCGCTGCAGCGCCAGATTGATCATCTGAGGTGGCGATCAGAGCGTCGAGGCCCAATTCCATCGTTGGATAGCGCGAAGTATCAAGCCGGTAGAGTTCGAGCGCCTGCTCAATGACGCGTATGTCGGCGCGGGCCTTTTCTATTCGCGCCGTATCCTGACTTGGCAATACGTTAATGACAACGATTGCGGTGACTAGGCCAATAATAACGATCACCACCATCATCTCAACGAGCGTGACAGCGGCTTCTGGATGCAAACGCTTCTTCATGTGCGACCGCTTCAAGCGGCAAAGCAATGAGACCATGATCTGCTTCATCCTAACGCCAATCGATTTAATTGCAGCACCGGCAGCATGATCGCCAGCACGATAGACCCGACCACCAACCCCATAAAGACGATGATCGCCGGCTCCAAGAGGCTAAGCGCCGAAGCAATGAAGCTCTCAAATTCCTGATCTAGATGATCTGCCGCCTTATCCAGCATGAGTGGTAATTCGCCAGCGTTCTCTCCACTTTGCGTCATGTAAGCGACCATAGGCGGGATCACGCCAGAGCGGCGCATCGCCTGCGAAAGCGGCTCGCCCTCTTCGATCCGCTCGGCCATACGCGTGATTGCCTTAGCTGCATGACGGTTGCCAACCGCATCACGCGCAGCGCGTACGCTTTCCAGCACCGGCATACCAGAGGCGATCAAGGTCGACACCGCGCGCACAAAGCGGCTTGCGCTCACCGCGACAGCCCAGCGCCCGACGATCGGCGCCCTAAGAGAAAAGGCGTCGAGCGCATAGCGCACGCTCTCGCGTCGCAACATAACACTGACAACATAAACGCCAGCGAGCATCACGATGAGCAGCGGCAGCCAGAAATTGGTCAAGAACGACGACACGCCAATCAATATCTGGGTAAGCAGGGGCAAATTCTGCTCGAAGCGCTCAAATTGCTCTGTCAGGCTCGGCACCACGAAAATCATCAAGCAGACAACGACCGTGAACGCCACAAAGCTCAACGCTGCTGGATAGATCATAGCCGTCGTGATCTTTGAGCGCAGCGCATGCGCGCGGCCGAGATAATCAGCCAACCGCGCGAGCACCGGCCCCAGCCGCCCGGCGCGTTCGCCGCCGGCGACCGCGGCACGGTAGAGCCCTGAAAATGTTGCAGGATGTCGCGCTAAGGCGTCAGCTAAGCGCTGACCTTCAAGCACGCCCTCATGCACGTCGCTTATGATGCGACGCGCGCCAGCCTTTTCTTGTTGCTTGGCGATCATCCCCAATGCTTCTTCGACAGGCAAGGCGGCGTCGATCAAGGTCGCAAGCTGGCGCGTGACCAAGAGCAGCGCACCGTGGTTGAGCTTGGCGCGGGGGCTGGCTGGCGGCTGTTGTTCACCGGTGCGCCGCCCCTTGACGGCGCCAGCGGCGTCGATCTGCACTGGGAGCAAACGTCGGCGCGTCAATAGGGCGCGCGCGGTCGCTTCGTCGGCAGCCTCAAGCGTGCCGCCTTTGCGCTGGCCGTCCGCATCGACCGCAAGGTATTGGTACTGAGGCATGTAGGCTAGCCTCCCGACCCCGCACTGACCGCACGCAACACATCGCTAAGCGAAGTGGCCCCGGCGGCGACGCATTTTAAGCCACTGCGCAGCAAAGGATCAGTAGCGCGAAAAGCGTGGGCGCCCATCTCCTGCTCATTGGCGCCGGCGTGGATCAAGCGGCGAATTTCATCGTCGAGCACAACGAATTCGTAAAGTCCGATGCGCCCAACATATCCTGAGCCGCGGCATTGCGAACACCCAACGCCTTCATAGACAATCGCCTGCTCGGCGCCGACGCTCCCTAACAGCGCCTGCTCATGCGGTCCAATGATAGCTGGCTTTTTGCATGCAGCGCAGAGTCGGCGCACCAAACGTTGCGCTACAATCGCACGCAGCGTCGAGGCCAGTAGATAAGGCTCAACGCCCATATCCTTTAGCCGCGTGATCGCAGCAATGGCGTCGTTGGTGTGCACGGTAGAAAAGACGAGGTGCCCGGTGAGGCTTGCCTGCACTGCGATCTGCGCGGTTTCTGGATCGCGAATTTCCCCGACCATGACAACATCGGGGTCCTGGCGCAAAATCGCGCGTAGACCCGCAGCGAAGGTCATGCCGATTTTTGCGTTGACTTGGGTCTGGCCAATACCGGTGATCGCATATTCGATCGGATCTTCGACAGTAAGGATGTTGCGCGTTTGATCGTTGAGCAGATTGAGCGCGGCATAGAGCGTCGTGGTTTTGCCCGATCCGGTCGGTCCCGTGACCAGCACTATGCCGTTGGGGATTTTAAGCGATGCCTTAAAGCGCTCAAGCAGCTCGCCATCCATACCTAGAGCATCAAGGCTCTTTAAGCCTTGATCCTTGTCCAGCAAACGCATCACCACCCGCTCGCCGTGGCGCGAGGGCAGCGTTGAGACACGCACGTCAACGCCGCGCCCGCCGAGCGTCAGCGACATGCGCCCGTCCTGGGGTAAGCGCTTCTCGGCGATGTCGAGGCGCGCCATGACCTTGATGCGCGAAACCAGCCGAGCGCGGATACGCGGCGGCGCCTGCAGAACCTCGCTCATCACGCCGTCGATGCGAAGGCGCATAATCACCGCGTGCTCATAAGGTTCGATATGGATATCCGACGCGCCCTGGCTGATTGCTTCGGAGATCAGCCCATTGATGAGGCGAATGATCGGTGCGTCGTCTTGACTGTCCAGCAGATCGGCCGTGGCGTCCACGCCCTCCGCCAGCGCATCGAGGCTGGTCTCGCTTTCGAGCGCGCGCGCGATTGAGCGCGCCGCATCGCCGCTCACCGAATAGGCTTGTGAAAGCGCCTCATCGAAGGCTGTATCGCCGAGTTCGACAATCTCGAATGGCGCGCTGAGCACGCGGCGCACTTCTACAAGAGCCAATGGGTCGGCGCCGACGCGCATGCCCACACGCCAAGGGGCGTCGGCACTGAGCAACACCAAGCCATTGGCCTTTGCAAACACGTAATCAAGCCGCAGCGCCGGCACGTTGCGATCAGACGGTTCAGTCAGCTTCGCGGCCATGGCGTGCGCTCCGATCTCATGGCACAGGTGCGAGATTGGGCGCCTCGGCGCTAGGCGCTACGCTGCGATCCATTTCTTCTGTCAACGCCCGCAATACGATCGGATCAAGACCATCGAATGTGCGCAGCGACTCATATTGGCGGCGCGTGACCGCGTCAGCTTGTTGGGGTGTGTTGACGATGGTCGGCCGCAAGAACACCATAAGATTGGTGCGGTTGTGTGAGCGCCCTTCGCTCCGAAACAATCGGCCCGCCAAGGGAATTCGGCGCAAGCCCGGAATACCTTCGTCGGTGACCTCGATATCGTCCTGGATCAAGCCGCCAAGTACAATGATCTGCCCGGCATCGACCTGTACGACGGTTTGAATCTCGCGGCGATTGGTGATGAGGTCAGTCGAGCTGGTGATGATCTGACCGAAAATACTCGATACTTCCTGGCGGATTTCAAGTCGGATCGCGCCGCCTTCGCTAATCTGGGGACGCACCTCAAGTTTCACGCCGACATCAGCGCGCTCAATGGTGCGGAATTGATTGTCTAGGTTGTCGCCAACGGCTTCGCCTGTCGTGATCGGAATCTGTTGGCCCACAAGAATCGAGGCTTGCTCGTTGTCGAGTGTCATCACCGACGGCGTCGAAAGCACGTTTGAATCGCGATCTTCAGCCAGCGCGTTGAGCAACAAGCCAAAGATCGATCCATCGTCGCGCTGACCGCCACCGCCTAGCAGGAGGCCGCGGCTGCCGACCAGAGAATTTACCGCTGCGCGGCGCAACTCGCGGATCGCGTCCGTTTCCTCTGCATCATCATCATCGCTGTTCTGCAACAAAATGGCGCCCGTCAACGCCAGAAGATTGGGCGCTGAGGCGCCGTAACTGGTGGAGAGGAAGGGAAGCGCGGATTCGCCGCTTGCGCCGCTTGCCACATATTGCAGACCCAATTCACGGGCCGTCGTGTCCGACACTTCAACAATGATCGCTTCCACCAGCACTTGTTCGCGGCGCACATCGAGCGAGCGGACGACGTTCGAGAGCGCCTCCTGGGTTTCTGGGTCAGCGCTAATGATCAGTGAATTGGTGGCCTGGTGGTGAGCTATGTTCGCGCGCCGTCCCGGCGCCTGGGACGCATCCTCGCCGGGGGCCGCACCCATTGAAGCAGACAATTGCTGCAAGATTGGCACAAGGTCAGCGGCAACCGCGTAACGAAGCGGAAACACCGTCACGCCGGCTTGATAATTGGCGCGCGCGTCGAGCTCTTCGATGAGCGGCACAAGTTCATTGAGCGCGCGTTCATCTCCGCGCAGCACCAGCACGTTGCTGCTGGCCACTGGCACAGCGCGCACCAACGGCCTGCCCTCTTCGCCGACCGCGGTGGCGAGATTTTGCGCCACGCGCGACATCTCCACTGCGGACGTATTGCGCAGCTGCACCGAGCGCAACGCCGAATTGTCTCGGTCTAGTCGCGAGATCACATCGCGCAAGCGTCCCATAGTCGAACCAAAATCGACCACCACCAGGGAGTTTCCGCGTCGGTTGACCGTCACCTGTCCACGTTCGGACAAGAGCGGCCGGATCGCAGCCGAAACCGATTCCGCATCGGCGAAGCGCAACGTAAAGACTTGGCTCACATAAGTGTTGTCGCTTGGACCATCGCCGCCAGACGATGGCTCGCGCGCAGCGACTTCAGCGGGCACGATGCGGTAAGCGCCGTTCGGCGTAGGCACCGCGACAAATCCATTGACGCGCAAAGTCGACATGAACACGTCCATGAGCTCACGCTCAGACATGGATTGCTGCGCCAAAACCGTCACACGCCCGCTGACGCGCGGGTCGATGATAAAAGTGCGGCCTGTCGCGTTGGACACATCTTCGATGAACGCGCGAATTTCGACTTCGCGCAGCGTGACGGCGCCGTTTTGCCCAGCGCCCTCAGCCGGCGTAGCAGTCTGGGCGAGCGCCGTGGGCGTGGGCGTAAGTAATGCTGCGCTCGCTAGGCTTGCAGCGACCACGCGGCTTGAACGAGAAAAACCGATCATGTGCGTGCGTCAATTTGGATGGACAGATTGATGCGCGCGCCATCGCGTTCAAGCTCCAGCCCGACCGGCGCATCGCTCTGCACCGCCGCGATTAGCCCGGCTACATCGCCAGGACGCGCCCCGTTCACGGCGACGATGAAATCGCCCCCGAGCAGGCCCGCATCCACAGCTGCTTGGGGCAATTGGGCAGGCAGCCGCCAGCCGATGACGCCGCGTGCATCGGTCTCGGTCTGAGCTAGCGCCGCCCCCAACCAGGTCATGTCTGGCCTGCTGTCAGAGGTCGGTGAAATGACCGTCTCTGAAGCCGCGACCTGCGAGGCTTGTGACGAGGCGGCAAACACGCCGCCCTCAACGGCGCCAGCCATAGGTGCAACATTCAAAGGTGCGGCCGTCGAAGGCGCAACCGTCGCACTGGTGAGCACATTCACGCTGGGGGCAGTTTGGTCGAGCGAGGGCGCGCCAGGCGCCTGCTCTAGCCCCATCATCGCGCGCGCAAATGAAAAGCTTGGCGAGGTCGTCATGGCGATCTGCTGTTGGCCGCCACGATAGGTCACGAGTACGAAATCAGCGCCGACATCGCTAAGCGTTGCGCCCTCGCCGATCTCATCGCCGATGGAAAAGGCCTTTTGCGCGCCATCGCTTAGCGTCAGCACGGCGCCGCTGCGGGAAGGATCCGTCGACATACGCACCCCACTCAACTGAATGCCCGAGAGCAAAGCAGCCGCAGCATGAGTTTCGTCAGCGTTGTCGTACTCGGGCGCGAACGGAGAAACGAGCGCCACCGAATCGATGCGGATCGGATCGCGCTCTGCATTAGTCGAGTTGACGGCGACCGCGTTATTGGGCGCAAGCACGCTCCATCCTGCCTGAGCGCAGCCAAGCGCCACCGCGGCAAGGAGCAGCGCTTCAGCACCTGGGCGCATCGCACGCAAAGCGTAATCACGCGCCGCGCTTGCCCCGGCGCTAGACAAAAGATTTTTCATTCTCGCCATGGCCGCCCCACACTTCCTTAACCCCTTGGCCGCCCATCTCTTACACGCTCGCGCACACCCGCTCCAAACAGATTCGGCTGAGGTGCGTTGGTGAGCGCGCCAAGAGCGCGGCCAAGCCTTGCGTTTCACAAAATCGATACGTGAATGTCACCAAAACGTCGCGCACCCGCAGCTTAAGCGCCACGGGTGCGCGCGTTGGCAGGCTCAGTACTTGGCAGACAAGCTAATCGAGAAAGAACTGCCTCGCGCATAGCTATTAAATTCCGTCCGCCCGTCAGCTTCGGTAATTTGATATTCCTCGTGCTCCACACCAAGGAGATTGCGCCCTGAAAGGCCCAGGGTCAGGTCAGCTCCCCCGATCTGGAAATCCTGCCTAAACACCAGATCGACATTTACGCCTGGATCTTCGAACACAGTCGGCACGCCAAGGCCACTTGGCGTCCCGCGAATGAGGATGCGTTCGGAGGCGTAGCCGACAAGTAGCGTCAATTGCGTATCGTCGGTCTCAATGCCGAATTGCAGATTGGCCAAATGCTCCGGCGTCCCCTGCAACGGAGATCCATCGGCAATGAATTGCGAGGCCGGCGGATTGGCGTTCAAGCCCGTGCCATCAGGATCGTTTGGGTTCGCAACCGTCCCGTCGGCGCTCACTTCCGAAAAGGTGTAAGTGTAGTTCGCTCCAAACAGCCAGGACGCATCACTAAAGAACGGCAGCGCAATCGGCGCATCAAAGGTCACCCGATAGTCCGCCTCTGCGCCGTACAGCATAGCCTCAGGCGCGTTGATGAAGCGGGTCTGGGTGTTGCCCTCAGCCAAGACGACGACCTCTTCGATCGGCGCAACGATGTCCTTGTAGAAAACACCGAAGGTCATGAACTGGTTGGTGTCGAAATAATATTCAATCCGCGCGTCGTAATTGGTCAGCTCTGAATCGGTCAGGCGCGGATTGCCTTGATACGAGCGATTGCTCTCAGGATCGAAATACGGCGTAAACGCAAGCTCGCGGAATTGCGGCCGCGCGATCGTCTGCGAATAGCCGAGGCGCACTTGCAGGTCTTCGGCGAAATTCCAGGTCAAAGTCGCGGCTGGCAGCCAATATTGATTGGATATTTCGGTCGGAGCCGCCCCAAGATCGGTGTAACGGACATAGGTTTCCACCTCTTGGTTCGCATCTTCGTAGCGAACGCCAATTGCTGCGCGGAGCAAGGGGAGAAGTTCGATATCGACCGAGCCATAAGCGGCCAGCACATCAATCGACGCTACATAATTGCGGTCGAGTGAGCCGTCTTCCTCGATCTCGAACCGGTTGGGCGCGATATTGTCGGGTGAGAATAGGAAATCGGGCCGCAACAACAACACGTCTGGCGGCGTCGATGAATCGGTGTTGAATGAGAATTGGTAAGATTCGAAGTCTCGCTCCGTGTTCGATTGCGAAACGCCGCCCGAAATCACCAAGTCGCGCTGGGCGCTCAACGGCAGCGTATAGCTTAGATCAACACCCCCGCTCACGATCGTGTCTGTGAGATACGAAAATGCGTTGCTGTTGGCGAACGCAAAGCGCGGATTGTCCGGATCGGCATCTGGACGCAGATAGGTAATGCTGCGCTCATAAGGCGCGTCACGCGTGGATTCAGCAGCGCTGACGCGCCAATCAACATCCAGCTGCCCAAAGGTGTGGTCACCGGCTAATTGGAGCGACCCCAATTGCCTCTCGTACCATCCAGTGGATTCAGTGCGTTGGGAACCGCCAACAAAGCTCGTATTGAAGCCTTCGCTGACTTGGGCGTATTTGGTTGATGAGCGCACCAACAGACCGGTCAGCGCGATTTCATTTTCATCCCAGCCAATGCTGGCGCTGCCGAAAAGATTGCCGACGACATCCCAAAGGCCCGTCTCGGCAACAAAATCGCGCTCGATTGAGCCGCCATTCGACAACACGCGCTCCGAAGTGCGTGATCGAATCGAACTGTCATATCCCCCGACAGCGATCAGGCCGATATTGTAGCGACCAAGATCGAACGTGGCGCCTGCTGTGATCTCACCTTCAAAATCAGGATCGGCCTGTTCTTCGCGCTGAATCACCGTGAGAGGTGAGTTCGTGAAGCTTTCTCCGAATGCTTCCAGTTCTGCGGCGGTGAAGTTTGCGTCGGTGATACGCAGATTGGATCCGATAGCGTCTTGGACGATACTTGGAATCGCACGTCTGCCATCGCTGACCGTGCTCCAATCGCTGCTCTCGCCATAATAGGTAAGATAATCAGCGCCGGTTGACTCAGAATTGTACGCAGTGCCCGCCTTGATGGTGAAGAAATTATCGACCGGCATACGCAACGTGCGAAGATCGATGATGCCGCCGCCAAACTCGCCCGGATAATTCGGGGAAAAGGTCTTTTGGACGGTGGCGCCGTCCAGAATATTCGATGGAAACAGATCCAGCGGCACTTGCCGGCGCAATGGTTCCGGGCTCGGCAGGGGCGAACCGTTGAGCAGCGCCGAGGAATAACGATCGCCCAGGCCACGCACAAAGACAAAGCGGTTGGACACCACCGAAAGACCGGTCAGACGCGTCAGCGCCTGAGCGGCGTTGTCATCCCCGGTACGCTCCAATTCCTCCACCGAGAGAAAAGTCGCGACCTCTGAGGTCTCGCGCATCGGCTCTGGAATATTGTTTCCCAAGACGACGATTTCTTCTTCATCAGCCGGGATCTGTTCATCTTGCGCTGCAGCAAGAGCTGGCGTGAACAGCATGGTCGTAACCAACAGAAACAGTCTGTTCCACGACTTATTGAACGGTTTCATAGGCACTCGCCCCCTCGAATTTGAATGCAGTCAATGCGAATGCGGGCGGCGGATCACCGCCGCCCGTTTTCGCCGTGGATCAGCAGCTCGTGCTGTCCAACCTGCAGGTCCAGCCCTGCCACCAGGTGTCAGACACGCCGCTTACTGCGCCGACATAGCTGGCGGCGGTAAAGAACGTGACGCCCGATGGGTTGAGCGTGGTCGGATTGACCGACGTGCGCGCAGCTTCAGTCGCACCGTTGATGAACGGACGTCCACCCACTGTCGCGGTTTGCAAGCTGTTCGCTGTAGCCGTGCTGTTATTGGCGCCGGCGCCAATAAGATTGGTTGCCGCAGTGGCGTAGGCGCCGGGGCAGTCAAACAGCACCGAGTTAAAGCTCGGCACGTCCGGCGCGAGTGTGTTGGCGGCATCCGCGACGAGGCAGGTCGTGGAGCCGGTCACCACACCGTTGTAGAATTGACCCGAACTACCGGGCGTGCCGCCAGTTGCGTTCAACTCTATACCGCGAATGTTCGAGCTTGAGCTGTTCTGCGGCTGGCCGACGAAGGTAAAGTTCGAAATCGTCGGGTTCGTAAAGAGCGTGTCGCCGGTGCTGGCGGCGCGCAGATTGCTGGCTTCAACCAAGCGGTCCGGACCGCCCGTAATCGGGTTCTGGATGATGATCCCGAATTGGGCAAGGCCGCGCCAGCCGGTGTCGTAATCCAGCGAGTCGTCGGTCGCTCCGGTGATGACGAAGTAACGCAGACGCGCCGTTCCACCAAAGAGCTCAATGCCGTCATCGCCAGAATTGTGCACTTGGACGTTGCTGATCTGCGTCGCCGAGCCAACCCCGCCAAGGGTCAGACCGTTGAGGTCGTCACCAGCCTCAGCCGACGTCAAGAACGCGCCTGGATAGCGGATCTGAGCGAAGGTGATCCGGCCGCTATTGTCGTTCGAGGTAGCGCCGCCATAGAGGGCTTGGCGGCCGGTTGCGACGGTGACGCCTTCCACAGCCGCTTCGCAATTGACGCCGCCTTGAGCCACGCCAGCGTTGCAATTGCGGATCGGCGCTCGACCCAGAACGATCACACCGCCCCATTCCCGGCTAGCCGAGGTATCGTTGCGCGATGGGTTTGTTACGTCCGCAAGCGAGGTGAAGACGACCGGTGCGTTAGCGCGGCCGTTGACGAAGATTTGCGAGCCGCGGTTGACGATGAGCATGTCGCCCGAGTTCTTGCCGAACACGGTGACGCCAGCATCGATGGTCAAGCTCGCTGCTTCGCCCGCCGTGCCCGCGCCGCCGCGATCAGTGCCGACATCGACGCGACCCGAAAGCTCGTAGATGTTGCCCGAGATCAGGCGAACGCTCGCCGGCACGTTGCCGACACCGAGTGTGCCAGCCAGCACGCAACGGCGTAGACCGGCGGCCGTGCCGCTTTCGGTGGTGCCCGCAGGGCAGCCAGGCGCGTCAAACAATTGGAACGTCCAACCCGTGGCCCAATTGCTTTGCGCCGTTTCGGTGTTGCTGAAAGCGCCGATATAGGCAGCGGCGGCGAAGAACCCGTTCACAGTCGCAGGATTCAACGCAGTGCGCGCAAGCTCCACCGGCCCGGGCAAAATGCCGTCCAGCGAATTGGCGACGTTCGTTGAATTGTTCTGGCCGGTTGCGATGATGCTTGCGGCGGAGCTGCCGTACGAACCTGCGCAATCAAACAATGTCGAGTCGAAGCGCGGAACCAACGTGGTGTTGGCGTTCGTGGTGTTCAGACACGTCGTCGAGCCCACCACGACGCCATTGAGATAGCGACCCGAGCTGCCTGGCGTGCCGCCCGTGGCATTCATCTCAATGCCGTTGAGATTGCCGTTGTTGCTGTTCGTCGGCACGCCGATCATCGTGAAGTTCGAGATGGTCGGGTTGGTGAACAATGTGTCGCCCGTGCTGGCGCGGCGGATGTTGCTGGCTTCCACCAGACGATCCGGACCACCAGTGATTTGCGACTGACGGATCACCAAAAATTGGAGCGCGCCCGTCCAGCCATCGTCGTAGTCGAGCGAATCGTCCAAAGCGCCCGTGATCACAAGGTTCTTCAGGTTCACGGCGCCGCCGAAAATCTCGACGCCATCGTCACCGGAATTATGCACTTGGACGTGGTCGATCGTGGTGCCAGAGCCTACGCCAGCAAGCGTCAAACCATTCAGGTCATCGCCAGCTTCCGCGGAAGTCAAGAACGCGCCAGAATAGCGGATCTGCACATAGCGCAGGGTGCCGCTATTGTCCGTCGGCGTAGCGCCGCCGTAAAGCGCCGGCTGAGCCGTCGCGGCCGTAATCCCTTCGACCGCGTTTTCGCAAGCAGCCGAGCCTTGCGCGACGCCGGCGTTGCAACCACGGATCGGGGCGCGGCCAAGAAGAACAATGCCGCCCCATTGACGCGTCGACACTGAAGGATCGTTCGTTCCCTCAAGATCTTGGCGGCTGGTGAAGATGATCGGCTGCGTCGGCGTGCCGACGGCGTTGATGCGTGAGCCGCGATTGACGATAATCACGTCATCGGCGGAATCGAAATAAAGCACAGCGCCCGCTTCGATCGTGAGCGTCACGCCAGTGGCTTGAGAGGTTGCCGCCGCACTTGACGCGCCGCCATCCGTGCCGACGTCGATCCGTCCATTGACGCGATACGCACGACCCGCGACAGCCTGAAGCGTCACATTGCCGTTCCGAGTTGCCACCGGATCGATCGTGACGATCTCGGTAATGGGGGCGCCAGAAGGCGAGGTCAGGCCCGTCGGACCGCCGCCGCCGCCGCCGCCCGGGGGGGTGGTCGGGCCGGAGCCGCCAGGCGATTCGATACTCGATCCGCCGCCGCCGCAACTCGCGACGCCGAGCGCAAGTGCGACAAGCAGCGCGCGCCAATTAGGTAAAGAGGTCATGTAGTCCCCCACTGTGCCAACAGAAAAGTCGCGCGGGGGACCAGTTTGCCAGGAGCCCCCGCTCACCTGAGGGGGGTTAAGGCCAAGCGTTAATGCTTTCGTGGCGGTTACTTTACATTTTAGTGAAACCGCCGAGCTCGCGCGCGCTAAGCAACCGCACTTCTCCTGTTTTAAAACGGATTTCGACAACCTATGAGAGCCGCAGCGATCGGGCCCGCTCGGCGGGGACACGGCCCTCGTTAACCTTTCGGTCTCCCCAAGGCCAACCCAAGAGAGCGCCCAAACGTGCCGGATCGCCTGCTGGGCCGCCATTTGGCGGAGCAAATCGCGCCCAGCGCCTTGCCAGCGTCTAAACTCAGGCTAGGCCCAAACCCATGCTCGTCGAACATCTCGCTACATTTCTTCTGATCGCTTTGCTGCTCGCCATTTCGATTGTTGACCTACGTACAATGCGCATTCCGAACGCGCTCAATGCGACACTGGCGGTCGCCGGTCTCGCCATCACCTATTGTATCGGCAACGACCTCATCGCCGCTCTTTTGGGGATCGCATTGGGCTATGGCGCGCTGGCGACGGCCAATTTTGCCTACCGATATGCACGAGGTCGCGACGGAATTGGCATGGGCGACGCCAAACTGCTTGGTGCGGCCGGCGCCTGGATTGGTTGGAGCGGACTGCCCTTTGTAGTGCTGATCGCCTCGGCGACGGGGCTGATCTTTGTTGCATTGCTGCGCATCATGGGCCGGAGGTTTTCCGCCAGCCATGCTTTGGCTTTCGGACCTTGGCTGTGCGCCGGCATCTTCATTGTCTGGCTTGTAATGACTTACACCGGCGTCGCTCGCCTCTGAGCCGTTTGTGCGCCCGACGACGCGCACCTAGTGTAATCTATTGCAGCGCGGCGCGGGC
>Ga0315902_10004679_pt1 | contig 19627 bp, 17 predicted proteins | sample LakEriMetagenome_9_FD_203523 | JGI IMG/M metagenome (GOLD analysis project Ga0315902, IMG submission 203523) | Freshwater fungal communities from buoy surface, Lake Erie, Ohio, United States - Buoy 12 MA117 | ecosystem: Environmental > Aquatic > Freshwater > Lake > Lake biofilm | place: USA... | reverse complement strand
ATTTCACTTCTTTTCTTCGGTATTTGTGTGATCATGGCATCAATGACGGAAGGAATTGAATTTGATCGACCGAACAAAAAATACCGGAAATATTACGCCCTTTTTAGTTTAAAATCAGGATCATGGAAAAAACTGCCTGCAGCAAACGGGGTTGCTTTAATAATGAACATCCGCTCGTTTTCTGTGACCAGATGGCTTCCCTCTAGTGTACGAAGTTCAGGTTCAGTTCGCGAGCGGATCCTAACGTTCAATATCATTCTAGAATCATTCAACGGACACGAGTTGCTTTATGAATTTTATAATTACAACCATGCAAAATTGGCCTTGGAAGCGATCGGTTCAATACTGGATGTTCCCTCACAAGACCATGTAGAGGTTAAAATAAATGAACGTAACTGAATCCATCGTGTGACTATCGACCCTCATACAGAATTGCTTTTCAGGGTGACTTTCGTCATTTTTTGCCGTGACTGAAAAGCTTACCTTAGCCTTATGAATATTCATCATTTCAAAGATCGAAAAGAAGCTGGTCAATTGCTTGCTGATCGACTTTTAGATTACAAGAATACGGAAGCGGTCGTTCTGGCAATACCACGTGGTGGTGTACCCGTGGGCGATGAGATCGCGAGAGAGCTGGAGCTCCCGCTGGATATCATCCTTTCCAAAAAGATCGGTCACCCGGAAAACCCAGAGTTCGCTATTGGTGCTGTATCTCTGGATACGGAGATCATGGATACGGGAACAGAGGTGCCGGACACTTTCATTTACAAGGAAATCCAGCGGCTAAAGCAAATACTCCGACAGCGTTACGATCTCTATGAAAGTCGCCTGGAAATGTTGCAATTGAAAGGAAAAACCGTCATTCTGGTCGATGATGGAATTGCAACCGGTAGTACTTTGCTCGTATGCATCAGCATGCTTCGCAGATTCCAGCCATCATCGATCGTGGTAGCAGTCCCGGTAATACCTACAGACCGCATCAGAACCTTCGAAACCGCAGCTGATCGTTTGATCTACCTGATCGCTCCTGAGCTCTTCAACAGTGTCGGGCAATTTTACGAACAATTTGATCAGGTCGAGGACAACGAAGTGATACGAATCCTGAGAGCGGCGAGAAAAAAATAAATTTTCCCTCCTATAAAACGGTCTTAACTATAAGAGAAGGTGCTTTATCGGTGTAGAAGTGTACGTTGCGGATAGACTGGTGTTTTTCCTTTGATCAAGGCCCCCAATAGTCGAAAATAAAAGTCGTACCCTCTTTGATTTCGATTGTCAGTTTACCTCCACATTGAATTTCGTGTTTACCCGGCTTTATCTCTCCCCTGATCCCAATTGCATAAGGCCATATTTCACCATCCACATGCACTTCACATTTTTCGTTGTCTTTCTCCTTGATGACGAGATACGTTTTATGATCCTTTGATTTATATACTCTTCCTCTGAGTTCACGACCAGAAGCGCAAGAGGCGATGAACAAAATCGCACCAATCTTAATAGCTAAAACAGTGATTACTTTTAATATCTTCATGAAGCACTGTGGTTCCCATTGCCTAAGACTAGATAAGCCCCAATGCAATCTTCATTCGGATCACACGCTTGGCTGCTGCATCAACTTTTTTCTTGAATTCAGCATCCTTTCTGTACTTTTCCAGGATCTGCCCATGTGCTTTGGACGGATTCACAGGCATCAAAACAATATCCACTCCGGCATTTACGGCTTTCACTTCGCACTGGGGAATACTTGCCACACCACCCATGTTCATTGCGTCTGTAACGATCAGCCCTTTAAAACCATATTCATCGCGCAACAGCTTCGTTACAATGGTTTCGGATGTTGAAGCCGGGAGCCCTTTGGTATCGTACTTCGGGTTGTTTTTTACCGCAATGTGGGCGATCATGACTGAAAGCACACCATTTTCAATCAACTTTGGATAATTGCCAATCTCCTTGAGTTCACCGTCGATCACCTGCAATGACTGATGTGTATCCCCTGAAACGAGTCCATGGCCGGGAAAATGCTTCGCTGTAGCAATAATATTGTTTTTTTGAGTTTGCTGAATAAACGCATCTGACCATGGAATTATATTGGCAGGTACGGCGCCAAAACTCCTGAATCCAACCGTTTTATTGGGCGACATATCCACAACAGGTGAGAAATTGTAATTAATTCCGATGGCATTTAAGTCTTTTGAGATTACTTCAGCCACTTCTCTAACCTCTTCGATGGTTTTCAGTTCATTGGCCTTTTTAACCGAAGTTGATCCAATTATCTTTCTGTTTACCAAGCTGGGCTCTGCATCGGCACTGTAAAGAAATGGCAGATTCCCTATTGAATCATTCAATCCTTCAAATCCTTTGATCCAGTTTGTAAAATCTTCCTTCGTCCCATTGAGCATTAGAACACCGCCAATGATCCGTTTGCGGATCATGTCACGAATAACAGACTCGGTGCTTCCCAGTCGCCCGGCTGCAGGCATGATCAGTTGAGCTACGACCGCAGTGTCATCGAGCGTTGAAAAAATCTTTTCGACCTTTGAATCCAGCCATTCATTTTCCTGAAGAAAATCGGAGAGCGTGATTGTGGAATCGATCGCTGCTTGTTCTTTTTCCTCCCTATCCGATTCGCCGTTAACAGTCGATCCGGTCTGCTGGGCGCAACTTTGAAAGAGCACCGTGAAGATCATACTTCCTAGAAGGAGTTTATTCATCGTAAAATATCTTTTTGACATAAGCGCTAAAGTTAAGGTGTTGGGCCATCCCCCTTCCACGGAAATTTTCCGTTTTTTGCACATAACCTTTGTCAATAACCATTCCATAACCCATCATCGGTTTCTTCACCTTTCCATTCGTTGCTTTGGTGATCAATCCAAAACGAAGATCGTAGTAATACAAAGTATCATTTGAAATTTCCGTTGTATAGTAACCATTTGAGATGTATTTCAAAGTTTCCGAATAATTCTTGTTGGGCCATTTCACCTGATCAAGCAGGCTCTTATTCTTTGAAATTGTATCAGTATCTGATGGCTGAAAGGGGTAAAAAAGTGACTTATAGCCAACGTAGTAATTTTGATCATCTTCGGCAAGCATCATCCAGTAAAAACTTGTCAATGGCATCGGCGTAACCATAGCGTTGCGCGTTTTAAGGCCGCTTTCTGCCAGATAGCTATTGGCATTCCAAAGCATTGAAAGCTTGATAACAACACCCCAAAGTAAATATACATTCGACCAAAGTAAACCTGCCATGTTCCATTTCCATCTGGCTGGTCGTTCCCTTCTCAGAAAGAGTGCAACCAACAAACAAGTCAGATAAGGCAGTGTATACAAAGGATCTATTACAAAAACAGTGTTGAAAGTGATCCGTTCCTTTAATGGCCACAGGAATTGGGTACCGTAATTCGTGAACATATCCAGCATGGGATGGGTGATCGTAGCCAAGAACCACAATTGAATCCACAGTTTCTTTTCATAACGGCGCTTGTAAAGTCTGAACAGTAGCCATCCAACAATTGGTGCAGCCAAAAAAGCGAAGAAAATCGAATGCGTGAATCCACGGTGCACAAGTGCAGCATCAATTGGGTGAAAAAATGAATTCAGGAAAACATCCAAATCCGGAATTGTTCCGGCAATTGCACCCCAGAGCGCCGCCTTATTGCCCATTTTTTTACCTGCCACAGCCTCAGCAACAGATGCACCAAGCACGATCTGTGTTATTGAATCCATTTTTCAATTAATTTTTACAACAAACCCGAATAACAATTCATCATTCCGTTTGTTCCTCAATTTACAGGAGGTGAAGATACCTTCAAGTGCTTATATTTGTCAAAAAAAATACACAACAATGAAGAACGTTGCAGTGATTGGCGCAGGAACCATGGGGAACGGTATTGCCCACGTATTTGCTCAGAAAGGCTACAAAGTGAATTTGATCGATATTTCTCAGGCTTCGCTTGAGAAAGGACTTGCTACGATTTCAAAAAACCTTGACAGGCAAGTTGCAAAGGAAGTTTTAACCGAAGCACAAAAGTCAGATACCTTAGCCAACATATCAACTTTTACCTCTACAGAAGAAGGTGTAAAAGGAGTTCATTTGGTTGTTGAAGCTGCAACAGAGAATGTAGACCTTAAGCTCAAGATATTTACTGATCTTGACAAATATGCAGCACCCGAAGTAATTCTTGCTTCGAACACCTCATCCATTTCCATTACCAAGATCGCTGCGGCGACCAGCCGTGCGGACAAAGTGATCGGAATGCACTTCATGAATCCGGTTCCGGTGATGAAGCTGGTAGAGATTATTCGTGGTTACTCAACGACAGATGAGGTTACCAATACTATCATGGACCTTTCTAGGAAGCTTGGAAAGGTTCCTGTTGAAGTAAACGACTATCCCGGTTTCGTTGCCAATAGGATTCTTATGCCGATGATCAATGAAGCGATCTACACGCTCTATGAAGGAGTAGCAGGTGTTGAAGAGATCGATACGGTCATGAAGCTCGGTATGGCGCATCCGATGGGTCCGCTTCAGCTGGCTGATTTCATCGGTCTCGATGTGTGTCTGGCAATACTCGAGGTACTGTACGAGGGTTTTGGAAATCCGAAATACGCTCCGTGTCCACTCCTGGTGAACATGGTTACAGCGGGTAAAAAGGGTGTAAAGACCGGCGAAGGTTTCTATTCATGGACACATGGAACGAAAGATCTTGTGGTCGCCTCGAACTTTAAAAGGTAAGCCGTTCGTAGCAGCGAATGCGGGTTTCATCGTGTTTTTAAGGTTATATTGAGTCGATCAGTGTTCGATATATTTCGAACACTCGAATTCGAAAATTTACGAATTCGGAAATTTTCATCAATTTAAAATCTTAAACGGAAAAAAATCAGTTTTCGGTTCGATCCACTATTTCATAGTCACCACGCATCCTATTTCCTCATCATCTCCTGCACTGCGCGAATGAGCTGCTGATCCGTACCGTTCAGGAAATCACCGTAATCATTGTTCACCCTAATGTCCGGTTGCAATTCATGGTTCTCGACAAGGTATCCTTCTGAAACACTTCTCATTCCAACCTGTGGAATTCCAAAGACAGTGGATCCATCTATCATCATTTCCCACCAAACCGCCGTGCCTGTACCCGGAACCGGCATCCCGATAAGCGGACCGATATTCAGCGCCTTGTAGGTGTAAGGGAACAAATGTGCATCCGAATAATTCCCTTCACTCATTATCACACAGGATTTCTTCTGCCATTTCCATATCGGTTCACCACCCATATTCTTCTGTCCACGCGGCTCGAATTGCATATACATCTTTCCGCTCAGGAAGGTCGCCAGATCATCGTGTAACCAGCCTCCTCCGTTGAATCGCGTATCCACGATCAGTGCCTCACGCTTATTCAGTTTTCCAAGTGCCTTGTCGAACACTTTTCTAAAGCTCGGGGAGTCCATGCCTTCCACATGTACATATCCAACTTTACCTCCGGAAACACTGTCCACGATCTGTTCGCAACGCTTCATCCATCGCTCATAAGCTAAGTAGTTTTCCTCCCAAAAGCTCAAAGGGACAACTGTTTCTTCCCAGCGTTTCTTCGAGCCCGGATCGTAATAGGAGATCAGGACCTTCTTTCCTGCTTTTCTGTTCAGTAAAGGAAGATAATTCATGTCTTTCAGAATAGCTTGTCCATCGATCTTTTCAATGATTATTCCAGGTTTAGCCTGACTAGCATGCAGAGTTAGCGGACTTTTATCCATAATCTCAATGATCTTCAGTCCGTCTCCAATGTATGCCCCATCAAAATAACAACCTAGAGCAGCGGTCTGGTCGCCGTCAGTACGTTCAAAATACCTTGCACCCGTGTGCGAAGCGTTAAGTTCTCCCAATAATTCTGAAAGCAGCTCAGAAAAATCAAATCCGTTAGTAATGGAAGAAAGCTTCTGTTCGTATTCCTTTTTATAGAAATCCCAATTAACACCATGAAGGTCCTCAACGTAGAATTTCTCGCGGGTTTGTCGCCAGGCATGCTCGAACATGTACGCCCGCTCTGCCGGAGAGTTCAGGTTCATCTCCCCTGACGAACCTATCGGTTTAGGGGTGCCGTTGGAGATGTCAAGCTTAAAAACTGTTCCACCGTTGTTGTAGTACATGAATTTGAATTCTTTGTCCGCGTTCAACGGTGATGGACTCATTCCCAGCTTTGCCAAGATCTTGGTCTCTTTCGTCTTGAATTTCGTTGTCCAGAGATCGAAATCCTTTTCAAAATTCGACAAATAATACATTTCCGTACCCTCATTGTTTATGACTACGTCGGATACATTTGAAGAATGAATGGTCAGCCTGACACGTCTGTCATACAATCCATCACGTTCGATCTTCAGTGGCTTGACCTCATCTTTATTTTCTTCATCCTTCTTCTTTTCATTTTTTTTCTTGGGATCGGCCTTGCTCTCGTCTGCTTTCTTTGTTGCTTCATCTTCAGCATCTTTCCATGCTTTGTAATCCTCCTCACTCAGTGTAAAACGATAGTAAGCATCTTTTGTCAGAAATACCGCATCAACATCAACCTGGGCACCCCAGCTTCCATGAGAGCGAAGACCATAACGATCTGTCGTGAAATAGATCATTTCTCCATCCATTGCAAACTTTGGAACTGAACTACCGTAACCACTTTGGGTAAGATTTATGGGAGGTTCCTTGCCGGATGCATCAACAAGACCTATATCCGTGTTCCAGCGCTCAAATTCAAAGAATTGGACGAGTAAATATCTGGAATCAGGACTCCAAGTATAGTATTGATCACCATCCGAATAGGAATAATTATAGGTCCCTGGTAAAACGGTACGTACAGCCTTAGTTTTAAGATTAATGACACAAATTTCCGTTCGGTCTCTCAGGAATGCTACTTCCTCCCCATTAGGCGAATACTTAGGGTCGAAATCCTCATCGGCTGTTCCAAGAAGTATTTCTTCCTTCAACAATGAAGAGCTAAAAAAGTGCTTTTCAGCATCATTCACCCTTAAAACTTCGTAGATGTCCCAAGAATTTTTCCGTTCGGCTGCAAATAGAATCTTTTTCCCATCAGGACTGAAAGACACATTGCGCTCCTGTTGCGGCGTATCCGTGATCCTTTTAGTGGTACCATATTCAACTGAGCTCACAAAAACATCTCCTCTCACTACATAAACGATCTCAACTCCATCTGGTGAAACAGCAAATTCAGAGGCTTTTCCACCTGTAGGAAGCGTAAGCACGTCATTCTTCGAATTATCCTTTCTGACCGTGATCTCGAGCTTTTTAGGCTCTCCAGAGCTCCATGTGTAAATTGAACCGTGATAACCAAAACAAAGCGTACCGTTATCACTGCTGCTCAGAAAGCGAACGGGATGATCCTTGAAACTTGTCAGCTGTTGCCCGTAAGCATTCCCATTGATATCACCCTTCCATACATTGAATGATCCGGACTTCTCTGTTAGAAAATAAAAAGTGCCGTTCTCACCGAAAACTGGATCACGGTCCTCACCTTCCCAACTCGTAAGTTTTTTAAAACTCTTATCACGCTTGTCATAAAGGATAATATCCCTTGTAACGGAGGAGACATGGTGCTTTCTCCATGGATCTTCATATCCCTTTTTATCCTGAAACAACATTAAATTCCCATCCTTGCTGAAACTCATTTCCTCAGCACTAATCGATAGAAACAGCTGTTCTCTTCCTCCTGTAATTGAAACTTCATAGAGCTCTCCAAGCATCGGATCGGGAAACTGAATGGCTCTGTGGTCATCAAGTCGGCCGGAATGATAAAGAACCTTGGAGTTCGTTAGATCGAATGTGTAAGGATAATCACTCATAGAATGGAAAGTAAGTCGCGTTGGTATGCCACCTTCACGATCAATAATGAATACATCAAAATTTCCATGACGGTTACTGGCGAAAGCAAGCTTTTTCGAATCGTGCGACCAAACCGGCATAAAATCGTGCGCAATGTGGGAGGTGATTTGTTTTGCTTCTCCGCCTTTTGCGTCAACGGTAAAGATGTCGCCCTGAAAAGAAAACGCTATGGTCTTTCCATCTGGTGAGATCGAAGGATAACGCATCCATTCCGAATTTGATCGGGCGATGAATGAAAATAAGGTTAGAAAAACAGGAAATACAATTCTCATGATTTTTGATTTTACAGTGGATCGAATAACTCCTCCATGACCATCCCTTCGGATGTCGGCATAGAGAAATCAAGCATGTAAGAAATAGTTTTGCTGATATCTATCTGCTCATATTTAGAACGTATGATATGTCCTTTCTTAAAATCCGGCCCTAAAGCAACAAGGTAAATGAGTCGACAACCTTCACATTTATCACCGTGACTTATGAAACCGTCTTTGTGTCCGTCTGGATGCCTCCCGTGATCATTGGTAATGAAAAGGGTTGTTTTATCTCTATAGACCGAATCCGACTGAATAAAATCCCACAACTCATTCGCGATCTGATCTGTGTTGCGAATGGCTTGAAGGTATTCAGTCCATTTGTTCTGATGCCCCTTAACATCCACTTCAAGTACATTGATCAAAGTGAGTCTAGGATGATACTGTCCCAAGATCCTTTTGGCATCCCTCCAATTGAGCTTATCCCCCGTATATCCTGAACCTTTACCATCAATGCCACAATGCCTTGATGGATGAAATTCACCTTTCCAATCCTTGTTTTTGGTGTCTCCGAGTATATTCAGTTTGCCTTTGCTGGCAATTACCCATGCTTGAGTGGAATCGTATCCTTTCTCTCTCAGAAAGTAATGGAACATTCCCGGTAATTTTGGTAGCTCCTCACCGTTGTTCTTGATCCTTTGATAGTTACCGGTTGTAATCGCTGTATGACCCGCATTGGTGTGGGTTGAACCATTGTTCCTGAATTCCTTTACCAAAACACCCTGAGGCGCAAGATCATTTGCCAGGTGAGGAATATACTGACAGCTTGAATCTCCAAATGTCTCAGAATATCTTGGACCATCGATCACCAACACGATCACATATTCTGTTTGGAACTTTCTCTTGGGAAGGAGCGGATCCTGATCATACCGAAAGCCAAGGATCGTAACGCTGAATATTACCAGCACCGCAATCAAAAGCTTAAATCGACAAACTGACATCATGCAGAGCTATGGGAATTTTGGGAACTTTGAGAAATCCCTCTTTCTTTTTTCCAAGAAAGCATTTCGACCTTCTACTGCCTCATCTGTCATGTAGAGTAAGCGCGTCGCCTCACCCGCATAGACCTGCTGCCCAACCAATCCATCATCAATCAGATTGAATGCGAACTTGGCCATCTTAACGGCAGTCGGACTTTTGCTGAGTATTTCCTGACCCCATTCAAAGGCGACCATTTCAAGTTGATCATGCGGCACTACAGCGTTAACCATGCCCATTTCAAATGCCTCTTGTGCATTGTAATTCCTGCCAAGAAAAAAGACCTCACGCGCGCGTTTCTGCCCGATCTGCCGAGCCAAGTATGCTGACCCATAGCCCCCATCGATACTGGCTACATCAAGATCTGTTTGCTTGAATACTGCATGCTCCTTACTTGCAATTGTTAAATCACAAACGACATGCAGACTATGTCCTCCCCCAACAGCCCATCCCGGAACTACTGCTATTACCACTTTATTCATGAAACGGATCTGGCGCTGAACATCAAGAATATTAAAGCGGTTTACACCATCTTCTCCTTGATACCCAGTTGTTGAACGAACCCGCTGATCACCGCCCGAGCAAAAGGCCCATCCTCCATCTTTTGGAGACGGCCCCTCACCCGTTAGCAGCACAACGCCGATCTCTTGAGATTCATGTGCATGAACGAGCGCCTGAAGCAACTCATCAGTTGTCTTGGGACGGAAAGCATTGCGCACTTCAGGTCGGTTGAATGCTATTCGGGCAACTCCATCGCAATACGTGTAGGTAATGTCCTGAAATTCCTTGATCGTTTGCCAGTTTATCGTGTCTGCCATAATTCTCATTAATTGACTAAAGCATTCCTCCGTTAATGCCTATCGTTTGCCCGTTGATGTATGATGAACCTTCTCCAAAAAGGAAAACAACAAGTTCACCAAGCTGCGCTGCATCACCCAATTTTCTGGAAGGGATCTGCTGTAACAACCCTCCCAAGATCTTTTCAGGTACCTCTTCGATCATTCCTTTGTCCATGTAACCCGGTGCAATGCAGTTAACCGTAATTCCAAACTTCGCCCAGTCTGCAGCTTGTGCCCGAGCCATTCCGGTAAGCGCGGCTTTCGATGCGGCATAGGCCACGGTTCCGGAGACTGGTAATCTTGCAACCACGGATGACATGTGAACAATTCTTCCATAGCCTTGTTCGATCATTTTCTCTGCTACCAGTGAAGAAAGATAGAAGGGAACTGTAACATTCAACTGTAACACACTGTCAAAATCGGAGGCCGAAAGTTTGTGTGCGCTACCACTTCGGTTAATACCAGCATTGTTGATCAAATAGGAAACTCCTCCGAGTTGATCCTCTACTCTGTTCAAAAGTGATTTACACGAATCCAGATCAGTGAGTCGCGCCTTGAATACGTCCGCATTTTTAATCTTGTGCTCAGTCAGCCAACCAATGAGCTCCTCTGCTCTTTGATCTGCCTGTAATGCCAATGTATAACCCTGTTCGCTCAGGTAAGGTATGATCGCTTTACCAAGCCCACCGGATGCCCCCGTGATCAATACTATTTTCTGCCTCTCCATTAATCGTTCAATTCCTCGCCAAGTGGCGTGTACATTGTGACACCATTTTTTCTGTATTCCTCGATCATCACATTTCGCATTTTCTCAGCATCAAAACACATCACCGTTGCATTTCCAAGTTTTCCAAAGATAACAACTCCCTTTTGAACGAACAGTGGGATCAAACGATCGCATTTTCTTCTGGCTGAAAATTCTGGGTTATGCACTTTAGTTTTAACCTTGTGAAGGTTACCATCGGCATCGCGCACATCAACGACAAAAATTTCGCTGTAGTAAACAGGATATTTAAACTGTTCGACCGCGTCCTCAAGAACATGTAAACTCGTTCCTGCATTATCCAGCGTAACCCCGATGTAAAGGATCTTACCTTTCTTATCCGCTAATCTGGCCCATGGAGAATCCGATCCATAGGGAGTCAAGGTTCCAAAATGACCTTCAATTAGCCATTGTGCGTCAGGACCAAAAGCACATACCGGCTCAGTCGGACTTGCACTGCGGATGACGCCCGACATCTTTCTGAAAGATTCCGATATAGCTCCCATTGCAGATGGCGAATAATTGACGCTAAATTCTTTTAGTCCGCGAATATAATCGAGTTGTAAACCTCCATTGGGAGAGCTGGGCATCATGATATTACCAACAGAACCTATAACTTTCAAAAGAGCAGATATGACGGTTTCAGGACCATTTTCAAGAGCACCTATCCTACTCATGCTTGCATGAACCATCACCGTATCGCCAAAGTGAATATTCAAACGGGAGAGGTCTTCTACGAGACGATCGGTTGTAATGGTCTTACCCTGACGCTGATCTTTCTCCAATGACTTACGAATCTTCCCTTTTTTGAAATTCCTGTAAGAAGTCAGAAGAATTGTTGGTGTGAACCTCCGCAATGTATCGATAAATCCCACTTGAGATCAGTTTTGATGGCGATTCATTGTGATCGAAAAGTATAGGAGATCCATCCATCCTGCAATTTCGGAGCACTGGAGGAATAAATGAATCTGGACATTTTAGCATACTTTAATGCCTGCTCGATCATGCAGGGATTTGCTCCTCTGCTCGATGACGCATCGTACTCGGCTGCTTTTACATCCCCATTCTGATCTACTTTAATACGAACGATCACCTTGCCTGACGATCCATAACCACAGGTATATCCTGGATTACGAACATACCAGCTATTGTTTTGGTGTGCTGCACGCAAGTCCCATTCAACCATTACATCACCGGAGAAAGCTTTGTTACCTCCTGTTGTTGATGATGTCTCATTCTGCTTTTGTGAGGCATTTTGTTTTTGATCTTTCTTGCGCTCATCCATTTCCTGTTGGATCTTTTTGCGCTGTGCCTCGCCACCGGCCTCTTCAAAAAGTTTACGTTCGTATTCCTTTACTGATTTTTCGACATCAGAAGCTGACATTTTATTCTCTTTCCAATCCGTTTTAGAGCGCTCTCTTTTATCATCCACATTTCGTCCAATACTCTTTACATCGCGCGGAACGTAGTCGGAGGGAATTTCAATGTTTTCGGGTTTCACCTCTATGTCTTGAGGAATTTCGACGCGTGCACCATCAAAAAAAGAACCGATTGGCACGTATTCAGTGTAGGTTTCCAGATTGAGATACACAAAAATAATCACGTATGCGGCGACAGCTGCAATGATCCCATAGATGTGTCGGTCAATAAAATCGGCTATTCTATTCATTGTTGTCATTCAACCTGATGATCCTGTTCTCGCTTATATAAAAGTAATGTATTTCATCCAATGTAGACAATATCAATATGTTATCATCCAATTTCCGTATTTGTTCATATTCAATTGGTAATACACGATTACCTTTACTATCGAACACACCAAACTTCGCACCAGAAGAAACAAGGTAGAACATCTCACCCAATCGATCAATACTGTTGAACATGAACGGAAGAATGATTTTATTCTTGGAATCGATAACTCCTAAAAGTGTAAGTTTTTCCGCAATGGCTTGTCCCGATTGAAAACTATCGGCCCGATCGAACTCCGGCTTGATCACTTCCTTACCCGTTGGATCGATATAACCCCAAAGTTTTCCTTTTGAAAAAGCTATCAGGTTGCTGAATTCTCCGAGCTCTGTGTATTGAAAAGGTATCACTGTTTTCCCATTTCGGTCGATCATTCCAAACTTTCCCTTCGTTCTGACAACTGCGTGATTGTTCCTGAAGCTTCCTTTGGTCAAATAATTCGGATAAACCTCATAGATCGGCTGCAAAACAACTGTTCCTTTCCCATCCAAAAAACCAAAAAGGCCATCGATCACAAAAAGTGCCCGGTCTTGATAGACTGCACCGATCTCATCGAACTGAGCTGGCTGAACGATCGAACAATTCCTGCGCATCAAACCATACTGTCCATTGTTTTCGAAAACGAGAAGCGAATCGTTGAAAAATGAAATGTCAGCATAACCCGGGGGAACAACATAGGTTCCGTATGGGTCAATGAACGCTTGTTTTCCGTCGAGCTCCACCTTTGCCATACCTTCCGAAAAAGCGTAGGCTTCATCGTACTTTTCTTCAATACGCAGTTCTCCGTTCTTATCGTAGTATCCGTATCTGCCATTTTTATCTGCATAAACCAATCCTTCTGCTACTGGTCCAAGATCATTGAACTCGCACTCAAAAATCCTTTTACCGGTTCGGTCGATCATACCCATCTTTCCATCGAGCTCAACGATTGCCCTGCCTTGCTCAAAATCTGAGGCGTTGTCATAAATAAACGGAATAACAACACGGTTCCCCTTGTCAATGAACCCATACTTTCCGTTGCGCACGGCGACAGCGAGTCCTTCCTTAAAAAATCCAAGATTTTCGTAAAGTGCTTCAGCATAGCGTTCACCGGAATATTGCATCAGCCCAAAAAGGACTGAATCCTTGTACGGAAGCAATTGTAGTTTGGCATATATCAGGTCATTCCCAATTTCTTCTGAGTAAGGATAATCAGGATAATCTACCATGAATTGCTGGATCTTCTGATCCGAAAAATCGACCATGTATAGTTGATACAACCTTTTCCATGCATTGCCTATGTTCCGATTTTTTGGATAGGTCTTAATGAATTGATCGAAAGCTTCCAGTGAATTTGAGACTGTTGTGATCTCAAAGACCTTATCTTGCGCCTGCGCCACGTAAGGATTTTCGGGAAATCGCTCACAAAATTCGATGTAGGAAGCCAATGTTTTGGCTATTGTCATTTCCAGGTATTGCAAGCGATGGAATTCATTTCGAGCCTCTTCAAGGTAGATGGTTTCCGGATACTTCTCCATAAAATCTCTGAAAGCTCCACTGGTACCTCCTTCGATCGCAGCCACAAAACCCAACGAATCTCTTTTGTGAATTGCCTCAGAAATTTCCAATGCCCATGGATGAAGTACAATAAATTGACCGAACCCTTCCTCACTTCCTGCTTTAAGTGTTAACTGGTAAAATGCTGTGCTGATGTTTCTTTGGAGCTCAACGACAGAAAGAAAATCGACTCCAAGTTCCTTGCACCTTTCTTTTTGTTTTTCCGTTAACAACTCGAAAGACGCACGGGACCTGCCGATGCAGCTATAGGCTGAATCCAGCGAATGGAAAGGATTGTCCTTTCTGAAATAGATGGTTGCTAACCCAAACGAAGCCGGGACTGTATTCCGCTTGAGTGATTTTTCAAATAGTTGCTTTGCTTTAAAATAATTGTAGACCTTAAGAGCTTCAAAGGCGCGATCAAGCCGACCCGGAAGAAGCTGACCAATTGCTTGTAATGAAACCAGCACAATCACTAAGCTGAAAATCTTTTTCACGTTCACAAAAGTAATACCTCTGCTTCACATTGCTGCATTCGCAAAAGGATTGGCAACAAACAAAAACAAAAAAACCCTCTTATTGGAGAGGGTTCTATTCTTATTTTTATGAAATCACTTTTTGTGACGTCCGTAGCGGCTGTTGAACTTATCAATACGACCGGCAGTATCAACAAACTGCACGATACCTGTAAAGAAAGGATGTGATTTGTGCGAAATATCAAGCTTAACAAGCGGATACTCATTACCATCCTCCCATTTCACTGTTTCATTCGAAGTAGCGCATGAAGGACACAAAAAGGAATAATCATTGGACATATCTTTGAAAACCACTAATCTGTAATCTTCAGGATGTATTTCTTTTTTCATTTTAATTGGTAATTATTTCGCTTGTAATCTGAAATCAGGGTGCAAAGTTAAACAAAGATTTGAATAACAAAGAATTTTTAAGACAAAATAATGCTTCAGATTAAACGTTAAATTTGTCAAAATGCGGAATACAAAAAAGACCTTCCTGTTTTGCTATGCTTTCGCTTTGGCAATCAGCATGCTTTCTACAAGCTGCAAGAAACCCGTTTTGCTTTCCAAGGGCAATCTGACTTTTTCCAAAGACACAGTTGTTTTTGATACGGTTTTCACGACCATTGGTTCAACCACGCAGCAATTTAAGATCTACAACAACGACAATCGAACAGTGAATATCGAAGAGATCGAGTTGATGGGTGGTTCAAGCTCTCCTTTCCGATTGAACATTGATGGAATACCTGGCGAAAACTTTTCGGATGTGGAGATCGAAGGCAAAGACAGCCTTTTCGCATTCGTTGAGGTCACATTGGATATTAATGGTCAGAATTTACCGATGATCGTGGAGGATTCAATTCGACTCAGAACAAATGGTGTCGATCAGTTTGTGAAGTTAGCAGTTTGGGGACAAGACGCTTATTTCCACTACAAAGAAGTAATGAATACCCAGACCTGGATGAATGACAAACCGCATGTAATTTATGGATATGCGGCTATAGATTCTGCTCAAACACTTACCGTACCGGGAGGAACAGATATATTTCTTCACAAAAATGCGATACTCTATGTCTACAAAGGAACGCTTAATATGGAGGGAAGTCTGGGCAATGAGGTTACCTTACAAGGGGATCGACTGGAACCGTGGTACGACGATGTAGCCGGACAGTACTATGGCATCTACTTTCAGGAGGCCCGACCTTCGACAATCAATTATGCCATTATCAAGAACGGAACTACAGGCATACATATGTTTTCCAAAGACCCGTTATTTTCATCTGACTACACACTCACCATTACCAATTCCAAGATCTTCAATAATGCCAGCTACGGCATCTTTCTCTACTCCGGTCCAAAACTCAAGGCTGAGAATTGTGTGATCGCTAAAAATGGCTACCATGCGCTGCTCGTTCTTGAAGGTGCAGACTTTAATATAAACCACTGCAACCTACTTGGATATGGATCTGCACAGGCTCCGGCGGTCGGAATCTCCAATTTCTACAATGACTTTGCCAACCAAACTCAGAACATCGGGTCCATAAATGAAGGCGTGATCTACAACAGTGTGATCTTCGGTAATCTGGAATCTGAAATTGCATTTGATACAATTCCTGATGCCGGGATTACGCTATCTTTTGATTTCCGAAATTGCCTCATCAAAAGAGTTCCAACCGGAACAGACAACTTCTACTCTTCCATCCTCTGGAATCACAATCCACTTTTCACCAATGTCGGGGAAAATGATTTCACCTTCCCTACAACGTCGAAATTGAACAATAATGGATTTTTCACATCGGTTACCAACGACATCAACGGAAACCCACGGAATGATCCCCCTGATATCGGTGCTTACGAGAATTGAAAAGGCGCGGAACTGTAGGCTCTAAACCAGAATCTGTAGTTTAAATTACTTTAAACTTTTTTAAACGCTGTACCATCTTTTAACGCAGTTCCTCTGGCACAAACTTCGATTTCTATTTGGTGAAGCACCGTGAATTCTACTGAATAGAATGACATGAAACGAAAAAAGCCCCTTTTCAGGAGCTTTTTTATGGCATTGTTCAAACCTTTAAGCGTTTGCAACATTCATATTGTCCAACACATCCATGACGCTTTTAACTGCTTCTGCTGATTCCTTAAGCAGAATTTTTTCAGCATCGTTGAGGTCAAGTTCTATGATCCTTTCAATTCCGTTCTTTCCGAGAACTACAGGAACACCAAGATAAATATCTTTCATTCCGTATTCACCCTGAAGCCATGCACAGACAGGGAAAATACGCTTCTGGTCGCGGATAACCGCTTCAACCATTTGAGCTGCAGCGGCTCCTGGCGCATACCATGCAGACGTACCCAAAAGTTTAACGATCTCACCGCCACCGAATTTGGTTCGTTCAATGATCTCGTTCAACCGTTCCTCTGAGATCAATTCAGTTACAGGAATACCGGAAACCGTTGTGTAACGAGGTAGCGGAACCATCGTGTCTCCATGGCCTCCCATCAGTACAGCCTGAATATCTTTTGGAGATACATTGAGTTCCAGCGCAAGGAAGGAGCGGTATCTCGCAGTATCCAACACACCAGCCATTCCAAATACTTTCTTCGAATCAACTTTGGCCGTAAGGAAAGCGCAATACGTCATCACATCAAGTGGATTTGATACGATGATGATAATGGCATTTGGGGAATACTTCACTACATTTTCTGTAACCGACTTCACGATACCTGCATTCGTAGCGATCAGATCGTCACGGGACATACCCGGCTTTCTCGGTAGACCTGATGTGATTACAACCACGTCAGAATCTGCTGTTTTTGAATAATCGTTTGTGGAACCAACCGTACGTGAATCATACAAATTGATCGGTGATGTTTCCCAGATATCAAGCGCCTTACCTTCTGCAAAACCTTCTTTGATATCTAACAAAACGATCTCATTAGCGATCTCTCTGTGCGCAAGGACGTCAGCACAAGTTGCTCCAACGTTCCCGGCACCTACAACAGTTACTTTCATTGTATAAATATTGGGTTAATACTATTCATTTTTGACGTTGGCGAAATTAATACTTTTGTGCTAGTCTTCATGCGAATTGTGGATAATTCATTCGTCGAAAAGAAAGATTTTACACTCAAAGGCAACCCAACAGACAACTGTTCGTCATTTAACCGTAACTGATGTGGAGAATAAAGAACAATTAAAAGCGATAATTGAGGGATGTTTGCAAAACAACCGACGTTCTCAGGAAGAATTGTTCAAACTATTCTACGGTAAGATGCTCTCGGTTTGTATGCGATACATCAATGATCGAGACACTGCTCAAGAAGTTCTCCAGGAAGGGTTCATAAAGATCTTTGAAAAACTGGGAGCATTCGATTACAAAGGCTCTTTCGAAGGATGGATCAGAAGGATCATTGCCAATACGGCCATTGATGCGATCAGGAAATCCAAGAAAGATCCATACTTATCGGATAACGACAACGATTTCAAGCTCGGAGCAGAAGACACCATGGTTGAAAAGGAAAACCTTGAGATCCTGGACCTTAAAGCCGAAGTTGCAATGGAAGCCATTCAGCAACTCTCTCCGGCATACCGTGCTGTGTTCAACCTGTATGTGCTTGAAGACTACTCCCACAAAGAGATCAGTGAAATGCTTGGGATAAGTGAGGGAACATCAAAATCCAATCTTTCAAAGGCAAGACTGAACCTGCAGAAGATATTGAATGAGAAATTCATGAACATTGAGTGACATGAAAATGAATATAGATAAGAGTTTTAAGAAGAGTTTGGAAGGTCACGAAATGCCTTTCGATTCAAAAGCCTGGGAAGCGATGAATAAGCGGCTTGATCAATCAATGCCGAGTAACGGATCCGCTAACTGGAAATGGTTCTTTGGCGGAGCCGCTATCCTCATTACCGTAGCTATTACTGTCGCAATGTTAAGTAGAGTGAAGACCTCCGACAGTAAGAACAAGAAAGCTGAACTTTCGGCGGAAACACTACAAAAGGACCAAAATACTGCCCCGACGCAACAACCTACTTCAGAGAATACGTTAGGCGATAAGAATTTACGCCACAGAGATGAACAAAGTACGACGGACAAATCGGATGCTTCGAAGCAGCAAGCTGGAAATGATCAAATGGAACAGGTTTTCCAATCAAGAAAAAGTGATAATGCCAGCAACAAAGTAGATGATCAATCAGTGAATCACCTAAACAACCCGGAAAGATCAAATGTTTCGGAATCAAACGAAAGACCCGGTAAATTACATGAAGTTATTCTTCCGATCCTTGAGAATTCTTGTTTGGGCGAGACCGTTAAGATAGACAACCGAAACAATGATATCAACATCTACGTTATCGATCCTTCAGATAACAGAACAGTGATTAAGGCAGGTTCGAAAAGTTCCTTTGTGTTGAATGAGGAAGGAATCTACTCAGTGGCACACATGGAAAACGGACAAATTGTAAAAAAAGAATCTTTCTTGTCCCTATCCAGTCCGAGAGTTGATATCGCATACGATCGTGATCTTCTCTTTGAACAAGGTGTTCCAACCACAAATCTGACTACCAGTGCTGTGGGTGCAAGTTACGAGTGGAGCTTCCCTTCAATCAATCAAGGTGCAAACGGAAGGAATGTGGCTGCACACTTCTTCAAAGACGGACAACATGAAGTAAAATTGAAAGTAACCGGTTCAAACGGATGTAGCACAACAGAAATAGTCAAAATTGAAATCGACAACAAGTATAACCTGCTGGCTGAAAGTGGATTCAACCCAAATTCTGCAATAGCCGTCAATCGCGAATTCATGCCTGATGCGCTTGTTCTGAGAAATACACCGTTCACCCTTTACATTATCGAACCTTCTACAGGTGCTGTTATTTACGAAACAAGTGATGCTTCACAGCCGTGGACCGGAGTTGACAAGAGGAATGGACAAATGGTAGAATTCAACGCTACTTTCGTCTGGAAAGTACTGCTGAAAAATCCAATGGAAGGTGAGAAATCAAATTATGCCGGAACGATAGTTCTCTCTTCGAATAGATGACACTAAACTTCAAC
>Ga0315902_10004673_pt1 | contig 19644 bp, 15 predicted proteins | sample LakEriMetagenome_9_FD_203523 | JGI IMG/M metagenome (GOLD analysis project Ga0315902, IMG submission 203523) | Freshwater fungal communities from buoy surface, Lake Erie, Ohio, United States - Buoy 12 MA117 | ecosystem: Environmental > Aquatic > Freshwater > Lake > Lake biofilm | place: USA... | reverse complement strand
TTGCTAATTGATAAAGTGTACCTAGTTTACTACTAGATAAATAGTATTGTAATCCAAATTTAGTCTCTGTAAATCCCAAAACTATTACATCTGGATGTGTAATATGTACCTTATAATAAACATGGTTTCAGTGTGCCTATATCTATATAGTGACTATCTTGATTTAATGTATAGATAAATATTTTTGGACTATTATTATTCATTATAATTATAATAAAATATTAGAATTCTAATAATGGCAACATTGGAACAACTAGATCATCCGCTTTTACGAATATATTCGTACTTGCTGTATTAGGTACACATATATCTACACGTGAACCAAATCTAATATAACCTAATCTATCACCTACACTATATTTATTATTTATCTGGGTATAACTATAAATACGTCTCGTGAAAAATCCAGTATATTGAACTATTTCATACATACCATACTTACACTCAAATATGTGTGTTAATCGCTGATTATAATCTGAGTTAGGACTATTTGCGAACTTAAAAAAACCATAGTTAAAATGTTCTTCTATTTTTTTACTATGGATAGGTACATATTGTGTGTGATTGTCAAAAACAGAGAGAAAAATGGATATGCATATCTTATCACGTAGTCTTTTAACACTTAAAATTTTCCCCTGTGTTGGACTATAGAATATATTTGGTTTAAGCGGTTTTGGTAAATTTGGATTTGGATTTCTATGAAAATAAAGTAATAATGCTATAATTACAAATAATACCTGTGATAATACGTGATTATTTTTAATTAGTGAAATACTAAATATTAAACATAGTATATAATATTCCACATGGTTAAATACATTGTTAATCATATATAATTAATCCAGCAAAAATATATATATAGATATTAAAATATAATTAATAAGACAAAAAAATATATATATAGATATTAAAATATAATGATGGTCTACTATAAATATATTTTTCTAGTAATTTACTCTGAAAATAACCCAGTATATAGAGAGATGTATAATCACATATTGGAGTATTCTAATAGATATACTCAAAATGGTATACTTACTATATTTTTAATATGTGACACTACTATATCAGAACCATATTCATATGATAAAGAAACACATATTTTACGAGTAAAAGCAGTAGAACATATTAAAAATATATATCATAAGACCATTTGCGCTATTAAATATTGTTTAGATAATTTCAATTTTAAATATATAATAAGAACAAATATTAGTAGTTTTTGGAATTATAAAAAGTTACATTTATTGGATAGTATATTACATGGTGACCAACTATATGGATATAAAATACGTGTGGGTCAGAGTGAATTTATATCAGGTTACTGTATGATTATGTCGCCATATGTAGCTAAAACATTATATACATATCGTGATACTGGTAATACACGTATATATTATGATGATGTTAATATTAGTAAAATATGTGTGGATAATGGTATCACGCTTGGACATATAGATATTACGTATAGATTTACTAAAAAGTGTGATATAAGTTATGCTATAAAAATGATAGAGAAGACTAGTGGTGATAGTGATAAACGTATTTTCTATAGAGTGAAGACAGGTGATCGTGATGGCTTTGATTTGTTAATTTTTAGAAAATTAAGTGAGATTGTATATAAAATAATTATATCCTAAAACGTATATATAGATATTCATGAAAATCAGAGACTTATTCTGGTATAATGATCCATCAACTATAATTGATCCAAATAGATTATCTGAATTTATACCAACTAGTTTAATGACACGCGTAGAACAACTAAACGCAGTTGTTCGTTTTTCATTATATTTGTCCATTATTCTTATACTAATGCGAAATGGTGACTTTAATTATATTATTATATTTCTGTCATCTTTATTGGTTACCTATATTATTTACACGTTTGATGATAGAGTGCGTGATGTAAAAACTGGTGATCACCAAGAATTATTTACAGACTTATCTAAGCCAGCGTGTACAAACTATATCAAACCAACATATGATAATCCATTCATGAACCCTACATTGATAGATATAACAGAAAATCCAAATAGAGAGGCTTATTCAAAAAAGAGTTTTTTGGCTAATGATGAGATAAAAATGGATATTGAGGACAAGTTTTCCTATAACTTATACCAGGATGCTGATGATATTTTTGGGACCAGAAATTCTCGCCGAGAATTCTACACTGTTCCTGTCACTACCATTCCCAGCAATCAGGATAGTTTTGCTAAATGGTTATACGGAAACCCAGCCACATGTAAAGATGGTAATGGTTTACAGTGTGAAGTAAATAATAATCGTCATTTGATGGGTGAAAGTAGACCAGTATTTTATTAACGGTTACACGCACAAATGTCATAATCAGTGACAAAAATAGTTTGATTTTTACACTTTTGTAAATTATACTACGGCGTATGATGTTAACTACACCATAACTAGTACGACTTATTTTTATTTAGTGAAACCATCAAATAAAAATAAGTTTTTGTGCACATAAACATTAATAGTGTGCGGTTTTTTCTATTTTTAACAGTCTACTTTTCACTTTATAACAGTTCCAGTACAAGTCTATTTTTGTGAGCTACAACCGTTAAAAACGGCCAAGACCATAAATTTAGAGTTTCTAGACTTCACTGTAGTTTTAAGTTTTCTACCAAAAATAAAATTCACAACAAGTTAATAATTTATTATCATAATGTGGTAATATACTAAGATTTAGTACATTTTTAGAATTTAGTAACTTATGAAATTTGTGGTGAATGTAGAAGCCTCCATTTTTTTGGCATAATGGCTATCCAGCGGATAAAATTAGTAAATATTTTTATTATATATAATGTTACGGTAACAAATAATAAAAATATAATATAGCCTAAATAATATTTCGCAAATGCGAAATCCGCTGGATAGCCAATAATAAAAATATTTACAAAATCCTACCCATTTCCAAAGCAAATTTTTTTAAATAGAACGAAAGGTGATAGAAATACGTCTACCATTCTTGTTTTTTAGCATTTCGTGTGACCACTTATACCTAGCATCACCACTCATCAAATAGAGTGATCCTGGTTTAACATGGATGTCTACCTTATCCATGCCATCGCATGTGAAACGCATTTTCCCACCAATAGTAGTATCTCCAATACTATAACATCCAATAATAGGTCCAAATGCTGGTGAGTCAATGTGCTTGCTAATAGACTGTCCTGGTTCATAGTTATTTATGATACACTGGTTAAAGTCTACAACCACTCCCAAATTCTCAAGTACTGTTTTTTCAAGTGTATCCTTGTATACTTGCAAGTAGTCAGGGATATCAGCCAACTTTTCTTTAGCAGTAGTTTTACGATAGTTATACGCAAAACCATAGTGCTTTACCTTGCGACTATTCTGACTAGATGTAATAGGCTTCCATGGCGTATCCAAGTCCTCATCCAGCAGGCGAATTATATTATGATGTTCCACCACATTATCAAAATAGTAAAGTCCCGGGATATTATCCATTGTTTTTATTTAACAACTATTCCACTTAGATAACACTATCAATTTTTTTTTAATACATAAACACCTAATAGGTATCAATTAGGATTAATTATTTTCGGTGTGGCATTGGCTCACATCATAAATAAATGGTACGACTACATATTAACAAGTACACGCCGGATAGGTCCCAATCGGGACCATTTATTTTCGATGTGGTGAGGATGGATTATTAATTCGTTAACAGATGGTCTCATTTCACACCATAAATGTTTGGTCCCAATTGGAACCATTTTAGCCGGCGACTACATATTAAAATAAAATATCCATTTTAAATTTAAAAAAAAAATTTAAAATGGTTAATCTAGAGAACCTATTCTATCCACATAATCATTTTGAGATATATCCAAATCTAATAAATCATATTTATTTACACTAGATGTGGTTGTTTTTGATTTTGATAATTCTGGTACAACAAGTTTATTAAAGTTTAGTTGTGTATGTTTATAAGTTGGTTTTTTATTCTCTAATATAAGTTTCAACATACTATCATTATTATTTTTATAAATAAATAGTAATAAAACAGTATCCAATTTTTTAAATAATGGTACACTATCTACTCTATCTAAAAAGACACTATCTACTAAACTATATAATGCCACATTATCAAGAACAGTATTATAGTAAAATACATAGTCACCCACCCTTGTAATGAATAAATATATCTTCTTATCTAAATTAGTAGGTAATTTAAGTGACTGTGTCTGTCTATTTTCAGATTTAAGTTTAGATAGAGCAGTACTAAACTGTTTGGCATCATCTAGTGTATAATCTCGTATATAGTACTGATTGTCAATAGTAAAATATGGCAATAATTCTAACATAGGCTTTTCAACTTGCTCTATAGTATTACTAACAAATCTAACTAATATTTCACCATCATCTATTACAGTAGGAACAAAAGTAAATTGTTCTATACCAACCTGATTATATAAATAATTAGCGACCTTTATTATTCTAAACACTAAAGTATTCAATTCATCTGGATATGTTATACGTCTTGGTGCGTTTACAACTCCTGCTTTACCACTAGCACTAATCTTTAATTGTTCCTTAGGTATAAATTTCTCCAAGTAGGCCTCCAAATATTCAAATGGTTTCATAGAACCAATGTTTATCTCTGTTTCCAGAAAAACTGGTAAACTATTTGCATTAAAATCAACTACATATTTATCACTATCTGTTCTCTTAATAATGTAAAACTTACTAACATCATAGTCCAAATTAAGTTTATCATATCGTGTATCATATACATAGCGTGTTTCATACTCTGGACTATCAATATTAATAATAGAGTTGCCAATTGGATATTTAATAATGTTTGGTATACAATCCAGTGTCATACCAAAGTGAAGATCTGGTAGTCGTCTTACAGCAAATCGTGACTTTATATATAATAGATGAGTATCAACATAGAATAATTCGCGATTACATCTCTCACATACACTAATAAAATTGGGATCTATGCTAGTTATAGTAGAAGTATCTGATATTACTACTAACCTTTCATATTTATTTGGTATTATACCATTAATAGCCTTAAGCATACCTAAATAATTTGTTTTTAAAATAGCACTGTCAGTTGTTTGGGTAATTATTCTAGGTATATTTGTTATCAATTCATTTGTTAGTAGCTGTTCTACGTTGTAAACTAAATATTCTACATGATGCTTATTAAAATAATCCATTAACTGAGTAATGTTAGGTGCCTCTTTATTACCTGGTACCAGTGTTACTATAGCTACTGGTTTAACATTGACAATATTTATAAGACTATTCATATCTACATTTAATTCTATATGTTTATTAGCATACCATGCTATCAATGGTAAGCTTTCCAATGTATTATTAAGTACTTCACGAATAGCTACTATATTTTTATCTGCGCCAAACACATATACATCATTGTCATCTATCAAAATATAAACATCATAGTGGTTTTCTACCTGTTTTGTAAAAGCACGCAATTCACGAACTAAGTTAGTGTTTAATCCCGATATACGTGTGATATTCCAATCTTCTATTTCATCTAAATATGTAATAAACTTATCACACATATCACTTGTACCAGAAACAGTAATATTACCAACACTAATATTACTAGCACCACTAACATCATCAAATATTACCAATTCTACCTCAAATATAGGTTCCAATTTCCGAATATTGTTTTTTACTAAATTAAGTAGTTTTACACTAACTGGTATATTTTTAGTAACAAGACCACCAGATGGTTTAGTCTGAATATGTTGATTGATATTATAACTACTATAGTCAGTATCAGGATTATATTTATTATGTGCTAGTTTAAAAGTATATTCCATATAGTCAAAAATAAACTTGCGATTAAAAATGGTTTCCGCTAATTTTTTAGAATTTTCTGCTATTTTTTTGGCTAAAACATCATTACCAACAATCCATTCTGATAGTTTTCCCAGTTCACTAACTTCCTCTAACAATATATGGTCCTGATTTGTAACGGTTGTCATATCTAATGTAAATGGAACAGTAAGTCCTGTATACCAAAGTCTATTTTTACTAGGTAGTCTAACTATAACACTACCTAACGTCATTAAATAACTATATTTTAGACTCACACCATAACTATCTAGGTAGAGTATATATTTATTGCTAGCAAGTGTTTTAAGACTATATTGGTCACCACTTTCTGATACTGGTAATACAAAATTTTCTAGTGTGGGATCCTGTTGTCCAGAACGTAAACCCCTTGTAAAACTAAAAGACGTCCCAGTTAATATAGTTGAATTATCCCACTGAGTTATCTTAAAATCCACATTACTTAATTTATTGGTATATACATAGTCTAGAACCTGTAATCTAACATTGTCACTTGGAGTGGTACCACATGCTTTACTACTGCCTCTGAATATAATTTTATTAGCACGTGTTTCCCAGTTAGGTAATTGGCTTTCTATTCCACGCATATCAAAATAGGTATTATGACATTTATCTTTTGCTACAAAATATTGCTTGGTAATAAAAAACCAATCTAATGGAGTGGGTAGTGGAATGTCACCAGATACAGTATTAGTAGACAATCCAAATATAGATACATCTGGTGTCTGACGATTAATAGGTATACTTTCCAAATGATACACAAATTCCAAATCTGGTATTGACCTATCATTTAATAGACTATCTAACATATGTTTAAAAGTGTTATAATATAGATCATTAAATTCAAATAGTGTTAAGTTTAGTTTACAACCCGACATATACCACACATTCTTATTAGAATAAATGGGTTTATTAGCCAACTCAGGATAATATCTATACTTATCCAAGTTCATCTCCAATATTTTATCATAGTTCTCTCCTATAACAAGAGCCGATGGAGTTCCCTCGTTTGTACTATTATACATAGGTGTATAAATACTTAATTTTCCATTTTTAATATAGCAATAAATCATTGTTTTAGTAGAGGACATGAGCGTTTCTATTGCTTTATATAATGATAGTTCTGTATATTTATATTCACTATTCATGTTTGGTATTAAGCGTCTGTCTATTATAGGTAACGGAACAGGAGTAGTATTAACCTGCCCTAATAGAGTGCGTTCATATAGTACATCATCTAAACCAGATTTAGATATTTTAACACGAGTTAATTTATTACATAGTGTTAGATTGTCACTTGATAAAGCTTGTGTCGCAACTTTAACAAATACGAAATAGTTATAAAAACTACTGAACTCTTTAAGTTCTCTATAATTATCACTTAATAATTTTTGACTAACACCATGAGTATTAGCTATTTCATCTATTGATCCTGTAAAATTCTCGAATGGAAACCTTAAATATTTAAAGTTCTGTTTAAAATCACTTAGATCCATTATTTTAAGACCAAATTTTTTGGCCTCACTAATTAGATATTTACTACTAACTAAATACTCAACTGTATTTTTACCACTAGAACCTAACTGTATATTAACTTTAAATCCCAAACTATTATCATCGGATGGTAGTTTATCATATTTAGCATCATACATTTTATTTATGGCATAAATAGGTATTCTATTTACAGCATCTCTATACGCAAATACTAAATCATTAGACTTAAGATTATTATATAATTTATCACCATCCATTGAACTAATAAGTACAACACCACCTACTCTTACACTATCAGAAATGTTTTGTAAACAATTATGAAGACTAAGTTTATTATCAAATACATTCTGAATAGCAAATTGTAGACTTACTATATCAAAACTATTTTTACCACGACGTTTAAGTATTTTACGCAAATTGATAACATTTTCCATATTAGTATCACTATAAGCTTTGCCATCATAAAGTGATTTATTTAACATTGCTAAACCATACTCAATAGTATTAGTTGAAAAGAATTTAGTATACTCCAGTTTATCCTTTACTTGTGCTAACCGATTTACTAAACAATCTGTAGCGCCATAGACGTTGGTCTCACTCTGATCCAGTGCTAATACATAACCATAGTCACTCAAAATCCATTTGTGCATATCACCACCTTTACCCGCACTCAAATCCAACAAATGTGGTAGACGTCCACCTGTAACATACGCCTGTGCTCCATTAATAAGATAACTCTTCACAAGGTTCTGATATTTTCTAAATGGTACATCTTTACCATCTCCATCAGTAACTCTATATATATCCGTATTATCTCCACTAGTGAACATACTAGATATCTGAGTACTCATTTCCATAGTATTAGTATACTTATCCACCTTTTGCCATTTACTACTCTCACCATATGTGATTACACGACTAGCAACAGACATAGCTTCTAACTCTTGTGTCATAAGTTTCATGCCATATGGGAGTTCTATCATACTAAAATTATTCTTACTATTCTCTATCTGATCTTTATGTAGTCTATCATCATAATAACTAACTTTCGTACTATTACATGAATAACATTTATATATATGTTTCTCCGCATTCACCATAGCAATAAAACCACAACCATTACAAACTATCATACTATGTTTATCACTACGTTCCATCATACTCTCCTTCAAAAATCCACTCACACCATGAGACAATAAAGCATCACGTTCCATTTCACCAATTCTAAGCCCTCCTCCAATACTTCTTCCACCTGTGGGTTGTTTTGTAAGCATGGTCACAGCACCCGTATCACGACTATGCATCTTATCTTCTACCTGATGTTGAAGACGTCCATAATATGTAGGACCTATAAAAATCTCATGTTCTAATAATTCGCCAGTCATTCCATTATATAACATCTCACACCCTGTCTTTTCAAATCCTAAACTTTCTAGCACGGCACCCATCTTGTCCAGAGGTATATCTTGAAAAGGACTACTATCTCCAAATATACCTAATAGAGAACACTGTTTTGTCTGCTGTGTTTCTATGAATTGTGAAATAGTCATACGTTTGGGAAAAGCCTGTGGATTTATCATCATATCAGGTCTAATGCCACGACGGGTAAAAGGCATATCACTCTCATGTAGTATCATACCCATAATACCCTTTTGACCAGCACGACTAGCAAACTTATCACCCAATTCAGGACGTTTCTCCTTTCTAAGACGAACTTTTACAAATAAGAAATCATTATTATCATAGCTATAGTATACTTTATCTATAATACCAGTCTCAGCACGTCTAACATATTCACTGGCATCCTTATATATAATACGACCCTCTGCGTCACGTTCATTGGTTATTATTACTTTGCCACATACTATATCATTTTCATCTACCTTAACTCCCTCACGAACAATACCATTTTCATCCAATTTACTATAATTTCCAGGTTTTAAATCGTGAACTATAATCTTGGGGTCATTTAATGTGACAGGATTACATATTTTACTACGTAATTTAGTAAAGTCTGACACTTCTTCACGAATAGCGTATGTACGGAACTTTGTGGTTTTAAACATTCCCCTATCAAGTGAAGACTTATTAAAAATGATACTATCATCTTGATTATACCCACTATAACAAGCAATAGCAACAGTAACATTAATTCCATATGGTAATTGGTTTCCATATAAATGCTTGGCTAATCTATTTTGAACAAGTGGTTTTTCAGGATATTGTAATATTTGTGTCTTAGTATCCATACGATTTCTAAAATTACTAGCATAAATACCAATAGCCTGTTTACATTGACCACAACTATACAAATTACGTGGTAATTGGTTTGTCTGTGCGTATGGAATAAGTTGACCCATAATACCAAACATAATGGCTGGACTAATTTCACAATGAGTATAACAGACGAGAGGATTACTTAATTCACCTTGGTTCATCGCCACCATACAGGTATTTGCCTCCTCCGTATCCACAAATTCTATAACACCAGCCGTTTTAACTAGCTCACTATCAGATAAAGCACTCTCCTTGTGATATTTATTATCATATTGATCCCAAACACGAAGAGTACCACCAAGTAGTTGGTTCCATTTTAATTCACCACTCATTAATTTTCTAAATATTTCTGGTGTAATAGACAAACGGTTATCCTTTACTATAATCATAGGATGACAGCTACGACCACTATCAGTAGATAGTTTTATCTCCTTTGTATCCACATACCAGGCGATACTGGTATATATATTTATTACAGCATTTCTACGTAATAATCTTAGACGTTGTGTTAATAAATTAGGCTTGTCTGTATAACCCACTAGACGACCATTTAAAAATACACGAGTTAGGTTACGACGATACACATCCACAACTTTAACAAGACCACAATCTATTAATCCATTATCTAACAATGCCTGATAAACACCATTACTATGTGTTCCAAAAGTTATATCAGTAAACATGGCTATGTTTGTTTTAACACCAACATTAGCACCATCAGGCGTTTCAATAGGACATAAAATACCATATGTACTAAGATGAAGCATATGAGGACCTCTAAGTTTATTGCTAGCATCAATAGGAGTTACTACACGGCGGAGATGGCTGGTCATGCCCACATAGGTTAACCGGGCTAGATCTTGAACCACTCCCTCTTTGCATGGAGCGTTACGCAGACCCCAACAATTTTTAAAAGCATATTTAAAACCATCAGTCATAATAGTACTATCTAGAATAGGATCACCAATTCCACTAAGTGTATCATCTGTTATAAGTTGTAGAATATTCTCATCATCCATACGTGCTTTAGATGCCACATATAACTGGTTAGTTCTATATTTAAAGTTATTCTGAACACGGAAGTACAAATCTCGGAAAATAGTGGCAACCAAAAAACCACTAACATCTATGCGTTTGTACATATAATTATCGCGGTCCGTCTGTTCTAATACTTTATATTTAGTGAGTAGTATTTGATTTACCATATAACCCAAAAATATAGCCTTATCATATAAGTTAGATGTACCTACATGTGGAAGTAGGTAATTATATAAAATATCTAATATATATGGGAAGTCCTTAGCGTCTCGTTCCGCAATATTAGCGATGTACCGATTACGTTGTTCTTTTGCTAATGAAGCAATACTCTTTTTATTAACACCATCAAAATTTCTAATAATATTTTGTAAATATCGGAAAGCATCTACTTGAGTTGTTATATGGTTAGAGATAAGTATATTATCGTATAATAGATTACTTAACTTTTCACCCAATGGAGATTGTAAATCACCTATCATCATTTCTAGTATCTCCTTATCAGCAGTTACACCTAAAGCACGGAATAATATAAAAATAGGAATTTGTTCTTTAAAATTGGGTATTGTTACGTAGAGTAATCCCTCCTTATTTTGTTGAGGCTTACCCTTACCCTTATTTATATTCTGTTCAGGACGTTTTAGATATACATTAGTAATACGAGCTGGTTGTAGTTTGTCTTCGGGAACACTACGAATTTCTGCATGAAACTCATTCTTATCATCTTTAACCTTTTCATAAACGTAGACTTTGTTTTCGACCTGACGGGTTTGTGCTGTAATTACCTTTTCCTTACCATCAATAATAAAATATCCACCCTGATCATACTGACATTCGCCAAAATCTTTTAAATTATTTTGTGGAATGTCACTTAGTACACATATCTTGGAATGCAACATAGCTGGGATTTTACCTAATAGTTTATTCCGAAGAGACACCACACCTAATATTTTAACTTCAGGTGAACCTACTTTAACATGGGTTATCTTTCTATATAGACAGTGTACATCAACATATACACCCATAGTATAAGTTAAATTTTTAAGACGTGCCTCGTTAGGATATAGCTGTCGTTTCACACTATTCATTGTGTTAGTAGTAGTATCATAATATTTTTCATAAATAATAGGTTTTGCTATCTTAATACTACTACCATCATTAATAAGGTTCTCACCATCTACACTACCACCCACCATAATATCTACCTCATATTCTGTATTATCTTGTAAATTATAATTGAGTTGTATAGGATTGAACTGACGTACTGTTTTACTTATCTGTTCGTCTGTAAACATATTAAAACTGTCAATTTGATTTTTACTAATATAATGGCTCATATTTGCGAAATATGCGTCCAATATATCCCAACCATGCTTATCTAATTCAAATGTCATAATAGAAATATATAATATTATTATTTATTATTTTAAATAATAAATATCACTAAAAATACAAACAATATTTTACAATGTTATAAAATATTGTCGCATAGAAAACTATTCTAATATTATTATTTTATAAAATATTGATAAAACAGTATTTAGTTATAGAGTAATATTATTAATAACTATTAAAGTTTAGTTTGTAAACTGAGAAAAAATTGATTTAAATAATAGAATGTAAAATAATAAGTGTAAAATAATTAGACATGGCATACTACCGTAAAGACGCAGCAATCGATACTATAAAAGTATTTAATCCTAATAACTTTCTGGCAAGTGCTGACCAAATACAGTCTATATTATTGAAGGCTGATATTAAACTTCCTATTAAAGATATTAGATACTATCATCTAGCATTTACACATAAGAGTTATATAAAGAGGGTATCAAATAATAAATCTCTTGACATAGAGCCTAATAATAAATGTTTGGAGTTACAGAATGAAAGTAATGAGCGTCTGGAGTTTTTGGGTGATAGTATTTGTAATAGTATAATTGTTAACTATTTATACGATAGATTTCCAAATGAACAGGAGGGTTTTTTGACACGTATTAAGATAGAACTCATCTCTACAAAATGGTACGCAAAGTTTGCCAAATATTTGGATTTTGATAAGTATATTATTATGTCACAGAGTTTAGACCAAAAAAATGGCAGGACAAATGATAAAATCCTAGAAAATACATTTGAAAGTTTTATAGGAGCACTTTTTAAGGACTTTTCTAACATACCTAGTGTCTATGTATCAAAATGCGGATTATTAAGTGGTCCTGGGTATGAAGTATGTGAAAAATTGGTGGTTCACCTTCTCACTAAATTAGTTGACTATGATGATATTAGATATAACAATACTAATTATAAGGATATATTACAGAGATATTATCACGAGGCGTTCCAAGTCACACCACAATACAGAATTGTGTCCGTTAGTTCAGATAATAAAACATTTACGATGGGTCTTATTGATAAGACCGATCCCAGCAAAATATTTACCCAAGGAACTGGCAAAACTAAGAAGGCAGCAGAGCAAGAGGCAGCCCGTTGTGCTCTGGAAATTTATGGAAAACTTAATACTGTATAAAGCACACCAAGATAAAATATATAGGCTCTAACACTAATTTTTATTTTTAACACTATGATACTATGCTATTTGTTTATAATATAGATATTTATTTTATAGTGGTAAGATATAATGGCTATCCAGCGGATTTCGCATTTTGCGAAATATTATTTATCTACATTACATTTTTATTATCTGTTACCGTAACATTATAAATAATAAAAATATAATATAGCCTAAATAATATTTCACATTTTACGAAATCCACTGGATAGCCAATATTTGCTCTATCATATATAAATGATTTACCCATTTTACTGTAAATAAGGTTAGTGTATACATATTAATGAGTAAACGCCGGCTTGTTCCCAATTGGGAACAGTAATTATTGATGTGGTGTAGACTAAAAACATAAAATAAATATTATGGTAACAAGTGAGACCATAATATTTTGTTCCCAATTGGGAACAAAATAGCCGGCGTTTACTCATTAATATTAATCTATTTATTGTTTTCTATTGTTGCTATGTATCAACTGCTTTCTTATATTTTTTTAAAAAAAATTGATTGTTTTTTTCGGTAAAATGATCCGATTATTTTTTAGTAAAGTTTTTAGTAAAAGATGTATTGCTCTGTTAAAACCTCCTTTAGACAAGCTCCTACTCCTGTAAAGGAAGTAAGTGAGATTTGTGTTTATCTTAGCCATGTGGCACCGGAAGTAAGAAAATATATTCTTAAGGAAACAGGATATAGCAGCCTTGTTGAATATGAGCTTCTTAGTGGTGATCGTAATGGTTTAACTATTATCTTTGACAACGATAGAGTTCCAACATGTGAACCATATGTAGACACTGGTAAAAATGTAAAGACGTTTGATCTACTCCTTAGTCATTTTAGCACTGATGTACAAGATAGACTTTGTCAATATATGGGACTTGATGCTCTCACATTTGAGCTAGAATACGCTGGACTGAACACCTTTCCATTTGTAGTTGAAGTAAACCCTAACCCTAAAGAGACATTTGATATTAACGAGTGTCTAGTTTCCCTTATGAAACAGGCTCTTCATCCTAAGACTACAGAGAAAGCAGTTTCACAAGAAGACGTAAAAACTGTAGTTGCAGAGGAAACAAAGACCCCAGTCCAACTGGAGAAACCTTTTGTAGTTAAGCAAGAAGCTCCAGTTGTCAAGCAACTCTTTAGTGGATGGACTGCTCGGCTTAATCCTGTGACCAAAAATTCGTATGTACTTGTAGCGGAAGATGTTGATAGTCTTCCAGACAAATCCTGGCAAATTGAAGGCGTTCATAGACCAATCTATTATTCAGACATTTACAAGGGATGGATTATTGGACTTCGTTATGAAGACTTTATTCGCTCTAATGGTGTTACCTTTGTAGACGCCTAAACAATATAGAACTATTTAAAAATTATTTATTTTTTATAACTATAAAATCTAAAAAACTTTAAATTACTATATTATATTATATGTCAGAACTTTCAGAAGTGTTAGAACGTGGAATAGTAATTAATATATTCGGAATGTTTTACATGGGATCTTTTTGGGTAGTATATTCTACTACAAAAGAGAATACTATTTTAATTGCCCTATCTGAAAATTTTGATATACCAACCCATCCTCGTGTTGCTATTTTAGATTTGGCTAATATCAATTATTATGTTTTAAATCAAAAAATAAATATAGACGCGGACTATAGTAGTATAATTAAAAAATATTCCAAACCAAAAGTATCAACTGGTGACATTATTAAGATTGAGATATCTAAAGATACTTGGTATGCTTTATATGTAAAGTATTATAATGAGGTTAATAACTCGCATACAGTGGTAGATTTGAACACTACACCAACAAATGTTTGTGTTGTTAATTTATGTCTATGTAATTATGTAGTTATACTAAATAATAATATTAAACTAGATATACAGCGAGCTACTAAAAGCATAAAACAAATGTTAAAATTAAATAGTTTTATTAATCTTAGACAAATAGATACTAATACATATATGAAGTTATTTAATAATTATATAATAGATAGTACTCATATAGAACATAGTATTAATACGTTAGCCGATAAAATAGAACCAAATATAATAGATAATTATGATAAAATAGTAAAACGTAATAATATACTAGTTACAGATTATAGTGATATAACCTATGTTAATAATATATTAACAACTAATAACTATAAAAGAGAACTCCGGATGTCTAAGTATGATAATGTTACGGAAGATGAGATATTAAATTGCTCTGCAGATAAAACTAGTGGAAATTACTGTATATTGATGTAAAAATATATTAAATATTAAAATGTCAATATATAGTATGAATAATCAGTGTTTAGGAAAAACGAGAAAAGGTGAGCAGTGTAAATTATGGGTATTAGGTGATAAATTATACTGTAAACATCATAGAGAACAACGACACCAACAGAAACAAAAACATCAGCAGGGTGGATGAGGGTGTGTTGATGTGGAACTCCCTAGGATATCTTCTCACCATAGCAAAAGTGGTAATTTTTTCATGCAAGGTGGTGGTAGTTGAGGAAATAGGGAGATTTCTTTTTTTGGCTTGTTCTCAAAGAAGAAATAAAGTGGTTTTATATTATTAACCTGGATTGAGAATACTTTGATATTATAATGTGAAGCAGTCTATTTAAAATATGTGAATATGTATAGACTTGCTGATAACTGAAGTGTACTCTCTTGGTTTAAAAAATACTTTATAAATTACTACAATGTGGTGGTATATTATAACGTATGTAACTATTGTAATAATAGGATGGTTACCATTAAATGCCATGAATGGTAAAGAAATTAATAAAAAGCGCTATAGTCTTTTACATTTTTTGTATAGGGCGGTAGACTATGTAGTGTTTAAAATAATATATGTGCCATTAATGAATAGAGAAACACGTACTTTTACAGTGAATATGAACCTAACCATATTTTCTATTATTATCTATTTTATAATTTTAGATTGCTATAAATTTATTAGGTCTAGAACAAATAAAAACATTTACTATTTTGGAATGGAAACTCGTCTATCGATTGTGTTTAAACTAATTGTTGGTTATTTATTCTTACACAATTATTATAGTTTTAGAATATTTAAACTTATGGTAGATGTATTGGAAGTGTATTGTTATTATAATAAGGTTGGATTAAATAAACTAATAATGGATAGGTTAAATAATGTACATCTATATGATAGACCCCAGTAGTTAATTATTATTAAATAATAATAATTAGATGATATAAAAATATTTAAAGAAATAATTATAGATATACTATATATTATATTGTAAAATGACATCACCATCTTCATTATTTTGTAGTCAACTATCTAATTTATGTGATGAACTTAGTGACATGTATCCAAATGATTTGGACATAAAAACTGGTAAAAGAGCAGTAGATACATTAAAAAGTGTAAATCCTAAACTTTTGGTGAAATCATTTAAAGATCATGTGATGCCATATAAACAACATATTTTAGATAGAAATGATAGTTTCTTTCTTCATGATTTGGATTATTCTAAATTAGCGGGAGATGATAAAAATCTGGTTACAGCTATGAATTTGAAGAAATATTGGGGTGGAATGTCAGAAAATACTAAAGATTGTATGTGGCAATATTTTGGTGTTTTGGTGAAACTTGCTGAGAAGTGTTAAAAAATTGATAACTTAAAGGATAAATGGCTGTATTAGTTTGTACTGTAAGGTGAATTTGATATAAAATGGTTGAGTATATAAATAGAATTGTGAGGAAAAAGAGAAATTCGTATTATCATTATAAAAATAGTGATGATAATAATAATTATAGAATGTCACGAATAATTTGGTGGGATTTGGAAACGACTGGATTAAATCCATTTCATAATAAAATAATTGAGATAAGTGCCCGGGATAATAGTGGGGAGACTTTTAACTCGCTAATTAAAATGGACGAACCATTGGATGTGGCAATTGTTAAAATTACTGGCATAACAGATAGTCTACTTAGTACAGAAGGACATGATGCTTGTGAAGTTTTTAATAATTTCTATAATTATATGACACTTGGAAAAGCTAATACACGAACATTTATGGTAGCACATAATGGTGATGGATTTGATAGATTATTCCTTAAAACACAACTAAATATGTATGGGTTAAAAATACCAGGTAATATATATTTTCTGGATAGTCTATATCTTAGTAGATTGGTCCTACCACATATGAAAAGCCATTCACTTGAAACACTATGTAAATATTATAAAATAGATAATAAAAATGCTCATAGAGCAGAGAGTGATGTAAATGTCTTATGTTCATTATGGAATATTTGGACCAAGGAATTTAGTAAGATGTATGGTAGTGATAAGATAAGAGATATTTATAATAAAATCTATTTTTAGATTACAAACCTATTTTACTATCTTTTTCTCATATTGTTCAAGTGATTTTTTAAAATTAGCAATTGGAAAAAATGATATAGATCTCTTATTTTTAACATATTCAATAGCATCATCTACTGTAAATTTATGATGATGTATTAAATAGGCAGCTACAACACAAGCACTACGTTGCATTCCAGCATGACAGTGAATATATATATTTTCACCCATTGAAATATGTTTGTGTATTATGGACACTATTTTAGGTAAGTATTTATACATGGTATAAATAGATATATCTTGTAGGTCATCGTTTACAGGAATTCTATATTGATATGGACATATATCTTGTGGCATATAAAAAGGTATATCTTTACTACAATTAATAATCACACGAATATTGTTATCTTTTATAAAAGTTAAGTTAGATGCATCTATATAATTTCCCAAATATATATTTCGGGTTATTTGATTGCTATAATTAATTTTGTAGAAAAAACGTAGACTTAGAAACCATAAATAGTTAGCATCAGTAGTACTAACAGCATACTTATTGTTTTTTTTTAACTCGTCAGCAAATTTTATTATGCCCATATACTTTAAATATAAAAAAAAATTGAATTTATAAAAAGGATTTTAATTAATGAATAAATCTAACAAAAAATCTAACAAGAAATATGCTCCAAAGTTTAATCATATGATTAAAGTCTACAAATTCACAAATATAGCAGCAGCTACCCTTGAGACTTATCCATATCGTGCTATATTTTGTAAATCGGGAGGTGTGTTCTATAAACGTCTAAACTATATGGAAGATGGGAAAACAAAAGTACTAATTAATCTATATACCATTCCAATAGCTGAATTTGAGGCTACTATCACAAAATTAAAATCACTAACAAATAATGTACTAGTATATGAAAAAGAAATACAGCTAGATTTAGATGATAATGTACCTATTAACACACCAGATGATACATATTCTGTAAATTTTGATGATGCTATATCTGTTACATCTAACATAGCTAAATATGAGCAATTCGGTCGTGATTTTGATGGAGAAAATTTAAATAATCAATATGATAGATTGATTATTTAAATTATTTATACCTTTTTAGTAAAAAATGCTAATCTATTTTAATTAATGAGTATAAATACTATTATCTACCTACTATAAATCGAAAATTGGGCATTGCTTAATATGTACATGCCGGCTTAAATGATCCCAATTGGGACCATTTATTTACAGTGTTAGATGAGACCATATACAAAAAATGTAGTAATCTCTCCTTGCCACATTTAAAATATTTGATCCCAATTGGGACCATTCCGGCGTGTACTTATTAAATTTTATTTTTGTCTGTTTATCCATTTATTTAATGTTGTTAAGATAGACCAAAAATTATAGCTATCATATAATGATTTAACTTAGTCACCAAAAAAAATTGATAGGAAATTTTTTTGGTGACTGTTTCCAAGCATACAAACACAAAGTTTATAGAACCATAATTGAAATCAAACAATGTCTGCTCTTGATACTAACGCTTACTATTCTGCTCTCTCTGATGTTCTGGGAGAGACTATCGATAATCTTAGCATGAAGCAGATGACTGTAGTTAAGAACGCTCTCGCTAAGCACCCCCTTCTTAGCAAGGTTTTCTTCGGACCTGGTATTAGCACCACTGCTAAAACTGTTTCATCTGCTGCTGTTGCCGTTTCAGCCAAGACAGGTACCACTACTTCTACCACCAAGACTATTAAGCCGAAAACTATCCCCGCTGATAGTGATCGATGTGTAGCACTCACTTGGAAGTGGGACCCGACAGAGAAGGGTAAGCCATGCAGATGTACTCACAAGGCGGAGGGTGATGTTAAGGGTCGTGGAAAGCTGTGCAAGACCCACCGTCCTCGTATCACTGACGATCCAGAAGGTGAACGCTGTGCCGACTGCTCTGCTATTGCTGGTGTGGATGTTATGCATACCTACAAGTGTGACCATTTGGGCTTGTACAATGAGCCTAGCTGTCTCTGGTCTAATGCTCAGTGTATCGC
>Ga0315902_10004672_pt1 | contig 19647 bp, 14 predicted proteins | sample LakEriMetagenome_9_FD_203523 | JGI IMG/M metagenome (GOLD analysis project Ga0315902, IMG submission 203523) | Freshwater fungal communities from buoy surface, Lake Erie, Ohio, United States - Buoy 12 MA117 | ecosystem: Environmental > Aquatic > Freshwater > Lake > Lake biofilm | place: USA... | reverse complement strand
CAGAATAGAAAAATGGATTCACCTTAAAAGAAGAGGTCATCACATTAATCCATTTTCTTTCATCGTAACGGGGGTTATGCGTAAAATAGGAAGAAAAAGTCTTAATGGTTTTGTCTGTTAATCCGTGGGCAGAAGCCAATATTGCTGTAGAATCCAAGCCACCACTTAGGGTTAATCCAACCTCCACGTCAGAACGCATGTGCAAACGAATGGTATTTTGGAATAATTCTCTGTAAATTTCCACTGCTTCCTGAAAAGTTCCTTTGAATGAGGCAAATTTAGAGGGGTCTAACCGATAATAGGGTTCTATTTTTACTCCGCCATTCTCGACAATGAGGTGATGTCCATGGGGCAATATATGGATAGCGTTATAAAACGTATTATTTGAATTAATCAGATATGCGCCGATTTTCAAACTTTTGTAAATGACCTCTTTGTTGATATCTTTATTTATCGGATAAACGAGAAATTGTTTTACCTCAGAACCAAAAAGGAAGGTTTCCCCGTCGAAATAATAATAAAAAGGCTTTATGCCAAATCGGTCTCTGGAGCAAAATAATCTTTTCTTTTGACTGTCCCAAATAGCAAAAGACCACATACCCATGAATCTTTGCTGGCAATCTACTCCCCATGCCAGATAGGCATTTAAAATAACTTCCGTATCGGTATGAGAATTAAAAACATATCCTAAAGCCTCTAATTCAGCCCTTAATTCCAGATAATTATAAATTTCGCCGTTGAAGACAATCCAGCAATTACCAATAATAGATGGCATAGGCTGATGCCCTTTAGGACTCAAATCGAGAATAGATAATCTTCGGAAAGCAAATCCCAGATTGGCACTAATCGTATTTTCAGGAGGCGCCAATTGATTTAATAATTGAGGATCGGTATCAGGACCAAAAGCATTTACAATCCTGTCAGAGTTAGTATTTATAAGTAAAATACCCTCATCATCGGGACCTCGATGCCTGATTTTCTGATTCATTTCAAGCAATAAATCTGTATTAACCTGCTTACCTGATAGATGAAAAACACCTCCTATTCCGCACATTTAATTTATCCTTTTTGATTCACATGATTCACACTCATATTCTTTTCAGTCCATTTGCTAAAATTCAATAATCTCCAGCCGGTAAAATCAAAATTTCTTTTACCTCTTTTCAAATCATCTATATATTTTTCAACGCCAACCTTATGTATAAATGGCAAATCATATAAACTGTTAAGCTTATTAAGTAAATTAAAATCCTCCGAAAGAAGCCACTTCTTTTCAGGCGTAGCGAAGCCAATTTTATCCTTTCTATCTAATATTTCATCTGGAACTATACCACGCATGGCTTCTCTGAAAACACTTTTAGTTCTACCTTTTTGATCAATAAGAAAGGATTCAGGCAGAGAAAGTAAAAATTCTGCCATAGGAATAGTAAGAAAAGGAACTCTGCTTTCCACAGACCAATGCATACTATTTCTGTCAGCATGTCTAAGCAAAGAAATCAGATTTCCCTTTAGCATTACATGCCTTAAAGTTTCTGGAACTCGTCTTCCTATATTTTCCTTTTTTCGAGGAACCTTTTCCGGATTTACCCTACGAACTCCAGAACTATTCAAAAATGGTTCGTTTAACCAGGTAGGAGAAGGATTTTTGCCATTCCATTCATGAGCCATATTTTTTAAAAAAGTAGGTGTAACGAGGCCAATAAACTGAATAACTGCGTTTTTCAATCCTCTTTCAGGCCATTTCGACCAATGGAATAAAAAGGAAATAATTTGACCATAGCGACCTTCCTCCTTTAAACTTGTTAATCTTTCTGCCGGATAACCCGAATAGCCAGCCAAAAGTTCGTCTGCACCTTGTCCATCGAGCATGACAATGACGCCATTTTTTTTAGCCTCCTCATAAATTCGAAATTGAGCATAAATACTGGTACTACCGAAAGGTTCCCCTTGCGCCCTCAATATGTTATCTATATCTTTTTGTAAATCGGAGGAGTCAATTTTAATTTTATGGGGAATTGCCCCGACAAATTCATTCACCCTGTCCACCCATTTTTCTTCACTAATTGACTCATTTTCAGCAATGAAACTAAATGTGTGGATAGGTAACTCAGGCTCCAGATAGCGCATGGCACAGACTATAGCCGAAGAATCAATACCCCCCGATAAGGCAGCGCCGAGGGGAACATCGCTACGCAAATGCAGTTTAACACTTTCCAAAAACAAATTTCTTAGCTTCGCTGTCGCCTCCTCGAAAGAAATGGAATAGTTAACTTTAATAGACGGAAACCACCAGTTTGTAAGGGTAACTGAGAATGACTCCTTCAGAGAGACCTCTAAAAAATGGGCCGGTGGTACTTGCTTAATTTCTTTATAAAAGGAATTTTCATTACTGTCATAACTGCCCCAAACCAGATAATCATAAGCACTTTGATCATTGGGAGAAAGCTTAATCTTGGGAAGAAGTGTTTTTAAAGCGTTTATCTCGGAAGCAAAAGCAAGCTTATTTTCATTCAAGAAATAAAAAAGAGGTTTAATCCCAAAAGCATCTCTAACCAAGGTGATTTTCTGATTAAGAGCATCATAGATAGCAAAAGAAAACATACCTATCAATCGGGGTAAACACTCACTCCCCCATTGCATCCAGGCATTTAAGAGCACCTCAGAATCGGAATCGGAATGAAAGGCCACGTTTAGATCCATTAATTCCCTTCTCAGCTCCTTAAAATTATATATTTCGCCATTAAATACCAATGCAAATCTCCCATTTTCAGATAACATAGGTTGATGACCAGCGGGAGAAAGATCGATAATAGATAACCTTCTAAAAAGCAAAAAAAGATTAGCGTCCTGATAATTTGCGGAAATCTCTGAAGCTATCAGGTTTGGAGCCAGGGTATTAAAAGCAAGAAAGCCCTCATCATCAGGGCCTCTATGCGTTAAATCCTTTAAAGCCGTTTTAAAATCGGGTAAAGGAGAAGGAGAATTTTCAGGAAAAGCGAACCCGGCTAGGCCACACATGGGAAAAGGTTAATAATTGTTATTACTCGAATCAACTTAAATTAAATCATTGTTAAATAGTCTATTTTTTTAGGGTATTTTCTATATCATTTTTTATCCGATTTGCAATTTTTAGCGGATCATGCCAACGTTCCACAAAATCACGACTTTTTTTTGCTACTTCTAACAAATTCTTTCTTGGGAGTTCTAAAACATATTTAATTGTTAACTCTATATCGTCAGGTGTCGTTTTAAAAAACGGTAAATCAGTTTTCATTCCCTCTGGAATGAACTTTAAGTCTTCTTCACGAATATATACAATAACAGGTTTACCCAATGCCATTACTTCTAGGGCTAACCCACCATACCAACCAGCAAACAGTTGATCGACTAATACGTCAATTGTTTTATATTTTTCTTTTGCATCTACATTACTTAACCCTTCTACGAGGACAAATTCAAAATTAAAGCCTTTTTCTTTTAAATTCTCAACGGCTTTAATAATTAAATCAGTACCTTTTACACTACGATGGGTAGGTGCGTGTCCAATGCGAAGAGGTCTTTCTTCAAGTTGAGTATAAACCGGTGACCATTCCCTTAACGAAATATGGCTATATGGTAAAAATTCAGAATCAATTGGTAAAACATGCAGTAAATCAGGATTTAAGGCATAAATTTTTACACAATTTTGTTCAAATAATTTTATTTGTTTACGTTTCAAAGAATCTGAAAAACGATTATAATAATCATTACCAACTTGGTTTGCAATTGATATGGGGAAATTGGCGGAGCAATAGTCGCCTTGACGGGCATCATCACCTTGGAATTGAACAAAAAGTTTTCTATTTAATAATTTCAATAAAAAAACTTCTACTTTTTGCATTAAAATATTGTATACATTATATAACGAACCAAAGATTAATTTTAAATATTTCTTTTTACCATTATTTGAAATTATTAAAGGATAAAATAATGTTCTCCCATAATTGAAAAAGATAACATCATATTGAAAAACATAATTTAATACCCATATTTTTTTTAATTCAATCCAAAATGGATTATCAGATTTATTGGCAATTATTTTATCAGCAGGGTATCCAAAATAATTTTGATATATTGAAAGTGATTTACTAACTACACCCAATTCTATTAGATGTTTACTTAATCCCTGTGGATTGCCACCAACTGTCGTGGGTAAATGTAACACTTTATAGCTTAACTCTTTCAATATCAATTTATTTTCATTTAAAACAAACAAATAAACTATACAAACAAATTTAACTATTTATTGATATCATCTAAAACTTCCAACAAATGAATTTTTGGATTGTGTAAATAGTTACGCATTTCTGAAATATCTCCTATTAAATCGTTTGATTTTTCTGTTTGAAATTCAAAACAGGGTTTTTTACCAAGAAACGCACCCATTTCCTCGCAAATTTGTCTAATTGAGAGAATATCCGGACCAGCAATATTAAAAGTTGAAGAATCTTGCACTGACATAGCTGCTAATACGGCGGAACTGGCATCTTTAACGTGAATTGGGTTTATAAGAATTCCGTTTTCCCCTTGAAGAACAATTGGTTTACCATTAGCAACTGAATCCATCAGTCTTGGAATCAGCATATTTCGATTTTGACCTGGGCCGTACATGAAAAAAGGTCTTAATATTATAACCTTAAAAATAGACGCATAACTTTGAACTAAAATTTCACTACATGCTTTACTTCCAAGATAGTAGCCTAATTGCTTAAAAGGAACAATAGGAGCATATTCGTGAAAAGGATTCACTCCATTTCCATATACACCACCTGAGGATGCGTATATAAACTGCTTTACACCAATCCTCCTGGCATAATCTAAAAGTTGAGCTGTCGAATCTATGTTCACTTTAAAAACATCTAAAGCACTTTGTGGAAAATCTCGAAAATTTGAGGATTGGGCTAAATGAATAATACAGTCTAATTGATCAGGTAATTCATCAGTCCAATGATGGGTTGTAAAATCTATTGTTTGGTACTTTACATCCTCCACATTCTTTCTTGTATTTATATGATTTAAAGCGATTACATTAAAGCTAGATATAACCATCGATTTACATATTTCATGACCTAGAAGGCCATTGGCACCAGTAATCAATACTGTTAAATTTGATGTCATTATAATATTATATAAATTAAGAGCACTGTATGAAGTCTAATTACAAACTAAAGTTTCTGAGGAAATTAACAAAAAATTCTATAAAAAGCTTTTCAACTACTAATTTGATTATGCACTTATATCGCTTTCCTGATACTACCCTTCTATCCTATACTTTAGCCGTATACAACAGTTTGTAATAGGAATGTTTCGATAACTACACAATGGAAAAAATATGATTTTTATCATATCCAATCACATGTATTTTCTTGATAAGCTCTACTTTATCAACTTAAGATACTTTTTTAAATTTATAATTTGCTATGGACAATATATTTAAACAATAAGGTATCAACTTAAGAATATTTTCTAAAATTAAAGATCACTGATCAAAGCAACATAATTTTTTCACTCCAATTTTACTTTTAACTTCAAAAGAATAAAATCTACATCTCAATAAATCAATCTTTTATTTTATTCTGAAAAATATTCAATCTACTATTCTATTATTTACTAATGGATGCTTAATTTTTGGTGACCTATTAGTATATTCCCCAAGTATTGGATGATATAAGTTAATTAAATTATCTCTCTTTCCATAAACATAATTTATTATGTTAGTAAATAAATACTGAGCTGAATCAAATCCATGGTATTTTTCTACATATTCACGACCGGCTCTTCCCAATTCCATTCTAAGCTCAGGTCTAGTTATTAATTTTCTAAGAACATCCACTAAATTTTCAGGTGTACCCGACACTAAAGGGCATTCATTAAAAAATGACCAGCGACGAAAGGGTAGTATATAATCTTCATTCTCTAAATTTGAAATAGTTGGTAGCCCAGAAGCCATTCCTTCAATTGCATTAAAGCCGTGCCCAGTGCATATAATTTGCTCAACTAGAATATCTACGTGCTCGTTAAACAATCTTCGAATTTCATTATTTTGTATTTTTTCGAGAAGTAAATATTCAATTAAATAGCCTTCCTCTTTTAAAGTATTAATTGCACGCTCTATAAATTCTGACCCTTTAAAACCTTTATGATTAGGACAATGAGCTATTACAACCTTCATTTCTTTACCATCAGCAGCACTTTTTTTAATCGATTTACGCCATAAGTTTAAGTCTATACACAATGAAGAAGGTGACAAAACATCCCATCGTCCAAAACCATCCGGACCCATAGTTCCTGGTAAGACTACATCAGCATTCCTAATCCAATAATCGACATTTTTTGCTATCTTATTTTGCACTCTAGAGCTTTCGGGGTAGGACATCAATAATCCATGTAAAGTTGAAGTCGATCTAATTCTTCTATATATGTAAGAGTCACTACCGTAAGGTATCACTATAATCTTCTTATTAGCTAGTTTAAAAATTTTATCTTGTAAGAATCTAATGGGGGTAAAACCTACAAAAAAGCCGTTAAATGGTATGATAAATAAATCATATTTAAATAAACTTTCAATAAAGGCAAAAAAAGGCTTTAAAGGATTAGGTATCCATTTGTACTTTTCACTAATAATTATTCCCCAATCTGACCTTTTATTAATTGTACTATAAAAATTAGTTGTAAATGTTTCTGAAGTGTACCCAATTTGTTGCATTGATTTTGACCAATATGAGTTGTTAATTATTGGGTCGCTTCCCCAAACGATTCTTGGCTTATCTCTAATTTTATTTAAGAATATTCTAACATACAGAGCACAAAAAAAAGCAATTATAATAAATAAAATTGATACCCCCCATATTGCTAATTTTATTATAGAATTTCTAACACTTACTAACATAACTGTTTTTTAAAAAATAAATGCTTAGTCATAAACAAAATATTTATACTTAAATATAAATTAATAAACCATTAATTAAAGTATTAAAGCAAATTAACCTGCTATAAACTTTTGTTAATCCACAAGTGAGCAATTTCGTGAAATTAACACATTATGGATAAAAAGAATCCTACAACAAACTTATAATCAATATAAATTATCATTGTAACTTTATTTATCTTAAAACGATACTAAATAAAATAGAGTACAATCTTGATTACCCTGATCAGTAATTATTAGATTTTCTTTAAATGTGTATTAATATAAATCAAAGTCAAAATCACAATAACCTCTTCCGAATAGAGCGGATTATCTTACTAGGGTTACCTCTAACCCCCTTATATCCAACCTCCGTAATTCTCAATTTGCTGTTTTTGCATGACACGACTATGTAGTCTTGACCAATTTTCAAGACTTGCCCGTTAACGGCAACAAACACTTCACTATCAACTTCAAGTTTTGCTCTCCAAATAATTATTTTAACGTTTTCATATTCTGCAAAAGCACCAGCAAATGGTTCACTCGATGCATTAACCAATCTAAGTACAGCCTCGGCATTTTTACTCCAGTCGATTTTACCATCTTGCGGCATCCTTGGGTAGCACCTCAATGCATTTTTAGAATCAATAGATTGTATCTCTAAAAGGTAGTTTGGAATTTTGGAAAGTTTTTTCACAGCAGAACACATTAATACCGGGATTCTCCCATCTAACCATTCATAAACCTCCCCTATTCTAGTATTGATATCAATAGGCATATACTCTCGTTCAATAATCGGCCCAGAATCCAATTCCCCACCAATCATCTGATGAATGCATAGTCCGATCCTATCCTCCCCATTTATTATAGCCCAGGCCTGACAGGCATTTCCTCGATATCTAGGTAAATCACCTCCATGTGCATTCAGTACACCAAGAGGGAAAAGCTCTATTACTTCCTGTTCGATAACACCGCTATAATTCACACTGATACAAATGTCAGTTTTTTTCCCTTTGGTCAGTTGAATAATACTTTCTGCATAAACTTTTGGGTGATATAAAAATGGGATTTCTTTCTTGTTTGCAAACTCCTGAAAGTCTTCATGTGTAATTCTATACTCAGGAGCGGCTTTTGATGTCACAATAAAAGATATTTTATGGCCAAGATCTAATAATGGTTGCATCACATCGTAGACAAATTCAGACCGACCAATGGCTAATATTCATTAAAGGAGTGCTACCCCAAACAATCCTTGGAGATTTTACAGAGCTACCTAGCAATCGTGCGATAACTGCTGCAAAAAATATTGTAAAACAAAAAATAGTTAGATAAAACAGAAAAAACAAGAGAAAATAACCTTAAAATTAATTCCAATACACTCCGCATATATATTCTAGTTTATGTAAGTCTTTTTCTAATTGAATTTATCAAGAAATCAGGAGTACTAATTTTACTTTCAAACTCAACTTGATTGATCCTGATTTTGCCTTTACAACATGCTACTTCTATATACCCTTTTCCAATCTTTGTTACCTGCCCGGGTATTGCACAAAAATTTTCAAATTCTTCTACTAATTCAGCATCCCATATGATCATCTGTTTTCCATCGTACTCGCAAAAAGCACCGGCATATGGCTTATTTGACGCGTTAATCAGTCGTAATACTTCCACGGGAGTGTCACTCCAATTGATTTGACCGTCTTCGGGGGAGCGTGGATAACACCGCAAAGCCTTAGTGGGATCAATGGATTGTTTAAACAAAACATACTCTGGATCTTTGCTTAATAGCTCTAATGCGGTCAGAATCAATCCAGGACTTTGTAAATTGATTCAGTCCAATATCTTAGTAACTTTTGTTGTGTGATCAATTTCGAGATATTCCCGGGTAATCACATCGCCATTATCTAATTCTCCTCCAATCATTTTATGAACACAAACAGCCACTCTGCTCTCTCCATTCAGAATAGCCCAGGCCTGACATGCATTTCCACGATATCGAGGAAGATCTCCTCCATGTATATTTAATATCCCTAAAGAAAAAAAGTTGACCACTTCAGCAGGGATAACATTTGGATAGTTTACGCTGACTGCTATATCTGCCTCTGCATTACTGAAAAAATCCAGATGTTCCTTTATTTTAGCAGAGGATCTAAAAGGTACATTTATTCTGTCCGCCAGATTCTTAAAATCTTCAGCACTTTTTGTGTATTCAGGTGCTTCTTTAGCTGTTAATACACAAGAAATAGTATGGCCTTTTGCAAGCAATTGTTCAATTATATTGTACAACAATTCAGTTCTACCTATAATAGCTATCCTCATACCTATTTGCAATGTAAGGCTAATAACTCGAGAAGTAGTGTGCGTGTACCCCGCCCTTCAAATCGATGCTTAATTAATTCTTCTGGATTCTTATGTATACTTTTAGTCTTATCATATCTAGACGAATTTTCTGTATTTAGAAAGACATGAATTGGATGAAAGTCAAATATAAAGAAATTAAACTGCTCCAAAATATTTTTAAAACTCGTTTCCCTTGTATAAACCCATTCATGTTCATCAGCCCAGAAGTATGGCAACTTTATTAGTGGCCCCTTGAGCTGATATGGTTTCAAATGGATTCCTGAATGAAACGGGATTGACTCATTTGATTCGAACTTAATTCCCCGTTCTATAAGTGCTCTGGATATATCTCTGCCCTGAATAATCCCATGGGTTCTGCACGAAATTGCTTCGGGAACTATTTGCATACATCTCTCAATTTCGTCATGAATATTTGTACCATTTCCGAGCAATAAAGGTCGGAAGTTTGGATGAATGCCCAATGAAAAGTTTTTATTCGCCCGAATACGGTCCAGCTGAGGAATTTCGTCTGTCACAAAAAAAGTGGCGTGGATACCAGAGCCCTCGATAAGGTCAACAGTATCTTTTATAATGTCATCATGAGCCCAATCATTATCAAATGTTAGAAATAGTTTGTTTTCCCAAGATCCGGTTACGATGGGGTCGATTTCATTGAGGTGTCCTGAAAAATACATATTTAAAATTAGCTAATTATTCTTGGTTTATTTTTCTTGGTTTATTTTCAGCTTCTGTGAAATATCCAGTTAATGAAGGGATAAATTCGGGATTGCCAATTAAAAAAACCGAGTCACTGTTCCTGAATTTCATTTGCTATAAATAGTTCAGAATAGAGTTATTCATATTTTCGGTATTAGAACCTATGATCTGGTCTGAACAGAATATCTGAAAAACAAAGTTTGAATGAGTCATCGCAATATTTTCGAATTCTTCTTGACTTGGCTTATATTCAAATTGCTTTTGTTGGGTAAAGACGAATACATTTTTACGGTCACTCAAGATTTTATTAACGCCGAGAATCATTGATTTAAATGAAATCAAACCGGTACATGTGAAAAAAAAAATATACAACTGAAATCACTCAACCTCATCTTCCTCTGCCCCCTCAATTTTGTCACCAATCTTAAAAGAATAAAAATATGAACTAAATTATTCATTGATCCTGTAAGGGATTGCGAAATCCATAGTAGTATGAAAGCCTTCTAAACTTTTTATGGAAAAAACAGATATAGTGTGTTTTTCAGATGACATGCTTAATGACAAATACCACCCATATTTATAGGAAAAAGTGACGGTATTTAGTTCAAAAAAAAACATTGATAGTGGTTGTTGATGCAACTGAATTAACCAACTCATTAATTCAACATCCATTACAACATTCTCCCTTTATGCTAACAGGCTATCTGTTCGATTAAATACATCTTTGATTATTTCGTTCTGAAAGAAGAGCCCAGGCTGAGATCCCAGTCCAGTAACTGTCACGGAATTAGGTAATGTTTTACAAAGAATATTAGCAATGTCGACAAGCCCGCGCATATTCTTTACCGTTGGAGTTGGGAATCCAGTAGGCAATCTTACTACTTCTGAGAAATCAATTGATTTTGATTTTATGAATTCCATTTTTTGTAATTGCTTCAAAAGATCTTCAAGAAGATTATCATTTTGGATAGTTCCCAAAATTTCTATTGATATACGTCTATCACTGTCATTTCCTGAAAAAGTACGATAGTTGGTCACACGATAAAAATCAACACTCTTGTCCATTCCGTAGAAATAGGATACTGGGCTGCTGGTTCTTTCCTCCAACTGCAAATTGTAGATTGTGTGTGCTAAAGGCCTATCAAGACTTACTGACGAGATGTCGGTGCCACAAACTTTTGCAGCTCCAATGACTCCGTTTGAAAAAATTACCTTATCGGCCTTTATCCTTGTATTTTGGTTCTCGATACTTAAATCAAACGTTAATTCTTTAGGATCAAACGTTTCTATGTTACAATTAAATAGAAATTGAACTCCCCGCTCTCCCAAATCATCTACTATACCGTCAATAAAGCGTCGGGAACCTGCTACACGTGAATAAAAACTTTTTCTACTATGTCGGAATTTAGCTGGCAATTCGAGTTGTTCTGGAAAGCCATAGATTGATCGGTAGACATCATTGACACTATTTTCAAGCCAATTCTCTTTATCTCCGCAAATAACGCGTGATATTCCTGACAATAACAAAGAGAAGCCAGCAAGTTCAGAAGCCGGAGTTTTAAAGAGATTTTCTTGGATTCCGTAAACCACATCCTCAGTTATTCTCTTTCCAAACCGGGCGTAAGAAACATCCGACATTTTCGCAAGGGGATCGATTGTAGGCAGATTTGATACGCCTAGTAGATGCTTGCGCAATTCAGCACTTAAAACGGCAAAATCATTATTGTTGCGCAGGTCAGGAAAAGACGCGTTCGTTTGCAACACTCCATTAAGGTATGATCCTGCAATATCGCCCGTTCCATTTTCAAAAACAATAAGTTCCTCTGGTGCAACGGCGCCCTGAATATAAGAATCCACTTCATTTAAGCCAGTTTCCTGAAATATGTGTGTGCCTATGTCAAAATACAGACCATTCGGATATACGATTCCGCTAAGTAAGCCGCCAGGTTGACTGCTACGTTCGATAATGGTAATAGCAGCCGTATTATCAACTGAAAGTATTCTCCACGCAGATATTAATCCTCCAATACCGGAACCCACGATGACATAAGTTCTTTTCATTGCTTCTCAAAAATATTATCAGGTCTGAGAATATTTGAGTTCTTATGAACAATCAACGTGAATTCATAAGGCAACAGATCATGACGGATTTGGAATTTTCTTCCCAAATGTTTAACACAGAATTCAGCAATTTCCTGTACTGAGAAATGTTGAGAATTAGATTGTTTAAAATCAACAAAATCACTGAGAAAATCACAAATCAGGACATCTCCGGCGATATCGAACAGATATTTGATTCGATCGAATGCATATTGTTTTGATATTGCTGGATCTTCATGTGTTATAATATTGAAAACTCCGGAAGAAAAAACTATATCAAAATTCTTACCTATAAGGTCATTTGAGCCGACAACAAAGAAGTCAGCTTTGCTATATTTTTCTTTACATTTCTCGATAAATTCCGGAAGCATATCAACACCCGTGTAATTAACATCCTTACCATTCGTTTTACTTCCAATATAATCATGCAAATAGCCTAAGCCACATCCATAATCACAAACAGACAACTTACCTTGTTTGAGAAATGGATCGATTGCGCTGAATCGTGTGGAGTTTCTCCCTTTAGGAGTCAGCAATGACGCAGGTGAATCACCATGCTCGGTAAAACTGTTTCGATACAGATCTTTTATAGCCTCGAAATAAGTCATATTTCAACTGTTTAATACTTGTACAAATAATAAAATGGAAAATCGAATTTTAATTGCTCAATAGGTATACTTCTTATTTTATCGGAAGTCCTTCTGCTATAATATCCATAAGGATGATCAACAGAACCCCATCTTTTTTTAAAGCGGTAAACACCGTCCTGCGACAGCCAAGTTCCACCCCAGTTCCACTGCTTGTAACCACGATCTATCATCTTTATCATAATACGATAAATCAAAGCAGATAATACCTGGCTTTCGCGCCATTCATCTTTTACAACTGGAGTAAAGTATTCTATGGTTTGTGCATATAAGATAATCAGAACACCGCATACCGGTTCACCGTTAGCCTTTCCGATATAAAGTTCGCAATCATTTCCAAACGATGATCTTAATGCCGAGAAAACAGCGAGCGGCTTAGGCAATCCTCCTAAACTAAGTATAGATTCTGTATGTTCCGAATGCAACCACTCAAACGAGGCATCATCACCTTTAAGTTCAATTGTTAGCTTAGTCTTCTCGCCTTTACGGATCATATTCCGTGTTTTGGAGTGAAAAATAGACATCAGAGCCTCTTCAATATCTGGTTGTTGATCGGGAAACTTGGTGAGTTGGCCGATTCTTTCATCAATCTTTTCGAAATCACTTTTTTCAGGATCATCCTGAACTATCGGATTTAAAGGATTTTCGATAAAATTAGCAAGATCGGCCTTTATCTCATCTGCGAATCCACAATATCCTTTAAGAAGTAAATTAACAATTTCAGTCTCTTTTTCTTTTGTCAAAACGAGAGGTCCACCGTAACTTCCGTAAAACGGAAGACTATTCAGTACTGTACAATCACCATTTTTTTTTAGCGCAAAAGGTAGTAAGCCGAGCAAGTTATCGTTATCAGTTACAGTAACATAGTAAAATTCAGAGCCAGGCATTATATTTTCCAGAAACGTTATAAATCCTGATGAATAATAAACCATTTGGTTTCCGTAAGAAAGCAGTTGCTTATCAATGCCAAGGATATAATTTTCATTCTTATCGCAAAATTCTACAATGCTTATTTTCATCTATCTTAAGTATCTAGTCCGTGATTCTCGTTTCTTAAAAAAAGTTTACACCACCATTCGAAATTCATTAGGCTCCATAGCAGAAGGCGATGATTAATTCTTTGTTCGCAATGTTCATGAATTATTTTCTTGATGAATTTAGATTGAATAAATTCATGACACGCAATATCTTTCCCTAGGAGAAGATCCTTAACATATGCAGCATTTTCGCCCCGATACCAGCTTTCATCTGGGGCACTAAAACCCTGCTTTTTTCTATTGACGATGGTTTCAGGTAAAATACCCTCCATAGATTTTCTGAGCACATTCTTTCCATCATCAAACTGTAGATATCGCGACTTTTTAGCGAAATCGTTTTCATTAACTTGTTTCATCATTTCCAGATTTCCAAGTTTATGTTTAACAGGTATCTTCTGCGCAAAATCAACTAGATTATTATCAAGAAATGGGAACCGTTCTTCAAGGCCATTTGCCATAGCTAGTTTATCACCAACAAGCAGTAATCCGGGTAAAAAGGTCTTTATTTCAAAATAAAGGCTATTCTGAATATGATGCTCTGGCGTGTCATATTTTAACTTATCGTTAAAAGTAAAAACCCGTTCAAAAATTTCTCGCGGCTCCTGTATATTTATTGAGGAGAATATTTTAGGTTGAAACAAATTTTGTTTTTGGTCATCTGAAACAAGACGCTGCCAAAAGCCATAATACTGACTAAAGAAATCTTTTTGATTGAGTGACTGAAATACTCTGTAATATCGCCAGGGATAACCGCCAAAGAGCTCATCACCCCCAGTTCCCTGTAAACATACCTTTACAAATTTACTCGCCAACCTGCTAATATAATAGTTCGGATAGCTCATACCAACCCTAAGGTCCTCCAAATGCCAAACTACTCTGGGAAGGCTCCATTTAAGGTCTCCCGCATTAATAACTTGCTCGTAATGTTCCGATTTAATGAAATTTGCTGTTAATTCCGCATCAATCCGTTCATCGTATCCTACCTCTACACCATGTACCTCACTCATCTCAAAACCCGCTGTAAAGGTATATAAGCGGTTAACATGCTTGCTGGCCATCACAGAAATAGACCCAGAGTCCATTCCACCAGAAAGATAAGAACCTACAGGAACATCAGCTACCATCTGGCTTGCCACAGCTTTTTTCATGAGCCTTTGTGTTTCGGCAATTCCCTCTTCAAAAGAAATATGTTCATCTGGTTTAGAGAAATCATAATCCCACCAGGAATGATGCTTTATTCCTGTTGTTGAACTATTTATTGAAACAGTATTTGCAGGTGGAAGCATTGTGACCCCTTTAAAAAGGGTTCGATAGGTGAAAAGATTTTGAAAGGTGAAATACTCATTTAAAGCATCTAAATCTACTTCAACTTTAAATTTGGAGTGTTGCATGAACGATTTTATCTCAGATGCAAATAATAAAACGCCATTATTTAACCAGTAATAAAGTGGTTTAATTCCGTATCGGTCCCGACTAAGCCATAAGGTTTTAGTTGGTTTATGCCACGCTCCAACAGCAAACATCCCGTTTAATTTTTCGAAAAAAGCTGGTCCATATTCTGCCAAACCCTCACTTATTACTTCAGTATCTGAAGAAGATAGAAACTCATGGCCCTTTGATCTTAAGTCAATCTTAAGTTCAAGATAGTTATATATACATCCATTAAACACGATTAGCCATTCTCCATTATGAGATGGCATAGGTTGTGCCCCCTTTGATGAAAGATCAAGGATCGACAGACGTCTATGACCTAAACCCAAATTATCATCAATAAATACACCCTCACCATCAGGTCCACGGTGCGCAATAGCACGAGTTACTTTAATCATCTCCTGATGAGTAACAGCGTTTCCGTTTAGATTAAAAATTCCAGCTATACCGCACATTGAATATAAAAGTTCTTGTTAGAGTGATTTAATAACGGAAACCACATATTCAAAATCCTCTTTTGACATTCTATTGTGCAAAGGAATGGCCATCGAATAATCATTGGCAGCCTGAGCTCCAGGATAATCGGATGCCTGAATGCCATATTTATCTTTGTAATAATTTAACATGTGCACAGCATGGGTACCAGGACGGGTTGATATACCCTGTTCCTGCAGTTTTTCCATGATATCGTTGCGACTCATAGGAGCTTTCTCTTCATCGACAAATGTCACAAATGACTGCCAGCCATGCTTATATTCGGCATCACATTTTGGTGTACGCAACCAAGGGATTGACGATAATTCATCTGTATAATAGGCAGCCCATTTTTCGCGTTCGTCAATAAACTGATCTAATTTTTTGATTTGTACTACCCCTACCGCTCCCTGAAGATCAGTCATGCGGTAATTATAACCCAACATATTAAAATCAGGCAGAATATAAGGCCGCGGACCATGGTGGCGTTGCTCTTCTGAAATCGATGCGCCGTGGTTGCGGAGCATACCAATTACTTCTGCCAGTTGATCGTCGTTGGTAGTTATCATACCACCTTCGCCGGTAGTTACCGACTTGCGGGGATGGAAGCTAAAACAGCCAATGGTTCCCAATGCGCCGGCAGGTGTGCCTTTATAAGCAGCACCTGCAGCACAGGCACCATCTTCGACCAGCGGAATATTGCCGGCAATTTTTTTGATTTCGTCCATATTGGCACATAAACCGAACAGATGAACAGGAATGATTACTTTTGTTTTAGAAGTAATTCTTCTTTTTAAATCCGTAGGATCTATATTAAATGTTTGTGGATCGACATCCGCAAAAACCACGGTAGCGCCACAGTACAAAACAACATTGGCTGTAGATACCCAGGTAAATGCTGGTACAATAACTTCATCCCCTGCCTTGACATCTAAAGCTATCAGGGCGAGATGCAATGCAGTGGTTGCGCTGGTCACCGCCAAAGCATGTTTTACATTATGTCTTTTAGCAAACAATTCTTCGAATTCACGGACTTTTGGACCCGAAGTTAGCCAACCACTCATAAGAGGTTCTTTTAATGCCTCCCACTCTTCTTGACCTGTTACAGGTAAGGAAATAGGTATTATCCTTTTATTTAACATTTCAAATTTATTTCAACTTATCAATACCAGTATCAATTCTCCAATCAATTAGTTTTTGAAGTCCCTCCCTCAAAGAATATTTAAACAAAAAACCTAATTCTTTTTCAGCCTTAACCCTGGATCCTATTCTATTTTGAACCAATGCTCTTGCATCGTCCTCAGAGTATGGCTTATAGGTTACTTTTAAATCTGACATCTTTAAACTCAATATGGTATCACAAAGTTCTTTGATAGAGGTTTGAACCTCAGTGCCCACGTTATACAAACCAAATTTAGTATCACTTTTTAATGCATCTACGTTACATCTCGCAACATCCTCCACGTAAATAAAATCATAAGCCTGCGAACCATCGCCATTAATTACTGGGGCCTCGTTTGCTTCAATCTTATTTAACATAATTGGCACAACCCCTGTATAAGCAGCTGTTTGATCCTGATGAGGACCATATACATTCATGTATCTCAACCCTATGAACGGCAATCCATAGCGATCATTAAATGCAGTAGCCATGGCCTCTCCCGCTATTTTAGATGCCCCATAAAAGTTTTTATTATTAAATGGATGGTTCTCCGTCATTGGAAGCTCAACTGCATCACCATAAACAGAAGCAGAGGAAGACCAAACCAACTTTTTTATATTATGTTTTACGCATGCCTCTAGTACATTAAAAGTACCCGCTATATTGACTTCAAAAGCTGTTCTAGGAAAATCCTTACAATGTAACAACCACATGGCAGAAAGACATATTACATAATCCTTTCCTTTAATGGCATTATCCAGTATATCCAAATCTCTGATATCTCCTCCAATGGGAAAAATACTACATCTTGAATCCAATAATTGATTTGTAAGATATTCTTTTTTTCCTCTTGCAAAGTTATCGTAGATAACAACTTCCCCCACATCCTCTTTTAGAAGTTCTGATACTACAAAACTACCAATAAAACCAGCACCGCCAATTACTAATATTTTAGCATTCTTTATTTCCATTTTGCTTATTTTTAGTTAATCGTAATCACTCACCCCACCATCTCCTCATACACCCCCTCCTCAATCACTTCCCCCTTATCCATCCTAAATATTTTATCACAACGCTTCAAAGTTGACACCCTATGTGCTACAATCAAAATGGTTAGATCATCAGCTAATTGTTCAATACCCTCCATTACCGCGAGTTCTGTTTCGTTATCCAAGGCACTGGTTGCCTCGTCGAAAACGATAACCTGCGCATTTTTATAGAGTGCTCTGGCTATACCAATCCTTTGACGTTGTCCTCCAGAAAGGCGAATCCCTCTTTCTCCAACAAAGGTATCATATTTTTGAGGTAAGGCTTCAATAGTTTCGGCTATTTGAGCTTTTTGTGCAGCCTCCCTCACTTTACTCATATCAATTTTATCTACTTCCACTCCAAAAGCTATATTTTCCGCTAAGGAAGTATCTGACAAATAAATTGACTGAGGTACATGAGCAAGTATGACCTGCCAGGATCGATAATTATGATTATCAATGACGTTATCATCAATTTTCAAATACCCTTTTGTAGGAATCAATAACCCCATTATCACATCCAATAAGGTACTCTTTCCACAACCCGTAGTTCCGACGAATCCGTATCTTTTCCCCTTTTCAAGGGTAAGATTTAGGTTTTTCAACACAATAGATCCCTCTGGGTTATATCTGAAACTCAGATTATCCAATTTTATAGACTTCTCAAATTTAATAGGTTGCGGATTTACCCTTTGGGCATGCTCTGGGAAGGGCTGTTCCAGAAATTGTAAACCATCTTCTACTGATTCTTGAGCCCCTCTAATAGCAGTCCAATTATAATAAAAATTTTGTAAAGCGGGTAACAAACGTTGGGCACCTAATGCCAATGCTGCTAAAACAGGAATGGCCGCCATAAATCCATCGCCCTTCAATACCAGTTGATAAGCAATGATGCAAATAAACATGATACCTAAAAATTCAACAATTAATCGGGGGCTATTACCCACAATTTGATTATTTGCTGAAGATTCGTTATATCGTGATTGCGCTCTGTTAAAAATTTTGCCGTACGTTTCTTGCGTGCCATCAATAAGAACATCTCTAATACCTCCCAATCCCTCCTGTAAGGCTTTAACCATCTGTGGATATTCTCTGCTTAGAACAACAGAATTCATCGCAAGTTGCTTTTTTACTAATAAAATAATACCCGCATATAAAACGCCAAAGCCAAGGAAAGCAGTTAAAGCAACAAAAGGATCTATCGTAAATAAGGTTATAATAATGGCCATAATAGTCACACTTGATGAAATGAGATTCATCAGTGGATTAATCAAATAAGTTAAAATCGCTGATGCCTTATTTGTGATACCAGATATGACCTCGCTACTATTTCTTGATACATGAACTGCATAAGGTTGATATAAGGTTCTAATATAAATACTGCTACTAAAGGCGGCAGAAGTTCCAGATCCAAGTTTTGTTTGCGCCCATAATAGCAATAATCTTAAGGCGATACCAACAAATATTAAAATACAGAATGCAATGGTAAATGGAAGTAGAAGCTCCTCCTGAGACCGAATATCCAAGAGGTCTATGAAAAATTGGGCGGATGGATGGGCAAATACTTTTTCTGGATTAGACAAAACCCCAATGAATGGCAATAACGCTGAAATACTAATTGCTTCCATGAAGGATGCCACCGTCATTAATCCTAACAAAAGAATAAAATATATCTTCCTCCGTGGAGTAAGATTTCTCCAAACTCTTTTGAAATTATTCTTTATTGAGGGTCTTGACATGTAATTTAATATATTAATTAGGGCTA
>Ga0315902_10004669_pt1 | contig 19655 bp, 14 predicted proteins | sample LakEriMetagenome_9_FD_203523 | JGI IMG/M metagenome (GOLD analysis project Ga0315902, IMG submission 203523) | Freshwater fungal communities from buoy surface, Lake Erie, Ohio, United States - Buoy 12 MA117 | ecosystem: Environmental > Aquatic > Freshwater > Lake > Lake biofilm | place: USA... | reverse complement strand
TCGTAAATTACATGGCGGCTTCGCGTGAAAGAGCTGAACACGTCGTACTTTGGCTGGCAATAAAAAGTCATCCGTGGCATTTTCGCTACTCGGCCTCGCCGCTGAAATTTGGAAGCAAGCATCCAGAACTGAGGGATGAATTTCGAAATCGGCTATCTGCTCTTGTACAAGTTCCGTCGCGGTTACATCACCTATCGCAGAATTGATTCCTCGGAAAATCGAATCGAGAAGCTGGAAGTTCGGTCCAAATTGAAATCCAGCCTTCAGAAAATCACTGTACATCCGTTCTTTGGACAGATGTTCAGGCAAAGTAGATGCAATCGAGTTAAGGTCCCATATCTTCGAGGAGTTTACCGAACTCGCTATGAGACGACCTGTTGCATTCAGTTCCCAATCGTTGCGACTTCGTGGGCGACTGTAAATGGAAAAAGTCCGATCGTTCTGCGACCATGTTATCTGAAGCTGGGGAGGGTCTTCCTGAGAAACGAACATCGCTTTATGAAACGTCACATCTTCTACCACCAGCGATTCTTTGGGAAAGAGATGGCGAGCGATCGCAAGCCCGATCTCTACATATCCAGCACCTGGAAAAACAACGGCATCCCACAATCGATGGTCGTTGAGAAAAGAAAGGCGATGCAAATCGAGTTCCGTACGCCATGTCGGCAACGCGTCCTCTGCACGAATCCCGAGCAATGGATGATCGGGGTCAGCAAGTCTTGTTTTTCGCGATGCGTCGGTTTCCAACCAACAAACTTCTCGTGCAAAAGGATACGTTGGCAACCTGACGGGTTCTCCAGAACCGATGTTCAACGACTTCCAATCGAGTGGAAACCCTTCGATGTACAATTGAGATAGATTCTCGAAGAGTTGGTTCGTTTCGTCTGTCTCTCGTCGCAACGAGTGAAGTACCAATCCCGCTCGCCCTGTGGCCTCAAGGCAATCTCGCAACGAACTTGCTAGCGCGGGATGCGGTCCAATCTCCAGGAAATGGTGCGGATTTGACTTGAGCATAGCGATTACCGTCGGTCCAAACAGAACTGTCTCTCGTACGTTTTTCCACCAATATTCCGCATCGAGTTTGGTTCCATGTAGCTCTTTTGCGGTCACTGTGGAAAAGAAAGGGACTTTCGCTTTACGGGGTTCAATATGCTGGAGCACGCTCAACAACTCATCGCGGATAGGCTCCATCTGATGAGTGTGAAAGGCATAGTCGATCGGTAGCCAACGCATGAATCGACCTTGCTCCTCGAACTGCTTGGCCAGTCGTTCCAATGGTTCTGTGTCGCCGGCCAGCGTTACCAAGTTCGGATTGTTGATCACTGCAACTTGAATGCGATCGAGTTCGTCGCCGATGGCCCGATTGGCTTCTTCTTGTGAAAGACCTACGGCAAGCATACGCCCATGACCGCCTGTTGAATGCTGGAGGCGACTACGATGAAAGATGACCGTTACAGCGTCATCGAGAGAGTAGATACCCGCACAGTACGCTGCTGCAACTTCTCCCACACTGTGGCCAATCACTCGCGACGGCAAAATACCCCACGATTCCCATAGTTTAGTCAATCCGACTTGCAAAGCGAAAATGGCGGGCTGAGCCACATTCGTCCTGTCGATAGGTGATTCGTCCTTGGTGGATCTCATCGCATCCAAAAGGGACCAATCGGCGAATGGCTTGAGTTTGGCGTCGATCTCTTCCAGGACATGCAGGAAGAGTGGTTCTCGGTCGAGCAATTGTTGTCCCATCGCCCACCATTGAGCCCCCTGTCCGGTATACACGAAGGTCAGTTCTTTCGCACTCTTCGAGGCACGTCCTGAGAAGACCCCTTTCACCTCTTCGGCACCGTCGAACCAAGCTCGCAATCGGCGTCTCAGTTGCAAAGCATTCTTGCCACTTACAAACAGGCGGCGTTCATGATGTTCTTTGGCCGTACCAGAAGCCGTACAGAAATCTTGGACAGCCAGCGATGGGTCGCCAAGTCGGTTCCAGTAGGCCTCGGCATAGCGATGCAGAGACGCGTCGTCCCTGGCCGAGATGGGAAGGACCAGGGGCCTGTCAGCTCGTTTTCTTGAAGAGCTTGAAACGTAACCCAAGGAACTCGCCTGCTCCTCACGAACCGGAGCTGCCTCTAAAACGACGTGCGCGTTCGTACCTCCAAATCCAAAGGAATTGACCCCAACGATAGGGAGATGATCATCGATTTGCGGAAGGGGTTGGTTTTCCTCGGCAACACGAAGCGATAATGCATCGAAAGGAATATTCGGGTTTGGTTCTCGAAAATTTGCATTCTTTGGAACAATACGATGATGCAACACCAACGCAGCTTTGATTAAGCCCGCGATGCCGGAGCCTGCTTCGAGGTGTCCGATGTTTGTCTTGACGGATCCGACAACGATCTTCGCGTTGGGGGCTCGCCCTTTACCAAGGACCCGGCCGAGCGCCGTGAGTTCGATAGGATCCCCGACTGGAGTACCAGTCCCGTGCGCTTCGACATAAACAACTTTCTTCGGATCGACTCCTGAAATTGCGTAAGCCTTTCGAAGCATTGCCGATTGACCTTCGACGCCGGGAACCGTCATAGAAGAGGTGTGCCCATCTTGATTGGCTGCCGCTCCCCGAATCACAGCGTAAATCCGTTGGTTGTCTGCTAAGGCTCGATCGAGTGGTTTCAAGTAAACGACACCAACCCCTTCACCACGTACATAGCCATTCGCCCGTGAATCAAACGCAAAGCATTGCCCGCTGCGTGATAACATCGAAGCTCGACTAAAACCGATCGATGCGTGAGGCGTGATGATCGCATTGACGCCCCCGACAAGGCTAGCGCTGCATCGCCCTTGCCACATGCTTTCGCAAGCGAGCCAAACAGCGACGAGCGATGACGAACAGGCGGTATCGACCGAAAGGCTCGGACCTGTCAAATCGAGCATATACGAAATACGATTGGATGCGATGCTTGACGTGCTACCGCTATTGGTATAGGCATCGACGATTTCGTGATAGGGAACCTGCAATCCGCCATAGTCGTTCCCGGCGATGCCAACGAAGACACCAACATCTTGCGTTCGCAGATGGCTCGGTGCGGTACCCGAATCTTCTATGGACTCCCACGCCGCCTCGAGTAACCAGCGCTGCTGTGGGTCCATGCGGACTGCTTCTCGAGGAGACAGACCCCAGAACCGCGGATCGAATTTGTCGACATCGCGCGCGAATCCACCCCATTTTGTGATCAAGGAATCAAGACACTCTGGGTCGGAGTGATAGAACCGCTTGTTGCTCCAACGATCCGATGGAACCTCGCATATACCGGATCGCCCTTCCATCAAAAGAGACCAAAACGATTCAGGGTCATTCACATCACCTGGCAGGCGGCACCCGATCCCAACAATGGCGATGGGAAAGGGTTTCACCTCTTCGGGACGGTCGATCATAAACGATTTCCTCGATGTCAAAACTAGTAGCACGTCACAGATAAGGCCGTTCATGGCCGATTCACATGATAGTTGGTAAGGCTAATCCTACAACGCGCCTGTCCATCCGCTCGCTGGCTGAATCGAAGTTCGTCTCCAAAGGCTTCGTCTCGCGCAAAGTCTAAACTGAATTGTACGATCCTCGCTAAATAAGCTGATAAAATGTCAGGGAAACGCTTTCAATACACGATAGAATTCTCAGGTGGGTCGCAAAGCATGAAGGCTGGAGTAGGATGAACTCAGAATCGCGCGTTTGGGTTATAGGCAGTCGGAGTCTATTGTTTCTCATTTTGTCCCATTGCAATGTGTTTTGGATGTATGGCCAAGAGACCTTGAAATGGCGCGAGCTACCCGCATTACCAGACCAAGAAGGCTTCGCCGGACCATTCGCAGGTACGCACAACGACGTACTTGTCGTCGCTGGAGGGGCAAACTTTCCGACGAAAATGCCATGGGAAGGGGGAAGAAAGGTCTGGTATGACCGTGTGTATCTGCTCGAGTCACCGAGCCGAAATTGGCGGGAGGTCGGGAAACTGCCTCGACCATTAGGGTATGGCGTGTCGATCTCCACCGCAGATGGAGTCGTTTGCATCGGCGGCAGTGATCCGAATCAACATTACCTAGATTGCTTTCGACTGCGGTGGCAACAGGGCAAACTCGAAACAGCAAAGATTCCATCACTGCCTAAGCCCTGCGCCAATGCATGCGGTGCTTTGTTAGATAACACAATCTACGTTGCTGGTGGACTCGAATCGCCAACAGCAACTGAGACACTAACGACATTCTGGTCGCTCGATCTGTCAGATACGACAGCACAATGGCAACAACTGGAGCCATGGCCGGGGCCTGCCCGAATGTTGGCGACAGCAGTGGTGCAAGGCGGTTCGTTTTTTCTCTGTAGCGGTGCGGACCTCAAGACGGGTGCCGATGGGAAAGCCGTTCGAGAATACCTGCGCGATGCCTATCGTTACGAACCTAAACGAGGATGGAAAAGAATCACAGATCTACCACGCGCGGCAGTGGCGGCACCGACTCCGGCACCTGCCTATGGCGAATCGACGTTTTTTATCCTTGGCGGAGACGATGGTACGCTGGTCGATTTCAAGCCGCCGGAAAAGCATCCCGGATTTCCCAAGACGATTCTAGAGTATGATATTGTTTCCGATCGTTGGCGAAACGTGGGTGAAATGCCGGTTGGGCATGTGACAACGAGCATCGTTGGTTGGCAAGATCGCTGGATCATGCCGACCGGTGAAGTCCGACCAGGCAAACGTTCCCCTTCCGTTTGGTCACTACAATTGTCGAAGTAGCCTATTAACTCGCCTGCCACGATGAGTTCATCTTCCACGCTTCCTCTCTTTGCAATCCCTTCCAGTATTTAGGAACAATCTACCGTGCGAATGATGTTGCTATTGGTCACCATGTGCTTGCCCGTTTGTGTTTGGGGCGCGGAACCAAAACTGGAAATGATCCATGTCTTTCCACCGGGCATGAACGGTATTGCTCGTTATAGAATTCCCGGCATCGTTGTAACTCCGAAAGGAACGGTGCTTGCGTATTGCGAAGCGCGAAAGAACAACAGTTCCGATTGGGGTGAGATTGAAGTTCACTTGCGACGCTCCATCGATGGTGGCATGACCTGGCTACCATCGCAGAACATTGCACACCGCGCAGATCGAATCGAAGGGAATCCTCACAAGGCTTCCGGTGGTGAACAAGAACAGACCGTGAATAACCCGGTCGCCATCGTAGATCGTGAAACCGGAGCTATCGAATTCCTTTACTGTGTGAACTACGCTCGCTGCTTTTCGATGCGCAGTACTGACGATGGGCTTACGTGGAGCAAGCCTGTTGAGATTACTGCTACGTTCGAACCCTTTCGCCAGAAATACAACTGGAAAGTTATCGCTACCGGCCCAGGTCATGGGATTCAAATCAAAAGTGGTCGTCTGGTGGTTCCGATTTGGTTAGCCTATGGAAACACCGGGGATCACAAACCGTCCGCCTCGGGCACGATCTATAGCGATGATCATGGCAAGACTTGGAAGGCCGGTGACATTGCGTTTCCCGACGAAGGAGAGTTTGGCGATCCCAACGAGACGATGATCACCGAGCTGTCCGACGGTCGAGTCATGTTGGTCGCGCGGAGTGTATCTAAGGCCAACCGTAAATTGATATCCCATAGTTCCGACGGAGCCACTGGCTGGAGTCGTCCCGTATTTCATGAGCAACTTTGGGAGCCGATTTGCATGGCGAGCATCGTGGCTCATCCCGCTCAGCCGGGAACGCTGATTTTCTCGAATCCGCATAGTCTCGAACTTGATAAAGACGGAAAAGAAAAACCTGCCGGCAGGGGTAAGCGGCGGAATCTATCCATCAAACTGAGTCGTGACGATGGAAAGACTTGGCCTGTGAACAAGACGCTCGACGCTGGCCTCAGTGCTTACTCCGATTTAACTGTCTTGCCGGATGGCACAGTGCTCTGTTTCTACGAAGCCGACCAATCGATTGCTTGCGCGCGGTTCCATTTGGAGTGGATCATCGCTCCGTAAACAGGCTATGTCTATGTATCAAAGAGTCGGTCCAATCGGCCACGGGCAGAATTCGTCATCACCATATCCTAAAAGTTCGCTCTTGGTTTTCTTGCCACTCGCTATTTCCAAAATCGCTTCAAACAATCGATCTCCTGCCTCCTCGAGACTCTCCCCTTCCAGCACCGTACCCATATTGAGATCCATGTCGTCTGGCATTCGTTCAAACAAAGCACTGTTCGTCGCAACTTTGATGCTCGGAACAGGTTTACAACCAAAGCAACTCCCTCGGCCAGTAGTGAACACAACTACATTGGCTCCACCCGCAACCATGCCTGTGACACAAACCGGATCGAAGCCTGGTGCATCCATGATCACCAATCCCTTTGTTTGGACGCGATCACCATATTCGTAAATCGCTTGAAGCGGGCTGCTCCCTCCCTTGGCTGCGGCACCCAGCGACTTTTCAATGATGGTTGTCAGGCCGCCTGCTTTGTTTCCGAGCGAAGGATTGTTATCAAACTCCTCTCCGTAATGAGCCGTGTAGTCCATCCACCATTCCATTTTGGCTAATAGGTCTTGAGCGACCTTCTCATTGTTTGCTCTCTTGGTAAAGAGTTGCTCTGCGCCGTATAGCTCGGTTGTTTCGGAGAGTATGGAGGTACCACCGCAAGCGACGATCCTATCAGAAGCGATTCCCAAAGCCGGGTTGGCGGTAATGCCAGAATAGCCATCGGACCCGCCACATTTGGTTGCGAGGATGATCTCGCTGGCCGGGACGGTCGTGCGATGGAAACTATTGACGCGCGGCAATAGCTCTTTTACCAGCTCGACACCTCGACGGACGGTTGCCGTGGTGCCACCCATATCTTGCATCGATAGGATAGGGATCTCAGTTTCGTTTTCTTGCGTTCCTTGGACTGCTCCTGGCATGCGCAACGATACCAACCGCTGCGTCTTCATGAGATGCCCAAGAGTGTTTTGTTCGCAGCCCAAGCCGATCAAAAGATAAGCCCCAATGTTTGGATGTTTTGCGATTCCACCCAAGACGCGGCTCAAGGTCCGATGCCGGATACCTTCATACGCCAACCCACAACCACTTTCGTGTTTGAACGCGACGACTCCATCGACGTTGGGGTAAGCGCCTAAAATCTCTGAAGTAAAATGATTCGCGATGTAACGCGAAACGGACGCAGAACAATTGACCGTTGAAATGATTCCGATGTAGTTGCGAGTTCCCACACGACCGTTTGGGCGAACATAGCCTTCGAACGTTCGACCTTCGATCGCAGAGAGAGGTTCAGGAGTCTCCGTTGCGAGATCCTTGTAATCCAAAGTATGCTCACATTTTAGGTTGTGGTCATGGATGTGTTCACCGGCTGCAATGGGCTGGGATGCAACTCCGATGGGCCATCCATACTTGAGAACCGAAGCACCGGCAGCGACGTTGGCAATCGCCATTTTGTGACCGGCTGGGATGAGTTGCCGAACAATCGTCGTGAAATCAGTGTCGGAGACCGATTCACCTGGCGACAAAGATCGCAGCGCCACGATACAATTGTCGTTGGAGTGGAGGCGAATCCAGGCTTTGGATTTGAGTTCCATCGTTCTCGTTTTTCGAAGGGGTGGGAATGCAAAAAGTCAAACTTTTCAAGAGTGTCGATAACGAAATCAACGATCTTGAAGCACAGATTAACAAATGGATCGTCACGGAAGAAGTGAAGATCATTTCAATTCAGGGCAATATAGCACCCCAGCCAGGGAAAGCATCCATGCAAGGATCCTTTAGCCAATCGGATCTTTTTGTTATTGTTCTCTACGAAGCCCCTTAACCGCTAGAAAAGACTTGGATATGGCCGCGAAGCGAATTTTGTTTTTGGTAGGTGATTTCGTCGAAGATTACGAGATCATGGTCCCTTATCAAATGCTGTTGATGATCGGGCATCATTGCGACACCGTCTGTCCAGAAAAGAAAGCAGGTGACTTTGTTGCGACGGCGATTCATGACTTCGAAGGGCATCAAACGTATTCGGAAAAGCCAGGGCATCGATTTCGGCTCAATCAAGATTTCGATTCCGTCGATCCATCTACCTACGATGCATTGGTCTTGCCCGGTGGTCGAGCGCCGGAATATCTCCGCTTAAACGACCGTGTGTTGGAAATCGTCCGGCATTTTGCACATGCTTCGAAACCGATTGCAGCTATCTGTCATGGTCCGCAGATTTTGGCAGCAGCCGGAGTCCTACAGGGCCGGCATTGCAGCTGCTACCCAGCGGTTCGCTACGAAGTCGATGCGTCGGGTGGATCGTACGTAGCTCCTTCCGCCCATTTTGATTCAGCCTATACCGAAGGGAATCTCGTCACTGCACCCGCTTGGCCAGCACATCCCGCTTGGATCTCGCAGTTTGCGAAGTTGCTCGGTTCTAAAATCGAAGCATAGAAGCGACGGACTTTGAATCTTCCTTTAGAGTTACTGAAGTCCCGATTCGGCTATCCTTCGTTTCGAGGCTTCCAAGCGAGTGTCATCGAAAGAACCATCGCAGGTGGTCACTCGTTGGTGCTGATGCCTACCGGTGGCGGAAAATCGTTGTGCTTCCAAATCCCTGCGCTCGTGTTTCGCGATCAAGCTCCATCTTCGGACTCTCGGAAACCGATCACGCTCGTCCTATCGCCACTGGTTGCATTGATGAAGGATCAGGTCGATACATTGATCCGTAAAGGGATTGATGTCACGATGGTCAATTCGCTGCTCGGGCGACAGGAACGAGAGAAACGCTACGCGGGCATTGAACAAGGCCGATACTCCATGCTCTATGTCACCCCAGAACGGTTTCGCAAACCGGAGTTCCTCGATGCGATCGCAAAACGTCATGTCGTCCTTTTGGCGGTCGACGAAGCGCATTGCATCAGTGAGTGGGGGCATGATTTTCGACCCGACTATTCCAGACTCTGCGAGATACGACAGCAACTAGGCAATCCGACGACCATTGCATTAACAGCCACAGCGACGCCGGATGTCCAACAGGATATTTTGAAACAGCTGGGGCTGCCTCGCTTTGGCAACGAGCTGAATGATTGTCGGCTCTATCATGCTGGAATCGAGCGACCGAATTTGGCTCTTGAGGTCGTAGAAGTCTGGGGCATCGATGAAAAGCTAAGTCAAATCCGTGAGATCGTTCAGCAGTGGCCAAATGAATCGGGGATCGTGTACTTTACATTGATTCGCACGTTGGAAGAAACGAGCGCACTGCTGCGAAAGCAAGGTGTCGAGCATGTCGCCTATCACGGCGATTTGCCTCGACATCGCCGATTGAGTATCCAAGAGCAATTCATGGCTGGGGATTCGCGACTCGTTCTAGCCACTCCCGCGTTTGGCATGGGGATCGACAAAGAAGACATTCGCTATGTCATTCATGCCGAAGTGCCTGGTTCGATGGAGTCGTACTATCAGGAAATTGGCCGAGCCGGCCGAGACGGTTCGCCTTCGCTTTGTCGATTCCTGTACTGCCAAGATGATTTGCTTACGCAGATGGAATTCAATCAATGGAGCAATCCCGACGCAGATTTTTACCATCGCGTATATGACTTTTTGGTCCACGATCGCGACCAAGTGCGAGCGTATGGCATGGACTGGCTTCGCGAACGACTGTGCGATCGCCGCAAACACGATCGCCGCTTGGAGACGGCGTTATCGATGTTGCAACGTTTTGGCATCATTGAAGACGAAAATGATCTTGCGAATGTTGATGTTGCTGCCCCCCTGCCTGAGGCGTTGGCAAATGATGAGAACCGCCAAGAAAAACGCATTCGCGACCAAAAGAAACTCTATGCATTGGTGGAGTACGTCAAGTCACCGGATCGAAAACACTTCATCGATCGCTATTTTGGCATGTCGGAGTAGATCCTTTGCTCAACCTTTTTTCGACACCACGACATAATTTTAAAGTAATCTATACCTTTTGTACTCAGCACTCTGGCCGATTCTATACTCATGATTCGATGTCCTCAATTCTCTGTCGCTTGTTTGTCCATCGTTTTTTCCTTTGCCTTCGGTGATTCTCAACTTTCGGCCCAATCGACAATCCAATCCTCTTGGCCTGCCGAAACCGAGAATCGACTCAAGGATATTTACGACCGCGGAGAATTTCGAGCGCCAAAGATACAAGTCGATTGGTTCCCGGATAGCACTGGCTACTCGGTCCAGGAGCGCGATCCCTTGTCCGGCAAAGTGATCAGCGTTCGATATGATGTTCTGACAGTCAAACGACCCGAAGCCAAAACCGACGAGGAACTACCAGCGGGACGCAGAACGCTTCGTTCGCCCGACGGGAAACACGTTTTGGAATTTCGCGACCGAGAGCTTTTCGTACGGAACATCGAGACGGACCAACGAACCCAATTGACCAAACGAACAATCGATCGAGAGATGTCATACCGTAATCCCCAATGGAGCCCGGATGGACGTCGAGTTGCCTTTATCGAATCGGATGTCACGGAGGTACTACAACGATCCGTATTGGTCCCAGAGGATCCATCCTACCCAGGTGTTCAAAAGAATCGTTTTGCTAGAGTTGGCGGAGCAATCGAAAAGCTTCGAGTCGGCATCGTGAACGCGGATGGCACGAACCTTCAATGGTTGTCGATTGAAACACCTTCAGAAGGTATCTACCTAGGGCAAGTGGAATGGGCAGGAAATTCTGACGAGTTGCTTGTCGAAAAGTTTAGTCGATCCCGTGATCAACGCGATTTCTTCCTCGCCAAAGTCAGTGGTGACGTAAAGAAGATCTACCACGAGACCAACGACGCTTGGGCTGAGTCTAGCCAAGGAAAAAACTCCGGACTCACTTGGATTCGCGACGGAAAGGAGTTCATTGTCGTAAGTGAAAAAGATGGCTGGCGGCATGCCTTTCTGTGGTCGCGTGAAGGAAAAGAATTGGTCCTGCTCACTCCAGGTGACTATGACGTGATCGAACGCGGGCCTGTCGATGAACTAGGTGGGTGGTACTATTTCTATGCTTCGCCTGACAACGGAACACAAAAGCATCTATTCCGAGTCCCGCTCGATGGATCTGGAAAGTCCGAACGAATCACACCCGCCAACGAACCGGGAACACACGCTTACGATGTTTCACCCGACGCGAAATGGGCCATTCATACGTATTCGACCATCGACACTCCACCACGTGTGGAGATAGTCTCTTTACCAGAACACCGCGTTATCCGCGTGCTCGATGAGCATGCGAAGATACGCTCCAAGATGAAGTCGATCGCGGCCAGGCCAACCGAGTTTGTGCAACTCGACATCGCCAATGGTATCTCCATGGATGCATGGATGATCAAGCCAAAGGACTTCGATGCCTCAAAAAAGTATCCGGTATTTGTTTATGTTTATGGTGAACCCCATGCGCAGACCGTGTTGAATGAATGGGGAGCGGCTCACATCGACTTTCATCGTGTCATTGCAGATCTCGGTTACATTGTCGTTTCGATCGACAATCGTGGTACTCCTGCCCCGAAAGGTGCAGCATGGCGGCGATCCATCTTCGGAAGTCTTGGGCCTCTCTCCACCGAAGAACAAGAAGCGGGACTGAAAGAGCTTGCCCGAACACGACCTTATGTCGATTTGTCGCGAGTAGGCATTTGGGGATGGAGCGGCGGTGGATCGAATACACTCAACGCTTTGTTTCGAAAACCAGACTCATACCATGTTGGTATTGCCGTCGTACCGAAACCACAGCCTCATTTGTACAACGCTTGGTTTCAAGAGATCTTCATGCGAACAAGGGAAGTGAATCCCGAGGGATACCAACGAGCTGCTGCCATCAACTATGCGGAGGGACTTCGAGGCAAGTTATTGATCATCACAGGTTCTGGAGAAACGAATACGCATATTCAAATCATCGAGGGATTGATCGACAAGCTCATCGAGCTTGGTAAACCCTTTGACTACATGGTTTATCCGAATCGAGACCATGGTCTTCGGGAAGGAAACGGAACGAACGTTCATGTCCGAATGCTCATCGTTCGATATTTGTTAGAGAATCTTCCTGCTGGACCTAGGTAGGCTGGAGTTGGTTTACTTTCTACCGAAGTCGGCAGGGTTCTCCCCCCAGCGGCTAGTCTCCCACTTGAGGATCGGGTTCTTCCACGAATGGCTCGCTAACCATTTCTCGGCGCGAGCAACCAGGTTGAACAATCGTTGACTATCCGCAGAAGGGGGCAGTTTCGTTTTGCACTTCCCTTGTCGGATCCAGGTGATTCCGATTTTTGAATCGGAGTAGATCGGGGTGTCTGGCTCCTTTTCGTGAAGTAGAGCCAGTGCGTGTACGATCGCTAAGAACTCGCCGATGTTAACCGTTCCTTCCGGATAAGGTCCCATGTGAAACATATTGGTACCGGTCGCCAGATCGATCCCTTGGTATTCCAACTGACCCGGGTTCCCTTTGCACGCGGCGTCGACGCACCATGCAGACATGTTGACACCCAATCCCGATAGTTCTTGGAAGTCAACGACTGGGGTGGTAGCTTTTTTCGGGGCACCATCTCCCTTGCCCCAATGCTCATCGGCATCTTGTTGGAAAGCAACTTTCGCTTTGGCCATCGTGTCAAAGGATTTGTACTTGGCACCTGAGAACCCGCTGATCTGCTTTTGGCAAGCATCCCACGAAGAGTAAACTCCTGGCTCGCGTCCTTGCCAAACAACATAAAACTTTGGTTTTTTGTCCGCCAATCGAGTTACTTTTTCTATGCAGAGAATTGCGATGGCGATCCGCTGAGGACCGAACCTCCGTGCGGCAATTCGCCAAAACTTGACACACATCTATTTTGGGCGCTTTTGGTTTGTACCGCAACTGCGAGATGGGCTATGTCTCGCGTGTTTCAAAGAGGCCTTGCGTGTATACTTGCGGATCGTGTTTTTCCACAACGCGAGTTTGCGTTGGGCAAAGTGGATCAAACAGAACTCTCGTTAGGGCACCCATCCGATGTTGCGTCGACAATTTTGTGCTTCGACTGCTGCGACCATTTCGTTGGCCAGTTTCACTGGCGATACGCTAGCACGCGTCAGTTCTGAACTGCCTCCGATTCGTGCCATCACTCGTGGACCGAAGTATCACTGGCGCGGCTATTATGACAAAGACCTATTCGATACCAACGATCGCTACGTGCTAGCAAACGAGGTTGACTTTGAAGGCCGGAGTCCCGAGCCTAACGACAAAATTTCGGTCGGCATGATCGATCTCCATCAACAAGATGAATGGATGGAGTTAGGCACCACGACTGCTTGGAATTGGCAGCAAGGTTGCATGTTGCAGTGGATTCCAGGAGACGATTATCGTGAAAAGCAGCACGTTCTCTGGAACGACCGAGAGGGAGATCGCTTCGTCTGTCGCATCCTGGATATCGAAAGTCGTCGTATTGTTCGAACGCTGCCTGCTCCCATCTATTGTGTCGAGCCCAACGGACAGTGGGGATTGAGTATCGATTTCCGCCGCCTCAACGATTGCCGACCTGGCTATGGGTATGCAGGGATCCCTGATCCCTATGCCCAAGATCTCGCACCGGAAAAAACAGGATTATCTCGAGTGGACTTAAGAACAGGAGACTCTCAATTGCTCCTGAGTTATGCCCAAATCGCAGCTATCGAATACGCGAGCGATGTCAAGTTGCAGTTCGATCCCAAAAAATCGAAACATTGGTTCAATCATCTCCTGGTGGCACCAGATGGCAAACGTTTTTTGTTTTTGCATCGATGGCGAGAAACACCCGAAGATTCTTCACGAGAGAAGATCGCGTCGACAGGATTTTCAACACGAATGTTCACAGCCAACGCGGATGGGTCGTCGTTGCATATTGTCGATCCCTATGGCAAAACATCTCATTTTGTTTGGCGCGATAGCAACTCGATTTGCGCTTGGGCATGGCACCCCTCGCATCGGGATCGATTCTATCTCTACGAAGATCAATCCAATCGTGTCTCTGTAGTCGGCGCAGATACGATGACTCAAAATGGACACAATACCTACCTGCCGTTCACTAACAACGATTGGATTCTCAACGATACGTATCCCGACAAAGGTCGCATTCAACACCCCTACCTCTATCAAGTAAGTACGAATCGAAAAGTTCCGATCGCGGATTTGCTATCTCCCGATCGTTATCGTGCGGAGTATCGATGCGACAACCATCCGAGTTCCAGCCGAAGCGGTCGTCAAGTGGTATTAGATTCCACGCATGATGGCAAAGGTCGGCAAGTCTACCTGATCGATGTCTCGAAGATTATCGATACGGATCGTTGAGCTATATGTTTGCGTACTATGCATAAAAAACCCCGGGCTTTTGCCTGGGGTTTTTGTTTTTATCGCACATTCACTTTACCAAGTGTACTCGGCTCCAAAGCTAACCCCTTGGTAGACGACGTTCGAATCGTTGTTGACCGATAAAGTTCTTGGTCGATTCACACCGAAAGTCGTTGGTGGTACTGCATTGAAGTTATTCGTCGCCAGAGCCACATTATCGACGCATATAACCTGGTAAGCAGATCGGAAGGCCCACGAGTAATTGAGTCGATACCAGAGTTGAGCGGATCCTTGGGTGATGAAGGCGGCTTGGTCGTCTTCGATGGTCTCGGTGAAAGCTGAGATTGAGTTACCATCAATCACGCTGGTTTGACGTGAATTGTTGTTGTAAATACCTGACTTCAATTCGCCACCAAGTTTGACACCTGGCAGGAAGTTGTACCAGAGATCTCCGCCTAGTTGGAACCCAACCAGCGAGTTGGTTGTGTTCACTCGGTAGTCGAAAAAGCGTGGGCTGTTGTTTGCAAAGGTATCGTTGAATTCACCACGAGCGGTGAATCTCGCACCTTCACTGATGTCCATGTACCTGATACCACCGAGGAAGGAACCTTGGAAAAATCCATAGGGCTCGGACCATCGGCGTCTGAAGTTGACTTCTCCGTTATGCAGTTCGCTGTCGTAATCGATTTGATGTACAAACGATCGGTCGGAGTCGTCGAATCCGTTGTTCGGGAGTGTTCCAAAGTTGCTGATGAACGAGAACAAACTTGGCGTCGTCCTTGTCACTTGCGCGGAATCGTCCCATTGGTTCAGTCCGAAGTAAACCACTTCGAGGTTGGAACCTGGACCGGTCTGGATGTTTCCTTGCAAGGCTAGTCCTGCTTTTAGGTCGTCCAGCGCGAGCATGTTCGCACTGAGGACCCTAGGACCATTGATTCCATCACTGCTGAAAACAAAGTCGGATGACCCCTTCGTTCTTGCCAAGAGCATCGCTTCGGCGGATATGTCGAACCAACGCTGTGTGGAAACTCCACCTTCACCGTAGGGACGCAGACATCCACGTTTCGAGGCGAGCCAACCGAAAATGTCTTTTCGGAAACCGGTCTTCGAGCGACCGAAGATGTCGCAGCGATCTTCACCGAAACGGCCTAGAACGCCTCCACCGCCGAAGAGTCCACAGCCAGGTCCGCAGCCATAGGGTCCGCAGCCAGGGCCGCAGCCAGGGCCGCAACCATCACCGCCGAGACCCATGCCACCGCCCAGACCCATGCCACCGCCGAAACCCATGCCACCGCCGAAACCCATGCCACCTCCAAAGCCAGGTCCGCAGCCACCAGGTCCGCAGCCACCAGGTCCGCAGCCAGCAGGTCCGCAGCCATCGCCAAAGCCAGGTCCACAACCGCCCATGCCACCAGGTCCGCAGGATTCGACGCCGCACGACGGATCGAATACCATCGGTGCGGATCCACCCTCGCTGTAGCCTTGCACCCCAGATTCGGCATGCGATGCATACATTATCGGACTTTGTGGTCCCATGGCGTCGGGATACGGGCTGCCGGGCATCATCTGTGCATCTACTTGCCCGCTAGTCGTGGCGATCGCCAATCCAGCGAGTAAACGTATCTTCCAGCCTTTAAGCAACTTCATCGAATAATCTCCAACGCAAATATGCGATCACAACAACCCAGGACTGAGTTCCTGTAATTCCCCCCGATTGGATCAGATGCCGAAGCACCTGCTGGCAGCATTCAAATATGCTTTCGCCATGGAATAATCGGCTTGACACGACCGTTTACTACAATGAGAACGATCGGAACAGCCGATACCACCGGCTTTATCGGCAAGTCCCGAATCAAAAGTTCGATCAATCGCTATTTTTCTCGTTACAGTCGGCAAAATTTAACCCGCAGGTCTATTTCGAATTGCTAGCTACTGCCGCCATCTTTGAGGTCTCCACCGTCCTTTTGTTGCTGTGTGTTGTGACGCTTTTGGCGTTTTGGACTCGCAATTGGTCCGTTCCATATCCAACCATCATGGTCTTGGTCGGCGGAATCTTGGCGTTGGTGCCTGGACTGCCGGACGTGCAGTTGACGCCAGACATCGTTTTCCTGGTCTTCCTGCCGCCGCTGCTTTACGCCGCCGCATGGCAAACGAATCTACGTGAGTTCGTCTATAACCTCAGGCCGATCACGATGCTGGCGTTGGGATTGGTTTTGGTAACGACCATGGTCGTTGCTTGGGTGACCAAGTTCTTTGTCCCAGAAATGCCATGGGCTGCAGCCTTCGCCTTGGGCGCGATCATCTCTCCGCCAGACGCGATCGCTGCTACCTCGATCACGCAACGGTTGCGAGTCCCGAAGCGAATCGTAGTCATCCTAGAAGGGGAAAGCCTCCTTAATGATGCATCCGGTTTGGTCGCCTATCGCTTGGCAGTCGCGGTCGCGGCTGGCGAGCTGTTTTCCTGGCAAGGAGCCTTGTCCTATTTCGTAATCGTTTGCGCGGGTGGGCTCGCAATCGGGTGCATTGTTGGCTGGTTGGTGATGCAGGTCCACAAACGACTTGACGATCCAGTGATTGAGACCGTATGCACGCTCATGACACCCTACGCCGCGTACATAGTGAGCGAATCGATTCACTGTTCCGGAGTCCTGGCCTGCGTCTGTGCGGGGTTGCTGGTTCGAAGCCAAGCAATCGAACTTTTCTCCGCGCCGACAAGGTTGCATGCGACGGCGGTCTGGGAAAGCGTTGTCTTTGTGCTCACGGGTTTGACGTTTATCTTCATTGGATTAGGACTTCGAAGCGTTGTTGTTTCGATCCGTAGCGAGTCCAATTTGGGCCCGTATCTTTGGACAACGTTGGCGGTTCTTGTGGCTACGGTGGTGGTCCGCCTCGCTTGGATATTTCCTGCTGCCTGGCTTCCTCGATTGCTTATCCCGGGGCTGAAATCGCGTGACCCTATTCCGCCTGCCAGCCATTTACTGATGATCGGATGGACGGGGATGCGAGGCGTTGTTTCGCTAGCCGCGGCAATGGCGTTGCCAAGTGACTTTCCATTCCGCAACATGATCCTTTTCGTGGTGTTTGGCGTTATTCTTGGCACGCTCGTGATTCAGGGAATATCGCTTCCGTTCTTAGTTCGCGCGTTAGGAATCGCGGGGGGCGGGCGGTCCGGAATGGAACAAGAGATCGATGCCAGGCTCGCTCTGTTGGCTGAGGCCAACTTGTTTTTAGAAATGCAACAATCCGCAGGCATATCTTCCGAAGAAGTCGAGTACTTGCGAACACACTTTCGCACGCAATCCGATGCTTGGCTGTCTCGATTGGGGCTAGAAGAGGAGGGGGGGCTCATCGAGAACCAGTCTGGGATCTGCCAGAGAACCTACCTACGGACAATGCACCGGCAAAGACACCGTCTGCATCAAATGGCTCGAGACTCCCTCATCGACGAGTCGACGGTCCAAAAATTGGAGCGAGAACTGGACATGGAAGAGTCCCGATTGACTTCTGTAACTCGAAAGCCTTGAAGTTGTATTGACCGAATCGGAATGTATCCGTTACGTTGATATAGATCGATGCCCGCATATCGAGTCCACATGGTGAACATTTTTGAAAGGTGATTTTGTGACGATTACACGAGTTGGAACTAACGAGAAGTACGCATCTAATTGGGACTCCATTTTCGGTGGTGGCGCAGGTAAGACCGCAGCCGGCAAATCTTCCGCAAAGACAGGGAAAGCGGCCAAGGTCGTGAAGAAAAGTGCCACAGCAAAAAAAACAGCTCCAGTTGCTACGACGAAGACTGCAGCCCCTGTTGCAGCAAAGAAGGCCGCTGCCACGAAAAAGGTAGCCACCAAAGCTCCAAAGGCAGCCAAGAAAGTCACTAAGACAAAGAAGAAGTAGACATCTTCGCAACACGAAATAGTCAATAAGGCTCGCCTGTGTTAGCATGAGGATGAAGAACACCATTCCTACATCCAGCGAGTCTTATGAACTTTGAGATCCAAGTCTTCCTACAGCGAATCGCAATTCCAGCGGTAGCTTCTCTTGCCGGTGGATGGATCCTCTTGTCCACCGAGGCAGGGACAGAAAATCACGAAGATGAACCCCTTCAGAGTATCTTTTTCAAAACGCTGCTCGGAACAATCCTCTGCGGAATAGGACTTCTGGCGTCAGATCTTCTTCAGAGAGGTGTGCTTTTCAAACCCGAGGAGTGGTTGAGTTGGAAAGCCTCATACCAATGGCAATGGATGGCAGTACTCATCCCATCCAGTTTTGTGGTGCTAGGCCTATTGAGATCTGTGCTGCCGATTCCCAAATCCATCGCAAACATCGCCTGGCCAATGCTGGCCATTCTCACAGCCTGCACGTTGATTGTATCTTTGATGGAACCGGACATGTTGAACGCAGAAAAGTGGAAGGAGGAATTGAAGTCCCTTTTGTGGTGCATCGCCGTGGGAACGGTTGCCATCCTATTGAACATCGCGACGCTCGACAACTTGGCTAGATCTGGTGCCGCTCGCTGGACGCCTCTCGTGTTGCTTGGCCAATTGGGTTGCGTAGCAGCGATTATCTTGCAATCTTACGCCAGTCTAGGGGAATGGACACTCGCGTGTATCGGTTCTACAGTTGGGTTGTCGGTTGGTAGTTTGATCAAGGGCTCGCAACCACCAACATTTGCAGGCTGGCAATTGTCTCCGGTAGTCTTTCCGTTGACGATAGCCTCGGGGACTTCGTTATTGTTGTCCCCCTATTTTCAGTCCCATCCGCTTTCACACTGGCTTCAAGGAAGTGTTCTGTTTTTGCCGACGGCGGTATGGCTAGTCGATATTGTCTTTGCCCGATACGGCAATGCCTGGGTTCGCGCCTCATGCGCAGCTGTGATCTGCGGTGTATTATTGGCGACCATCCTGCTGATCACGAAACCTTTTCAATCGGAATGGTAAGCCAAAAAACATGAATCGACAGGAAACTTCATGAAGATTCAACGCTCTCTGGTGCACAACGCCATCGCTGCATTGTTGCTGATTTTGTTCGGTTACATCGGGTGCGGATTCGGTGGAATCGTCTTGGGTTTCTGGGTAATGATGTTTTGGTATTCTGTTCGACGCTCACCTCGTCGATGGGAATTGCTATTCCTCTCGATAATCGGGATCATTGGCGGTCTGATTCTTATGCCTCGAGAAAGCTGGCGATCAGGATTTGTTGGTATCTTCTTTTCGGTACTATTCGTTCTCACCGCTTTATCACCCCTCTTGTTTCGCAAGCGTCGACCTCGAGAGTCCGCAGCTTTTCATCGCTAAACACCTACTTCGCAGACGGCACCTCCAATTCTTGATGATTCTTGACCAGCTACCGG
>Ga0315902_10004667_pt1 | contig 19659 bp, 21 predicted proteins | sample LakEriMetagenome_9_FD_203523 | JGI IMG/M metagenome (GOLD analysis project Ga0315902, IMG submission 203523) | Freshwater fungal communities from buoy surface, Lake Erie, Ohio, United States - Buoy 12 MA117 | ecosystem: Environmental > Aquatic > Freshwater > Lake > Lake biofilm | place: USA... | reverse complement strand
GAGAACCGCATCATCGAGGCCAAGAGCCGCGGCATCTACGAGGCCCCGGGCATGGCGCTGCTGCACATCGCCTACGAGCGCCTGGTCACCGGCATCCACAACGAGGACACCATCGAGCAGTACCGCAACAACGGCCGCCGCCTGGGCAAGCTGCTGTATCACGGACGCTGGTTCGACCCGCAAAGCCTGATGCTGCGCGAGACCGCCCAGCGCTGGGTGGCACGCGCGGTGACGGGCGAGGTGACTCTGGAGCTGCGCCGCGGCAACGACTACTCCATCCTCAACACCGAGAGCCCGAACCTCACCTACGCACCCGAGCGACTGAGCATGGAGAAGGTGGAAGATGCCGCCTTCACGCCGGCCGACCGCATCGGCCAGCTCACGATGCGCAACCTGGACATCGCCGATACGCGCGACAAGCTGGGCATCTACACCCGCACCGGGCTGCTGGGTGGTGGTGGTGATGGGTCTATCCCGTTGTTGGGGGCCCGATAGCCGGGGCCTGAGATGCGGCTGACCTCCGCCCAGCAGCAACTGGTGCCGCGTCTGGTGCACCGGCACTTCGGCGGCAGTGCGCGCGTCTGGGTCTTCGGCTCGCGCGTGGACGACCGCGCTCGCGGCGGCGACTTCGACTTTCTCGTGAGGTGCGACGACCTGAGCGCAGCCGATCTGGTGCGCGCGAAGCTGCACCTGCTGGCCGACATGCATCAGGACAGGGAGTTCGAAGACGAGCGACTGGACGTGGTCCTGTACTCGCGCCGTCTGGATCCCGAACCGCGGGCCATCCACCGCGAAGCACTGGAGCGGGGCCTGGAATTGACCGGAGAGCGGCAGTGAGGGGCGCTGACCGCGAGGCACTTGTCGCCGCCTTGGAGCAATGCGAACGCCACGCGCAGGTGCTGGCGCGGGATCTGGACCTGCTCCCGCGCAGATTCGACGTGGAAGAGGTCTCGCGGCTTGGCGATGAGCGGCGCATGGCCCGAGGCTCCCTTCGCGCAGAAGCTGCAGCGTCTGGAGCGCTTGGGTGGTATTCCATCTGCGGCTTCCTGGCGTGTGTTGCGCGAGGCGCGCAATTCGCTGGCCCATGAGTATTCTGAGCATCCCGAGATCCAGGCCGCCCTCTGGACCGCTTTCGTGGCCGCCACCCGAGACCTGCTGGGCGTCTGGGCCCATGTGAAAGCATTCGCAAGCCAACTTGGAGACACCCCGTGACCCATCCAGCCCTCCCCGTTTCCCGTCTCAGTCGCCGCGCCCTGTTTTGCCTGCCGGCCGTGGCGGCCCTGGCGCTTGTGCCATTGGCCGGCTTCAGCGGGTCCGCCTTCGCCCAGACCCCCGCCTGGCCCACGCAGACGGTGAAGATCCTGGTGGGCTTTCCGGCGGGGTCCACGCCGGACGTGTCGGCGCGCATCCTGGCCGAGGCGCTGGGCAAGGCCTGGGGCCAGACCGTGGTGGTGGAGAACCGCCCGGGCGCGGCGGGCAACATCGCGGCCGATGCGGTGGCCAAGGCGCGCGACGACCACACGCTGGGCATCGTCATCAACGGCAACCTCACCACCGCCAAGGCGCTGAACCCGAAACTGCCCTTCGACCCGGCGCGCGACTTCGCTCCGGTGTCCCTGGTGGCCACCGCGCCGCTGGTGCTGGTGACCAACGCCGACAAGCCCGCCGGGGCCGCCTTCTTCGCCGCGGCGCGTGCCGGCGGCAAGAGCTGGAGCTACGGCTCGGTGGGCATCGGCTCGGTGGGCCACCTGGGCATGGAGGCGCTGATGTCCAAGGCCGGCATGGCCGATGCCGTGCACGTGCCCTTCAACGGCAACCCGGCGGTGATCACCGCCCTCATCGCCGGCCAGGTGCAGATGGCGCTGATGCCCCCGGGCATTGCCCTGCCGCAGGCCCAGGCGGGCAAGGTGAGGGTGGTGGGCGTCAGCGGCCCGCGCAGCCCGCTGGCCGCCGGCGTGGAGCCCCTGAACAGTCTGGGCGTGACCCTGGACGACCTGGAGGTCTGGAACGCCCTGGTGGCACCCTCGGGCATGGCCCGCGCCGCCTTGGACCGCCTCGGCCGCGACGTGCCCGAGGTGCTGCGCCAGCCCGAGGTGCGCGAGCGCATGCTCACGGCGGGCTGGCAGGTGCAGGGCAGCACCGCCGAGGTGCTGCGCCGGCGGGTGGAAGCCGAGACCAAGCTGCTGGGCGGCATCATCGCCGCGCAGGGCATCAAGGTCGAGTGACGCGCTGCTGACTTCAGGTGATCGCCGGCGGCCCTGCGCCCTTCGTCGACGAGCCGCCGCGCCGCACGCCTGTGTGGGGCGAGTTCGATGTGCTCGTGCTCGGGGGCGGCCCCGCGGGCCTGGCCGCGGCGGTGTCGGCTTCGCGCCACGGCGCCCGCACGCTGCTGGTGGAGCGTTACGGCTTTCTCGGCGGCATGGGCACCGCCGGCGGCGTGACCAACTTCGCGGGCCTGTACGGCCGGCGCAACGCCGTGATGCAGCCGCTGGTGGGCGGCGTGGTCACCGAACTGCTCGACCGCATCGAGCGCCTGGGCGGCCTGAACACCCCGCAGGACGGGCTGGACGGGCGCATCCGCGTGCGTTCCTACGACATTCCCGCCTACAAGTGCGCGGCTGACCAGTGGCTGGCTGCTGCGGGCGTGCACGTGCTCTTCCATGCCCTGGCTTGCGGCGTGGCCATGGGCTCGCCCGAGCGCCTGGACGCCTTGCTGATCGAGACCCGCGAGGGCCGCCTCGCCGTGCGTGCGCGCGAGTTCATCGACGCCTCGGGCGACGGCGACCTCGCCTTCCATGCCGGTGTGCCCTTCGAGCTGGGCGACGGGCAGGGTAGCGCGCTGTTTCCCAGCACCATGGCCCTGATCGGCCAGGTCGACGCACCGCGCGCCCTGGCCGCGGTGGGCGACTTCAAGGCCATCGACGCGCTCATGCAGACGGTGGCCGACCGCTACGCCTTTTCGCGGCGCGGGGCCATCCTGCGGCCGCAGCGCAACCCTTCGCAGTGGCGGGCCAACGTCACCCAGCTGGCGGGCCCCGACGGCCGGGCCGCCGATGCGCTGGACGCCGCGCAGTTCAGCGCCGCCGAGGCCGAGGGCCGCCGGCAGATCGTGGAATACCTGCGCTTCCTGCGCGCCGAGGTGCCCGGCTTCGAGCGCGCCGAACTGCAGGACGTGGCCGCTCAGGTGGGGGTGCGCGAAACGCGCCGGGTGCAGGGCAGCTACCGGCTGAGCGTCGACGACGTCACCGGTGGTGCGTGTTTCGATGACGTCATCGGCCTGAACGGCTGGCCTGTGGAGGAGCACGTGGCCGGGGGCATCGCCTGGCGTTTCTTCAACGACGCCGACAACGCCTACCACCACCTGCCCTGGCGGATGCTGCAGCCCCAAGGGGTCGCCAACCTGCTGGTGGCCGGGCGTTGCGCCTCGATGGAGCATCTGGCGCAGTCGGCGGCGCGGGTCAGCGGCCCCTGCTTCGCCATGGGCCAGGCGGCGGGCACCGCCGCGGCGCAGCGCCTGGGCGGTTCCCTGAACCTGCCGCGCCTGCAGGCCACGCTGCGCGCCGATGGCGCCGACCTCGACGACGCGCGTCCCGGTTTCTACCGATGATGCGGCCGACCTGAGGTGCTCCAATGGGCAGGTCCGAACCCCTGTAACGGAGAGAGACCATGAAGCCGACCTCGAAGATCCTCGCCCTGTCCGCACTGGCCCTGGCCTCCATGGGCCCCATGTCCGCCAGCGCCCAGCAGCTCACCCTGATGACCGGCCCGCAAGGCGGCGTGTGGGTGCCGCTGGGCGGCGCACTCAAGGCCATGTGGGAGAAGGCCATCCCCGGCCTGAACATCACCGCCACCCCGGGAGCGGGCATCGCCAACGTGCGCGGCGTGGACGAAGGCAAGGCCCACATCGGCTTCGGCAACTCCAGCACCTCGGTGGACGGCATCAACGGTGTGGCGCCGTACCCGAAGAAGGTCACCAAGGTCTGCCAGCTGGCCAACATCTACCCGCAGTACTTCCAGGTGGTGGCGCTGAAGTCCGCCGGCATCAAGACCTTCGCCGACGTGAAGGGCAAGTCGCTGGTGACCCAGCCCAAGGGCAACACCGCCGAGCTGCTGACCGCGCAGATGTTGGAGGTCAACGGCCTGAACAACCAGACGGTCAAGGTCAACTACCAGGGCAGCTACACCGACGCGGTGTCCATGCTCAAGGACGGCCACGCGCAGGTGTTCACCCTGGGCACCACGGCGCCGGCCTCGTCGGTGATGGACCTGGCCAGCGCGCGCGATGTCGACCTCGTGGCCGTGGACGACAAGACCATGGCCGCGATCAAGAAGATCAACGCCGGCTACAACCGCCTGGTCATCAAGGCCGGCACCTACGCCAAGCAGGACAAGGACGTCCCGGTGGTGGGCTACTCCACGCACCTGGTGGTGGCCTGCGACCTGCCCGAGGATACGGTCTACACCATGGTCAAGACCATGGCCGCGAACGTGGCCACGATGGCCTCGGTGAACAAGGCCATCGAGGGCCTCACGCCCAAGGAGATGGCGGTGGACGTGGGCGTTCCGATGCACAAGGGCGCGCTGAAGTTCTACAAGGAAGTGGGCGCGCTCTGACCGGCCCGCGGCCCGTGGGCTGAACGTCCGTGAACGCCACCGTCGTCGACGAGGTCAAGGCGGCCTCGCTGCCGGGGTCCCCCTGGCTGCGCAAGGCCGCCTTGCTGCTGGCGGTGGCGATGTCGCTGTACCACATGCACGTGGCGGCCTTCGGGCCGCCCGAGGCCATGATCTTCCGCGGCACGCACCTGATGTTCACCTTCGCGCTGGTGTTCCTGCTGTTCCCCTCGCGCGCCGCAGGCGGCGTGTCGTGGCGGGCACTGGACTTCGCGCTGATGGGCCTGGCGCTGGCCAGCGTGGCCTACATCTTCGTCACCTACAAGGTCTTCACCAACCGCATCATCTACATCGATGACCTGAACGCGCTGGACAAGACCTTTGCCATCCTCAATGTGCTGCTGGTGCTGGAGGCCACGCGGCGCGTGATCGGCTGGGCCCTGCCCCTGACCGCGGTGGTCTTCCTGACTTACGCCATCGGTTTCACCGGCGTGAAGTTCCAGGTGCTGCTGGAACAGCTGTACTACTCCACCGAGGGCATCTATGGCTCGACGCTCGGGGTCTCGGCCTCCTACGTGATGCTGTTCGTGATCTTCGGCGCCTTCATGGAGAAGAGCGGCACCGGGCGGCTGTTCATGGACTTCGCACTCGCGCTGACCGGCCGCAGCGCAGGAGGGCCGGGCAAGGTGGCGGTGGTGAGTTCCTCGCTGTTCGGCACGGTCTCGGGCAGCGCGGTGGCCAATGTCATGGTGGACGGCCCGATCACCATCCCGCTGATGAAGCGCACGGGCTTTCGGCCGCCGTTCGCGGCCGTGGTGGAGTCGGTGGCCTCCACCGGTGGGCAGCTGATGCCTCCGGTGATGGGCGCGGCGGCCTTCGTCATGGCCGAGTTCCTGTCGGTGCCCTACGCCCAGGTGGCGCTGTGGGCGGTGCTGCCGGCGCTGCTGTACTACCTGGCGGTGTTCTTCGCGGTGCACTTCGAGTCGCTGCGCTATGGGCTCAAGGGCCTGCCCGATGCCGAGGTGCCGCGCATGGTGCGCGTGCTGGCCGAGCGCGGCCACCTGTTCGTGCCCATCCTCATCATCCTGGCGGGCTTGTTGTTGGGCTACTCGGCGCCGCTGTGTGCGCTGGTCGCGGCCCTGTCGTGCCTGCCGGTGGCCCTGCTGCGCGCGAGCACCCGCGCCGAGTTGCGCTGGGCCATGGTCTGGGAGGCGCTGGACGAGGGCGCGCGCAATGCGCTGGCGGTGGCCATGGCCTGCGCCTGCGCCGGCATCGTCATCGGCTGCGTCACCATCACGGGCCTGGGCATCGTGTTCACGCAGGTCGTGATCGCGATGTCGCAGAACTCGCTGTGGCTGGCGCTGCTGCTCACGGCGATGGCGGGCATCGTGCTGGGCATGGGCATGCCCACCACGCCAGCCTACATCGTGATGGTGTCGCTGCTCATCCCCGCCATCATCAAGATGGGCGTCATCGCGCCGGCGGCGCACATGTTCGCCTTCTACTTCGCCATCCTTTCGGCGATCACGCCACCGGTGGCCCTGGCGGTGTTCGCGGCCTCGGGCCTGGCCAAGGCGAACATGTGGGAGAGCGGCTTTGCCGCGATGCGCGCTGCCGCGCCCGCCTACATCGTGCCCTTCATGTTCGTCTACGAGCCGCATCTGCTGCTCATCGTGAAGGACTGGTCCGCCGACTGGCCGTCGGTGCTGGGCTCGGCGGTGACCGCCTGCGCGGGCGTCATCCTGCTGGCGGGCTCGCTGTTCGGCTGGCTGGCGGGCCGCGCGAGCATGCTGCACCGGGTCCTGCTGTTCGTGGCCGCCCTGTGCCTGATCAAGCCCGGCGTCTGGTCTGATCTCGCCGGCTTCGGTCTGGCTGCGCTGGTGGTGGTGATGCAGCGTGCCGAGGCCGCTCGGTCGGCCCGCGGCCCGGCGGGCTGAGCCGCTCTCAGGTCGCGGAGGCTGCCGCCGCGCGGCGGCCTTCGGCCAGCAGCCGCGGGTAGGTGGTCTGCGCACCGGCCAGGAAGTTGTCGACCACGAAGCCCACATGGCGCAGGAAGTCCACCCGGATGCGGGTGCGGTACACGTGCTGGCGCATGGCCTGGTAGAAGATGCCGCCGTGCAGTGTCCAGACGAACTCGATCTCCTCCTCGCTGACCGGTGACTCGTCGTCGGTCACGCCGCAGGCATGGCGCACCTCGCGGCAGTACACCGGCATCAGCTCGCGGCGGATGAGGCGGATGTAGCGCTGGTTGAGGGTGGGGTCCGACAGCCCGGCGTGCATGTAGATGCGGATCCACTCCGGCCGGTAGGTGGCCTCGGCGTACTGGCGATAGAACTCCACCAGGCGGTCGCGCAAGGGCACGCTGCGATCTCGCAGCAGGGGAATCCACGCCGAGTTCCAGCGCCCCTCGAAGACGGTGCGGTAGACGCGCTCGATCAGCGCCTGCTTGCTGGCGAAGTAGCGGTACAGCAGTGGCTGGGTGATGCCCAGCCGCTGTGACAGCTCGCGCGTGCGGCCGGCAAAACCGGCCTCGGAGAAGTAGGCGATGGCGCCTTCGAGGATCTGGCGCTCGCGGTCGGCGGGCGCCAGCCGGCGCCGCGGCGCGCCGGCCACCCTTCAGTCCGCCTTGATGTTGTTGTCGGCGATCAGCTTGGCGTACTTCGCCGTCTCGGCGGCGAGGAAGGCCTTGAACTCGTCTTGCGTGCTGGACCGTGCGGCCACGCCCAGGTCGGCGAACTTCTGCTTGACCTCGCCGTCGGCCATGACCTTGTTCAGCGCCGCGATGTAGGCGTCGACCACGGCCTTGGGCGTGCCCGCGGGCAGGAAGGCACCCCACCAGTTCTCGGCCACCAGGCCCTGCACGCCGCCCTCGGCAAAGGTGGGGATGTCAGGGAACAGCGGCGAGCGCGCACCGCTGGTGATGGCCAGCGGGCGCAGGCGGTTGGCCTTGATGAACTGCGACACGGGCAGGGCGTCGGAGATCATGAAGGCGAGCTGGCCGCCGAGCAGGTCGTTCACCGCCTGGCCGCCGCCCTTGTAGGGCACGTTCACCATCTTGACCTGCCCCTGGCGCATCAGCAGCTCGGTGGCCAGGTGCGACATGCTGCCCGGGCCGCTGGTGCCGAAGCTCATCGAGCCCGGCTTGGCCTTGGCCGCGGTGAGCAGCTCGGCCAGCGTGCGGTATGGCGAGGCGGCAGGCACCACCATGATGTTGGGCCCCGTCGCGGTGAGCATCACCGGGATGAAGTCCTTGTCCATGTTGTAGGGCACCTTGCTGATCAGAGGGTTCACCGCCGCAGGGCCCAGGTTGCCGATCACGAAGGTGTAGCCATCGGCCGGCTGGCGCGCGGCGAAGTCCATGCCGATGGAGCCTGCCGCGCCGGGCTTGCTCTCGATGAGCACCTGCTGGCCCCAGACTTCGCTGAGCTTGCCGGCCATGATGCGGGCCATGAGGTCGGAGCTGCCGCCGGGCGGGTAGGTGACCACCAGCCGCACGGGCTTGCTGGGGAAGGCCTGCGCCTGCGCGGCCAGCGGGGCAGCCACGGCACAGGCCGCTGCGAAGGCTGCGAGAAGGTGGCGCTGGAAGACGCGCCGGGTCGTACGGGCTGGGCTCATCGGGGTCTCCTCTGGGGGTGCGGGCGTGACACAACAGACTGCTGCGGACGCTATATGATCGACCGCTAAATAAACATACTGGGTTTCCCGCATGCTCAACGCCCCGTCGCCTGCCGGCCGCGCCGACCGCTCCCTCTCGTACAACATGACGCTGCTGGCCCAGCACACCCTGGAGGGTTGGGGCGGTCTGGGCGAGGGCATGGCCATGCAGCTCACCCGCGACGGGCGGCGCATCCTGTGGCTGGCGCACGAGTCGGCGCCCAAGAACTTCACCGGCGTGGACGTGACCGACCCGCGCAAGCCGCGCGTGGTGGTGCAGACCGACCTGCCGCACATGAAGCTGCGCTCGAACTCGCTGGATCTCGTGGGCGACACGCTGGCCGTGGCCTACCAGACCGCCACCGTCGGCCTGCAGCCCGCCGGCATGGACCTGTTCGACGTCAGCGTGCCCGAGAGCCCGAAGCTGCTGTCGCACTTCGACTGCTCGGGCCCGCACTCGCGTGGCGTGCATGCGCTGTGGTTCGTCGACGGCCAGACCGTCCACATGGCCGCCGGCTCGGGCGACTTCCAGCCGCGCAATCCGCTGGACGATCAGTTCTACCGCATCGTCGACGTGTCCGACCCCATGCGCCCGCGCGAGACCGGGCGCTGGTGGTACCCCGGCACGCGCGAGGGTGATGCCCAGCCGGCGCCGGCCCGACTGGCCAAGGGCTTCGACATGGGATTTCGCGCGCACAACACCAACGTGTTTCCCGACCGGCCTGACCGCGCCTATGTGGGCTACATCGACGGCGGCGCCTTCGTGCTGGACATCGCCAACCCCTCGGACATCCAGGTGGTCTCGGCCTGGAACCCGTCGCCGCCCTTCAACGGCTTCACCCACACGGTGCTGCCCCTGTTCGACCGCGGCCTGTGGATCGTCAGCGACGAGTGCGTGCAGGATGGCGGCGCCGACTGGCCCAAGCTGGTGTGGGTGATCGACGCGCGCAACGAGGCCAACCCGGTGCCCATCTCCACCTTCCCTGCGCCGCCGGTGGAGGCATTCGCCAAGCGGGGCGGGCGCTTCGGCGCGCACAACCTGCACGAGAACCTGCCGGGGCCGACCTCGTTCCGCTCCGACACCCTGATCATCGGCACCTTCTTCAATGCCGGCGTGCGCGTGTACGACACCACCAATCCCTACCGCGTGGAGGAGGTGGCCTACTTCGTGCCCGGCGCGCCGGCCCTGTCGCCCGCCGGTGCCATCCAGCTCAATGACGTCTACGTCGACGACCGTCGAATCGTCTACACGGTGGACCGCTTCACGGGCGGCCTGTATGTGCTGGAGATGAACATCTGAGCGGCCCCGCCGTGGCCACACGCGACCCGCTGGCCGGCCGTCTGCCGGTGACCCTGCTCACCGGCTTCCTGGGCAGCGGCAAGACCACATTGCTGGGCCGGCTGCTGCGCCACCCGGCGATGGCCGGTGCGGCGGTGGTGATCAACGAGGTGGGTGAGATCGGCATCGACCACGACCTGGTCACCACGGTGTCGGAGAGCATTTCGCTGCTGGCCAACGGCTGCATCTGCTGCTCGGTGCGCACCGACCTGCAGGAGACCCTGCGCGAGCTCTTCGCCCGCCGACACGCCGGCGAGGTGCCCGACTTCGACCGCGTGATTGTCGAGACCACCGGCCTGGCCGACCCGGCCCCCGTGGTGCAGACCTTGGCCAGCGACACCCTGCTGGCGGCGCGCTTCCGGCTGGACGGGCTGGTGACGCTGGTGGACGCAGCGAACGCGAAGACGCAACTCGAACGTCAGCCCGAAGCCGTGCGCCAGATCGCGCTGGCCGACCGGGTGTTCATCACCAAGCCCGACCTCGCCTCACCCGAACAGCTGGACGTCGTGCGCCGGGCCGTACAGGCCCTGAACCCGCGCGCGCCGGTGTCGCTGCTGCTGCGCGGCGAGGTCGACCCAGCGGAGCTGACCGGCCTGGGTCTGGCCAGCGCGCGCGCCGGGGAGGCCACGCTGCGCTTCCTGGGCGAGGCGCTGGACGGCGAGGGCTCGGGAGGCGAGCGTCGACTGGGCGAACGCCCCTCCAGCCATGACCCTGCCGTGCGCACGCTGTCGCTGCGCTTCGAGGCCCCCTTCACCTGGACGGCCTTCAGCGCGGCGCTGGAGCTGCTGGCCACGCTGCGCGGACCGGACCTGCTGCGCGTCAAGGGCATCGTCAATGTCGAGGGGCAGCCGGTGGTGGTGCAGGGCGTGCAGCACATCTTCCACGAGCCCGTGCACCTGGACCGCTGGCCGAGCGCCGACACCGGCACGCGGCTGGTCTTCATCACCCGTGGCATCGCGCCACAGACGATCCGCAACTTGATGGCTGCGGTGGCGGAGGCCAGCCCGGCAGCGGGCGCCTGAACGGCGCTTGAGGGGCCGCCAGACGGCGAGTCTCTCAGCTCCGTCCCGCGTCCCCGAGCCACCACACCGGCAGCTGCGTGCAGTCGGCGCCGTCCAGGCCCTGAGACGAGGCCTGCTCGAAGGTGCGCAGCGCCAGCTCGGTCAGGGGCAGGCGCCGCTGGTGGGCGGCAGCCTCGGCCAGCATGGCGCGCATGTCCTTGCGCATGGTGGCCACGTCCACACTCACCGGGCCGGGCGAGCCGGCCAGGGCCTGGGCAATCGCCGGCCCGCGGGCCTTGAGCATGTTCGGGCCGCCCGAGGTGTCGGCCAGGATGTCGACCACCCGCGCCGGGTCCAGCCCCAGCGGCTGCATGATCGACAGCGACTCGGCCAGGGTCTGCCAGTACACCATCAGCGGCAGGTTGATGGCGAGCTTCATGGTCGCGCCGGCGCCCAGGCCGCCTACGTGCTCGATGCGGCGGCACAGTGGCGTCAGCACCGGCCTCGCGCGCTCCAGGTCGACCGCCTCTCCGCCCACGAAGCCCAGCAGCTTGCCATCGCGCGCCGGGCCCACGCTGCCGCCCACCGGGCACTCCAGGAAGCGCGCGCCGGCAGCGGCCACGCGCTGGCCGATGCGCTGCGCGGTGGCCGGCGGCACCGTGCTCATGTCGATGAACAGCGCGCCCGGCGGCACGCTGGCCAGCAGCCCGTCGGCGCCGAGGTAGACCGACTCCAGCGCCGCGTCGTCGGTGAGCATGGTGATGACGGTGTCGCAGGACCGTGCCAGTTCTGCCGGCGTCGCCGCCCAGCCTGCGCCCTCGTCCAGCAGGGCCTGGGCGCGCCCCTGGGAGCGGTTCCAGACCTGCACCGACAGGCCGCTGCCCATCAGCCGCCGCACCATCGCGCTGCCCATCTTGCCCGTTCCTGCCAAGCCGATCCGCATGTGTAGCCCCCGACGTGTTCGATGACCGCGCGCCGGATGGCGCGCCCTGCCACTTATCATAGGATCAACAACACCCAGGCCGAACGGCCACGCCCGCCGGCCCATTCCGAGGAGACGACCGTGTTCTACACCTGCTCGCCTGGCTGCACCGACCCGCGCCACCGCCACGCCCGCACCGCCGCCGCGGCGACCATGACGCCGGCCCACTCGCGTTCGACCTCGGCCATCGCCAGGACGCGCCGCGGCAAGAGCCTGGTGGTTGACCTGCACTGCCACTACCTCAACCCCAAGGTCAACGCCAAGACGGCGCACCTGAACGCGGCCCAGCACGACGCGACGGTGATCTTCGCCAACGCCCTGACCAACGAGACCAACGTCAAGCAGATGGCCTCGCGTGCGCCCAAGCTCACCGGCGTCACCGAGCGGCTGCGCGACATGGACCGCATGGGCGTGGACATCCAGGCCGTGAGCCCGGCCCCGTACCACTTCTTCTACTTCACCGAGCCGGCTTATGGGGCCGAACTCGCACGCGAGGTGAACGAGGGCATCGCCGAGGTGGTGGCCGGTCACCCCGACCGATTCGTCGGCCTGGGTTCGGTGCCCCTGCAGAACGCCGATCTCGCGGTGCGCGAACTGGATTACGCGGTCAAGAACCTCGGTCTGCGCGGCGTGGAGATCTGCACCAACGTGAACGGCAAGAACCTCACCGACCCGAGCCTGGGCCTGGAGAAGTTCTTTGCCCGCTGCGCCGAACTCGGCGTGCTCATCTTCATGCACCCTCTGGGCTACTCCGACGGCGAGCGCCTGCGCAACCACTACTTCAACAACGTCATCGGCAACCCGCTGGAGTCCACCGTGGCGGTGTCGCACCTGATCTTCGACGGTGTCTTGGCGCGCCACCCCAAGCTCAAGGTGCTGGTGGCCCACGGCGGCGGCTTCATCGCCCACTACTGGGCGCGCATGGACCACGCCTGGCGCGCCCGGCCCGACACCCGCACCGTCATCAAGCGCAAGCCGTCTTCGTACCTGGAGAAGTTCTACTTCGACAGCATCACGCATGACCCGGAGATGCTGCGTCGCCTGATCGACCGCTTCGGCCCCGAGCACGTGGTGCTGGGCACCGACTACCCCTACGACATGGCCGACGACCACCCGCTGGACACGCTGGGGGGCATCAAGCGCCTGCCCAAGGCCACACGCGACCTGGTGGCCGGTGGCAATGCGATGCGGCTGCTGAAGATCAAGGCCCCTCGCTAGCGGATCAGGGCCAGCGCCTCGCGGGCCGTCAGGATCTGCGTGCCCTGGTGGCGGCCGAGGGTCAGCAGGTCGCGCTTGTCGCCAGTGACGAGCAGGTCCGCGCGTGCGGCCTGGGCCATGGCGAGCAGGAAGTTGTCGTAGGGGTCAGGCGACACCTCCACCGGCGGCGACGGCTCCACCACCGTGGCCAGGGCCCGAAGGTCATTGACCATCCGGCCCGCCTCGGCAGGGTGGATGCGCAGCCGGATGGGGGCGCGCCGGGTCACCGTGCGGAACTCCTCCAACTGCGGTTCGCTCGTGATCAGGGTGAACCGGCCATCCCGCCAGGCCTTGTAGAGGGCGTCGGGCGGCGTGCCGCTGGTGATCAGCGCGGCCACCAGGACATTGGTGTCCAGGATGAGCCGCATCGGCCCAGGCTCAGCGCGCCACAGGCCGGGCCGGCCACATCTCGGACCGCACCAACCCGCAGGCCTCGTCGATGGCGGCCTGCAGATCCTCTGCGCAAACGTCGGCGTTGCGCGCCTTCACCGTCTGCACGGACTGGTCGAACATCCGCCAGCGGACGGCGTCCTCGATGAACTTCGACAGGTCACCCTTGCGCATGCCCTGTGCGCCCAGATAGGCGCGCAGGGCCAGATCGGTCTCGCGGGTGAACGTGACGGTGAGCCGCGTGGTGTCTGGAGATGGAGATGACATTCAGGCGCCTGAACACATAAGCATCTATCAGTTTATCCAGCCATCTGCGGCTTTTCCGGCAGCCGCATCGGCCGGTTGGGCGGCGGCGGGGTCTGGGCGCCGTTCATCACCACCGACAGCATCGTGTAGTAGCCCACGATGCCCAGCAGGTCGACCACGCCCTGCTCACCCAGGGCCTGCACGCAGGCGGCCCAGGTCTCGTCGCGGACGCGGCGCTCGGCCAGGCACTGCTGGGTGAAGTCGTGCACCAGGGCCTCGTCGGGGCGCGTGTATTCGGGCCGGCGGCCTTCGGCCAGGGCCTGTACCACCTCGGGTGTGATGCCCTCGCGCAGGGCAATGGGCGCGTGGATGGACCACTCCACCTGCTGCACCCAGTGGCAGGCGGTGACGAGGATGGCCAGCTCGGACAGGCGCAGGCCGATGGCGCTGCGGTAGCGCAGGTACTCGCCGGTGCGTTGCACGTGCGTGCACAGCTCGGCGCTGCGCAGCAGCGGCACGAAGGGCTCGATCAGCGCGCCGCGAGGGCCTTGGATGATCTCCTCGGCACACACGCGCTGGCTTGCCGTCCAGGTGGACGGGGCCAGGGGCGGCAGGCGGTCGGGGCGGCTGGCGCAGGGGTCGGCGGAATCGGTCATGGGCGGGGTGTGGAGGGTGTGGGGACGGTTGCGGCGTACAGGTCGGCCCTGAAGGCGGAGCGGTGGCCGTAGCGCTCCAGGTCGATGGCGGTCTCGTGCAGCACCTGATGGCGGCGCTCGGCCGGGTCCAGCGTGTCGGCTTGGCTGGCGTGCTCCATGTAGTGGCCCAGCCAGCGTGCCCGGGCGATGGTCAGGTCGCCTGCGGTCAGGCGGTGCGCTGCGTATTCCTCCAGCGCGTCATCGACCTGCCCGTGCCGGCGCAGCGCGGCAGCCAGCGCCACCGCGTCGTCGGCGGCCTTGGTGACGCCCAAGCCCAGGTGCGGCCGGGCGACGAAGGCTGCGTCGCCCAGCAGCACCACGCCGCCGCCATGCAGGCGCGGCGAGGCCAGGTCGTGAATGGGTTGGAAGAAGGGACGCTCGGTGGCCATCAGCACGTCGGCGAACTGTGGCGCCAGCAGGCGTCGCGCGTCGTCGCGCACGGCCGCCACGTGGCGCGCCGACACCTTGTGCGGCGGGATGCCCTGCGGGTGGAGGACACCGTCGTCGTCGGTGAGCAGCGCGTCCAGCGCCGGCCCTTCGGGCACCGGCCGGTACCAGACGAAGTTGTAGGCGCGCCGTCCGGGGCGGGTGTCCTGGTCGGCGCCGGCCACGGGGTAGCCGATGATCTGCTCGCGCGGTGGCACGCAAAAGCCGAAGTAGGGGAACAGGGTCTCGCGCGTCAGGGCGGTCAGGCGCGCCTCGTCGGCCAGGCCTCGCCAGGCGACGTATCCTGCGTAGCGGGTGCTCACATCGGGCAGCATGCGCTGTCGCAGCGTGGAGCGGATGCCGTCGGCGGCGACCACCAGATCGGCCCGCCACTGGCCTTGAGTGCCGGCTGCCCCTGGAGTGGCTGTCAGGCCGGGCACGGGCGCGGCAGCGGGCTCACCCCGCGTGACCAGGCGCAGACCGTCGTCGTCGCGCTCCACCGACTGCACCGACACGCCCAGGTGGTAGCGCTCGTCGGGGAAGGCCGCGCGCAGCATCTGGTACAGGCGGCTCCAGGAGGTGAGCACCTGCGGCATGTCCAGGCGGTCCAGCGTGCGGCCGTCGGCGCCCAGCATCACCCGGCCGGGCACTTCCACGCCGAGCTCGTCCTCGGCGGGCACGCCGCAGCGGGCCAGGGCGCGCACCAGCGCGTCGTGGGTGACGATGCCCGCCCCGCGGCCGATCAGCGACGTCGAGGCCTTCTCGAGCACCTGCACGTCGTGCCCATCTCTGAGCAGGAGGTTGGCAGCGAACAGGCCGCCCAGCGAGCCACCGGCGATGACGATGCGCGCCATGGGGGGACTGACTGCGATGCCGGCCGGGCGGGGCTAGGAGGGCGAGGAGGGCGGCAGCGCCCTCAGGCCCCTGCGCCCGCCTGTTCGCGGTCCCAGGCCTGCTTCTCGGCGGCGGGGTAGTTCAGCTCCACCACCACGCCGTTGGGGTCGTCCAGAAAGACCTGGTGCAGGCCCAGGCCGGGCACGGCGCGCTCGCGCCAGGCCACGCCGGCAGACTGCAGCCGGGCCATCATGGCCGGCAGGTCGGTGGCGAAGAAGGCGACGTGGTCCACCGCACCGCTGCCTTGCAGCGAAGACTCGTCGCGGTCGCCCAGATAGCCCTGCAGGCCCGAGGGGTCGGTGCGGTCCAGGCCGATGACGTGGACCGCGGCGTTGGCGTAGGCGGCGGTGGGCCCCTGGTAGAGCCACAGCCCCGGGAAGGGGAAGTCGGGCCGGGGACCGACCTCCAGGCCCAGCAGGTCCACATAGAAGGCGCGCGTGGCCTGGAGGTCGACCGTGCGGATGGAGAAGTGGTTCAGCGACAGGGCCATGCTCAGGCCTTCCGGCTGCGGGGGGCGCGGGCTGCGCGAGGCGCGCGAGGGGCGCGAGGGGCGCGAGGGGCGCGAGGGGCGCGGGCAGCGGGAGCGGTATTGGAGGCCACCTTGCCAGCCGAGGACCTGGGCGCCGGCTCCACCACCGGGCCCGCACCGGGCGGTGACGACATCCGCGCCAGCACATCGAACACCGCCGCCGTGTCGTGCATTGCGTGGCCCAGCCCCATGGCGGCGTCGTACACCGGAACGGTGGCAGCGAACAACGGCGCGGGCACGCCGTTGGCGCGCAGTGCGTCGCCGATGAGCTTCATGTCCTTCTGCCAGACGGCGATCTTCATGGTCGGGTCCTTCCAGCCCTCGCCCTCCATGAGCGGGCCGCGTACCTGCAGCATGCGTGATCCGCCTGCGCCGCCGGCCAGCACCTTCACCGCCTCGGTGGGCCGGATGCCCCAGCGCTGGCCCAGCAGCAGGGCCTCGGCGGTGGAGACGTTGTGGATGGCCACCAGCAGGTTGGCCATCAGCTTCATCTTCATGCCGTTGCCGAAGGCGCCCAGGTTGAACTGCTCGCGCGAGAAGCCCTCGAACACCGGTTGCATGCGGCGGATGGCGCGCGCCGGGCCGCTGGCGTAGACCGTCAGGTCCTTGCGCGCCGCCTGGGCGCCTGTGCCCGACAGCGGGCAGTCCAGCAAGGTGATGCCGGCGCGGGCCAGCACATCGCGCGCGGCGCGCTTGTCCTCGATGTCCAGGGTGCTGGTTTCGGCGATCACCAGGCCATGGGCTCCGGCATCACCGGTCGCGCCGCTGGCTGCGATCTCTCTCGCACAGTCGTGCAGGGCGGCGGCACTGGGCAGCGAGCAGACGATCACGTCCACCAACCGCGCCAGTTCCGCCGCATCGCGGCACAGCTGGCCGCCTGCGGCCCGGTGCCGGGCGCGGGCGGCTGCCACCGGATCAGCCCCCCAGACCGTGAAGCCGGCCTTGATCAGGTTGCCGGCCATCGCCGAGCCCATGATCCCCAGGCCCAGCACGCCCACGCGCAATGCGGGCGGCGGGGTTTCGTCGGGAGAGCGTTCGACCTTGCGCTTGGTGCTCATTTGATCTCCAGGAAGCGAATTCCGCTAGACTGAGTGTAGTCAATGAAGGACTGCTGCGTGACCCCGGACCCCGCCCCTGTCGACTCCGCCAACCCCCCGCCCGCAGGCGTGGAGCCCGTCCGCGTAGGGGTGGTCGGCTACGGCTGGTGGGGCCGCACCATCGCCCGCCAGATCGCGGCCTCGCCCTGGCTGACTTTGGCGGCGGTGGCCGAGTCGCACGCCCCCACCCGGCAGGGGATGGCGGGCGACCCGGCGGTTGCGGGGGTGGCGGTGCACGAGGGTGCCGAGTCGCTCTTCGGCCAACCCGGGCTGGAGGCCGTCATCCTTTGCACCCCGCACGAGCAGCACGCCGCGCAGATCGTGGCCGCGGCAGCGGCCGGGCTGCACGTGTTCTGCGAGAAACCCCTGTGCCTGACGCTGGACGATGCGCGCCGCGCCGTGGACGAGTGCGGCCGCCGCGGCCTGGTGCTGGGCATCGGCCACGAGCGGCGCTTCGAGCCCGAGGTGGTGGCGCTGCGGCAGATGATCGCCGACGGCACGCTGGGCACCGTGCTGCAGATCGAGGCCAACTTCAGCCAGGACAAGTTCTTCGCCCTGCCCAAGGACAACTGGCGCTTGTCCAACCGTCACGCTCCCGTGGGCCCGCTCACCGCCACCGGCATCCACCTGGTGGACCTGAGCATCGCCGTGCTGGGCCCCTGCGAGTCGGTCTGGGCGCGCCTGGCCACCCTGGGCTCGGACTTCGAGAACGGCGACACCCTGGCGGTGATGATGGCCTTTCCCGGCGGGGCCAACGCCATGGTCAGCGCGGTGCTGGCCACGCCCTTCGAAGGGCGATTCGCGGTCTATGGTTCCAAGGGCTGGGTCGAGATCCGCGATCGCACGCACCCGGAGAGCCCCACCGGCTGGGACATCACCGTGGCCCTGCGCGGGCAGCCGCGGCAGACCCGCTTCGCGCCTCCAGCGACTTCGGTGCGGCTGAACCTGGAAGCGTTCGCCCGCGCCGTGCGCGGCGTGGCGCCGTATCCGGTCGCCCCGGCCGAGATGCTGGCCAATGTGGCCGCGCTGCAGGCCATCATGCAGTCGGTCGGTGCCCGGGCGCCCGTGGCCGTGGAGTCGCCGTGAGCGCACGCCCGGCCCGCAGCGCACCCGCCCGCAGCGCATCCTCACGCAGTGCACCTGCGCGTGGCGCTCCGGCGGGCAGCCCGCCCGTCCGCAGTGCACCGGCGCGCCGGCTGAGCGCTGCCGACCGCGAGGCCCACATCGTCGGCGAGGCGATGCACTTCTTCGCCGACGTGGGCTTCGGCGGCGACACCCGCGAGCTGGCCAAGCGCCTGGGCGTCACGCAGTCGCTGCTGTACAAGTACTTCCCGACCAAGGAGGCGCTGATCAACCGCGTCTTCGACGGCGTGTACATGGGGCGCTGGAACCCCTTCTGGGAGAGCGTCATCCACGACCGCAGCGTGCCGCTGCAAGACCGCCTGACGCGTCTGTACGTCGAATATGCCAAGGCCGCGCTGACGCGAGACTGGGTGCGCATCTTCATGTTCTCGGGCCTGCGCGGCGAGGGCATCAACCGCCGCTACCTGGACGTGCTGCGCGCGCGCATCCTCGAGCCCATCGCCGCCGAGTTGCGCCACGAGTTCGGTCTTCCCGATGTCGCCGCGGTGCCGCTGAAGTCGGCCGAGATCGAGCTCGTCTGGGGCATCAATGCCCGGGTCTTCTACTTCGGCCAGCGGCAGTGGATCTTCGACGTGCCGGTGCAGGACGACCTGGAGTCGCTGATCGCGCTGACCATCGAGCACTTCCTGGCCGGGGCGCGTGCCGTGCTGCCCCGGCTGGTGGGTCAGAATGCAGATCAATCGATCACTTCTCGGTAATCGGATGACCACCCAAAGCCCTTTCGACAGCACCGACCTGCGCCGCGCGCTGGGCCGCTTCGGCACCGGGGTGACCATCGTCAGCACCCTCGGGGCCGACGGGGCTCCTGTCGGTGTGACGGCCAATTCCTTCAGCTCGGTGTCGCTGGACCCTCCCATCGTGCTGTGGAGCCTGCGCCGCCAGTCCCCCAGCCTGGCCGCTTTCGACAGCGCAGGGCGGTTCGTGATCAACGTGCTGGCCCTGGACCAGGTCGAGCTGTCGCGCCGCTTTGCCAGCTCGATGCCGGACAAGTTCTCGGGGGTGGCATGCCGCCCCGGTGTGGGCGGGCTGCCGGTGGTGGAAGGGTGCGCTGCCGTCTTCGAATGCCGCACCGAGCAGCGGCTCGAGGTGGGTGACCACATCCTGTACCTCGGCCGGGTGGAGGCCTACGGCCACCGCCTCGGCCCCACCTTGCTGTTCTGCCAGGGCCGCTACGCCGAGGGCGTGGCCCTGGAAGAAGCCTGCCGAACCTGACCCATCGCCTTGCACGGAGCCCACGCCATGCGCTACAGCACCTTCATGATGCCGCTGCACCCCCCGGGGCGCGACATCGGCCAGACCCTGCAGGAGGACCGCGAGGCCGTCATCCTGGCCGACCGGCTGGGCTTCGATGAGGCCTTTGTCGGCGAGCACGTCACCGACGCGGCCGAGACGGTG
>Ga0315902_10004666_pt1 | contig 19660 bp, 21 predicted proteins | sample LakEriMetagenome_9_FD_203523 | JGI IMG/M metagenome (GOLD analysis project Ga0315902, IMG submission 203523) | Freshwater fungal communities from buoy surface, Lake Erie, Ohio, United States - Buoy 12 MA117 | ecosystem: Environmental > Aquatic > Freshwater > Lake > Lake biofilm | place: USA... | reverse complement strand
GTCGAGGACGGGCCGCTCCTCCCAGGGCATCTCCGGCGCGTCGGCGTCGAAGGCCACGATCTCCGCCCGGGCGTCCCGCGGGTTGCCCACCGGCACGGCGACGGCGGGCCGGGTGCAGCGGTCGCTGTCCACCACCAGGTTGAGCGCCGTGCCGCCGACCTGCCGGGCGTAGGCGTCGAGCGCGGCGTTCTTGAGCCACACGCCCGCGTGGAACAGCTCGGGCTGGTGCCCGCCCACGATGATCGGCTGCGCGATCCACTCGGCCACGTCGTCGGGGCGGTGGACGTCGCGATAGCTGCCGGTGTATTCGGCGGCGACGGTCAGCACCTCGCGGCGGGTGGCGGCCACGAGCTCCCAGAGCCGCAGGTCGCCGATCCGCGTGTCGAAGGCGGCCCGCAGCAGGCGGTTGTTGTCGACGAGCGCCTCGATCGAGCCGGTGCCGGCGGCGGGCGTCACCGGCGGATCGACGAGCCGGCCTCCCGACGCTTCCGGTGCCACGGGGGCGGCCTTGGAGGGGCGTCGGGGTGGAGGCATTGCCGCAGTTCAGGACGCCAGGCCAGCGGCCCCGGCGGCGACGGCCGCCTCCGCGCGATCGAGCACGCCGCGGTAGTAGGCCAGACGGGTCGCCGCATCGTCCAGGGCGCCCCCGAAACTCCGCGCCAGATCGAGATACAGAAGCGGCACGGGCAGCTCCACGATCTTCAGGCCTGCCGCCGCGGCCTGCACCCACACCTCCAGCGGCATCGCGTAGCCGGTCTCGGTGACCTGCAGGGCCGCGAGCGCCCGACGGGAATAGGCCTTGAAGCCGCAGAAGGCGTCGGTGATCGCCAGCCCGAGCCGGGCGTTGATCTCGGCGGTGATCTCCATGTTGATCCGCCGCCGGGCCGCGGGGGGCCGGCTGTCGCCGGGAAACCTCCGCAGGTAGCGGCTGCCGCTGACGATGTCGGCCGTGGCGGCGGCGGCCACGAAGGCGGGGATCAGCCGCGGCTGGTGCTGGCCGTCACAGTCGATGGTCACCAGGCCGTCCCAGCCGCCGGCGAGCGTCTCGCGAAACGCCGTGGCCAGCGCCGCGCCATAGCCGGCATTCGTGGCGTGCCGGACGACGCGGACGTCGCCGCGGGCGGCGAGCAGGGCGGAAGTGCCGTCGGTCGAGCCGTCGTCCACGACGAGCACGTCGGGGGTGTGCCGCAGGACCTCGTCGAGAACGCCCGCGACGTGCGCGGCCTCGTTGTAGACGGGCAGGGCGGTGAGAAAGCGAGCCATGGGTGCTCCGCGACTGGCTGCGGACCTGTGTGGAGGGCCGCACGTTCCCCGGTCGCCGGGACGAACGCCGACAGGCTCAAGCATAGGGCAGGATTCGCCCGGGGCAACGCGCCGGCCACCGGTCACTCGAGCCAGCCGACGGGATCGCGCTCGTCCCGGCTCGCCCAGCAGGACAGGCCGGGCACCGCGGCCGCCAGCCGCCGCGCCAGCACGTCCATCGCGAACCGCTCGCTGGCGTGGTGCCCGACGGCGATCACCGCCAGGCCGCCGGCTTCGGCCTCGATCGCCTGATGGAGCTTGAGTTCGCCGGTGAGGAGCGTGTCGCAGCCCCCGCGGACGACCTGGGGGAGGCAATCGCCGCCGCTGCCGCACACGATCCCGACCCGGCCCGCCGGTCGATCGGCGGCCCCGACGAGCTGCACGTGCCGCACGCCGAGTGCCGCGGCGGCGCGACGGGCCAAGGCGGTGACGGTCGTGCCCTCGGCCGCCGTGCCCGCACGGCCGAAGCCGACCACCGGCAGTTCGGCATCGGGCTCGAGCGGCGCCACGTGGGCCAGGCCGACGAGCGCGGCGAGTTCGTCGTTGATTCCGCCGGCCGCCGAGTCCCAGGCGGTGTGTGGGCTGAAGACGCCCGTGCCGGCGGCCGCCAGCGTCAGCAGGACGCGGCCCACGTGGCCCTCCGTCGTCAGCCGGGCCACCGGCCGGAAGGGCAGCGGATGGTGCGTGACGACGAGATCCACGCGGTCGCGAACCGCCTCCGCGGCCACCGTCTCGGTGAGCGACAGGCAGGTCATGACCCGGTCGATCGACTCCCGCCGCGGGCTGACGAGCAGCCCGACGGCGTCCCAATCGGCCGCCAGCCGCAGTGGTGCGATGCTTTCGAGTTCGGCAGCGACCTGGGCGAGCGACGGCATGCGGCGAGGATACTATGCTGCGAGGCGGTCGTCAGCCCGCCCGCCGCGCCGGCAAACCGCCCATGGATACATCCCGCCTCGCCGTGCCCACCGCGGCCCTCGGCCGCGACCTGCGGACGGCGCTCCGCCGGGCCCGCGACCTGGGGTTCCGGGGCGTCGAGCTCGACGCCCGCGACGGTCTCGACCCCTCGGCCATGACGCAGACCGGCCTGCGGCAGATCCGCAAGTGGCTCGGCGACGAGGGGCTGGAGGTGGCGGCGGTGGCGTTTCGCACGCGGGGCGGCTACGCCGACGCCGAGCGGCTCGAGCCGCGGATCGCCGCCACGAAGGCGGCGCTCACGCTGGCGCACGGTCTCGGTGCGGGCGTCGTGCTCAACCACGTCGGCGACGTCCCGCCCGAGCCGGCGGGGCCCGCCTGGCGGCTGCTCCTCGATGTGCTCGGTGATATCGGCCGCTGGTCGCAGCACGTGGGGGCGACCTTGTGCCTGGAGGCGGGGCGGGCGGCGCCGGCCGACCTGCTGCGGCTCTTCGCCGCGCTGCCGGAGGCGTCGCTGACCTGCGACATCGTCACCGGCGGCCTGCTCGTGCACGGCCACGATCCGGTGGAAGCGATCGCGGCGCTCGGCGATCACGTGGCGAGCGTCCATGCCACCGACGCCGTGGCCGGCGCGTTCGCCGGCCGCGGCCGCGCCGTGATCCTGGGCACGGGACAGGTGGACTTTCCCGGCGTGTTCGCCGCCTTGGAGGAGCGGGGCTACCGCGGCTGGATCGGCCTGGAGCCGGTGGATGGCTTCGCGGCCCGGGCCGAACTTGCCGAAGCGATCGACGTCCTGCAGGCCATCTGACCGTGGCCCGGTCGGCCGGGCTGCAGCCGTCGAGCCACGGTGTGGGGCGATAATCGAGCCGCGGGGCCGCACCGCTGGTGTGCGGCCCGCGACCGAAGTAGTCTCACCTATCATGCAGCGGCGATCGCTCGTCCACCGGATCACGGCCTGGGTGGCCCTCCTGGGCTACGCCCTGGTGGCGGCGGGCCTGCCGCTGCCCATGGGTGCCGCGGTCCCCGGGGGAAGCGATTCCCCGGCCGCCAGGCGGCTCGCCGCCAAGGATCGCTCCCAGCCGTTTCCCTGCATGGACAAGCCATGCGGCTGCACGACCGCAGCGCAGTGCTTCGCGAACTGCTGCTGCAACACGCCCGCCGAACTCCTCGCCTGGGCGCGGGCCAACCGCATCGACCCCGGCGTGCGGCTGGCCCTGGAGCGGCGGGCGGCCTCTTCCTGCCGCACCGCGGCGCGGCCGCCGCGGGAGCCCGGCTGCTGCGCCGCGAAGCCACCGCCGCCGAAGCCTGATTGCTGCGCGACCGCTCCGCAGCCGACGTGCTGCGCGGCGGTGGCGCGGACCCCGGGCCTCGAGCCGACGCCCGCGGGGCCCGACGCCCCGCCGATGTCCGCGCACACCGTCGTGCTGCGGTCGATGCTCGCCTGCGGCGGCGTGGTGGCCCAGTGGCTGGCCGTGGCGTCCGCCCTGCCGCCGCCCCCGGTGGGCTGCACGTGGGACGCCGATCCGATCGCCGTGATCTTCTTGATCGACGAGTCTTCTCTCGGGGAGCGTGCCGCTCCTGAAAGCCCGCCGCCGCGGATGGCCTGAGTCGGTGTCGCCATCGACCAGGTGGTCGCCCGTGGCGCGGGCCGTTTCCGGAGTTGCAGCGGGCAACGCCGCGGCCTCGTGCGCGTGGGCGTGCGCCGCCATCACCCGCGGGAGTCGTCGTGCATTCCTTGACCGGACGACGTGCGTTCACGCTCGTCGAACTGTTGGTCGTGATCGCGATCATCGCCGGCCTCATGGGCCTGCTGGTGCCGACCGTGCAGGCGGTGCGAGAAACGGCCCGCCGGACGGCCTGCGCCGCCAAGTTGCGGCAGTTCGGCCTGGGGCTGCTCGCCTTCGAGAGCAGCCGGGGCCGGTTCCCCTCGACCGACGTCCGTCCGTCCGGCACGGCCGCCTGGACGGCGGGCGGGGGCTGGTCGCTGCACGCCCGCGTGCTGCCCTACGTCGAGGAGGCCACCCTGGCCGATCGCTTCGACTTCAAGCAGGCCGCGTTTCGCGGCTCGTTTTCGGCGCAGGAGCCCAATCCGGCCTTCGCCGCCCTGTTCGCCACGCCGCTGTCCTTCCTCCTCTGCCCGAGCGACGCCGCCCCCGCCGTGCAGTCGGCCAACGGCCATGCCTACGGCGGCACCAACTTCATGGTGAGCATCGGCAGCGCCACGGCCGACGGCCGCGGCGGCATGTACTGGAACTTCGCCCGGCCCACCGACGGGATCGTGTACGAGAACTCGAGGGTGCGGATCGCGCAGATCGGCGACGGCACCGCGAAGACCGCGATCGGCAGCGAGGCGGTCCGCAGCATCGGCAACGACACGACCTTTCCGGCCGGGTCGCCGCCGCCCTTCCCGTACCAGTACACGCTCAACGGCTCCGCCGGCTGGAACAGCACCACGCTCGTGCCGCCGGGCGGCGGCACGCCGACGACGGAAAGCATCGACGCGATCGTCAATCGGTGGATGTCGCTCACGAGTTGGCGCGGGGCGGGGAGTCCGGCGATGCGCGGCCGCGGGCTGGCCTGGGCCGCCACGACGGCGGGCAACAGCCTCACCAACGGCTTCCTGCCCCCCAACAGCCCGATCCCCGATTACATCGTGCATTGGTCGGGATTCTTCGGACCCAAGAGCCGGCATCCGGGCGGCGCCAACGTGCTGTTCGCCGACGGCCGCGTGGCGTTTCTCACGGAGGACACCGACGCGTCGTTGCACCGGGCCCTGCACAGCATCCACGGCGGAGAGGCGGTGACGCATGAATGAGCGGCGCATGATCCGGATCCAGGCGCTCGCGGCGGCGATCGCCGTCGTGATCGCGGTGCCGTCCCGCGGCCACGACACCTGGGTGCAGGTGTCGTCCGGCGCGGTCCGGCAGGGTGAAGTGGTCCACGTCGATTTGTTCCTGGGCAACCACGGCAACGACCACCGCGACTTCAAGATCGCGGGCAAGCTCCGCTCCCTCGAGGGCGCCACGCTCGCCGTGATCGGCCCGTCCGGCCGCCGCACCGACCTCGTGCCCGATCTCGTCGATCTCGGCACCGCGGCCGACGAGGGCTTCTGGTCGGGCCGCTTCGTCGCCGCGGGCGAGGGACTGCACTGCGTGGCCCACACCCGCGACGGCATCCGCCACGGCACGCGGGGGATCAAGAGCGCGAAGGCGTATTTCCTGGTCGCGGAGCGGCTCGACGCCGCGCCGCCGGGCGACGCCGCCGTGCCGCTCGGGCATCCGCTCGAACTGGTGCTCGAGAGCCATCCCGTGTTGGATTGCGGCCCGGGCCGGGAAATCGTCGTCCGCCTCCTGCACCACGGCAAGCCGCTGGCCGCGGAGCGGGTGTCGTTCATCCCGCGCGGCGCGAAGCTCGCCGCGGGCTTCGACGCCGCGTTCGAGCGGCTGACCGACGCCGAGGGCCGCTGCCGCTACGTGCCCGAGGCGGGCAATCTCCTGCTCGTCGTCGCCCGGCGGACGCAGCCGGAGGAAAAGGCCGCGGGCTACGACAAGACCGCCTACACGGCGACCCTGGTCCTCGACGTGCCGCAGCGGCGCCGCGTTCGCGATTGACCGTCACGCTAGGTTCTGCCCGAAAAATCGGCCAGATTGGCTGCGCCGCGGATGTGTGAGTGGATCGCGGCGGCCGAGCCAAGCCGTATCAAGGCGCTCCGGCGGGCGAAGCCAACGAAGAGCCGCTGAGAAAGACCGAGCAGACGGAACCGCAGGGTTTTCAGACAGAGCCCAGGCGGGCCGCCAGGGCGATCGCGGCGGTCTCGACCCGGAGGATGTGCGGGCCGAGACTCGCGCGGATCGCGCCTGCCCGGTCGGCCGCGGCCAGCTCCTCGGCGGTGAAGCCTCCTTCGGGGCCGACGGCCGCGAGCACGCCCGCCTGGCCGGCCGCGAGGCGGCCGGCTTCGAGCGGCCCGCCGCCCGGGTCGGCCACGACCGCCCGGTCCTCGGCGGCCATGTCGGCCAGCGCGGCGACGAGCGACCGCGGCGGGCCGATCTCCATCGGCCGGTTGCGGCCGCATTGCTTGCAGGCCTCGATCACCCCGCGCTCCAGCCGCCCCCGGGCCGCGTCGGTGGCCTCGGCCACGCCCCGGGTCGTGACCAGCGGCACCAGCCGCGCGACGCCGAGCTCGGTGAGCTTCTCCACGAGCCACTTCTGCCGCTCCCCCTTGGGCAGGGCGACGGCGAGCGTGAGCCGCGGCCCGGCCCGCGGCGGATCGGGCCGCGGTGGGCCGAGGGCCAGCGTCACCTCGTCGCGGCCCACGGCCACGACCCGCGCCGGCCATTCGACGCCGGTGCCCGCGAACACGACGACCTCGTCACCGGGCCGGGCCCGCAGCACGCGGGCGAGGTGCCGGGCCTCGTCGCCGGTGAGCACGGCGGCGTCGCCGGCCGGAGGGGAGGGGAGATGGAAGCGTTCGCTCATCGGTGTCTCGCGCGGGGCGGGCGGGAAAAACCCCCGTCATTTTCCTCCTGACCCGGAGCCCGGGGGCCGCTACACTCTCCGCCCCATGGTACGCGACCCCGCGCCCTCCGCCGCCCCGTGCTTCGCCGGCTCGCTCGAGCCTGCCGCCTTCCACGCCGGCCCGGCGCAGGAGGAGGCGCTCGCGCGGCTGGAATGGCTCGTCGAGCACCGCGGCCGCTGCGGCCTGGTGGTCGGCGAGGCGGGCATGGGCAAGAGCCACCTGCTCGCCGTGGCGGCCCGCCGCTGGGCGGGCCTGGGCGCCGAGGTGGCCGTGCTGTCTCTCGGCGGCCTGGCCACGGGCGACTGGCTGGATCTCCTGCTCGACCGGCTGCCGCTCGACGCCCGCAGCCGCGCCGAGCCGCTGCGGCCCTGGCAGAAGCTGGAGAACCGGCTGCGGGAAAACGCGCTCATGGAGCGGACGACGGTGCTCGCCTTCGACGATCTCGATCGCGGTCCCGCCGACGCACTGGCGGGCATCGACCGTCTCGTGTCCGCCGCCGAGCCGAAGTTCGCCCGGCTGGCCGTCGTCGCCACGATGACGCCGGCGGGCGGCGGCCGGATTCCCGATGCGGTCCGCAGCCGGGCGGCCGTGCGGATCGAACTCGAGCCGTGGACCGCCGCGGACGTGGCCGGATTCGTCGCGCACGCCGCCGGCCGGGCCGGCCTCGACGCCGGCCTGTTCTCCCCGGCCGCGGTGGAAACGCTCGCCCGGTTCTCCGGGGGCGTGCCCCGGATCGCCTGCCGGCTGGCGGGCCTGGCGGCGATCGCGGCCGCGGGCGACGGCCTCGACGCGGTGGATGCGGGCACGGTCGAGCGGGCCTGGCGCGAACTCGCCCCCGACGCCGCCTGGCCGCGGGCGGAGCGGTCGCTCGCCGTCGCGGACGGCGATCCGCCGCGGGTCCGGGCCGTCCGTCGGCTGGGCTGATCCTTCCGCCGCTGGATCGCGGCCGCGGCTGCCGCATCGCCCCGCGCGGTCGCCCGCCTCGCCAACGCCGGTCCGCCGCCGCGCCGCTATCGACGCCGTCGCGCATCGCATACACTCCGGCCTCGCGGCGAAATGCCGCGGCGTGCAGGAGCCTTCCGGTCGTGGCAACGCAGCCCAATCCGCAGCCGACATGGGTCGCAATCTCGCCCGACGACGGCTCGGCCATCGAACTGCGCAACCCGCTTCTGGCCGCCGCCCTCTCCTGGCTGGTGCCGGGCCTGGGTCAGCTCTACCAGGGCCGGCGGTTCAAGGGCACGCTGTTCATGGCGTCGCTCGTGTTCACCCTGGTGGCCGGCCTGTGGATCGGCGGCGGCCGGGTGGTGTATGCGGCCTGGTGGCCGGGCGAGCCGCGACTGGCCTTCATCGGCCAGGCCGGCATCGGCGCCGTCGCCATTCCCGCGGTGCTCGAGTCGTTTCGGCTCCACGGCGCGGCCAAGGAGCCGCACGCCTTCGCCGCGATGTTCGCGCCGCCGCTCAAGGCCGGGCAGCTGGTCACCCCGGCCTACGCCGCCCGGCTGGTGCGGACCGACCCGGGAGTGCGGGACGACGACTTCTTCGACCGCCCGCCGTTCAGGCAGTTCAAGCGCGACCAGCTTTCCATCTGGCAGCGGCGGCTCGGACGCCGCTTCGAGATCGGCACCTTCTATACGGTGTTCGCCGGCATGCTCAACGTCCTGGTGGTGCTCGACGCCTTCTCCGGCCCGCTGCCCACGCCGTCCCGCGACGACAAGCGTCCGCCGGGCGACACTCCGGCGCGGCCACCGGGGAGGAGCCCGTGAGGCCGCCGCGGCGGGCCGTGCGGCCCGCGGATTGACCGACCACGCCTGCACACCGCCGGCCTTCCGGCACCCATGGAAACGGGAGTCCATCGATGATCGAACCGCTGCCCCTCGTGCTCGCCCAGTTGGCCGGCAAGGTGCCGGGAGTGTTCTTCGGCCTGCCCCTGCTGGCGCTCGCGAGCCTGATCTTCGCCGCCACCCACCACGAGGATCCCGCCCAGATCGGCTACGCGACGATCCACTGGGCGGTCTGGCTCGGCGGCGTCCTCGGCGTGGTGCTCGCCGCGGTGCTGTTGCTCGGCTGGCTGGCCTGACGCGGATCAGCCGCCGGCCGCCCGCGCCGCCAGCCGCCGCAGCTGGCCGCAGGCCGCGTCGATCCGCGCTCCCTTGCGGCGTCGCACCTGCACGTTCGCGCCGGCGTCGCGGAGCACGCCGAGGAATCGCTCCCGCGCGGCCGCCGTGGGCTCCTTCCAGGGGAGCCCCGCCACGGGGTTGTAGGGGATGACGTTGAGCAGCGCCGCCCGGCCCGCGAGCAGCCGCACGAGCTTCCGCGCGTCGTCGATCGAATCGTTCACGCCACCCAGCAGCACGTACTCGAACGTCAGGCGGCGGCCCGACGCCTCCCAGTAGCGGTCCGCCGCGGCGAGCACGGCCTCCACGCCGATCGCCTTGTTGACCGGCACGAGCCGCGTCCGCAGGTCGTCGTCGGCGGCGTGCAGCGACACCGCCAGGTGGTAGCGCGGATTCTCCGCGGCCAGCCGGTCGATGGCCGCCGGCAGGCCGACCGTCGAGATCGTGATCCGGCGCTGGGAGATGCCCAGGCCCTCCGCGTGCTGCGCCTCCGCGAGCGCCGGCAGGAGGCGGTCGAGGTTGGCGAGCGGCTCGCCCATGCCCATCACGACCACGTGGCTGAGCCGCTCGTCGGGCGGCAGCAGGCGGGCCAGTCGCAGCAGCTGCTCGAGGATCTCGCCCGCGGTGAGGTTGCGGATCACGCCGTCCAGGCCGCTGGCGCAGAACACGCAGCCCATGGCACAGCCCACCTGCGAGCTGATGCACACCGTCCGGCGCTGGCCGTCGCGGAGCAGGACGCACTCGATCCGCTGGCCGTCGTGCAGTTCCAGGAGCAGCTTCTCGGTGCCGTCCTCGGCCCGCTGGTGGGCGGCGACCGACGTGGTCCAGATGCGGAAGTCGGCCTCCAGCCGCGGCCGCAACTCCCGCGGCAGGTCGGTCATCTCGGCGAACGCGTTGGCCCGGCCGCCGCACAGCCAGCGGCGGATCGCCCGTGCCCGCCAGGCCGGCTGCCCGCGGGCGGCGAGCCACTGTTCCAGACCGGCATCGGGGTCCAGGACGTGCGCCGCGGCCGCGGTCGGCGGGGGGACGGTCGGTGCCGGATCGGGAGGGATCATGGGCGGCGGCCGCGGGCCGAAGGCCCTGGCGGCGGCGGATTCCACGGGGTAAATTTCGGCTCGCGAACCGCGGCCGCTCGGCGGGCATCATACCCCGCCGCCCGCCCGATTCGCCCGTGATCCCCGGCGTTGAGAGGCGGCTGCATGAGCGAGAGGAAGTTCGAGGAGCGGACCCGCTGGGTCTACGACGAGCGGCTGTTCCCGGTGTGGAACTCCGCCTTCGACCGGGGGGACCGCACCGAGATGATCCGGGACGACCTGTGGGCCGGCCGCAGCATCGCCGTGCTGCTGGCCGTGCTCGTGGCGATCGGCCTGATCCTGGCGCTGGTGACGCTGGCGTTCATCGCCAACTGGCGGTGACCGATCCCCCGGCCGGCGGTCCCTGGGCACGGCGCGCAGGGGGAGATTTGCCCCCCCTTGACGACGGCGGTACAACATCTGGCGTCGGTTGGGGACGGGGAGGAGATCTCGGTCGGGGGGCGGTCCGGGCCGCAGCGCCATGCCTGAATCCGATTCGCGTGCCGCGCTGGTCATCCGCGCACCGGCGAAGCTCAACCTGTCGCTGGCGGTGCTGGAGCGGCGGCCCGACGGCTTCCACGCCATCGAGTCGCTGATGGTGCCCGTCACGCTGCACGACACGCTTCGCGTGCGGCGGCGCGAAGACGCGGCGATCACGCTCGTCGTCCGCTACGGCGGCCGCCTGGCCGGTGCCGAGGGGCGGCCGCTGGCCCGCGACGTGCCCAGCGACGACTCCAATCTCGTCGTACGGGCCGTGCGTGGACTGCGTGAGGCGGCGGGCGTGACGGCCGGCCTCGACATCGAACTCGTGAAGCGGATCCCTTCCGGCGCCGGCCTGGGTGGCGGTTCGAGCGACGCGGCCGCCGCGCTCGCGGCCGCCGCGCGGGCCTGGGGGCTCGATTGGTCGCGGGAGCGGCTGGCGGCGATCGGCGCCGGCGTCGGCAGCGACGTGCCCTGGTTCTTCACGGCCGCGCCGGCGATCGTGCACGGTCGTGGCGAGCGGGTCGAGCCGGTCGCGGGCGTGCCGCCGCTGTCCGCAGTGATCGCCTGCCCGGCGACCGGCCTGTCCACCGCGGCCGTCTACGCCGCCTGCACGCCCGACGCGGCGCACAGCGGCGCCGCCCGGCGTCTGGCCGCCGCCCTCGAGCGCGGCGACCTGCGGGCGGCCGGCGGCCTGATGCACAATGCCCTCGAGCCGCCGGCCCGCCGGCTGTGCGGCGACGTGGACAGGCTGCTGGCGGCCCTGGCCCGCCATGGCGCGGTGGCGCCGCGGCTCACCGGCAGCGGCAGCGCCTGTTTCGCGCTGGCACGCACGGCCTTCGAGGCCCGGGCGATCGCGGGCCGGCTGGCCGCCGAGCGGATCGCCGGCCGGCCGGCGTGGCCGGGCGTGTTCGTGGTGCGGACGGCCCTGCCGGGGGCGGCCGGCGGCCGCGAGCCGCGGGTGGTGGAGAACGGGGCCGGGGAGTGGCGGACGATGATGGCGTAGGTGTTCTTTTCGACGACCGGAACGAGCGGCACGTCGCACCGGGGGCGGGGCGGGGTGGCCGGGAGGTGACGCAGGCATGCAGATCACCGAGGTTCGTGTGAAGCTGGTGGGCAACGCCGCAGAGCGGCTGATGGCGTTCTGCTCGATCACGATCGACGCCGCCTTCGTGGTCCGCGACCTGAAGATCATCGGCGGGCCCAACGGCCCGTTCGTGGCCATGCCCAGCCGCAAGCTCTGCGGGCATTGCCACGGCTGCGGCTTCAAGAATCCGCTGCGGGCGGGCTACTGCAACCAATGCGGCGGCAAGCTCCCGGCCGGCAGCCTGCCGCGGGACGACGACGGTCGGCTGCGGCTCTACGCCGACATCGCCCATCCGATCAACGCGGCCTGCCGCGAGGCGATCCAGAAGCGGGTCGTGGCGGAGTACGAGGCCGAACTGGTGCGGGCCCGCGAGCCCGGCTACGTCTCGCGGTACGACGCGATCGGCGACGAGTAGCCGTGCGGCGGCCTACGCCCGCACCAGGGCGTGGAAGTCGCGGGTCAGCCGGGCGGTGACCGGGCCGGGCACGCCGGCACCGATCCTGCGGCCGTCGATTTCCACCACCGGAATCACCTCGGCGGCCGTGCCCGTGAGGAAGCATTCCTCGGCCGTGTAGAGATCGTGGCGGACGAGCGTCGCCTCGCGGCAGTCGATGCCCGCCGCGTGGGCGAGCTCCATCACGGCGCCGCGGGTGATGCCCTCGAGGATCCCGGCGTCGGGCGGCGGCGTGAGCAGCCTGCCGCCGCGGACGGCGAACACGTTGTCGCCGGTGCACTCCGCGACCTCTCCCTTGTGGTTGAGCATCAGCGCCTCGACGCAGCCGGCCTGCAGGCCCTCGAGCTTGGCCATGATGTTGTTGAGATAGTTGAGCGACTTGATCCGCGGCGACAGGGCGGCCGACTGCGTCCGCTGCGTGGCGGCCGTCACGATCCGCAGGCCCTGGTCGTAGAACTCGCGGGGATAGAGGGAGATCGTGTCGGCGATGATGATCACCTGCGGGTGCCTGGTGCGGTTGGGGTCGAGGCCCAGCGACCCCGCCCCCCGGGTCACCACCAGCCGCACGTAGCCGTCGGCCAGGTCGTTGGCGGCGAGCGTGTCGCGGACGGCCTTGGCCAGCGGCTCCCTGGCCATGGGGATCTCCAGGCAGATCGCCCGGCCGCTGGCATAGAGCCGGTCGAGGTGGGCGTCGAGGCGGAAGACGCGGCCGGAGTAGCTCCGCAGCCCCTCGAAGACGCCGTCGCCGTAGAGCAGGCCGTGGTCGAAAACGCTGATTTTCGCCTCGTCCTCGGGGACGAGGCGGTCGTTCATGAAGATGATGCGGGGCATGGGCCTCTCCTCACCGCCCGGCCGCAGGCGCCTCAGCCCGCCAGGCGGCAGGCGGCCGCCGGGGCGGCCTCCACGCGGCCCGCCGCCAGCCGCACGATCCGGTCGGCTCGCGCGGCGATCGATCCGTCGTGCGTGACCAGAACTATAGAAAGCCCGTCGGTGCGGTTCAACTCGCCCAGCGCGTCGAGGATGCCGGCACCGGTGGCCTGGTCGAGGTTGCCGGTGGGCTCGTCGGCGAGCAGCACCCGCGGCCCGCCGACGAGCGCGCGGGCGATCGCCACCCGCTGCATCTCGCCGCCGGAGAGCTGCCGCGGCTTGTGCCGCAGCCGGCCGCCGAGACCGAAGCGGTCGAGCAGGGCCCGGGCCCGGTCGCGGGCGGTCCGCCGCACCCGCAGCCATTCGAGCGTGCCGTGCCGCACGAGCAAGGGGGCCAGCACGTTCTCCAGCGCGTCGAGTTCGGGGAGCAGGTGGTAGGCCTGGAAGACCATGCCCACGGCGGTGTTCCGCAGGCGGTCGCGGCGGCCCGCCGGCAGGTCGTCGATCCGCTCGCCGTCGAGGAGCACGGCGCCGGAGTCCGGCGGGTCGAGCAGGCCCATGAGGTGCAACAGCGTGCTCTTGCCCGAGCCGCTCTGGCCGACGATCGACACGAAGCCGCCCCGCTCGAGGCGGAAGTCCACGCCCCTGAGCACCTCCAGGGTGGCGTCGCCGGAGCGGTAGGTCTTCCGCAGGTCGCGGACCTCGAGCACGGGGGCCGTGGGCTCAGTCATGCCGCAGCGCCTCCACGGGGTGCAGGCGGGCCGCCCGCAGCGCCGGCAGCACGCTCGAGGCCACGGCGATCGCCATGGCGCCGGCGATGATCCAGGCGATGGTGCCGGCGTCGAGGATGGTCGGGATGCGGTGGAAGTAATAGATCGAGGGGTCGAAGACCCGGGCGCCGGAGAGCCATTCGACGCCGGCGCGGATGCGGTTGAGGTTCGTCACGATCGCCAGTCCGAGCCCGAGTCCGGCCCCCGCGCCGACGAACCCCAGCGCCAGGCCGTAGCCGAGGAAGATGCCCGCGATTCCGGGGGCGCCGGCGCCCAGCGACTTGAGGATGCCGATGTCGCGGGTCTTCTCCACCACGATCATGAAGAAGATGGCGAGGATGCCGAAGCCGGCGACGGCGATGATCAGGAAGAGGAGGATGTTGAGCACCGACATCTCCATGTCCACGGCGGCCAGGAGCGGCCCCTGCTTGTCGCGCCAGGTGGACACGGCGTACAGGTCGGCGGGAAAGGCCCGCCGCAGCGCGTCGCGGACCTGTTCGAGGTCGGCCCCCGGCGCGAGCTTGATCTGGATCGAGTTGACGCTCGTCAGGCCCGACTGCGGGTCGACCATGCCCCGCATCCGCTGCACGGCGGCGATCGGCACGAACACGAAGTTCGCGTCGTACTCGCTCATCTTGCTCTCGTAGAAATCGACGACCGTGAACGTGTCGGTCACGGCCTTCGGCGGCGTGCCGGCCGTGGGGAAGGTGACCTTCACGTCGTCGCCGGGGAGGACGAGGAACCGGTCGATGCCGGTGGAGTCGCGGAAGCTGGCCAGGCCGATGCCCGGCACGATGCCGGTGAACTGCTCCTTGGCCGGGTCCATGGCCGTGCCCTCCTGGGGGCGGGCCGCCTGGAAGGGGTCGGCGCGGCGGCCGCCTTCGGGCTCCGCCGTCGCTTCGTCGCCGGGGGAGGCCTCGCCGGTCGCCGCGAGGACCGCGTCCACCTGCCGATCCACCGGTCGCACCGGCCCGGCCTCGGCCCGGGCCCGCTCGCGGTACAGCCGCTCCCGCTCCACACGCATCCTCCGGTGCGGCCAGCCGGCGCCCTCCAGCGCCGGCCGCGTCGGCTCGGCCGCCCCTTCGGCCTGGCTGTCGACGGTGTCGTAGCCGCCGTCGCGGAGGTCGAAGGAGAGCTGGGCCCGGTTGGCCGGATGCTGCAGGTAGCGGCCGAAGTCGCTGACCTGGGCGTGCGTCGCCTCGTCGATTCCGATGAACATGACCTGCCGCGTGACCCACTGGCCGCGGACCTGGAAGTTGAGCATGGCCGGCACCGTGACGGTGGGCGTCATGCCGGCGATTCGGTCGCCGGCGACGCGGCGGATCTCCGCCATGTGCCACTGCGGATCCTGGAAGCCGGAGAGCGAGTGGCTCTCGAAGACGATGTCGGAGAGGATGCCGTGGATCCGGGTCTGCATCTCATGTGAGAAGCCCGCCATCACCGCGTTGACCACGATCATGGTGGCCACGCCGAGCGTCACGCTGACCACGCTCGCCAGGGCGATCCAGCGGGTGCGGAGGTAGCGCCAGCAGAGCAGGAGCTTGTACATGGGCGGGGGTTCCGGGGCGGGGAACGGTAGCAATCCGCCCGCCCGCCCGATACCCCGAAACCGCCGGCGTGGGCGGCGGGCCGGGGCCCGGCCGCCGGGGGCGTGGCGGGCCTTTGGCCCCGGGGGAGGTCGCGGTCCGCTACCCGTCGGCCCGCGGCCGGTGGATCGGGAACAGGATCACGTCGCGGATGCTGGCCGCCGCGGTGAGGAACATGACGAGGCGGTCGATGCCGATCCCCAGGCCGCCGGCCGGCGGCATGCCGTGCCGCAGGGCCTTGATGAAGTCGGTGTCCATGCGGGCCATCGACTCCTCGGCCGGCAGGCCGGCGAGCTGCGTGCGGAACAGCTCCTCCTGGAGGTCGGGGTCGTTGAGCTCCGTGTAGGCGTTGGCCAGCTCCATGCCGGCGACGTACAGCTCGAACCGCTCCGCCACGTGCGGCGCGGCGGCCTTGCGTTTGGTGAGCGGGCAGACGGCGGCGGGGTAGTCGAGCACGAACACGGGGCCGGAGAGCGTCTTCTCCACCGTGGCCTCGAAGAGGTCGCTCTTCACGACATCGGGGTGCCGGCCGGCCGTCTCGATACCGTGCCGCGTCGCGGCGGCGGCCACGCTCGCCGGATCCTCGGGATCGCAGCCGGTCACGTCGCGGAGCAGGTCGTCGTACTTCGCCCGGCGGAACGGGGCCGCGAGGTCGATCGCGTGGCCCATCCACTCGAATCGCGCGGGCGTGCCGGCCGCCGCTGCGGCGGCGACGATGATGGCCTCCGTGAGGTCCATCATCGTGGCGTAATCCCCGTAGGCCTCGTAGGCCTCGAGCATGGTGAACTCGGGGTTGTGCCGTGGGCTCACGCCCTCGTTGCGGTACACCCGGCCGAGCTCGAAGACCCGCTCCAGGCCGCCGACGAGCAGCCGCTTGAGGTGCAGCTCCAGCGCGATCCGCAGCACCAGCGGCATGTCGAGGGCGTTGTGGTGGGTCTTGAAGGGGCGGGCCGCGGCGCCGCCGGCGGTCTCCTGGAGCGTCGGTCCCTCCACCTCCAGGTAGCCGCGGTCGGCGAGCACCCGGCGGACCGCCTCCACGATCCGGCTGCGGGCCACGAACCGCTCCCGCACCCCGGCGCCGTGGATCAGGTCGAGATACCGCATCCGCTGCCTGAGATCGGCGTCCACGAGGCCGTGATACTTGTCCGGCGGCGTCTCCAGCGACTTGGCGAGGAACTCCAGGCCCGTGGCGAAGACCGTCATCTCGCCGGTCTTCGACCAGCCGAGGCGGCCGTCCACGGCCACGAGGTCGCCGAGGTCGAGGCAGTCGACGATCTTCCAGGCGTCGGGCCCGACCTGCTTCTTGCCGAGCATCACCTGGATGCGGCCGCCGCGGTCGTGGAGATCGAGGAACACGAGGCTGCCGGCGCTCCGCAGGAGCATGATCCGGCCCGCGACCCGCACCGTCGGGCCCGCGTCGCTCGCCCTGTCGATCGTGTCGCCCGTGGCCCGCACCTCGGCGATCGGCAGGATGCCGTCGAGCCGCCGGCCCCAGGGATCGATGCCCAGCGCCGCGAGCCTGGCGAGCTTGTCGCGGCGGGCCTGCTCGAGCGCGGCGCCGGTCCCCTTCGGGGCGTCGTGGACGGGAGGGGGCGTGTCTGCCATGGGCGGGAGTGTCCGCGGGTTCCGTGGCCGGAAGGCGTGGATGGGCCCGCCACGGGTCCGCGATTGTCGGTTCCCGGGCCGGTTTGGAGAAGGTCTGCTAAAAAAGCGTCGTGAGTGCCGCCCCGCCAGACCGCCCCGCGCTGTTTTGTGTCGAGCTGCGGACCACCCGCTGGGCGGAACTCGTCGATTGGTACCGTACCACGCTCGGCCTGCGGGTGCTCGTCCGCGTCGTCGACGAAGGCTACGCCCTGCTGGAAGCCGGCTCGACCAGGCTCGCGATCCTCGGCCGGCCCGAGACCGCCCCGGCGAGCGGCCGCTGGAGCCTGGGCTTCGAGGTGGCCGATCTGGAGGCCGCCGGCCGCCGGCTGGCGGATGCCGGCATCGCCGCGGCGGCCGCCGCCCATCCCGAGGGCTTTCGCGAGCTGGTCGTCGCCGATCCTGACGGCAACAAGATCCGCCTGTTCACCTGGTAAACGGCGGCCCTGCCGCCACGCTTCAAGACAGCCCCGCTTCCTCCGCGGCGGCCCGGTCGTCCGCGGCCGGGTCGCGCGAGAAGAAGACCGTCACCGCGGCCATTCCCAGGCCGAAGAGCAGGATGGCCGCGAGCGCCGCGCCCATCAGGCAGCCGGCGCTGGCGTCGTCCCGCGCGAGCGCCGCCGGATCGGCCGGTTGCCCGCCCGACTGGTGGCGGTTCACGGAGCTGTCGAGCGCGAGCAACAGGCTCCGGGCGTGCCGAAAGAAGACCACGGGCAGCAGCACGGCGATCGCCAGGCAGGTCGCCAGTGCCGCCTCGTGCGAGCCCTCGAGGCCGAGCACGATCAGGGCGTAGGCCGCCAGCGTGACGATCACGGTCACGCCGTAGTTGACGTAGATGGAGCCGAGATAGAAGCCCGGCTCGCGGGTGAACGGCAGGCCGCAGCGGGAGCAGGCCGGATGCATGCGAAACCAGCCGGCGAACAGGCGGCCGCCGCCGCAGTGCGGGCACGCGAGCGCCAGGGCCCGCCACAGTCGCTGGGCACGTGAGGAGGAAAGCGGCATGCCCTCCACTATGACGCCGGCCCGGCGGCCGGGCGAGGCCGCGGTGCCGCGGCCCGCCGCCGGAACCGGATGAGCCGCGCCCGCAGGCCGCGGACGAGGCCCGCCACCCGCCATGTGGAAAAAGGCCGGCCACCCCTTTTTCCGCCGACTGCGAGCAGCGCGGCCAGCAGGCCGGGCACGACCAGGGCCGCCGCCGATGGTTCAGGCATGGCGACGATCACGGAGTCGGGTGACGTGCCCAGGCCGAACACGAACTTGTCCACGATCTCGACGGGCCGCTGCGGGTCGAGACCGGTGAACTGGAAGCTGGCCGAGCCGCGGACCAGCAGGCGGCCCACGAGGTTGCCCACGGGATCGATGTCGCTGCGCGTGCCCGTCGAGTAGATCGTGTAATCGGCCTGATTCACCACCAAGGGGTCGAAGTTGTTGGGGCTGTAGACCGAGTTGCCCACCGTGCCGATGCCGAAGCCGAGGCCCGGTGTCAGGCCTGGATTCATCGTGCGGAACTGCCACGTCCCGGCGCCCTTGGCGGCGGCCACGAGATTCGTGGAGCCGTCCGGGAGCCCGCCGGGGACGTACACGTCGGCGTCCTTGCGGCGGACCTGGTAGACCTGCCCGGCCGCGGCCGTGAGCGCGAGGCTCGTCGGTCGCACCCCGTCCTGCAGGATGTCGAAGTAGAAGCTCGACAGCACGTCGTCCGTGGCCGAGGTCGGCACCAGGGACGTGTTCTCGAGCGTGATGTCGAGCGTGCTGCCGGAGACGGTGAACGTCGCCATGAACGAGACGGGATTGCCGGCGGCCGACGTGCCGGAGGCCGGCACGGTGAGCGTGGCGGCGGCCGCCGGAAGGGTGAGCAGGGCGGCCGCGAGGCCCGCGCACCGCAGGCCGTGAACGAGACGGAACATCGGAAGACCTCCGCGAAATGGGCGTTCGCGGCATCCGCTGCACGTGGCACGCGTCGCGGAACCATGCGGCGCAACGAAAGTCGTCGTGACCCGGCGTGGGAAACGTCGGGCCGCGTCGGCCTACGCTGCGCCGGGGCTCCACGCTGGAGCGGCCAGCAACTCGTCTTCCGATCACGTCGCCGGGGGTGACCGCGGGCCGGCGCGGGTGGCGTGGCGAAGAAGCCCGCCCGCCCGCGTCTGCCCGGGAACCTCCCGGCACGTCCAACCCTGGTGCCGCCGTGGCGGCGGGACAAGCCGCGGGCCCGAAAGAGCGGCGATTTCGCGGCCGCGGAGCCGGCAGACACGTCGTCGCCGTCGGCGTCGCCGTCAGGCTGCGGCGTGCGAGGGGCGTTCGTGGTGCGGCGTGGACCGCAGGAGGATGCAGCCCTGCAGCACCTCGGGCCTTCCGGGGCTGCCGACCGCGGCATTGGGACAGGCGACGAGGCCCCGCAGCCGCCCCCAGGTCTCGTGCAGGGCGTGGGGAATCGAGCAGGCGCTGACGTTGCCGGTGCGGCGGACGAGCCCGTTGACGACCTCGGCGGTGATGCCCAGTTCCTCCAGCTTCATGCCTGTGAAGCGGACGATCCCCGTGCCCGCCTGGTGTGGCACGACGTGGCTGACGTCGCCGCCGGAGAGTCCGCAGGCCGAGAGCGCCCGGGCGACGGCGGCCGACATCGCCCGCGGCGCCGTCTCCGCGATCGCCATGCCGTCGAGCGCGTAGACGAGCCGCTCGGCGGCGATCGCGCGGCCGCCGTCGGGCGCCGGCACGGGCACGGCGGGCCGGACGTGGAAGTCGAACGCCGGCCGCTCCACGGGCTGCCGCTCGGCATGGGCGTGGAGGATCTCGAAATGCACCGGATGCCGGCGGCTGGCCACCGGCGCGATCAGGGTGGCCGAGGCCATGTCGCCGAA